>Ga0187894_10004455_pt1 | contig 15022 bp, 13 predicted proteins | sample GBC1701081metaG_FD_136650 | JGI IMG/M metagenome (GOLD analysis project Ga0187894, IMG submission 136650) | White microbial mat communities from a lava cave in the Kipuka Kanohina Cave System on the Island of Hawaii, USA - GBC170108-1 metaG ...
AGCCGCCGGCGATGCCGCGGCGGCTCACGACCAGCCGGCCCGTCTTCAGCTCGCCGAGGATCTGCGCGAGGAAGTTCGCCGGCACCGCCTCGGTCTTCGAGAGATGTTCGATGCGCACCGGCTCGCCCGACTGGTGATGCCGCGCCAGTTCGCACAGGATGCGGCAGGTGTAGTCGAGCTTGACGGTGATCTTCATGGCGCGGTCCTCAGATGGTGTAGTCGGTGTGCTCCAGCCGGAACGCGTGCGGCGGTGGCGCAAACATGCCGGCGGCGACAGTGGCATTGGTCCCTTGCTCGATGAGGATGAATGAACCGGTGAGGCGGTTGGCATCGTAGCCGTCGTAGAACAGCGGCTTCGCCGTCCGCAGCCGGATGGCGCCGATGTCGTTCACCGCCAGTTCCGCGGGCGCCGCCTCCGGCTCCAGCGTGTTCAGGTTGAGCCGGTGCTCGATGTCGGTCACGGCCGCCTGCACGGTGCTGGTCGTGTGCTTGAGGAAATATTTACGGCCGCGCCGCAGCGGTCGCGGGTGCATCCAGCAGATCTTGGCGCCGAGGTCCGTGCCGGCCCCGGGCAACTGGTCCAGCCCGACGATCATGCTGCCGCGACTGACGTCGATGTCGTGTTCGAGCACAAGGGTGACCGACTGCGGGCAGAACGCCTCCTCGACCGGCCCGTCGTAGGTCCAGATCTGCTTCACCGTGGTCTTGAGCCCGGCCGGGAGAGCCATGACCTCATGCCCCGCCCGCACGATGCCGCCGGCGATCTGTCCGCTGAATCCGCGGAAATCGTGCAACGTGGCGTCAGTCGGATTGTGCGGGCGGTTGACCCACTGCACCGGCAGCCGGAAGCCGTTCAGGTTCCAGTCGCTCGCAATGTGCACGCTCTCGAGGTGGCCGAGCAGCGTCGGGCCGGCATACCACGGCGTGTGCTTCGACGGCTCGACGACGTTGTCGCCGTTCAGCGCGCTGAGCGGGATGAACTTCACGTCCTTGATGTCGAGCCGCGGCAGGAACTCCTCGAACTGGGCGCGGATCTCGTTGAAGCGCACCTCGCTCCAGCCGACCAGGTCCATCTTGTTCACCGCGACCACGAGGTGCGGGATGCGCAGGAGAGCGGCGATGGCGGTGTGGCGGCGGCTCTGCTCGATGACGCCGGCGCGCGCGTCCACCAGCACGATGGATAGGTTCGCCAGCGAGGCGCCCGTGACCATGTTGCGCGTGTATTGGACGTGCCCCGGAGTGTCGGCGATGATGAAGCGGCGGCGCGGAGTGGCGAAGTAGCGGTAGGCGACGTCGATGGTGATGCCTTGCTCGCGCTCGGCGCGGAGCCCGTCGGTCAGGTTGGCGAGGTTGATCTGCCCGCCGCCGGTGATGTCGGCCGAGCGGGCAAGCGCCTCGAGCTGGTCCTCCATCAGCGACTTCGAGTCGTAGAGCAGCCGGCCGATGAGCGTGGACTTGCCGTCGTCCACGCTGCCGCAGGTGTTGAAGCGCAGGATGTCGATGACCGGCGGCGTGCTGATGGCGCGCGGCACGACGGACGAGGGGGATGGATGGTTGGCGACCACGGTCATGAGGGTCAGAAATAGCCCGCCTTCTTGCGGTCCTCCATCGCGGCCTCGGAGGCCTTGTCGTCGGCGCGGCTGCCGCGCTCGGTCACGCGCGCGGCGGCGATCTCGGCGATGATGTCGTCCACGCTGCCGGCGGGTGACTCGACCAGACCGGTGCTGATGATGTCGCCGATGGTGCGGACTCGCACGACGAGGTCGCGCACCTCCTCGACCGGCTTCGGCGGGAGGATGTCGCTGACCGGGAGCCACTGGCCGCCGCGCCGCACGCTCCGCCGGCGGTGGCTGAAATAGATGCTCGGCACCTCGAGCTTCTCGCGGCGGATGTATTCCCACACGTCCATCTCCGTCCAGTTGCTGAGCGGGAAGGCGCGCATGTGTTCGCCGGGGTTGATGCGGGCGTTGTAGAGGTTCCAGATCTCGGGCCGCTGGTTCTTGGGATCCCACTGGCCGAAGCTGTCGCGAAAACTGAAGAAGCGCTCCTTCGCCCGCGCCTTCTCCTCGTCGCGCCGGGCGCCGCCGATGAGGCAATCGAAGCGGAATTCCTCGATGGCCGCGAGCAACGTGGGGATCTGCAGCCGGTTGCGGCTGACCTCACCGTTGGCCGGCACGGCGACGCCGCTGCGGATGGCGTCCTCGACCTTGCGGACGATGAGCCTGCCGTTGAGCTGCGCGGCCCGGCGGTCGCGGAACTCGTTCAACTCGGGGAAATGGTGCCCGGTATCCACGTTGAGGAACGGCATCGGGATGTCCGCCGGGCGGAACGCCTTCTCCGCCAGTCGCAGCAGGCAGATGGAATCCTTGCCGCCGGAGAACAGGATGGCCGGACGCTCGAACTCGCCCGCCACCTCGCGCATGAGGTGGATGGCCTCGGTCTCGAGATGGTCCAGGTGATCGAGATGATAGGAAGACATGGCAGAGGGTCCGGGGTCCAGGTTCTTGGGTCCGGGCATCAGCGATTTCCGAGGGAGCGGATAAGTCCGCTGATGAGTTTGCCGGATTGAACGCACACTGCCACCAGTTCGGTGTGCTCAGCAGCGGAGATGAATTTGTTGTCGAGCAGAACGTAGCTCATTGAGCGCACCTCGCCGCAGGAGCGACGCGCAAGATTATAAGCCTGACGCTTCTCCGCCGGGTGCATGCTCTCCCATCCTTCGGCGATATTGTTCATGACCGACACGGCCGCACGCTGCAGCTGATCGCGCAGGCCGAAATCCCGGGCCAACGGTTCGCGGCGGCAGTGCCCGTAGACCAGATTGGTCAGGCTGCGTGCGAGCTTCCAAGCTTCGGCGCTTTCGAATGGGTCGTTCATGCGTAATCTGGACCCAAAATCCTAGACCCCGGACCCCAAAGCTGCACTCTGTGCAGCTTTACCGCCCCAGGCGGCGTGGAGGCCGCACTCGCGCTTCTCGTCGGCCTTCGCCGGATCGAAATAATCCCACTCGTTCGGCAGCTTGTGCTCGGCCAGGTAGGCCTCCATCTGCGCGTCGGTCCAGTGGAACACCGGGCTGACCTTCAGCGCGCCGAAGTTCGCGTCGTGCGACACGATGTCGAGCCCGGCGCGGTTGGGGTTCTGCACCTTGCGGAGCGCGGTGATCCAGACCTTGGGCGCCAGCTCCTTCATGCCGCGCTGGAAGGGCTCCAGCTTCATGACGGCGCTGAACTGCTTGAGGCCCGCCTCGTCGTCGAGCGACGGCACCGGGCCATGCACGACGTCGCGGTGCGCGGGCGTCATCCGCGGCAGGTAGGGCTTCAGGTTGAGCTTCAACTGCGAGCGCAGCTCCTCGGCGTGCTTATAGGTCGCGGGCCGGTTGTAACCGTGGTCCACCCAGAGCACCGGGATGTCCGGCTGCGCCTGCACCGCGAGATGCAGGACGACGGCCTCGTAGGGACGGAAGTTGGTCGACACCACGGCGCGGCCGGCGGACTGGGCCACGGCCCAGCGCACCACCTCGAGCGGTGTCTTGCCGCGCAGCTCCGCGTTCCAGCGGTCGATCTGATCGGTGGTCATGGCGTTCAGACGGTGGCGGCGGGCACCGCGGACTTCGCGGCCTCGATTTCCGGCCAGAGGACGCGGGCGGCGAAGTCGCCGAAACGCTCGCCGGGCGCGCGGTCGGATTTCCAACGCGCCAGCACCGGCCGCAACTCGGCCTCGAGTTCGGCCTCCTTGATTACCTCCTTGAACACGCGGTTGAGGCGGGTGCCGGAAGCGTTGCCGCCGAGCCAGAACTGGTATCGGCCGGGCGACTTGCCGACAAAGGCGATCTCCGCCATGTAGGGCCGCGCGCAGCCGTTGGGGCAGCCGGTGGAACGGATGATGATTTCCTCGCCGCCGAGCCCGAGCTCGGCCGCGAGCTTCTCGATGCGGTCCACGAGGCCGGGCAGCATCCGCTCGGACTCAGCCAGCGCAAGGCCGCAGGTCGGCAACGCGGGGCAGGCCATGGCGGCGGCGTGCAGCACGCTGGCCTGGTTGTCCGTCTTGACCCCGTGCGAGGCCAGCAAGGCCGTGAGGCCGGCACGGTCGGCGTCCGGGATGTTGGCGAGGATGACGTTCTGGTTGGCGCTGAGCCGGAACTCGATGTGCGGGAATTTCTCGGCGACCTGCCGCAGGGCGGTCTTCTGCCGGCGACCGTCGACATCCTTGATGCGGCCGGTCTCGACGAAAAGCGTGAGGAAATTCGAGCCGTCCACGGCCCGGTGCCAGCCATAGAGGTCGCCGGTGCTGGTGAATTCGTAGGGACGGACGGCGCCGAGCGCGTCGCCGGTGCGCCGGTTGACCTCGTCGCGCATCCAGTCCGCGCCGCGGTCGGCCACCACGTATTTCAGGCGGGCGTGCTTGCGGTTGGTCCGGTCGCCGAAGTCGCGGTGGATGGTCAGGACGGCCTTGGCGACTTCCACGATCTTCTCGCGCGGGAAGAAACCGATGACGTCGGCCATGCGCGGGAACGTCTGCACGTTGCCGTGGCTGCGCCCAAGGCCGCCGCCGACCGCGAGGTTGTAACCAAGCAGTTTGTCTCCCTCGGTGATGGCGATGAAGCCCAGGTCGTTGGTGAAGATGTCCATGTCGTTCATCGGCGGAATGACGAAGGACGTCTTGAACTTTCGCGGCAGGTAGGTCTGGCCGTAGAGCGGATCGGTGAACGCGGTGCTCTCGGGGGCGTCGAGGTTGAGCTGGACGTTGTCCACCCAGATCGAGTGATAGGCGGGCGTCTTCGGAGCGAGGGCTTCCGTCACCAGCAGCGCATCGGCCATGACCTCCGCCCGGGCCTTCGTCGTGGCGGGCGTGGGGGAGACGGTGATGTTGCGGTTCACATCGCCGCAGGCCGCAAGGGTGGAGAGCAGGCAGTCGTTGATCTTGCGGATGAGCGGCCCGAGACCGGACTTCACCACGCCGTGGAACTGGATGCTCTGGCGCGTGGTGACACGCAGGGTGTCGTTGCCGTATTGCGTCGCGAGATCGTCGAAGACGATCCATTGGCGCGAGGTCATGACGCCGCCCGGGATGCGCCCGCGGATCATCACGAGCCACTTCTTGCCCGTCTTGCGCAGGTCGCGATCATCCTGCTGGTAGATGCCGTGGAACTTGATGAACTGCTCGTCGTCGTCCGAGAATTTCTCCGCCGTGGGATCGTTGAGCGTCGTCGCAATGTTGCCGGCCAGCGTGGGGATGCGCTGCTTGAGCTCTTCGTTCTTGGTGAGTTTGGCGGATTCGACTGACATGGGAAACGGCATGACATGAGCTATGCTTGACCGAGGCAAAGCATTAACTTGTCATAGGTCATGTCCATAGTCATGTTTAGCTGAAACACAACCATGTCATCGGGACTCGTCAGTTTCGTCGGGGCCGGGCCGGGGGCCGCGGATTTGATCACCGTTCGCGGCCGGGATGTGCTTTCCCGCGCGGAAACAGTGCTTTATGACAGTCTCGTCAGCGCGGACTTGCTCGAAGTCTGTCGCCCTGAAGCCGAGTTGATCTTCGTCGGCAAGCGCGCCGGGCAGCACTTCACAGTGCAGGCGGAAATAAACGGCCTGCTGCTCCACCACGCCGGCCTCGGCCGGCATGTCGTGCGGCTCAAAGGCGGGGATCCCACCCTTTTCGGCCGGCTCGGCGAGGAAATCGAGGTCCTGCAGGCAGCGAACATCCCCTACGAGATCGTCCCCGGCGTCACCGCCGCTTGCGCCGCGGCCGCCGCGGCGGGCATCAGCCTGACCCAACGCTCGGTCGCCACGGCTGCCATCTTCGCCCCAGGACACGAATGCACCGGCAAGGACAACGGCGCGCAGATCGACTGGGCCGCCCTCACGCAGCCCAACGCCACTCTCTGCCTCTACATGGGCGTGCGACGTCTTGCCAGTGTGGCCGGGCAGCTCGTCGCCCATGGGCTGCCGGTGGACACGCCGGTGCTCGTGGTCAGCGACGCCTCTCTGTCCACCCAGAAAATCCGTTCCGGCACCCTGGCCGATGCCAAGGAGTTCTCCCGCGCGGCCGAAGGCTATCCCTCGCTCATCCTCATCGGGCAGAATGTCCGGAACCACCGCGCCGCCCGCTCAAGCGCCGGCGAGTCTGCCACGGTCTCAGACCTCCACTAACACTGCCCGTCGGCGATCGGCGAGGATGTCCACGAGGAGCGGGTGCGCGCCGACCAGCGGCGTCATCCTTGTCCGCAGCGCGGGATTTGCCTCTTCCGCGGCCCGGCAGATTTTCGCCACATCGCCCTCCGGCCCCGCGTGTCGTCCTGGAAGCAGGAACTGCATCGCAATGATCACTTCGCCGTCATTCCAGCCCGGCCGGGTGAGCAATCGCTCGAGCAAAGGCTCGCAAAAATCATATTCCGCCCCCTCGCGCCGCTCCATGCTGCCGGCCGCGACCGTGAAACCATCGCCGAGCGCCCGGCCGAGCTGCGCCGCCAGTTGATTGCGCACCTCGACCACCACCCGCGCCGGGCTGCCGTGGTCCACCAGCGCCACTCGCTTCAGGTGGAGCGGCTTGCCCTCAAGCCGCTCAGAACGCGTTGAGGGCAACGCGTTCCACCCTTCCCGCACATGGTCCGCCAATATTAGCGCCAGCCGGTCGTCGTCTTTGGTGAAGAGCGGCGCGGCCAGTTTCACGCCTAGTTTTGGAAATTTCGTCCGCAGGTGCGCGATTCGCTTGGGCAGATAATCCGTGAGCGCGCTGCTCGGCCCGAAGAACAACGGCACGATCACGAAATCCCTCTGCCCGGCTTGCAACCGCCGCTCCAAGGCCGGCTCGAGGATCTCCGCGGGCACGCCGCCGAGTTTCGCCACCGGCGCGCCGCTTGAATGCAGGAGCGAGACCGGCTCGACCGGTGTCCCGATCTTCCGGCCCAGATCCTCCGCCAGCTCCCGCAGCCGCAGCGTCGCCGCCGGCTCCAACGAGCCGTTGTCCATCAGGAACGTGACCGGCTCGCCCATTTCAGGTGCGCTGCCGCCAGGCCAGCGCGCGGGCGACCTCGGCGGCAAAGAACGGACCGCGATATATCATGCCCGTGTAGAGCTGCACGAGCGAGGCCCCGGCATCGAGCTTCTCGGCCGCGCCAGCCTCTTCCATGATGCCGCCGACACCGATGATCGGGAGTCTTCCGCCGGTGGCCCGGGCGATGTAATTGATGCTCTCCGTCGCCCGCCGCTGCAGGGGGGCGCCACTCAGCCCGCCGGCCTCGTTGACCGCGGCGAACGGCCCCGGCCGGGCCAGCGTGGTGTTGGTGGCGATGATGCCGTCGAGGCCGAGATCGGCGATGACCATGAGCGCCGCGTCCACCTGCGGGAACGACAGGTCGGGCGCGATCTTCAGCAGCAGGGGCCGCCTCGCTTTGCCCTCGGTCGCACGGGCTTTGTTCTCGGCCACGAGCGTGGAGAGCAACGGCTTCAGCCAGGCGGCGTCCTGCAGCTCGCGCAGACCCGGCGTGTTCGGGCTGCTGACATTGACGACGAGGTAGTCGGCGTGGTCCGCGAGAAGCCGGAAGCTGCCCAAGTAATCCTCGGTCGCCTGCTCGAGGGGCGTCACCTTGGTCTTGCCGAGGTTGATGCCGAGCGGAATGCGGCGCTCGCCCGGCCCCGGCAGTTTCGCCAGCAGCGCCGCCAGCGCGGCGGCGCCGTGGTTGTTGAAGCCCATCCGGTTGATCACCGCCCGCTCCGCGGGAAAACGGAAGAGCCTCGGCCGCGGATTGCCCGGCTGGGCGTGCAACGTGACCGTGCCGATCTCGACGTGCCCGAAGCCCAGCGCCGCCGCCGCCGGCCAGGCGTGGCCGTGCTTGTCGAAGCCCGCCGCCAGCCCGACCGCATTCGGAAATCTCAGCCCCAGGCACTCCACCGGCCGGTGCGCCGACGGATTGAGCTGGTGGAGCCGTTCCAGCAGGGCGCACACCGGGCGCACCCGCCCGAGCACCCCGAGCGACCACACCGCCAGCTCATGGGCCTCCTCCGCGTCACGGCGGAAAAAAAACGGTTTGCCCAGGTGTTCGTATAGCCAGCCCATGCCGCGCGCACTGTGGCAGCCGGCGTCCGGGATTCAAGCACCGCTCGTTTTCCGCCCGCCTGACGCAAAAGCCCGGCCCGGGCGGGGTTGGGCGTCACCAATCTTTTTCCGGAAATCCGTGTTTCGGGATTTGACATGGGCTGGCCGCCCCCTTTTTCCGGTCCTCGCAAGCAAACTTATGGCGAAAGGAATTCCGCAACTCGAATGGTGCATCGTGAGGCTGGGCGATGACCACAATTGGTGGGTGGACGAGGTCAGCGACCCCGTGCACTGGGATGTCGACGGCCTGAGCATCATCGACCCCCGCCAGGTCGACCACATCATCGATCTGATCGACCCGCTGCGCGAGTTCGGCTTCGAGCCGGACGTGTTCGAGCGCGCCTTCATCCCCTTCCGCATCGCGAAGGACCTCGGCAAGGGCAAGGTGCGCCTTGTCCGCACCAAGGAGTCGCTGCTGGAGTCCGACGAGAAACTCTTCGCCCTGCCCGATGTCATCGACGAGGAGAACGGACCCTACGCCGACCTGCTCGACCATCTGACCCGGCTGCGCGTCAAGCTCCTCAACGACCTTTACGACTTCGAGGAGAAACTCACCGTGGACGAGGTCGAGGACCAGATCCGCGAGCAGCAGAACACCGACTTCATCGAGGGCAAGGCCGTGCATCTCTTCAACGAGATCACCGCCATCCTCGACTTCTTGCCCGCCGGCTACGGCGAGGACGACGAGGAGGCCGGCACCAAGCGCCGCGCCGCCGCCGAGAACGAGGACGACATCCCCGAGATCGAGGAAGAGGAGGACGCCCGCATGAAGAACGACTCCTCGCTCAAGTGGGACGAGGATGAGAAGGACGGCGATGAAGAGGACGAGAAGAAGGACAAGGACGGCGACGAGGACGACGAAGACGACGGGGAGGATGACGACGAAGAAGAGGAAGAGGGCGACAAGCCCAGCCGCACGCGCCGCGGCCGGCGCTGAACGCCAGGCAGGGCGGACTATCCCCAGTCCGCCGCGTGCTTCGCACTGCAATTCCGATGAGCGGCGCGTTAGGGGTAACGCGCCCTACCAGCTCAGCGCCTTCGCCACGTCCTTGGCGAAGTAGGTCAGGATCATGTCCGCCCCCGCGCGCTTGATGGCCAGCAGGGACTCGTCGCGGCAACGAGCGAGGTCGAGCCAGCCGAGCTTCGCCGCGGCGTGGATCTGCGCGTATTCGCCGGAGATCTGGTAGGCGGCGACGGGCGCGCGGGTCGAATTCCGCACCTCGCGGATGATGTCGAGGTAAAGGCCGGCGGGCTTCACCATCACGATGTCCGCGCCTTCGGCCACATCGAGCTGCATCTCGCGGATGGCCTCGCGGCGGTTGGCCGGGTTCATCTGGTAGGTCGCCTTGCTGAGCAGCCGCGTGCCCGCGGCCTGCGCGCTGCCCACCGCGTCGCGGAACGGCCCGTAGTAGGCCGAGTTGTATTTCACCGCGTAGGCCAGGATGCCCGTATCGGTGTGCCTCGCGGCATCGAGGGCCTTGCGGATGGCGCCGACGCGCCCGTCCATCATGTCCGAGGGCGCCACGAAATCCACGCCCGCCTCCGCCTGCAGCACGGCCATCTTCTGGAGGATCGCCACCGTGCGGTCGTTGTCCACGTCGTCGCCCATGGCGTTGAGCACGCCGTCGTGCCCGTGGTTCGTGTAGGGATCGAGCGCGACGTCGGTGATGACCGTCAATCCGGGCACAGCCTTCTTCACCGTGCGGACCGCGCGCAGGACGAGTGTCTCGGGATTCAACGCCTCGGCGCCGGTGGCGTCCTTGAGCTTCGGGTCGAGCTTGGGGAACAGCGCCACCGCCGGCACGCCGAGCTCGTGCAATTCTTTGCACTCCTTCACCAAATCCGGGACCGACAGCCGGAAGACCCCGGGCATGGACTTTATCTCCTCGGGCCTGCCCTTGCCCTCCACGACGAAGAGCGGGGCGATGAGATCAGCCGCGCGGAGCACGGTTTCCTCCACGAGCGCGCGACGGGCCGGCGTCCGGCGCAGGCGCCGGGGACGGTGGGTCAGGCTGATTTTCTGTTCTTGGGCCATGAAGGAAGCTCCGGACTAAAACAGGATTCCTCCTGAACACACGCCTAACTTTAGCCACGGATTGCACTGATTGGCACGGATTACGGAAGCCTTCATCTGTAGTCATCCGTGCAATCCGTGGTTGAAGAACCGGTCCTTTTGCGCCTTTTGTGGCCACTCTTTGGGAATAGCGGCCAGCTTCCTGGATCCTGTTCTCCGCCGACAAGCGACAACCCATAACCAATCTCCCCGCCCTTGCCCATCCGGCTCCACGATTCCCTGACCCGCAGCCTCAGGGAGCTGACTCCCTCCCACCCCGACGGCGTCTTCCGGTTCTACAACTGCGGCCCCACGGTCTATGCGCCGGCGCACATCGGCAACTTCCGCACCTTCGTCGTCAACGATGTCCTGCGCCGGCTGCTCGAGCTGGAGTTCGGACCGGACAAGGTGAAGCACGTCCGCAACCTGACCGATGTGGACGACCGCACCATCGGCCAGGCTAAAGCGGAAGACCGGCCGCTCGGGGAGATCACCGCGCATTGGACCAAGCTCTTCCACGAGGACTGCGCCGCGCTCAACCTGCTCCCGCCCCACGCCGAGCCCACCGCCACGGGTTTCATCAAGGAGCAGGTGAACATGATCGAGGTGCTCATGCGGAAAGGCCACGCCTACCGCACGCCCGACGGCTCCGTCTATTTCAAGCTCGAGTCCTTCCCCGGCTACGGCGCGCTCTCGCGCATCAAGGAGCGCGAACTCAAGGTCACCAACACCGTCGCCGACGCCGATCACAAGGACTCGGTCTCCGACTTCGCCCTCTGGAAGGCCTACAAGCCGTCCGAGGACGGCGACGTGCAATGGCCCGGCCCCGCCGGCGCCTCCGCCGGCCGGCCCGGCTGGCACATCGAGTGCAGCGCCATGAGCAAGTCGCTCCTCGGCGACACCATCGACCTGCACACCGGCGGCGTGGACCTGCTCTTCCCGCACCATGAGAATGAGATCGCCCAGAGCCAGTGCTGCAACGGCGCCACCTTCGCCCGCCACTGGTATCACAGCGAGCACCTGCTCGTGAACAGCACCACGATGAGCAAGAGCAAGGGCAACTATTACACCCTGCGCGACCTCGTGGCCAAGGGCCATTCGCCAACGGCCGTCCGCTACGCCCTCCTCGCCGGCCACCCGCGCAAGCAGCTGAACTTCACGCTCGATGGGTTGCACGCCGCCGAGAGCGCGATCGACAAGCTCCGTCACTTCCGCGCCGCGCTCGTCGCGCGCGTCGGCGACACCAAGCCCGGCCGCATCGAATCCGCCAATCTCGATGCCGCCTTTGCGGCCCTCGCCGACGACCTCAACACGCCCGGCGCGCTCGGCGCGCTGTTCACCTTCGTCAACGACACCAAGCCGGCCGACCTTTCGCCCGACGCCGCCGCGGTGGATCTCGCCGCGATCGACCGGCTGATGTTCGCCCTCGGGCTCAAGCTCGACGCCCCCGTGCCGGCACCGACCGACGTTCCGGCAGAAATCAAGGCCCTCGCCGACAAGCGCTGGGCCGCACGCGCGGCCAAGGACTGGGCCGCGGCCGACGCCCTCCGCAAGGAACTCGCCGCCGCCGGCTGGTCGATGCTCGACGGTAAAGAGGGTTATCGGCTCGAACCTCTGAAAAAATGACGGCATGCATCAGACATCAGCTTGCCGGCCGAAGCCCTGAGCCTGTCGAAGGGAAGGACGGCTAGACGCTAGCACTACTCCGTTACATTCACCCTGGCCGGCCATCACCGCAAGAATGTCACCTATTAGGTGACATCTCCTCTGGGAAACGGAGCAGATTCGGCCGGGAACTTAACGCAGTAGTGCTAGAGCCGCTGAAGAAATAGCCGATCCTGTAATTCTGAGCCCGCTTTGCGGGCGAAGAATCCAGCATTCTGCTCACTCCGTGCAACATTCTGGATCCTTCGCTTCGCTCAGGATGACATGCTTCGTGGGCTACTCCTGTGCCTTCTGTGCCTTTGGTGGCTAACTTGCCTTGGACAGACCCGCGCCTTGACAGACGGCCCATCCGTCCCGCCAATCAGCGTTTCGGCCCTCCACTCGTAGGGAGGACCACAACCAACTCCCGCCATGTCGATGTCCCCGCTTGAAGAACTCCGGCACTCGTGCTCCCACGTGCTGGCCACCGCCGTCCTCCGCCTGTTCCCGGACGCCAAACTCGACATCGGCCCGCCCACCGACAGCGGCTTCTACTACGATCTCGACCTCGACCACAAGCTGACCACCGAGGACCTCGCCAAGATCGAGGCCGAGATGAAGAAGGTCGTGGACGAGAACCAGCCGTTCCTTCGCAAGGAGGTTCCGCGCGCCGAGGCCGAGCAGATCATCCGCGAGCGCAAGCAGGAGCGCTACAAGCTCGGCCGTCTCGCCGACATCCCCGAGGGCGAGGCCATCTCGTTCTACCAGAACGGCGAGTTCATGGACCTCTGCGCCGGCACCCACGTCCGCTACACCAAGCAGATCAAGGCGTTCAAGCTCCTCTCCATCGCCGGCGCCTACCACCGCGGCGACGAGACCAACAAGCAGCTCCAGCGCATCTACGGCACCGCCTTCCCGTCGAAGGAGGAACTCGCCGCCTACCTCGTCCAGCTCGAGCAGGCGAAGCTCCGCGACCACCGCAAGCTCGGCAAGGACCTCAAGCTGTTCCACATCGACGAGGACGTCGGCCAAGGGCTCATCCTCTGGACCCCGGCCGGCGCGATCATCCGGCAGGAGCTGCAGACCTTCATCGCCGGCGAACTGAAGAAACAGGGCTACTTCCAGGTCTTCACCCCGCACATCGGACGGCTCGCGCTCTACAAGACCAGCGGCCACTTCCCGTATTACAAGGACTCGCAGTTCCCGCCGATGATCGAGCGCGACTCGCTCGACCGGCTCATCGCCTCCGGCTGCTCCTGCGCCGAGATGGCCAACCGCATCGAGGCCGTCTCGCAGAAATTCGCCGCGGACCTCAACGCCCGCACCGGCCAGGAGACCGTCGCCGCCGACCGCGTCCTCCCCGACGACCAGCTGATCGACGGCTTCCTGCTGAAGCCGATGAACTGCCCCCACCACGTCAAGATCTACGCCTCGCAGCCGCACTCCTACCGCGACCTGCCCGTGCGCCTCGCGGAGTTCGGCACCGTCTACCGCTGGGAACAGTCCGGCGAACTCAACGGCATGACCCGCGTCCGCGGCTTCACCCAGGACGACGCCCACCTCTTCTGCACCGAGGACCAGCTCCAGCCCGAGATCCTCGGCTGCCTCTCGCTGGTGAAGGTGATCCTCAACACCCTCGGCATGACCGACTATCGCGTGCGCATCGGCCTGCGCGATCCCGACTCCGACAAATACACCGGCGAACCCGCCATGTGGGACAAGGCCGAAACCGCCCTCCGCGACGCCGCCAAATCCATCGGCATGGCCTTCACCGAGGAACCCGGCGAGGCCGCTTTCTACGGCCCGAAGATCGACTTCATGGTCCGCGACGTCATCGGCCGCGAGTGGCAGCTCGGCACCGTGCAGGTGGACTACAACCTGCCCGTCCGCTTCGACCTCACCTACATCGGCGCCGACAACGCCGCGCACCGGCCCGTCATGATCCACCGCGCGCCCTTCGGCTCGATGGAGCGCTTCTGCGGCGTGCTCATCGAGCACTTCGGCGGCGACTTCCCGCTCTGGCTCGCGCCCGAGCAGATCCGGCTCGTGCCCATCTCCGACAAGGTGCTCGACTACGCCAAGGCCACGCTCGACCGGCTCACCGCCGCCGGGCTGCGCGCCTCGCTCGACACGCACTCCGACAAGCTCGGCGCCAAGATCCGCCGCGCCGAACTCGAGAAGATTCCCTACGTGCTCGTCCTCGGCCAGAAGGAGGCCGAGGCCCAGAGCGCGTCCGTCCGCTCCCGCGCCAAGGGCGACGAGGGCATGCACAAAGTAGACGACCTGCTCGCCCGCTTCGCCTCCGAGGTCGCCACCCGCGCTTTGCCGGAAAGAAAGCCCGCTGCACCGGTCTCGAAATCGTAGTCCAGCGAGGCAAGGCGAGCCGTCTCGACCAGCAACGCTTCCATAACCCGCCCAGGAGAAGACGAAGCCAACGGAGACCTCACCATCGAGTCTGTCACCTCCGTTTCCTCCGCGCCCTCCCGCTCAAACAAGATGCTCCTTGAAATTCGTTCAGCCACCTCCACCGACATCCCGGCGTTGGTGGACTTGATGGCCGATTTCTATTCCGAGGCAACCTACGTGCTCGACCGCGAGTGGGCCGCGCGCAGCTTCGTGGCCCTCCTCGCCGACCCGAAGCGCAACGCCGCGTGGATCGCGTGGATCGACGGCAAACCCGTCGGCCACGCCGTCCTCTGCGCGCGCCACAGCATGGAGTTCGGCGGACTCGACGGTTCGATTGACGATCTCTACGTTCACCCCGTCGGGCGTCGCCGCGGCATCGGCCGCGCACTCCTTGAACGCCTCGTCGCCCACGCTCGCGCGCACGGCGTCCTCGCGCTCCATGTCGAAGCCGCCCCGGATAACGCCGCTGCCCAAGCCCTCTACGCCACTCTCGGCCTCTGTCCCATACCCGACCGCCAACTTCTCGTTGCGCGCCTTTGACGGCCTCCCGCCGCATGCCCGGGATCCGCGGCACGAGCACGACCAAGCCGAGTCGACACCAAGGACGCGAAATCAGCAAAGGACTCGGCCTCCGGACCTTTGCAACCGTGGGGCTCGTGGTGTGGAAGCGCACGTCTCGTCCACTCGCTGGCGCTCGTGGCTACACCCAGGTGTATCCGACTCGAGATATCTCTTGCTCAATCGCTTTGCGCGCGGCCCGCATCACCTGTTTGTGCGTGCGACCAACCACCTTGCCGGAAGCCAGTTCCTCGTCCCGGC
>Ga0187894_10004456_pt1 | contig 15022 bp, 11 predicted proteins | sample GBC1701081metaG_FD_136650 | JGI IMG/M metagenome (GOLD analysis project Ga0187894, IMG submission 136650) | White microbial mat communities from a lava cave in the Kipuka Kanohina Cave System on the Island of Hawaii, USA - GBC170108-1 metaG ...
CTGCGAGGACGAGGTTGATCCACCAGAACCGCGAATCCTTGCGGCGGTAGAGTCCACGTTCACGGGCCATAGAATCTCCTTCCAGGCCCGCCCTCGGCACTTATCCTGTTGCATGCGCGCGTCGAGATCAATCCGGTCGTAGAGCTTGCAGCGACCCTTGCGGATGAAGGGGAGGTCCAGGGAGTCGAAGAAGCGCAGGCTGCAGCGGACGTAAGCGGCGGCTTCACGCTTCGTGAGGTAGCGGAAAGCCGCGGGGCCTTCCGGGGTGGTCGCTGGCGCAGCGGACGACCGGTCGATCCTTCGAGGCCGTGGTACTGAGAAATCAAGCTGCAGCTGTCCCATCCGGGCATCGACAATGCCGATGTCACGAGCGATTCGCGAGAGCAGGAATGAAGGGACATTCCTGCGAATCTCCAGGAGGCTCAGAGCGTGATCACACTCCGTTGCACCCAGAAGGTTCGCAAGCGTCTGAGGCTGACTGAGACAACTTCGGTCTCCCCGCCGCCGACGACAGCGCTCGGGGACTTGTACGTGAACCTGGTGCGATTTGGCTGGCAGCAGGTCGTGATGGCGACCAGCGAGCGCTAGCTGCTGACGGTGCTGCTGCCCGCGCGCGATCTACGCGACAGCCTGGTCCCGAATCTTCAGCGGGCGGTACAGCAGCTGCTCACCGTGCTCGGGGTTCCACAGGGCACCGTGAATCGCGAGATTGCAGCGATGCAACCCGCCGCATTTGCCAGCGCCGTGAACCGGCGGGTGCTTGGTTCGATGAACGAGTTCGCCTGGCAGGCCGGGGCGTATCTGGACCGGACCGATGACGCGCTCGAACTCGCGCGGCAGCTGAGCGACACGCCAATGTCGGCGGTCGGATCCAAATCCCGTCTCGGCATTCCGGCGGATGTGGCCCGAGAACTTCTCGCGGCGCACTACGCGGCTTCGTCGTTCCGTCATTGAATCCAATCGCTGCGTGTGCCCGGCCCCGTGCGCAAAGCGGGGAGATATCGGTGTCATTTTCCGGGTTTTGATGGCATGAGTTTTTTGCAGGGACGTTCGCCAAGGTGGCGATAGCCGCCGTCCTGGCGGACGCTGAGGCTTTGGAACCTGCAACGAAGGAACATTGCCATGAGCGACTTCTTGGTAGCGATTGACCTGGCGAAGAACGTTTTCGAGCTGGCGGTGGCAGACGAGAGTGGCGCGATCCTTGAGCGCCGACGATTGGGGCGAACGCAGTTCATGCGCTTCTTCGAGAACCGCAGCTTTCGGCGCGTGGCAATGGAGGCCTGCGGCTCTTCCCACCATTGGGGGCGATGGTTTATGGCCCGCGGCTTCGAGGTCTCGCTGTTGCCGCCCCACTATGTCCGCGCCTACGTGCGCAGGAACAAGACCGACCGGGCCGATGTGACCGCGATCCTGGAGGCTGCCAAGGCGACCGACATCATTCCGGTGCGCGTGAAGTCGGTGGAGCAGCAGGCGCTGCAGAGTCTGCACCGGCTGCGTTCGGCGTGGCACAGCGCCCGCACCGCTCGGATTAACACGCTGCGGGGTCTGTGCCGGGAGTTCGGCGTCATCGCACCGCTCGGCGCCAAGCGGGGCATCGCCGAGCTCGGGCGTCAGGTGGCCGACCCCGACTCCGCGGTTCCGGACCTCCTGCGCCGTGCCCTCAGACAGTTGCTGGCAGAGATCCGCAGCCTCGAGGAGTCCGTTCATGCCATCGAGGCGGAGCTGGCGCAGATTGCGGCCCAGTCGGAGGCTTGTATGCGGCTGCGAACGATTCCCGGCGTCGGCCTGATCGCGGCGACGGCGATCGTGGGTGCGGTCGGGGATATCGGCAGATTCCGCAATGGCCGGTGCTTCGCCAGCTGGTTGGGCCTGACGCCGCGGGAGCATTCCTCCGGCGACATCCGTCGCCTGGGTTCGATTACCAAACGCGGCGACAAGTATTTGCGGACGTTGCTGGTGCACGGCTCGAGAGCTGTGATCATGTCGGCCAACGCGGCCCAACGGAAAGGCCAGCCATTGGGCGCGTTCCGCCAATGGGCGAGCGAGACGCGCCTTCGGTGCGGCCACAACAAGGCGAACATTGCGGTCGCCAACAAGGTCGCGCGGATCATCTGGGCGACCTGGTATCGGCAACGGGATTTCGAGTTCCGGGCGCCCGCTGTCGCGCTGGCCGCATAGATCTCATGACGTCCCAGCTCTACAGGGTGCGACGAGAGTGATCATCGTCATGGCACAACAGGTCGGACCGGCGTGGTGGCAAGCCGATATCCTGCGTGGCCCATCCATGGCCATCGAATTGATTGGCTCACCGCGCGCGGATTCCATGGTGGCCCGGGAAACATACTTCCCAGTTCAGAGGCCGGATGTACGACTGCACCCGACCCGTTGTCCTTCTACTTTGATCGCCTCGATGACCCCTTCAACTGCCGGAAACCTTTCGATCCGGGACGACTCCGGATGAGAGGTGTGAGGTATCGGTGCAAAAAACTCATGTATGCAGGATAGCTTCGCAGTTACTGTTTGGGCCACATTGGGCCCCACGACAAGCACTAAATTGCGGAGCGGATCGATGGCACGGCGCGTGTTTCGACTGAGCCGGGAACGTGAATCGGAGTTCGATATAGTGAGCTACGGCCGGCGTGGACCTGGCCGCCCGACACGCTTCACACGCGAGCAGATCGAACAGATCACGCGGACGGTGCGCCGCATCCCGGAAGTCATGGTGAAGGTCTCAGGCGGCGCCAAGACGACGTGTGGCGCCGAAGCCCATTTCCACTACATCAGCCGGCAAGGCGAGCTCGAAGTCGAAACGGACGATGGCGAGCGTCTCCAGGGCAAGGATGTCGCGGCGAAGCTGGTTGAGGACTGGGATCTCGACATTGATGTCGCGCTAGACCGCTGGAGGGCGATGGAGCGGGGCGGGCGCCAACAGACCAAGCTCGTGCACAACATCATACTTTCGATGCCCTCAGGGACGTCGCCGGGACGGCTGCTGGCGGCGAGCCGCGACTTCGCGCGGGAGGAATTCGCGCTCCAGCATCGTTACGCGATGGTCCTGCACACCGATCAGGCCCATCCGCACGTGCACCTGGTCGTCAGTGCGTACAACCGGGAGGGGACGCGGCTCAACATTCGGAAAGCCCAGCTTCGGCGATGGCGGGAGCAGTTCGCTCGTCATCTGCGCCAGCACGGGATCGAGGCGAACGCCACGCCTGCACAGATTCGCGGGCGCCTTTCTGATTTCCAGAAGGATGGAATCTTCCGTGCCGCGCAGCGTGGCGAATCGCGCGTCGAGTGGAGGCGCGAGCACTGGGTGGGCAGGGCTACTGAGTTCGGCCGACCTAAGCGATCAAGGAGCCTCGGGCGCATCTTCGAGACCGCGGAGACAGTCCGGCATGACTGGTTGAAGACGAGTTCGGCACTCGAGCAACAGGGCTTTAGCGGCCTGGCTGTTGAGGTCGAGCAGTTCCGACGGTCGCTCCGGATTCCGATGACAACGGAGGAACGAAGCTTGGCGGCGGCCGAGCGTGCGCAGGCCGAACGGGTGCCGCGGCTGCCCGCGTTGGAGAAGTAGCGTCGCTGACCACGGCGAACGCCGCAGGCACCAGAAGCACGCCGTGACGTACGAAAACTAGCTTATTGCGTCATGTTTCCCCGCAAATTCAATCGGCTCACAAGAGGTGGCGCAATTCGAACCGCTTTTATGCCTTTAAAAACAGGTAGTTGTAAAGTTATGGGCCAAATAAATCGCTTTTGTGCCAAATAAAAACAAGAGGTGCGACTACCTCTTGTCGGATCCAGGCTTGATTTCGCCTGTAGTACAGTCCAATATCTCGACAGTTCAAGACATCTAGGTCTGTCAAGAATGTTGACTAAGAGATATACATCATCAAGGGAGTTGGACGGTGTCATTGACCTCGAGCGACTACGCTCGGGTGCTAGGGGTGATATTGAGCAGAATGCCGCCAAATTCTTTGAGCTGACGTATCCGTCTGACGAAATTCATGCAGTTTTGCGTGGGTTGACACAGCGATTCTCGACCGGGAGTGGTCCGGGCTTGGTGCTCGCCGAGTCGGTCAAAGGCCTCGGCAAATCCCATCTGCTCCTGTTTGGGTATCACCTCTTCCGGAGTGCGCCTACCGCCGCGGAGTGGGCATCAAACATTGGCTACTCGTGGGCTCCACCCGCAGCTGCGGACTTGGTCGTCCACAAGTTCACCGATCAGTCCCTGCCCGAAGACGCGCTGTGGCTGCTCGTGGGGCAGAGCTTGGGTGCGTCCTGGGATCGCGAACGGCCTCCGACTCGTGCTCAGCTTCAAACCGCGCTGAAAGATCGTCATTTGGTTCTGATCCTGGACGAGCTTGAGCGCGGAATGGACAGCATCGCCAATGACGCACGGCGCAGCCAGAATCTGAGCTTCCTGCAAATGCTGACTGAAGAAGCCGCGCAAAGTCCTCGCGTCACGGTCTTTGCGGGAATTTACGACGGCAACAAGGAGCCCGGCTCAACGCTCAAGCGCACGGCCCGCATCGAGCTTCGCTTCCGCAAGCCTGAAGACCGCGCCGCAATCGTTCGGCACCGTCTGTTCCTGGATGCAGATAGTTACGACAAGGCCGCGGCAAGAATCCTGACGCGCTCCTACATCAATGTCTGGAAACAATTCGGTATCGAGACCAGCGACGCCTACGCCACGCGGATGGACTCGACATTCCCGTTCTTGCCCGACTTGATTGACCTTGTGTTCGAGCGGATCACGGCCAGCGGCGGTTTCCAGGGCACGCGCAGCTCATTGAGCTTGCTTGGCGCGATGGTGGACGCTGCTTCGTCTGGTACATCGCTCTACACTGCCAGTCATTGCCGCTTGACGGACGCCGCCTGCGCCGATCGCCTACAAGACTTGGATCCGTCTGCGCATCTGATCAATTGCGCGATTGGCAATCTCCGCGACCTCGCGCAACAGCCCCAGGCGGAAGCGATCGCCTCCGCCGTGCTCATGGCCAGCCTGGCACCGGGCGGTCGCGCCGCCGGCATGTCGAAGGACGAGTTGATCCGGCATGTCATCAAGCCGGGCGACGACCCCAACGCCTTTCATGTCGGCATTGACGCTTTCGCACGTTACGGCACCTATTTTCACGAACGCGAGGGCCGCTATCTTTTTGACCATGACGAGAACGAGCACGCGAAGGTTGAGCTCGAGGCCGCCAAGGGCAACGACGAGCAGGCGCGCGCACAAGTCATGCAGATCTGGCAGCAGGAGCTATTCAAAGAAACACGCCAGTCCGTGATTTTCACCGATGCGGAGAGCACGCGACAGCAACTGAATACGCTGCCCACGCAGGCGCCGCGCTACGTGCTTTCGCCCAAGCGCCTTTCGAAGTTCGAGCGGCACGCACTCTATCAGGGCCTAGAGCTGCGCAATCAGGTGCTGCTGCTGGAGCCGCGCGATGAGCGCGTAAATCATCTCGCAAACGATGATCTGCTGGCGCTGGCTAGGCGTCTGCGCGCCGCCATGGTTCTGGCGGAATCTTCGCAGAGCGCGGAACGGCGCGGGCGATTCGAGAAGATTCAACGCGAGCAGTCGAGTCAGATTCACCGCCTGCTCAAATCGGCCGGTCTCGTTTATGTGCGTATCGAGCAGTGGAGCGACGCCGCCGAGCACGCTCTGTTCGAGGAGGAGAACTTGGGGCCCGCCTTCAGTCGTGAAGAGGTGGTGAACTATCTGCGCGCCCAGGTGTTCCCGCCTGCCCTGATCCAGGAGCACCTGCGCAGTCAGCTATTGGCGCTGTGGGGGAAGAAGGTGGGGCAAATTGATCGGCTCTACCGCAATACGCTTGGTTATCCCGTACCGCTCACCATCAACATGGTGGCCGCCGCAATCTGCGAACTCGCCGAGGACCGCGCACGCCTCGTCGGTCTGCAGCATCCGCGCGGCAGCTTCTGCGGCGAGCGCGTGGACCTCAGCGAACCAGAGTTCAACGAAGCTGTGCTTGCCGCGCCATGGCCGGCCGAAGCGCGCCCGGCTCCCGGAGCGCAGCCGGGACTGCCCCTGCCCGTCCCCGGCGACGAATTACCTGTGGAGCCAGAGCCGCCGCCGGGACCCGGCGCGCCTCAAATGCAGGAGTGGGCCACGGACTCCTGCAACAGCCTGGGCGAATTGCGGCAAAAGCTGGCCCAGCGCCTCGACGTGATTCCCGGGGCGATCGTCCGCAGTGTTCGCGTCGGCATCTATGCCCGATACAGCGGCCAGGACCTTTCCGCTTTGCCCGCCGCTATGCGCGGCAGCCTGAGCGGCACCGGCGACCTGGAACTGCAACTCGATCTCGCCTTGGGCGGCCCGCTGACCAAGGCCGAACTGGAAGACCGCTGCGAACGGCTGCCGAATCATACAGGTGCAACTTACACCGCGCGCGTCAAGGTTGAGGTGCCCGTAGGTGCCGGGCAGCTTGAATGAAAAGCATGGTCCTCGATCGCGCGCTGCTGGACCAACTCACCCGGCCGGATCCGCGCCTGCCCACTCTGGAGCGCTGGCTGGTGGATCACGTGTGGACCGAACAGGCGTTTCGTGCTGCCGGCAGCTCGCCGAAGGACTATTTGATTTCGGGTGAGCGGGCTGTCGCGGAACGCGAGCGCGTGCTGAGCATCTGCGCGCAAAGCGTGACGTTCGAACTTGCCGCAGAACCACCGAAGACGCGCAGCGTGGCCAAATTTATTGAGAGCAATCCTGGCTCTGCCGTGGTCATCTTTGACGGCTGCTCTCTCCGCGAGCTGCCGCGCCTGACCGAACTCGCCCGCGCCAGCCGCCGTGAAATCGTAGAGAGTAGTTGCGGTCGCGCAGCCGTGCCCAGCGAGACCGATTGCTTTGTAGCTGACCGGCTGGGTCTGGGGCTCCCGCAGCTTGGCCCCTCGCAACTGACAAGCCGCGGCGAACTCAAGCAGCGTGGGATCCGTTTCTACTACTTCAAGCAGGCGGGCGAGCATCACAGCATTGAAAGGACCGATAGCTCTCTTTTGCTTTGGACGCGTTTTCCCGACCAGCGCTACACCGACAGCACGGCGACTGACGAGAACCTGTTCGAGGCGTTGTGGGATGGCCTGGACCTCGCCTGGAAACGGACAGTCGGGGCGATTCCGGCGGATCGGAAGATCCTGGTTACCAGCGACCATGGCTACATCTTTCTGGGCGCTGGCCTGAATGATCCCAATCTCGACGGACTTGATCGCCCACTCCAGGGAAAGCGATTCCGTCACTTCGAGCCGGGCGAGACGCTGCCCGAAGCGCAGCCCGGTCTCTGGGTGAATACGGAGCGCAAGCTGGCTGTGCTTTGCGGGCGCACGCACAACCGCCCGCAGGCGCCCAGCGCCTCGCAGTCCATTTACCGTCATGGAGGTTTGAGTCTGATGGAGATGCTCACGCCCTGGCTGGTGCTGGCACCCGCGTAATCGCAAGGAGAAAGTTCATGAGACAGAAAGTCGGAACGGTGCTGGAAGACGAAATCGTGCGACGCGCCAAGCGCCGCGCGGCGGACGAAGGTCGCCCGCTGTCGGACCTGATTCAGGACGCGTTGGAAAGCTATCTCACCGCTAAGGCGCCCGAGCCGGGCAAGCGCGAAGCAGCTTTGCGCGTGTTCTGCCAGCAGCCGCTGCGCTTGGCGCCAGAGCAGTTCCGCTCGGTGCTCGAAGAGGACGCCTGGGACGCATGAACCTCGACGACATCTCCAGCGGTAGCTTGTGCGTAGTGGACACCAATGTCCTGCTTTATGCCGAGCAGGGCGTTTCCGCGCAGGCCCAGCGACTTATTGAGCGCTGCGCCAAGGGTGAGCTGTCCATCACGCTTCCCCAGACGGTCTGGCATGAGTTCACGCACAAGCTGATGTTGGCCGAGGCGCTGATGAAGGGCCTAATCGGCAGCAGCGGCCTCGCCGCCAAGCTGGCGGCCAAGCCGGATTCCGTGCGCAAGCTCTCCATATACCAGACCAAAGTGCGCGCGTTGACGGACCTTGGCGTGGGCTTCGAGCCCTGCACGCACTCGGACCTGACGGACTCGGTGTTCAAGCTGCAGCAGCGCTATGGCCTTTTGACCAACGACGCCACTGTGCTGGCGGTAGCACTGCGGCTAAAGGCCGACGCGCTCGTTTCCTCGGATCGGGCATTCCGGGATGTGCAGGAAATCAAGGTGCACGTCCCTAGCGATCTGCGATTCGGCACCCGCGGATGAACCAGCCCGCGCAAGCCCCTTCCGCAATTGACACAGCGCCAACACAAACGGCGCGGGTGCCGCGCGCCATCGAAGTGGGTTTCCCCATCGTAGAGATCAATCGCTTGGCCGAGCCAGAGCGCAACAGTTTTAAGCCCATCTACCAGATGCACAAGTGGTTCGCGCGCCGTGCCTCGTGCGTGTTCCGCGCCATTTTGCTCGGCGCGCTCAAACCGGCGGTGCAACCGGACGGCACGCCCACCAACCTGATGGCCGAGTACTACAAGGACCACAGCCGGGACCCTGATACGCAAGGCAAGCTCGTGCTTGACCCCTTCATGGGCGGCGGCACCACGGTTGTGGAAGCCCTGCGTCTGGGTTGCCGCGTCGTCGGCATCGATCTGAATCCCGTCGCCTGGTTCGTGGTCAAGACCGAAGTCGAGCCAGTCGACCTCGCCTCTCTGCAAAAAGCGTACGAATGCCTCGCCACGCGGCCGGTGGCCTGGAATGACGACAAGCCGCTGCGCGAAACCCTCCTGGACCTCTATAAGACCGAAGCCGCGCCGGACGTGGAAGCGGATGTCATCTACACGTTTTGGGTCAAGCACGCCATCTGCACCGACCCCAACTGCAAGCGCGAAGTGCCGCTGTTCAAGGACTGGTTCATTGCGCGCAAGACGATGAAAGTCCGGCACCACAGGGACGCGATGTGCCCATCCTGCAAGAAGGGTTTCTCCTGGGAGCTGGAGAACGCCTCACTCATAGCCGACCCGGCGCTAATGGTGGTTAGCCCGCAGGACCGCAGCAGCGTTTGGGCGTATGCCGCGCCCCCGAAGGAAAAGAAGAGCAAAGCTCTCATTCGCGTGGACTGCCCGCACTGCCGGCAGCCGGTGAAATTGCAAAAGCCGGACAAGAAGTCCGAGCGCAAGCCGGTGGATCTCGCAGTGCTGCTCTGCCCCGAATGCGAAGCCGTCTGGCAGATGCGCGGCCCGCTGCCGGAGGGCAAGCTTCAATGTCCCGCATGCAGGCACATTTACGACCCAACGATTGGCAACGTGCCCGGCACGGGCAGCTTCCAGTGCCGCTGCGGCAACCGCGACAAAATCATTACCAGCGTCCGGCAGTTGCCGCCGGACCAGCGTCTGCCGATGCGGCCGTACGCGCTACAGGCATATCTGCCAATACCAGAGATGGACGAAACCGAGACGCCGCAAGGTGGCCTGTTCGACGGCACCGCGCTGTATCCGCTGAGTCTGACGCCCGCCAAAGCGTACGGCCGCCCTGCCGCTACGCCCAATAATCGCCTGCTGCTGCCGGCAAATGGCAAGTTCTTCACCCGCTTTTCGCCTGCCGATCAGGCCCGGTTGCGGAAAGCCGAAAGCTTGTGGGACGCGCACAAGGCCGAATTACCCTATCCGAAAAGTGCAATTCCGCGCGGCAAGGAAACCGCCCGCTTGCTGGAACATCACTACAGCCATTGGTATGAAATGTTTGCGCCGCGCCAGCTCTTGGCACTATCCACTCTACTCGACGGAATCATGGCGGAAACGAGCGCGAAGCTGCGCGAATTGCTGTTGTGTGCGTTCTCTGGCGTGGTTGAATCAAACAACTGCTTTACTCGTTACAGGGTAAGTCGAAATTCAGCCGGAGGGCAAACGGCGGAAGGGGTGTTTGCACGCCATGATTTTCAGCTCAAGGCGACAATTGCCGAGAACAACGTCTTTGGATTGCCGGGCATAGCCGGAGGGACCCTTGTTGGACAGGTTGAACAGATAGCGGATGGCCTGGCCTACCAACGGTCTTGCTGGGACTTCAGGGACCACGGATCAGGCCAGGGCCGCTCAAAGGTCGTAACGGACTGTGTTCCGCTCACTCTTGATGCTCAACTAATCGCTGGCAATTCCGCGACCGAAGTTTCACCGGCTCCACACGTTGTGATCACCGATCCGCCGTATGTGGGGAACGTGAACTATGCGGAACTAGCTGACTTCTTCTATGTTTGGCTAAGACTGGCCCTGAAAGATCGCTATGCCTGGTTCGCTCCAGAACACACTCCCAAGATTGAGGAAATTGTCGAGAACGAAACTCGCGGAAAGAGCAGGAGCGATTTCTATGAAGGACTCTCCTCGGTGTTTCGCCGTATTCATTCGACCCTGCCGCTTGACGGCTTGATGGCTTTCACCTTTCACCACACGGATGCAAGTGGAACAGTCTGGGAGGGACTCCTTCAATCGCTGTGCGACACTGGCTTTGAGATTACGGCCGTTTATCCGGTGCATGGCGAGGCCGAGTCATCGCTGCATTTAATGGACAACGCGAATGTGTCCTACGACCTCATCCACGTCTGCCGCAAGCGCGTCAGCAATCCCGAGCCGCGCTCATGGGCTGGCATCCGGCAGGAGATTCGCCGCCGCGCCCGCGCGGAGTTGATAGCGATTGAGGCCGGTCGTTATGGTGGCCAGCCGCTGGCCGAGCCGGACGTGCGGCTGATCTGCATTGGCAAGTGTCTTGAGCTTTACAGCGCGCACTACGACAAAGTGCTGGATCACGAGGGCAAGACCCTGCCGCTGCATCAGGCCCTACAGGACATCGCTTCAATCGTGGATCAGCTGGTGACGCGCGAGCGTCCGCTGCCGCCAGAGCTGGAGGCCATCGACGCATTGTCCTATGCCTGGTTGCGGTTACTCGCCTCGCGCCATACCGAGATTTCGGTGGACAAACTCTCCAAGGGCCTGCGCGCGATGCAGATCACGGCAGAGGACCTCAAGAAAGCCGGCCTTATCACCCGCGGCCGCGCGACCCGCGGCCGCGCCTACGAAGTGAAGCAGCCCCGCGCGCGGCTGGAACAGGCCCTCGAGCGCCTGCAAGAAGAGGCGCCAAACCTGACGCAGGCCAGCCTGTTTGAGGCCAATGAGGCAGACGACTGGGGCAATTTGCATCTGGTGGACTTGCTACACGCGCTGATTGGCCTGGCCGAAGCCGGCGAGTCGGTCCTGACAGTCCTGGAGCGCTTCGAGAATCGCCGCGCGGCGATCCTCGCGGGCTTGCGCTTTGTGCGCATTGAACGTCCGGACTGGCAGTCGGTGATTGACCGTGTGTTGGCCGTGATCGAAGGCGCACCCTTGTTGCGAACGACTGCGAACTCGGAGGCGCGCGTCTGATGGCCGGCTATATGCTGCTAAACGAAAGCACGCTCCAACCAAACAAGGCGAATGGCATTGCGCCCCATCCGCATCACTTGGGCCTGCTCGACTACCTGCGCGAATTGCGGCAGGACGTTTTCCCGTTCGCGCCGGGCCAGAAAATCCGCATAGTCGGCGTGGAGGACGTGCTGCTGGCTGCCGGCGATGATATCGACGATGTGATGTCCTCGATACACCGGACTATGACGTCGCGCGCCCGCGAGCTGGAGCAAATGGGTGGGTTTGTACAAGTTGTTTTCCGGCGGAAATTGGTTCGCGCGGATGATTTCTGGTTCGAGCACGGTGCGCAGCGCATTTCGTTGCGTCGGCTATTCGATGCGCCACAGCGCCAAGTGGACCGGCTCGGCAATGAGTTTTACACCGTGGGGTTCAACCTGACATGAGTGAAGCGCATGCCATTTACTCGATCCACGCCGAGGACAAAGTGCGCGTGCCCGCGCACCCGGAGTGGGGCACGGGCGAAGTGCTTAAGATTGCACAGGAGTTGGGGACATACCGAGCCAAGGTGCTGTTCCAGACACCTGAAGGCGAGCGCGTGGAGAACGTTCCGCTGGAGTGGCTGGAGCACAGCGCCGATTTGTGGGAGCGACTTGCCGAGGGCGACTTCGACGAGCCAAACAATTACCTATTGAAGCAGACCGCCATCGACATGGCCTATGCCAACACCGGTGGCGAGCTGACATCCAGTAAGGTCGATCTTCTGCCCCACCAAATTCTGCTGGTGCATGACTTGGTTGGCCAATCGCCGCGGCGCAAGCTGATTGCCGACGAGGTGGGACTCGGCAAGACCATCGAGACTGGCATGTTGATTCGCGAACTAATTGCGCGCGGAGAAGCCAGGCGGGTACTGATCGTAGTTCCCGCAGGTTTGCTCGACAACTGGCAGCGTGAACTGCGGGAATCTTTCCGCTTGCTGTTCGATGTTCTGAGCCGCGATTTTCAGGATCACGGCTCGGCTACTTGGGAGCGATATACGAAAGTTATAGCCTCCATCGATGCACTAAAGCAGCCGCGCCGTCTGCAACGGCTCCTTGCAGCCCCGGTCTGGGACCTAGTGATTTTTGACGAGGCCCATCACGTGTCACGCACGCGCTCCGGATCAAAGACGGTCACAACGCAAAACTACCGATTGGCAGAAGCGCTCAAAAACCACACGCGTGATATGTTGTTTCTGTCCGCTACGCCGCACCAGGGAAATGCTTTCCAATTTTGGTCGCTGATTCAGCTGTTGGACGATCAGCTTTTTATAGAACCTGAGGCGGTCTCGCAGCATCGTGGTTTACTCAACCGCATTATGATCCGCAGGACCAAGCGCGAGGTTACTGACGCGGACGGCAATCCCATTTTCCGGCGCCGCCAGGTCCATACCGAGCGTTTTGCACTTGGACCGCGCGAACGCCAGTTTTACGACCGGCTCAGCGACTACCTTCGCGAGGGCTATAACGCTGCAGGCATTGGTCAGCGCTCCACAACCAGCCAACAGCGCGCGATTGGCTTCGTGATGGCGACGTTCCAGAAGATCATGTCGTCCAGCCCGCGCGCCATTCAGCAGGCCTTGCGTCGGCGCCTGTTGGTTTTGCTCGTGCGCGAACAATTGGCACTAGAGACTCAGCGTCGCATCGGCCGCAGTAATTCCGGTACCACTGCCCGGCGGATACTGGAACTGCAGGATGAAATGCTTGGGCTCGCAACCAGTATCCTGGGTGCCAGCGTGGCGTCACGTACGGATGCAGAAGCCTATGTAGGCCGCGTACGCCGTCGCATCCAGAAGCGCGATGAGCAGTTTGAAGTCACGGTGTGGTCACTGGATGGGGATGAGGAGGGGGACGAAGGCATCTATGCTGAAACGGACATCCCGGATGAAACGAATATGGTCCGACAGCTCATCGATTTGGTTCCCCCTGCACCTGATCGTCGATTTGAAACACTGTTGCGTGCCATCAGCGCCCTGAACCGCGACAATAGCAATGAGCGTTTCGTTATCTTTACGCAGTACCGCGACACGCTTGATTTCATTGCGGAGGAGCTGGGCAAGATCTTTGGCACGAACAGAATTGCAACACTCAAGGGCGGACCGCTGGACGACAAGATCGCGGCCATGGAGTCGTTCTGGGCCGATAGCGGTGCTCGTTTTCTGATATCCACTTCTGCGGGCGGCGAGGGCATCAACCTTCAGATCGGTCGTGTGCTCTTTAACTATGACCTGCCCTGGAACCCAATGGCGGTCGAACAGCGCATTGGACGCATTCACCGTTATGGCCAGCAGGAAACCGTGCAGGTTTACAATTTGTTTGCCGAAGAGACGGTGGAGGAGCGCATCTACGATCTGCTCGAAAGCAAATTGGGGGAAATTGCTCAGGCAATCGGCAAAACCGATGACCGTGGACTACCACGGGAGGACTTCCGAAGCGAGATTCTCGGCCTGCTCGGCAGTCGCCCGGATTATCAAGAGCTGTTCAAACGCGCATTGGTGGAACGCGATTATCGCCGTACCGAATCCGATATCGCCGCGATGCTGCTCGAAGCCAATCGCGCCCGCGAGGCATTAGATCAGTTATCGCAAGACCTGACGAGATTCAACCTCGAGCATTATCGGCGCATTGAAGGTAGGCACACGCTCGCGGAGTTGGGCACTTGGGCCAAGGAAATGCTACTGCGGTGCGGCGGCCAAGCGGTTCCGAACGGTGATTTCTGGACGCTGCATGTGCCTGAGTCGCTTCAACGTAAATACCAAATCGCACCGAGGTTCGAAAAGGTGTGCTTCGACCGTGCGCTGTCATTGCGCACTCGAGGTAGTGAACTCGGTGGTATTGGTCATCCGTTAATCGACGCCTTGCTGAAAGAAGCCCAGGAGCCGACGTTTGCCGGTACGGTTACCAAGCTAGCGAATGCGCAAGAGGTAACTGCGCGTTACCTAATTCAGTATGACGGCGATGATGGGCGCAAAATTAGCCGCGTGATCAATCTGCGAGCACGACCTGGCGACTCCACCGATCTCCTAGATCACGCATTCAATGCGACGCCTTCCGCGCCGCCAGATCCGCTACCGCCGCTCCTAATGGATTGTGCCGAGGCAAAACAACGTATCGAAGAGAAGAAGACGGAGGTCATCATGGCTTGGCTGCCGGATCGACAACGACGTGGGAGAGTAACGAGCGATTTGGTGGGTGTGCACTTGTCCTGACAGGTGACGACGCCTAACTACGCGCGATCGGCTCTATGATGGAAGACATTCGAAATGTGGCCGGGCACTGGGACCACCGTAGCGAAAACGTAGCGTTTGATGCCGTTTCGTGCGCTACGGTGCCTGTTTCGAGTGAGGGCGGGCCTGCTAACTGGTTGAAAAATAAGTACCACTCAAATCACCACTGCGACTACGAACCAGGGGGTCGGGAGTTCGAATCTCTCCGGGCGCGCCATCCAATCAATACTTACTGCGCATCGCGGCGCTCAATGCACCGAACGTAGCGAAAACGTAGCGTTCGCAGCTACGTTTTCAGCCGGCGACGTGACCGTAATCGCCTGAGCGGGTTGCCGCTCGATGCGACCGGCAACGCGCTCGAACTCGCGCGGATCCTCAGCGACACGCCGATGTCTGCGGTCGGATCCAAGTCCCGTCTCGGTA
>Ga0187894_10004457_pt1 | contig 15019 bp, 14 predicted proteins | sample GBC1701081metaG_FD_136650 | JGI IMG/M metagenome (GOLD analysis project Ga0187894, IMG submission 136650) | White microbial mat communities from a lava cave in the Kipuka Kanohina Cave System on the Island of Hawaii, USA - GBC170108-1 metaG ...
GCCGTCTGCTGTTGCGCTCGATTTTGAGCATTTCTTTTAATTGTTCGGCACTTTCTCTGATTTTTGGTAACGCTTTATTCATTTATTACATTATTGCACATCTTCTATCGGGAAATGGTATAACATAATCAATCATTCACCTTTCATAAAGTTTTGAAGGTCCTAAAAGCGAGAGTCTTTTTCACGCTCCAACTATAAACCGTTTAGAGTGGAAGAATTAGTTGACCGTGCGGGCGCGAGAGGTGAGGGTTTTGGGTTTGTGACGAACCGCCGCGCCCGCACTGAAAAAACGTGCGGGTGAGGGAGCGCGGCTCTTCGCCTTTTCTCACTGTTCGCTTTATCGGCTTTATTTTCATTGTTTATCCAAAAGCAGAATTCGTTACTCGCCATTTCTCACCGGATTAAAAGACTGTGATGCCTTGCGAGGAAAGCCAATCAATCGCTTCTTGTTCGGTTTGAAATCCTTTGCGGCGCATCAGTTCGGGAAGTTTGGCGCGTGGCATTCCCATCTTTTGCTTATCATTATACTCTCCTTTGTTTTGAGACGAAGCGATTCTTTTCTCTGCTATGGCTATTCTTGCCGCCCTGTCAGCCGCCGACTTTCGAAGCACCATTGCCCTTTGTTCGTCGTTTTCGGCAGACTTCCATTCTTGCGCGAAATTCTGTTTTGATTCTGTTACAAGAGGTTTTCCGTCTTGAGTAGTTACGGGTGATGATGTTGCTTCGCCTGTTGATTTATTGACTTGTATTGCAAACCAATTGCCGGAACGCGGGTCTTGCTCAATTTTGAATTGTGAGCCTCTTGTTTTTTGGGGAGTAGGTATATCCAGTTCTTTCATTTCTGCAACAAGGTCAGCGTTTGTTGGGTCGTCCGGGTCAAATTCAGGGAGACGATTAAAAATAGAAACTAGATTGCGACGGCGACGGTCTTTTGCTTTTTCATCTTCTATCTCGCCTCGTTTTCCATACCATTTTGTTTCCGCGTTTGTTTTATTTATTTGAGCTACTTCTTTTTCGTCTTCCCGTTGATGTCTTCTCTGTATAAATTTGAAACCTTTACTTTTTTCTGTCTTTTCAATTTCCCTTTGATTGTCCAGACGTTCATCAAGCTTTTTATCAATCGCCGCGCCAATCCCATGCGCCGCAGTGTTACCAGCCGCGTTTGCAAAATCATTCCAATCACGAATCGGACGATTAAAAGCCTGCAAGCCATAACCTAATGCTTTCAATATGCTTTTGCCGCGACTATTCCTGTTTTCAATTGGTTGGCGTTGAAGATCTCTTATGTAAGCGTCATCATCAAGAATTTGTTCATCAAGAGATTTCTCACCTACATAACGTGGTCTGCTTTCTTCTCCGTCTGTTAGCTCATCGCGTCGCGGTATGAATCGAAAACCTGTTTTCTTCACCGGTCGTTCTATACCGCTTATGAATTTTGTTTGATTCACTATCGGAATTTGTTGATTTTCTTCTTCGTTTACTACTTGGTGACGACGCGGAATAAATTTAAACATAAATAAAAATCTCCTTTTGTTGTTGGTTTTGAAAAGCTTTTTGACCTTTCGCCATGTAGTCACCTCAAAAGAAAAATCGCCCGTCATCAAAGCTTATTTGCTTTAATAACGAGCGATTGCTTTTCTTAAAAAAAGATGGCTCTTACTAAAAACGATTATACATTTTTTGCAATAAATGATGTGAAAAAAACTCACTGGCGTGGATTGTTAAATAAGCAATTCTCGTTTGAATTTATGTCAAGTTTTGTCAAGTTTATATGAACAGAAGAATGTTCAACTTTTGTTCTACGTGCCACACTCGCTCATGGTGTTACTCTTCATCCGTAGGGTAACTTTTTCGTTGATAGTAATTTCTATGTTTCGCCGGATTCCATATGGTTACTTAACCTTCATATGGTTACTTTTTAACAACTTCAAAGTTACCATCAAAAACGAAGGAAGAACCGCCATTCGGCGAGAGGAGTTTACTTCACGCTTTGGAGAGAATTTGTAGCAAAAGAAAATAGATAAGGAGGTTGAATCTCAACATTTCACTTTTGGATATGCGTTAAAATGCCATGTTTTCCGACACCGTTTCAACTCAAAGACTCTACTCATTCTAAACCCTTTAGAGTGAGGGTATAGCAACTCTTTTTTTTGTGGACAGTTTGAAATACATTTCTTTTTTAGTACGGAAAAAAAGCGGAAAGATAACAAACTACTGAAAATAAAAAACACAGGTTTTCTTAGTTATTTTGATAGTTTCAAAATAAAAGGACTACTCGCTTTTAAAATTTATCAAGTATTTGTATCGGTTTCAGGAAAGATGAGGACAATTTGACGAATAAATAAATCTAACGCCCACAACACTTTACAAATGCAATATTAGTCAAAATTGTCCAAACTTGCCGAAAATGTCCTCATTTTCCCTCTCTTTGCCGTCATTCGGCGCAGGAGTTTACCATTCATTATTGAGAGTAAAAGTAGTAAAGACAAGCACTTTAAAGCGGACTTGAGTTTCCAAAATTCTCTTTTCTGCCTCATTTATCATCTTTGAAAGAGCGCAATTTATTCTTGTCAGAACGTGAAAGAACTTCTTTAGTTTCGGTTTCTTCGTCGAATTTCTTCGCTCCGCCTTCGAGTATCCAAGCTTTGATTTGAGATTTTAAAAAACGAATGCTTTTGTCTTGATGACCGATGCGAAAGTGTGGGATTTGATTTGCTCTGACAAGACGCCAAATTGCGTCTTCGGTACATCTGAGAACGGGCGCAAGTTCTGCTCCGGTGCAAGGGTCGGGAAGGCTGTCAAGCGGGTCTGTGATGACTTTCAACGCCTGAAGATGTTCTATAACCTTCTGCTCAATAGTTGATTCTATAAACTTATCTATGGTCATAGCCCTAGCCCACTCTAAACGGTTTATAGTGGAACTTGAAAAACTTTGAGATTCAATCCTTTTTCTTTTTTTAGTGTGATTTTTTGAGACATTTGGTGACAAGATATTAAGACGGCTTATGCTCTAAGTCGTCAACACGCTTGTTTGTCTGAATGATGGCGAGCATCATTTGTCTTGCAACGTCCCGCAGTTGGCTCATGCCTTCGCGTAGCTCTTTCATTTCATCTTCAGCACGAATTTGAGCATCAACCAGCGCGGCAATTTTAACCTCTGTGTTGGATTGCGCCTCGCGTAGTTCGTTCATGCCGCGAAAGAAATCATCCATCATTTCGGAATGGTGAAGAGACGATTCTATTAGTGCTTTTATAGTCTCTGCAAATCCTTTGTCGTTACGTTCTGACTTGTCGGCGCGTCGTTCAAGTTCTGTGATTCTTTCTTCTTCAATCATTGCTGTTATTCGCTTTCTTTGCGGACTTTGCCTATAGTTTGATTACTTTTCGTTTGCGGAAATCTCTTCTAATAAATCTTCAATATCGGATAGAGCAGAAGATTTATTCTTTGACTTCGCCACTTTATTTGTTTTCTTTTCGATTCCATCATGTTGCTTTGATGGTCTGCCTGTCTTGCGAATTTCAACAAGTGATAAGTCGGCTTCATTAATAAGGTAGTCACGTCCGATTTTCTTTGCAGGTAATCGCTCCGCTGTAATCATTGCTTGCACGCGACGAACCGTCACACCAAGTAAATCCGCCGCTTCTTTCGTCGTTAAGAAATTCATAAACGCATTTATACACCTACAATAAATTATTCGTCAAGACGTATTATTTTCTTGCTAAAGTATTCGTCATAATGTATAATTCTTTCTGTCAGTTAGAAATAAATCCAAAACACAAAGGAATCAAAACAGATGTTACCAATCAACATGGATACGATGTTAGGCATAGCGGGCGAGGCTTACGATGCTGTACTTGAAAAAGTACCGTCAGACCAATTAGCAAAACGATGGATTAATACGATTGCAAGAGCAGTTCAGGAGTTTGAAACAAACCCGTTTATCAGCTATCGCACACAGGACAACACCCTTATTTTCTGGTCCCACGATACAACCAATGGAATCTATGAAGTGACCGAAAAAGGCTGTGAATGCAAAGCCGCTCGGAAACACCAGCCATGCAAGCACGCCGCCGCCAGAAAACTTTATCGTCGTTACCTTGAAACGGCACAATAAAACGAAAAGGCTTAGATGATGCGCCAACATCGCCTAAGCCCCACACCCTTCAATTAAGAAAGGAACACTATGAGAATGAGATTAACAAAAAAAGAGAGAGACGACCAACGAGAAGAAAAAAAAGCACACAGACGATGACTCCAAACGAAAAAGATGGACGCGCTTTTGGAAAGAGTTTGAATGCGAACAGGCTCGACTAGGTAAAAGAGTAGCTTACCGTCTTGATGGGCGACGCGAGTATCAATCGAAAGGTCGTTTTTATGATGTTTCGCCACGCTATCAATCACATCTTGCTCAACTCATTGTTAATATCTGTGATCGCGCAATTACATTTAGAAACAGGACCGAAAACGGCAAACCACTTTCACGTCAAAAACAGTTTGAGATAGCGGCGCGGCAATGTTGGAGTGAACTACTCAAATACGATGCGCCGGAAGAAAAGAAAAAGGTTTCAATAGAAGAGACGAAGCAATCAACACACTCAAAAGAATTACGGTTTCGTAGTTTGATAATGAAACGAGCGAAAGAACTTTTTGACGATGCTAAGTTAAATGGTGCAGAGGCAATTTCAGATGTCCTCGAAACAATCAAACAAGATGTTGAGTTACTCGCAGAACAAGCTTTAAATGAAATTAAACTTAATCAAACGACGGTTGAGAATAACCTAGAAACTGTTACAAAGGATACTACCTTAATCCCCGCTTTAGCTTCGACAAATGTGTCGAAAAAATCAACCCCGAAAACGCAAAAAGTGGCGCAAATTTGCAATTCAGCCTCGTTTGAGACGGACAAATTTGTCCCGCTACTCGCCGATGTTGAGCGCATGAACTCACAATCAAACAAACAAAACGAAGAGGGAATTCCATCTGAATTGAAAATTATATGTCCCGATTGTGGTGTGAGTGCGATTTGCAAAGAAGGAAAAAGTTTTCTTTTCGCATATTGCCCAAACGACTGCGGGGAAATCTGTTTCAACGTCAAAAAAGGCTTCACATCATCGGACGCAATCACGGAACACGCAGAGACTGAGGATGCAAGTAAACAAATCCATGAGGCTATTATATGAACAAAAAAGAGAAACCACACACGATTCAACCAATCACAGAACCAAATATGTTTCAGGAAAGGGTATTGAAACTAAGGCAGACTTCGCCAAAGAGTTGGGAAAGTTTGGATCCGACGACAAGAACCGTTGCTTTGTTTTATGAAGCCGGACGCAGGGAGTTTTTCAGATTGGAAGCAATGAAACAAGAAGGGAATAAAGCCGCATGAATACGAATCACAGCTTAACAATAGAGCAAACCATCCGAAGTATCGCAGAAGAAGTTTATGATGAACGTGAGCGAATAAATGCAGACACTTCGCGTTCATCTGCAACCAACAACGCGGTTGTTGATTCAGCCACACAAGAGAAAATCAACACTTACGAATTGCTTTCAAGAAAACCGTATCTTACACGAAAAGAAGCCGCGTTATACTTGAATGTTTCCGAATGTTCAATTGTTGAGTGGTCCAACCGTCGCATGGATGAAAACCCTTTTCCTGAAACCTACGCCGGTGGTAATCCACGCTACCGACGCGAAGACATTGACAAGTGGATAAGCCGCGAGCGCGGGCGTGTCCGTTTGAAGTCAGTCGGCTAAGTCTTGCATGAAAGGCTCGCCATAGCTGACACTATGTGAGCCTTCCTGAAAGACTTCTTACAACAATGAAAGGAGTCTGAAATTCAATGGCAGTATATCGAAGAAAAGATACTGACTCAAAGGGTTGGTATTACAAATTCACAATTGACGGCGTGACTTACAAGAAAGCTATTCCAACTGCTCGAACTAAAAAGCAAGCAGAAGACGCCGAACGTGAGGCACGCAATGATGTTCACAACGGGACATACGGAATTAAAACTGACATTCTTTTTACGAAGTTTGTAAAAGAAAATTATGTCCCTTACGCTGAAAAGCATTTGAAACGGGCAGAGAGGTTGTCGGCTCGAACAAAGTTCTTAACAGAATTTTTTGCACGCTACACACTTCGTCAAATCTCTCCGCTTCTAATCGAAAAGTTCAAATTTGAACACCTGAAAACCGAAACGATTAGAGCAACAAAACGAAAGGCAAGTTCGGTGAATACGATACTGTTTGTACTTTCGGGAATTCTGACAAAAGCTGTCTCGGACGGATACCTGAAACAAAATCCATGTCAGAAAGTAAAGTTGTTGCCCGTTGAAGAAATAAAAACGAGAACTCTTTCAAATGAAGAGGAAAAGCGTTTACTTGAAGGTGCGGGCAACGGTCCGGGTTATTTGAAACCGTTAATCCAGCTTGCTTTGTGTCTTGGATGGCGAAAAGAAGAGATGTTGCATTTGGAAAAACGCAATGTTGATTTTTCTCGCAACCTTGTGTTTGTCCCGCACGCAAAGTGGTCAAGGGACCCGCGAAAGACTAAAGGCGTCCATATGTCGGACAAGGTGAGAAATTTGCTCTATGAATTGGTCACAGAGTCTGAAAGTAATTACCTATTCGTAAACCCTAAGACCGGATTGCCGTGGTCAACGAGTTTCGTGCACGATGTTTTCAAAGAAACTTGTGAGCAGGTTGGCGTCACCGGATTTCATTTTCACGACTTGCGTCATACTTTCGGAACCCGGCTTGGTGAAATGAATGTGGGCGTTGAAAAGATTGCCCGCACGATGGGACACTCAAGCATTAAAACGACAATGATGTATGTTCACACAAGCCAAGACACTTTGACCAATGTAATGGAACAAGCTGCGGCATTTTCCGACAAACAAGAAAAGGAAAGTTCCAAAATCGTTCCGCTCCGAAAACGCAAAGCGAGTTAAGTTTAATGCGAAGCATAGTTTATGATTTAGTATCACTGTTTGTTGTGCTAACATACGGCGCGGCGTTCGCGCCTTGTCTTGCATTATGTCGGATATTTCAGCTTTTATACTTGTTGGCGGTGCGTCGAGCAGAATGGGACGCGATAAAGCAAGATTGAAAATATATGGCAAAGATTTCGTAGATCACCTTGCCATTGTTCTTTCAAAGGTCACGCAAAGAATAAGCACTGTCGGTTCGCGTTACGACAAAGATATTTGGAAACTTCCGAATGTTCCCGACAAATTTTTTCAATGGGGCGCGTTGGGCGGTTTACACGCCGCGCTTTCCGCTTGTGAAACCGAATGGACTCTTGTTGTTGCCTGTGACCTTCCTTTTGTTACCGAAGAACTTTTCAAACGGCTTGCAGTTTTGCGCGGGAATTACGACGCGGTTGTTCCGATTCAATCGGACCGTAAGTGCCAGCCACTTTCCGCTCTTTATCGAACTGAAATTTGTTTGAACATAGTCGAAGAGTTAATAACCAATGCCAAAAGGCGCCCGTTGGATTTGCTCGAAAAAATCAACACGCGATTTGTCGAGCCGATTGAATGGTCGGATTTAACAAACGCCGAACATTTCTTCAAGAACATAAACACCCCAAAAGATTATGAAAGGATGAGGGATGAAGGATGAGGGATGAATAAGAAAACATGAAGAAGCGTTTCGTTTTTATTCATCACTTATCCCTCATCTTTTATCTCTCCCGAAAAGTGGTGCGGAACTAAAAACTATGAATTTTAAACTTGTACTTAGAAGCATTACTCGCAGACCGTTGTTCAAAATTTTGAAAGCAATTTTGCCTTCTATCTTGATTTTGATAATGGGTCTTGCAGGTTTTGGCGTTTGGGTTGTTTATAAAACGGCACATCCGCCGCAAGCTCCTTATCTGACAACGCCCAACAATTTCAAAATCCTCAGCGACCGTGGCGTTCAGGCAACGGAAGAGAGTTGGAGCAACAAAGACGGGACAACAGCGCGTGGCTGGCTTTTACGCGGGGCGGAAGGTAAACCGGCTGTTATTTTGCTTCATCATTACGGGGCTGACCGTTCATGGTTATTGAATCTTGGAGTAAAACTGAACGAGTCAACAGACTACACGATTCTGTGGCCGGATTTACGCGGTCACGGACAAAATCCGCCCGTCAAGTGGACATCGTTTGGCGGCGCCGAAGCCGACGATACAACCGCGGCAATCGAATATTTGCGAACATTAAAAAACGCGGCAGGCAAAGATATAGTCGGAGATAATATAGGAATTTACGGAATAGAACTCGGCGGTTATGTTGCGGTAATGTCAGCACAAAAAGACCCTAAAGTTAAAACCTTGGTTTTAGATTCCGTTCCCGCCTCTTCAGAAAACATTCTCTATCATCTTGTAAAATCCCGTTCGGTTTTTGATTTGGGACTTTTGCAACCTCTGACCAGAATCGGAGCGTCGCTCTATCTGCGAGGCTATTATCAGAACAAAGAAACTTGTAACGTAGCAAACAGCATGAACGGTCGAAATGTGATGTTATTGGCGGGCGCAGATTCAAGCGTTTACCGCGAATCCACATCAATGTTGGCAAATTGTTTTCCGAAAACAAACAACGTCGAAAGCATTACCGACTTATCCGCAAGCGGGCTAAACCTTGTCGCTACAAGCCCGCAACAAAGCGAAACCTACGATAGGCGCGTGATAGATTTTTTCACCAAAACGCTCACTCAATAGTTCAAAGTTTGAGTTTTGAACGTTGAACCTAAACTTCATCTTGCACCAACGGCGACGATTGCGAGTTCCGTATTGTCACTTATGATTTCCGTGTAAACGTCTTTTGATTCTGTCAATTGTTTCAAATACTCCAACGGAACTAAGACCAAAACCATCTGCTTTCCTTTGCGCGAAATCTCTGCAACTTCGAGAACCCCTTCAAAGCGTTTCTGCTTCCCTTCGTTATCACGCCACAATCTTTTCGGAGCGTAAAATTCAGCCGAATGGCTGATTGTGTGTAAGCCAAGAACCGGATTATTCGTATAACCACGTGTTTTTGCCGCCAAAATTAAATCTCGCACGGAATCACGTCTTGCAAAGACAGGAACTAAACAGTTCAAAGCAACGATAAACGAAATAAGAATTGCAAACGCGATTAAATAAAGATTGCGGATTATGAACTGTTGATTGCGGGCAGTTTCTTCGTTATCTGTTTTTGCCTTATAGGTCAATGCAAATGCACTTGCAGCCCAAACGGACGCAAAGGCAAAGAAAACACATAACGCGCTCACGTCTGTTTTTCGCAATACATAAACTGCACCACCGATTGCGGTTAAAAGCAGAATTCCCGCGCTTACACGCAATGCTTTTGTGTTTGATGAACTGTCCAAATGCTGACCAATAAGCAAAACTATTGCGGGCAAAACGGGCAAGATATAACCAGGCAGTTTAGACCCTGAAAGACTGAAAAACAGCACGGGCAAAATAAGCCAGACCAAAGAGAAAAGTTGGAAGCGGTCGTTAACGGATTCAATCTTTCGCCACTCTATGTTTTTGGTTTTCCAAATCGCCTGAATCAAAAACGGTGTCCAAGGGAAAACAAGAAGCGGTGCAACCAAAATGAAAAAGTAGAAGGGTTGCGGGTGCATATATTTGTTTGAGGTGTAGCGTGCAAAATGATGTTGAATAAAAAATTCATCCACGAATTTCCAACCATTCTGCATAATTGCAGGTGCGTACCATGCGGAAGCTACACCCAGACAGAGCGGCACGCCCCACAACAAACTCAGCAGAGTTTTCTTTTCGGGCAAGCGTCTTTGAATTGCGAAATACCAAAAGACAACGCCACCGCAAATAATGATTGCAATCAAGCCTTTTGCAAGAAGTGCTACGCCCATAAAAGCCCAATAGAGAGCCAAAAACCAACGCTTTTTCTTTTCGTCCGTTTCAATATCCGAGGCGAAAAAGAAACAGAGCGAAACTGCAACGGGCATTGTCAAAATAATGTCAAACGAAGCGGCACGCGAAAAGACAATTGCACCAATGCTTGTCGCAAATATAAGGCAGTTCAAAAAACCAAGACTTGGGACTTGGGACTTGGGACTTGGAACTTGGAACTTGAGACTTGAGACTTTATTTCCAAGCCAATAGAGCATTAAGGCTGTTATCAATCCCGAAAGCGCAGAACCGAGACGTGCGGAAAATTCCGACACGCCGAAAATGTTGTAGAAAAGTATCTGAAACCAATAGAGAAGTGCAGGTTTTTCAAACCAGGTGTATCCGCCAAGTGTGGGCGTCACCCAATCGCCGCGCTCGTACATTTCGCGTGCGACCTGTGCATAGCGCGGTTCGTCAGGTCCGAGTAAAGGAATTGAACCTAATCCGGCAAGATAAAATACAATAACGGCAAGATAAAATATAAGCCAAATGCGATTACTAAAAATTGATAATTGCAAGTATAGTCCTCAAAAAAATTTACTTTGCGTTTTGTAACACAAAAACAAATTTTAGTTCCACCGCAGATAACTGCGGCGGGTTGAGCTTGCATCAAACGAAACGTCTGTAAATTCAAACTCCACATTGAGAATTGTTCAAAATAAAACTGAACTTTTTGGCTAAATCAGAGTGTGAATAGACTTTCGGAAACACTAAAAATGACACGGCTAATCACCCCCTGAGTATTATCTGTCACAAGTGATTTGATTGCGGTGTTTTAGTATTGGTAAATGATTTTGTAATGACATTAGTCGGCAAGCAGTTTGGAAGATATGAAGTTCGCCAGCGATTGGGGATAGGTGGAATGGGCGAAGTCTATATGGCTCACGACTCACAGCTTTACCGTGATGTCGGATTAAAAATCCTCTCGTCCGAATTTTTTACTGATGAAAATCGCCGAAGCCGTTTTCGCCAAGAGGCACGTGCCGCTTCTGCACTGAACCACCCGAATATCATAACGATTTACGAAATCGGCGAAACTGACCAAGAAAGCTTTATCGTTACCGAACTTATTGATGGCAAAACTTTACGCGAAATTATTAAACACAAACCGCTTTCAATCATTCGTATATTGAAAATCGTCGAACAGATTGCAAATGCTCTCACAGCCGCTCATAACGCACACATAGTTCACCGCGACATCAAACCGGAAAATGTAATGGTGCGGCACGACGGGATTGTAAAAGTTCTGGATTTCGGGCTTGCAAAACCGACCGCGTACAACTCAAACGGTTCAACAAATGATGATGATTTTGCCCAAACAATACCCGGAATGGTGATGGGTAGTGTGCGTTATATGTCGCCCGAACAGGCTCGCGGTCTTGCAGTTGACGGGCGAACAGATATTTGGAGTATGGGCGTTGTGCTTTATGAAATGCTTGCGGGAAAAGTCCCGTTTAACGGTGCAACGCCAAGCGACACAATCGCCACAGTAATTTACAAAGAACCTGAGCCGTTATCTCACATCATCCCTGACACACCCGCTGAACTACAACGTATAACCCGTAAAGCCCTGCAAAAGGACTGTGACGAGCGTTATCAAAGCGTCAGAGATTTCGCGCTTGATGTGAAAGACCTAATCTATGAACTAGAACACGAAAACAGCGGTGAGAAAGTGCGTTCGGTTTCGACCCATTTTGATTTGAGCGAAAACCCCACGATGATTCATCAGACCACGAGCGCAAATCATCCGACAACGGCAACAAAACTTTCAACTTCCGGTTTGACGCACACCATTGCACAGCCTGGAAAACCAATATGGAAGTTTGCCGCTGCTTCGTTTGTCTTGATTGCTTTAATGTCTCTTTTGGGTTTTGGTCTTTATCGCTGGTTCAGCAATAAAACCAATCTTGCAAATACTGCGTTCGAGAAAACTCAGGTCTCGCGTTTGAACTCGGATGGCAAAGTCGCGCTTCCGGCAATATCGCCCGATGGAAAACAGATTGCATATATCAGCGGCGACGTAGGAAGCCGTAGTCTGGTCGTTCGCCAAATCTTAACCGACAGCACAATAACAGTCGTTCCGCCGACAAATTTGGGTTTTAGCGCAATCACGTTCTCGCCCACAGGCGATTATATTTATTACTGCCTGACGAGAAGCGATTTTAGTGTCAACACGCTGTATCAAGTCCCCACCTTTGGCGGTAAAATCCCCAAAAAGTTAATTGAAGATGTTGATAGTACCGTAACATTTTCGCCCGACGGCAAACAGTTTGCGTTTATGCGGCACACGGCCAACACAAATGAAGACCTGTTTTTTATTGTTGATAACGACAGCTTAAATCTTCAACAGTTAATTTCAACCAAGCAGACAGAATACGATTTCTTTACCGTGCGTCCTGCATGGTCGCCCGACGGTCAGAAGATTCTTGTCGGTGCCGGCAAAAGACAAAGCGGGATTGTCAACGAAATGTCAATCGTTGAAATTTCAGTTAAGGAAAAGAAACTTAAAACCATAAGTGACAAGAAATGGTTCAGAGTCGGGAGTTTCAATTGGTTCAAAGACGGGTCAGGCTTTTTGTTTACAGGCAGGGAAACCAAGAATGACCCCGTTCAAGTCTGGCGTTCATCCTATCCAAACGGTGAGATTCACGCAGTTACAAACGATTTTAACGACTACACCGAACTTGGTCTTTCTGCCGATGGCAACACAATCATAACTCTAAAGGGTGATGCGGTTTCGTCGCTCTGGCGTTTTTCGCCGACGAACAAAGAGAACACACAAATAACGTCTGACAGTCGCGGTCTCGAAGGCAACGCAGGACTCGCGCACAGTGCCGATAACAAATTGATTTATACACGCACCGAAGGAAAAGAAATTGATTTCTGGATGTCGGATGCTGACGGGAAAAACCCGCGTCCGCTGATAACCGACTTAGGTTTTGTGGTAAATCCTGTTCCGACCTTTGACGGAAAATACATTGTTTTCAACCCGCAAACGTCCAAAGCATCCAGAATCTGGCGTATGGATGCCGATGGCAAAAATGCGATTCAACTGACTGAAGAAAACCCCAATTACGCAGATTTTAACCCACAGGTTACACCTGATGGGAAAACCGTAATTTTTCAAAGACAAACCTCAGATAACAGTCGCTCTTCTTTAATGAAAATTTCAATTGACGGCGGGCAATCAAGTCTGATTTATTCCGACACCAAATTGAATGTTTTTCAACCTGTCATTTCGCCCGACGGTAAACGTATAGTTTTTGCCACTTATGATATTGATACTTTCGAGAGAAGAATAAGAATTGCCACGCTCAACGGCGATTCATTCGGGCAAATCGAGAGAGATTTGAAAAGCGATTTGATTAACTTTTTCAGGTGGTCGCCCGACAATAGAAGTCTGACAATTTTGACCACCAAAGATGGCGTGCAAAATCTGATGCGATTGCCGCTTGACGGTTCAGAAGCACAATCAATAACAGATTTTAAGTCGGGCAGAATCTTTAATTTTTCATGGTCAAACGACGGAAAAAATCTCTTTATCGTTCGCGGTATCATCAACAACGATTTGATTCTGATTCGGGATGCTTCCCTTCCGACCTTAAAGTAATTTTGTTATCCGGCAAATCATCACAAAGAACCTTTGCAATCAGCTAAATCAAAACAATCAAGATTGAAGAGCAACAGAAGATATAAGCCGCAGATTTACGCGGATGGCGCGGATTAGAAAATAAAATCAGATTATCCGCGCCATCCGCGTAAATCTGCGGCAAAATTTTATTTGTACTAATCTTGATTGTTTTGGTTTAGCGTGACTTGTTTATAAATGACGTTTTCTAATTTGCGGCAATGTGTGTAAATTAACGACGAAATTTTTATCTTTTCTTATCTCAAATTAAAACTATGTTAAGAACAGCAACCATCGGCGTGGGAAGTCTCGGACGCCATCACGCACGCAATTCAAAGACGCTTGCAAGCGAAGGAAAATGTGAATTCGCAGCGGTTTGTGATGTCAATGAAAAAACCGCGCAAAGTTTAGCCGAAGAATATAAATGCGAATGGACTACGGATTGGCGTTCGTTAATCGGGCGTGTTGATGCCGTCAGCCTTTCGACTCCGACGGAATCGCACTCTGAAATCGGTTGTGCCTTATTGGAAGCGGGCATTCATGTTCTTGTTGAAAAGCCGATTGCACGAACATTGGAAGAAGCTGACATGATGATTGAATCGGCAAAGAAAAGCGGTGCGATGTTGATGGTCGGACATCTCGAAAGATTTAACCCCGCGCTGGTCGCATTGCGCCCTCACGTTACCAAACCGCTATATTTCGAGATTCATCGCGTGGGGCAGTTCACGGCGCGTTCATTAGATATTGATGTTGTCTTGGATGTGATGATTCACGATTTGGATATTGTTCAATGGCTTGTGGGCGAAGATGTGGAAGTAACAGAAGTTCACGCCGTTGGCATTCCCGTTTTGACCCAAAAGGTTGATGCCGCAAACGTGCGTCTTGAGTTTGCCAACGGGGCGGTTGCGAATATCACTGCATCAAGAATCGGTATGGAAAAAATCCGCAAGATGCGTTTTTATCAATCAAGGGATTATGTTGCCGTTGATTACATCACACATTACGCGGCACTTAGCGGACTCGGTGCGCCTCAAGCAGGCAGCCCGTTTCCAAGCGTCAACATTCGCCGCCTTGAAGTAAATCCGATTGAACCGCTTCGTCTTGAAATAGAATCTTTCATTAACTCCATCGAAAACAAAACCCCTGCTCCGATTCCGGGCGAAGACGGACGCCGCGCACTTTCATTGGCGATTCGCACATTGGACAAGATTCACGAACACGCAAAAATCGCAGGCGTGCCTTCCGGCGCAAGTTAGTTTTTTTTTCACGTTCACTCAATCGTCAGAATCAACGCAAAACTAAAACGAAAGGTAATTGATTAGGTCATCAACCATCCGTTGAAAACGGCGTTCATATTTGTAGCCCACAATGCTAATCGTGCGACTGAGGATTCGCAACATCGGAGTTATCGAAGATAACGACATACATTTTCAGTTTGATTTTTATGAATTTTCAGTTTGATTTTTATGTCGCCATTTTCAACGGCTCA
>Ga0187894_10004458_pt1 | contig 15016 bp, 12 predicted proteins | sample GBC1701081metaG_FD_136650 | JGI IMG/M metagenome (GOLD analysis project Ga0187894, IMG submission 136650) | White microbial mat communities from a lava cave in the Kipuka Kanohina Cave System on the Island of Hawaii, USA - GBC170108-1 metaG ...
ACCTCCGCCCATTGACTGAGACGCAGAAACGAATCTTGAGCTTGCTAGGACTTGATGATCAGATCTATGACAAGCTCTTGTCTCATTTTCAAAATCTCGCTCCAGAGTGAGCGAACCGTAAGAATACAGGGAGAGGATATGAAAATAGGAACACGTATCTCGCTGGTCGTCACTGTATCGGTTTTCCTGGCTCTGGTCATCGCGCTCGCGGTTTACGGCCAGCATAAAGAGACTACGGACGGTCGGAAGGGCGGGGCTGAAACGCAATGGGAATATCTGGTCGTTTCGGGAGGCTCGGCCAATCTTTCGACGGCGGGCAATGAAAATTATCCGATCGCGGTACTGCATAGGTGAAAGAGAGCAGATGAAATTGCTGAAACATCAGTCGCCACGACCGCGTATAGCCCGTTGCAATCGGTCAGGATTTCGATCAAGACGTGAATTTGCAAGGGCGTAAAAGGAGAGATTTAGTCATGGCTCAGACAATCGGCACAATCATTTTTGTGGTTCTAGCGCTGGTAGCGGTCGCGGCGATTCTCAATTTTATTTTGGGCGTGCTTGGAATCGTCTTCGCTCTGATCCCGCTGCTGATCAAGCTGGCGATCTTCGGCGGAATCGTTTACCTGGGTTGGATGGTGTTTCAAAAACTCTCTCACACGACCGAGGGCTGATAAGGTTGATTCGCCAATACACGATAGCGTTGTTGTTTGACCTCCGGTAGTGATTTTTTGACGAGCCGCCACGCTCGCCTAAATTCCTTGTCTCCAAATCGCATTGGCTTGCATTGGCCAAAGCCGTCGGGAATTGGGCGTCGCGTCGCGGCTCATTATTTTGTCAAAGCCTTCAATTACATGGCCCCAGCCTGCTGAAATATGATCTGATCAGGCGCACTCGACCAGCGCGCACAATTCGCCGAAACGCTCGATCACATAATCAACCCCCGCCTCGACCAGTTCCGTACGCCCGCGAAAACCGGGAATGTAACCGCAAGTTCTCATGCTCGCCGCTCTCCCGGCCTCAACGTCCACGCGGCTGTCGCCGACCATCAGGCATTCCGAAGCTTGCGCGCCACACCTGCGCGCCGCTTCGACCAGCATCATCGGCGAAGGTTTGCGTTCCGCCAGGCTGTCCCCGCCCAAAACGATCTCGAAATACGACGACAGCCCAATGCCTTCGAGCAGTTCCATCGTGAATTCGTAAGGCTTGTTGGTGACGACGGCTTTCGGAATATGAGCGAGCCGGTTGAGAGTTTGTTTGACTTCCGGATAGACGTGAGTGTGATCTAGCAGGTGCTCGCGGTAGTGCCGCCGAAAAATCTCGAGCGCGCCGGCAGTGTCAGGGTTTCGCGACTCGCCGTTTTGGCTGGCGCTTAATGCGCGCTCAACCAGTAATCGCGCGCCTTCGCCGATGAAATTGATCACGCGCGCGTCAGGCAGTGTTTTGCGCCCGAGTTCGGCCAACATCAGGTTGACCGAGTTAATCAGATCGGCGCGCGAGTCCACGAGCGTGCCGTCAAGATCAAAAAGCAAGCATTGATAACTCATCCGACTTTCGTTTTCCCTCGAAACAGCAGTAGTATGGCCTTTACTTCAAAGGTCATCTTCGGTTCCCCAGTTTACAATCCGAACACGGGTGAAGCCAGCGCAATTTCGAACCCGCTCCCCGGAGCCGCTATGACGGCGCTCATCAGGAAAGGATCACGATGTCAGGACACGGCGATACTCAATACAAATTTACCAATCGTTTGATCAATGAGACCAGCCCCTACCTTCTACAACACGCGCATAACCCTGTCGATTGGCATTCCTGGGGAGATGAGGCCTTTGAACGCGCGCGCCGCGAGGACAAGCCCATTCTGCTCTCGATAGGCTATAGCGCCTGCCATTGGTGCCACGTCATGGAACACGAATCTTTCGAGGATGAGGCCATCGCCGAACTGATGAACGAAAACTTCGTCAACATCAAGGTTGATCGCGAAGAGCGCCCTGACCTGGACACGATTTATATGAACGCCGTGCAGATGATGACCGGGAGCGGCGGATGGCCGATGACTGTCTTCCTGACTCCTGATGGCAAACCCTTTTACGGCGGCACTTACTTTCCGCCGGTTGACCGTTACGGGATGCCGGGATTCCCACGCGTGCTGATCTCCGTCGCCGAAGCTTATCGCACGCGCCGCGATGAGATCGAAAACAGCGCCGATGGCGTGTTGGGCGAATTGAAACGGATGGATCGAGTCGTCTTACAAGAAGGCGACTTGAGTTATGAAATCGCGGATCAGGCTGCAAATCATTTGTTGCGAACCTTAGACCCGGTTCACGGCGGTTTCGGCAATAAGCCTAAATTCCCGCCTTCGATGACGCTGCAATTTTTGCTGCGCCAGTGGCGCCGGACAAAGGATACGAGCGCGCTTAACGCGGTTGAATTGACCCTGAACAAGATGGCGCGCGGCGGAATGTACGACCAGTTAGGGGGCGGCTTTCACCGCTACTCGGTTGACGAAAAATGGCTCGTCCCGCATTTCGAGAAGATGCTCTATGACAACGCCCTCTTGAGCCGCGTCTATACGGAAGCCTTTCTGGCCACAGGCAATGAGTTTTACAAGCGCGTCGCTATCGAGACGCTCGATTATGTCGCGCGCGAGATGACCGACAAAAACGGCGGTTTCTATTCAACGCAGGACGCCGACAGCGAGGGAGAGGAAGGGAAGTTTTTCGTCTGGACGCCGGAAGAGGTCACGGCGCTGCTTGGCGAAGAAGACGCGCGCCTGTTCAACCGCTACTTCGACGTGTCGGAGATGGGTAATTTTGAAGGCCACAGCATCCTTCGCGTTGACGAAGAAGTTGACGTAATCGCCAGGCTAATGAGGGTGTCGCGCGAACGTCTGGTCGAAGCCATCGAACGTGGCAGACGGATTCTGTTCGAGGCTCGTGAGAAACGCGTCAAGCCGTATCGGGATGAAAAGATACTGACGGCGTGGAATGGGTTGATGATGCGCAGCTTCGCTGAAGCCTCGCGCGCTTTTGATCGGAAAGACTACCTAGAGATTGCGGTCAAGAACGCGAACTTTTTATTGACAAAGCTGCGGCGAGAAGGGCGGTTGCTCAGGACACATAAGGACGGCGAGAGCAAGTTAAACGGCTATCTTGAAGATTACGCCTATGTGATTGATGGGCTGTTGGCGCTTTATGAAGCCTCATTCGACCTTCGCTGGTTTGAAGAGGCGGGGGCGCTCGCGGAGACGCTGATCGCACAGTTCTGGGACGCCGAAGCGGGCGGCTTCTTCTTCACCAGCGCGGATCACGAGACGCTGATCACGCGCACGAAGGACTTTTACGACAACGCGACTCCGGCCGGTAATTCGGTGGCTGCCGCCGCGCTCGTGCGACTGTCGCTGCTGACTGGCGTAGACCGTTATCGCCAAATGGCCGAAACGATACTGCGGCTGATGAAACCCGCGATGATGCGCGCGCCGGGCGCATTCGGGCATCTGCTCTCGGCTCTCGATCTGTTTCTGGCTTCGCCCTACGAGATCGCCATTATCGGCCCGCCTGAGGCCGAAGAAATTCGCGCGATGGTCAACGCCGTTTTCAAACGCTACCTGCCAAACAAGGTTGTCGCTTTTGCGCCGGAGCCTGATTCAAAAGCTTCACAGATTATCAAATTGCTCGAAGGAAGAGTCGCGATTGATGGCAAAGCGGCGGCCTATGTTTGCCGGAACTTTTACTGCGAAGCGCCGGCGACGAGCGCCGAGAAGCTGGCCGAAGCGTTGGGCGCGGGCAAGTAATACAAATCCTTGTTTGTCAAGGGTGAAAAATTGACAGTTCTTTTCGGTTTAAACTAAGATACGATGCTAGGTTAAGTGGTTTCACCTTACAATTCTCCAAGCGGAGTGTCAGGTCTAAATAAAACATGGCAACTTTGGGCCAGCAATTGAAACAGTCGCGTGAGGAGAGAGGCATCTCGCTGCATGAAATTGCCGAATCCACACACATTGGCGTTCGGTTTCTTCAAGCGATAGAAAACGACGCCTATGATATTCTGCCCGGTGGTGTTTTCAATCGCGCCTTCGTCCGCAAATTCGCCAGGCAAGTTGGCTTCGATGAGGAGCAAGCGGTCAGTCTTTACGAAGAGCAATTGGAAGAACAGGGAGGCGAGCCGGAGCGTCATTACCAGTTGGGCGTCGAGGATTTTGAGAGCAAACCTACATCCGGGAACGGGTTGTTACTCAGCTTCGTGGCGCTGATAATTTTGGGCGCGATGGCTTACGCCGCTTATCAATATTTCACACCGGCTGGTTCCGATTCCGGCGGAGGCTCGTTGGCCGGCTCAGGCGCTCCGACGCCAGCCCCGGCTGGCACAGAGACGCCAGCGCCGAGTGTGACGCCGGACGCTTCGACGTCTCCGTCAGCATCTCCATCAACGTCTCCGGCGCCAAACCCGACCTTTGAGATCCCCTCCGGCGCAATGCGTGTGCAGCTTACCGCCCCTGTCGAAGAGGTCTGGCTCAGTGTTCGGTCCGATGGCGGAAAGGCCCAGCAGCTGATCTTGCAATCTGGCGAATCGCGCGAATTCGATGTGAATGAAAAGATAACCTTATCGATAGGCAGGGTTCAGGCCTTGAGAATCGCTATCAATGGCCGCAATATGGATTTCACTAAGCTTCTGCCCAATCCAAGGGCGATTATCGCAACTGATGTCGTTATCACCAGAGATAACTATCAACAATTTCTCAATTAGCCTGTCGCTACTTCCATTGAAAAGCGGGCGCGCGCGGCAGTGGCCTGCCAAATTGACCAGATTGCGCTCCCGCCAGTCTCACAAAAATCCTATTATCAATTGCGCCGCGCGAGGACCGTCCCGCGCGGTTTTTGTTTTTGGATGAAATCTTATGCTGACTGAAAATTTGATTGAAGCTCTGACATTTGACGATGTTCTATTGATTCCCGCCCATTCCGAAATCCTACCGGCGGAAACAGACACGACCACGCGCTTGACGCGTAACATCAACCTCAACGTCCCCGTCATCAGCGCGGCGATGGACACGGTGACCGAGGCCCCAATGGCGATCGCCATAGCGCAGCAGGGGGGCATCGGCGTGATCCACAAAAATCTGCCCATCGAGGGGCAGCGCGACGAAGTGGATAAGGTCAAACGTTCCGAATCGGGGATGATCGTTGACCCGGTGACAATGACCCCCGACCGCAAAATCCGCGAAGCGATGGCCGTGATGGAGCGGTACAAAATCTCAGGCGTGCCGGTCATCGCCGACCACGGCAGGCTCGTCGGCATCCTGACCAACCGCGACCTGCGCTTCGAGACGCGGCTCGACCTGCCGATCTCGGAAGTGATGACCAAAGAGAACCTGATCACGGTTCCCGTCGGCACCACGCTGCGCGAAGCCGAAGGCATACTGCAAAAATACCGCGTGGAGAAGCTGCTGGTCGTTGACGACAACTATCACCTCAAAGGCCTGATTACGGTCAAAGACATTCAGAAGGCGATCAAATATCCGAACGCGGCGAAAGACAACCTCGGCCGTTTGCGCTGCGCCGCGGCCGTTGGCGCGACGGGCGATTTTCTTGAACGCGCCGCGGAACTGGTCAAAGTCCGCGTTGACGTGCTGGCGATTGACACCGCGCACGGCCACAGCTCGCGCGTGGTCGACGCCGTCAAACGCGTCAAACAGCGGTTTCCCGAGATACAGTTGATCGCGGGTAATGTCGGCACGGCCGAAGGCGCGAAAGCGTTGATCCAGGCGGGCGCGGATGCGGTGAAAGTAGGAATTGGGCCTGGTTCGATCTGTCTGGAAGGGAGCGCTCTGATTGCCATGAGCGATGGCGGCGTCAAACCGATTTCTGAAGTGACGGTCGGCGAATCTGTCGTTACTCATCGCGGACGCGTTCGTCCTGTAACGAAGACCTACCGGCGCGATTATCGAGGCCCGATGGTCGCTCTCAAAATCGGCGGCTGTCCCGACAAACTGCGAGTTACTCCGAACCACGAATTCCTAGCTGCGACCTTCGACGCGCCGGATGATCTTCGTAGAAAGAATGGGGCGAAGTATTTTTTCTCAAAACAGAAATACAACTCTGGTTTGCGCTGGGTACGCGCAGATCAGCTCAAGCCGCAAGACCTCGTCGTCATTCCAAAGCGCGAATGCCCGGTTGAGTCGCGCGTGTTCGATATGGCCGCGGTTGTACCGCATTATCACGCGGACGAAATATCAGTGTGGGCGAACAAACCGAGTCGTAATTTCAACGAGGAGAACTATCACGAATTGGCCGCTCGTTTCGGCGTGACGGCGCGGGTCATCGGGACAGTTGTTACTGGTAAACGGAAGCTTGTTGATGATCTGAGTTTGAAAATCAACTCTTATCTTAATGAAGTCGGCTACACCCGGTTTATGAAACCCGAGAAGCTCCAGCGTTTCATTCCTCTCGACTCCGGTCTGATGCGTCTGATCGGGTATTACGCCGCGGATGGTTATGTGGCCGGCAATACGAACAATCGCCAATTGCGTTATGCGTTCGGAGCCCACGAGCGGGACTACGTCGAGGATGTCACTAAGTTGGTCAACTCACTTTTCGGCTATGGCGGAACGGTGATGAGACCGACGCCGCGCCATGCGCTCGAAGCCATGACATACAACCACGCCATTGCGCGATTCTTCGAGACATTGATCCCCGGTACCGCGAGCAATAAACGGTTGCCCGGTTTTGTTCTCAATCAAACGCCGGAATGTCTGCGACAACTGCTCATCGGCGCGTTGCGAGGAGACGGATATTTGAGGGACGCGCGTCGGATCGCATACAAAACCGCATCGCCTCACCTGGCGCATCAAATCGCCGAGGTCTTCACTCGATTGGGTTATATGCCTTCAATTCAGGGTTATCAGAGCGATCACGAAGGTTGGTCAAAGACCTATCAAGTCCGCATCGGCGGCGCGCAGTGCGCGCGTTTCGCTGAAGAGTTCCCGGAACTCGGTCTCGAATATCCCGAAGATCTGAAATCCAGACAGGATTATTTCGCTGACGAATATTACATTTATGCGCCCGTTCTGTCGGCGGAAGTCGAAGAAGATCAGACACTGGAGGTCTTCAACCTTGAAGTCGAAGAGGATCACACTTACGTTGCAAATCGCGTCGCTGTTCACAATTGCACCACTCGCGTGGTCACCGGCGCGGGTGTGCCGCAGATCACGGCCATTTCCGAATGCGTCCGCGCCGCCGCCGGGTCGGGCGCGCCGGTGATCGCTGACGGCGGCATCAAGTATTCGGGAGACATCACCAAAGCCATCGCCGCCGGCGCCGACACCGTGATGATCGGTTCGTTGCTCGCTGGCGTTGACGAATCGCCCGGCGAGATCATTTTGTATCAGGGTCGCAACTTCAAATCGTATCGCGGAATGGGCAGCCTGGCCGCGATGAAGCAGGGAAGCAAGGATCGTTACGGCCAGGAGAGCGAGGACGCCGAGAGTAAACTGGTCCCCGAAGGCATCGAAGGCCGTGTGACTTACAAAGGCTCGCTCGCGGCCCTGGTCGCGCAACTCGTCGGCGGGCTGCGCGCGGGGATGGGTTACACCGGCTGCCGCACAATCGGCGAACTGCAGCGCAACGCGCGCTTCATGAAGATCACCGCCGCCAGCCTGAAAGAATCACACGTCCACGACGTGATTATTACCAAGGAAGCGCCGAATTACAGGGTGGAGTGATATTCCGGCGGTATGCCATATGCGATATTTCATATCGCATATGGCATACCGCCCATGACCCTCGCAATCTTCTCAATCGCAGTTTGGTGGGAAGACCGGGATCGTCAACGTCCCGGCGGCGGTGACCGTCAGCTTATGTAAGTTGTGACCGTGCTCGAAGACCGACTCAGCCGAGTCTCCCGCCCTATTGGCGTTGATCGCCGCTCCGAAGATCGCCATATCGTCAAACGTCCATAGTCTTATCCAGCCGCTTCGCCCCGACGGGATAATTTGCTCAAGGCGCGGCGCCGTGCGTGGGAAGTTGTTGGAGAGTGTATTGATGATCTGGCATGTGCTGGGCGTCAAGGTAAAACTGTAGGGGGTCTCCTGGTCGTTAAAAACGATGCCGAAGATCGAGCCGAGCGGCGCGGAAGCCGTGGCCAGATTGCCTCCAATGCGGTTGAGGATGAGCATCGTATCGTTGCCGCTGGCGCGGTCAGCGAGGTTCGACAAGGCCAGAGCGCGACCGAGTAGACCGTAATTGACACCGTTGAAGTTTAACTGCGCTGTGAACGAGGTTTCATCGCACAGCGGCGGGAGGTTGAGCGCCATCGCCGCTTCCGCCGCGAGGTTGGTTTTGTGACCGCCGGAGAACCTCACGTATTCATCGCCCATCAACGCGTTGAAGGATATTGGACATCCAAGGCTGTTGGTGGCGACGGCTATCAAGAATCCGGTCGTGCCCGGATCGAGTTCCGAAGCCAGCAATGTCGCTGTCTGATTCTCAGTCAGGCAGATGTAGTTATCGACCACACTGCAAGTCGCCCCATCCACGAAGAAGAGGTGGACAGATACAGGCCGCTGTGTGTCGGCGTTGGTAATGCTAATGCGCGTGTCCTGCTCGGCTGGGGATGCTGCGTTTGATGTGTAGATGGGATAGAACAGTACCGAACCGACCGTGTTGTCGCTGGCCGGCGAAGGCGAGAATGGCAGGCCAGGCGCCCCGAGATTCGGAACATTCGGCGTTGGAGTCGGAGTCGGAGTCGGAGTCGGAGTCGGAGTCGGCGTTGGCGTCGGTCTAGGAGTCGGCGTCGGTGTTGGAGTTGGCGTCGGCGTCGGTCTGGGAGTCGGCGTCGGTGTTGGAGTCGGTCTGGGAGTCGGGGTCGGCGTTGGAGTCGGGGTCGGCGTCGGTCTAGGAGTCGGCGTCGGGGTCGGCGTCGGTCTAGGAGTCGGCGTCGGCGTCGGCGTTGGCGTTGGAGTCGGCGTCGGCGTCGGTCTGGGAGTCGGCGTCGGAGTTGGAGTCGGCGTCGGCGTCGGCGCGGAGACACGCACGCAGTTTGAAACAACCGAGGTGTCCTTGTTCAGGTTGATTGCCTTGGCGGCGACGAAATGGCCAATGGTAAGAGGAGGGGTGACGGTCGCGGTGAATTGCGTTTGACCGCTGCTATTGAGCGTCAAAGTAAGCGACCCGAGAAAACGCGGGGATTCAAGCCCCTTATCGCCACAAACGGAAGACGTGTAATACTCTATGCGGTGTCGAGCGTTTGGCTCGCCCGTGAGAGAAGTAATGACATTCGTCCTTGTCGTGTTAATGGCTGAACTGAGGGTGATTTTAAAATCATCCGCGACGAAATTCCCAGGCCTGGTCTCCTCAGACAATTCCAGCGCCACTTCCACCGGAGGTGGATTCTTCCATTCGGACGAAAGCCGGTTGGCTTCTGAACCGGCCGTCTCCCCAGGCCTCATTGCATATACGAAGAACAGGGAAAGAACAAACGTCACGAGTAAGGCAACGGACGTGTTTTTGTAAGAAGTACGCATCTTGAACCTCGCTTTGCGTTAAACAGCAGATTTTTGTTTGGGCAGGCGCCTGAGGAGCAGACACTCCGCGGAGCATACTTTACTGATCAAGCGTGATTCTTTTGAACGGTGAGGAAAGTCACGGATCGGCGCCGATGCGATTGATGCTGAGGGGTGGCGCGGAAACCCGTGAACATCCAATTCAAACTGGCTCGAACTACCATCTTACATAAGCGGATGGACCCGTGATTTATCCGCTCTCAGTTTGATTGGATACGTCATTTATGAAAGAGCCGCACCTCTCTTAATCTCTCAAACGCCTTCCGTCTGTTTGTGATCCTTGTTATTAACCGCTTTGGAAAAACGTGGTATCCACGTGTGCCCCTCTGATGTGCGAAGTTTACCTGAGGGTTGGCTTGCGTCAATTGTTTTATTTAATCCGGCCAAGATTTATTTTTTGGGAAGCTTGTCCCAAGCCTTTTCTTTCCCGCCCTCCTGTCGGATACTCTCACGGCTTTTTCAATCCAAACCATCATCTCAGGAAGATCGGGGTTGAAGTGGGGCGGCCTGGGTGGGAAGACCGGCAAGAGATCTTGCGTTACTTGCATCAAGTCAAACAGGCGACCTTACTTTAGCCGCGATTTCGACTTTTTCAAAAACGAACAACAACAGGATATGATCTGGTAGAAGATCTCATCAGCATAACTTCATGATCGACTATGCCCAATAATTCCTTGACTGCGCCTCGTCTCACATCTGTCCAATGGCTGATCTGCATCATCGCCGTCATCGGCTTTGCGTTCGACACTTACGAGTTGTTGATGCTGCCGCTGGTCATCAGGCCCGCGTTGGAGACTCTGGGGCCTTTCGAATTCGGAACACCGGATTATAACTACTGGCGTGACCTCTTTTTTTACGTGCCTGCGGTTTGTGGCGGCATCTTCGGATTGCTAGGCGGGTATTTGACCGACCGGTTGGGGCGGCGACGGGTGTTGACGTGGAGCATACTAGTCTACGCGTTTTCGGCTTTTGCGGCGGGTTTTGCGACCTCGCTGCCCGCGCTCTTGTTCTTCCGCTGCACGACATTCATCGGCGTGTGTGTCGAATTCGTGGCGGCTGTCGCGTGGCTGGCGGAGCTATTTCCCATTCCGAAACAGCGCGAGACGGTGCTGGGTTACACCCAGGCTTTCTCCAGCCTGGGTGGCGTGATGGTCAGCGGGATGGGCAAGCTGATCGCGATTATCTCCACGTCGCTGCCTGCGATCCACGACGTACACGCGAACTGGCGTTATCTGCTGATCTCCGGGTTGATCCCGGCGATTCCTCTGATTATTATCCGCCCATTCCTTCCCGAATCACCGGTCTGGCAACAGAGACGCGCCGCAGGAACGTTGAGGCGACCGAGCCTGGGCGAGTTGTTCGTGCCCGAATATCGCAAGACGACGATCATCGCGGCGGCGATGTTCGCGTGCAGTCTGGGCGCAGCTTTCGGCGCAATTCAGCAGATTCCGCAGATCGTTCCCGCGCTCGTGAAAGCGGACACTCTGCTAGCTCAGCCAGCCTGTCAGAAAATTATCTCGGATTCTCCGGCGTGTCAGAGAATCAACCCCGGAGCCAACGCTGGCGCGTTGTTGCTCCGGGAGGCTGGCCCTGAGTGCCAAAGGGTCATCGCGAAATCCCGGGAGTGCCAAAGAATCATTTCGGAACCCGTTGCCGATACACAGTTATTTCAAGAGATCGGCGGGCTGGTCGGGCGATTCCTGCTGGCGTTTCTGGCGATTCGCATGCTCTCGCGGCGGAATCTGCTTCGCATCTTCCTAATTCCCGGGCTGATTCTAGTTCCGCTGGTCTTCATCTTTCCGGCGACGATCAATCTGTCGCTTTTGCAATGGGGCATGTTCATTGCCGGGTTGTTCACCGTCGCGCAGTTGAGTTTCTGGGGGAATTATTTGCCGCGCGTTTATCCCACGCACCTGCGCGGGACGGGCGAGAGTTTCGCGGCGAACATCGGGGGACGAATGATCGGCGCGTCAGCCCCGCTCTTGACCACACAATTGGTGGCGGCGATGTCTGGCGGCGCGCCCGCGACGAAACTCGCATACGCTGCGGCGGGCGTGGCGTTTCTGGCCTACGCGGGCAATCTGATTTTGAGCTTCTTCCTGCCCGAACCTAAGCAGGAAGAGTTGCCGGAGTAACTCCGCTTTACATTTTTCTGTCTGGCGGGTCTAAATCGGATGTTGTGTGGTCTGATTTAGTGGCCGAAACGACGATCAAGGCCTACTCGCGCCACAAATTGAAACGGCTGAATTCTCTCCAACCGCCATCCTTCTGCTTGATCGCGTCGGTCGCTTCCAACTGTTTGCCGGATTCGATCAGACGATACGTTGATCTGCCTTCGACCTTGCCTGGAATTCCCCACAGCGCCACCAAAGCGTCGCCTTCAAGCGTCGCGTTGATCGGGTACTGATGCCCTTCCAGATCGAACCATTGGCCTTCGTATTTGCCTTCGCCTTTGGCCTTGTAATAGCCGTGCCCCTCGAAAGCTCGGGTCTTACCGTCCGCCCCTTTTACCTCGTATTTCAGACTCAGCCTGAAAAACTTGTCGCCTAGAACCCATTCCCATTTTTGTTGGACGGTCGCTTTCCCGCCAAATGCGGTCCCGGCGCCGTTCCACACCCCTTGAAGCCGGCTCAGATACGAATCGAGATGATTCGCGGGTCGGGCCGAAACGGAAACGAACAACGCAAGCATCGCTACGACGATAAACTTCATATATCTCCTTTTATTTGCCGGCCCAAGCCGGCGATTCACAGACCTGCAACCCTCTTCATCAAAAACCTTCGGATCGGCTCGCTCGAAGTCAGGCTGAGGGCTTTTTGATAGGCGTCAATGGCCTCGCTACTTCTTCCGGCCTCTCTGAGTAATTCTCCTCGCGCGGCGTAAAACGGGTAATAATTCCGCAGCGTCCGATCTTCGGCGAGCTTATTCAACTCAACCAATCCAGCTTCGACTCCATCAACCTTGGCCAGCGCAACGATCCGGTTCAGCGCGACGACGGGCGAAGGTTTGCGGTCGAGCAGCTCTTCGTAACAATCGAGAACTCGTGGCCAATCGGTGGCTTCAAAACTTGCGGCCAGCGTGTGGCACGAAGCGATCTCAGCCTCCAGGTGATAATCGCTGATCTCGTCTCCGCCGGCCGATTTTCGCAGCCGGTATAGACCGCGTTTGATCATCGCTCGATCCCACAACGAACGATCTTGTTCCGAAAGCAACAGCATCTCGCCCGCGGCGTCGCATCTCGCCGTCAACCGCGCGCCCTGGAATAGCAGCAATGCGCCGAGCGCGTGGACTTTCGGCGCGCCCGTGACCGGATGTTCGGCGAGCAGTTCACACAACCGGATCGCTTCGTGGCACAGGTCTGTGCGGACAAGCTCTTCGCCTTCGAGCGCGCTGTAGCCTTCGTTGAACATCAGGTAGATGACACTCAAGACCGATTCCAGCCGGGCTGGAAGTTTGTTGGGCTGCGGCATTTCGAGTTTGATGTCGAATTCGCGCAGCCGCTGTTTCGCGCGCGTCAGAGTCTTTGCAATAGCCGGCTCCTGGGAAAGAAAAGCTCGCGCGATTTCAGAGACGCTGAAGCCGCCGACAGTCTTCAATGTCAGAGCGATCTGGCCGTCTTCGGGGATCATCGGGTGGCAGCAGGTGAAGATCATCTGTAGCTGATCATCGCGGATTTCATTGGCGAACGCGGCGCCAGCCTCGGCGGGGAAATACCGCAGCGATTCAGTTGAACCTTCGATCCCGTCCGGAGCTAGGCGCAAGCGACTGTCGCATCGCAGCCCGTCAAGCATCAGGTTCTTCGCCACCTGAATCAGCCACGCGGACGGGTTGTCGGGCGCGCCTTGATGCGGCCACAGCCTCAACGCGCGGATCATCGCCTCCTGCACGGCGTCTTCCACCTGATCGAGTCTCTCGATCCCGAAGATGCGTGTCAATGTGGCGATCATTTGTCCCGCGCGATGGCGGAACAAATGATCAACCGAAAGATGAATTTGATCCGAAGGGGATGAAGCCATGAGTTTCTATTGCCCAACCGGCTCGATCTCTCGGACCTCGATCCACCCGCCGTATTTCAGATGTGGGCAGCCTTTCGATGTCTCGACTGCTTCATCGTAATTGGCCGCGTTGACGACGAAATAACCGCCCATCACCTCTTTGGCTTCGGCATAAGGTCCGTCAGCCACGCGGGCTTTGCCGTTACGCATCGAGATGTGACGGCCACCTTCGTCTTTGAGTTTCTCGCCGCCGGCGAATTTGCCTTCGGCCTCGATCTTGCGCCGCCAGGCGACGTATTCGCCGATGACTTGTTGCATCTCTTCGGCTGATACATTCGAGAAATCGGATGGTGTTTCGTGCAAGAGCAGAATATATTGTGGCATTTGTCCTCCTTAATTACTTTGCTTGTTACCCGGCTCGCCGCCGGAGATTTTTGCCTGACACAGTCGTTTCCGACAGCGTCGTGATCATCGTTCGTCGCCGTATAGACGAATGGATGGCGGCGAAAAGGACAACTATTTTTCGAATTGTCATTTGTCATTTGAGATTTGTCACTGACCGTACCGGCGCGGCGGCTTGCTTTTCCCCTTGGCCAAGCTATAGGATTTGCGCGGTCTTGCAGGTCAATCAGACCGAAATCACTTTTACAATCTCGAGCGCGGGCGTTGCCGTATCATCGCGTACCCCTTCGTGTACCAGGTTTAACCCCGCCGCATTTTAAGGAGTAGAAAGATACCAATGAGGAAACCACTGTCACTCGTTTTAGTTCTCTTAACTGTCGCCGTTCTCGTTTCGTCCGCCTGGCTCGAATCCACCGCCCAGACCGCCAAAGGCAAGAGCGCTGGCGGAGGAACCGCCGCCCTCTACACAAAGCATTGCGCCAAATGCCATCTTGAGGACGGTAAGGGGCTTGAAAGTCTAAGCCCGCCCAACTTCACCGACGCGAAATGGCAATCGGCTCATACCGACGCGGCGCTCGCCAAAGGCATTCGCGAGGGCAAAGACACGATGCCTCCATTCAAAGACACGCTTTCGGCGGCGCAGATCAATGCGCTGGTCAAACACATTCGCGGTTTTAAGCCAAAGGCCGCGAAGAAATAGGCTGACAGCCAACCGAAAAACGAACCGGCGAGTGGAAGGGCTTAAATGCTCACCCACTCGCCGATTTGTTTTACCGCAAAGTTTCCTTACTGTGCGCGGACAAAACCGAACATTCGCGATCCCTACTTCTTGAGCGATTTGAGCATCGCCTGGAATTCATCCTGCGCCGCCGCCACGGTCTTCGCAGGCCCGGTCAATTTGAAAAAGACTTCACCCTCCGGGCCCTCGACGATTGCGCCCAGTAGCCGGTAACCCGCCTTCGGCCCACTCGATTGTCCCATCATTTGTCCGCCGCCTTTGAACGTCCCGCTTGCGTCAACTGTCGTCACGGGCAGCCCGTTGATCGTCTCTTTTTTCTGGGCCGGG
>Ga0187894_10004459_pt1 | contig 15015 bp, 7 predicted proteins | sample GBC1701081metaG_FD_136650 | JGI IMG/M metagenome (GOLD analysis project Ga0187894, IMG submission 136650) | White microbial mat communities from a lava cave in the Kipuka Kanohina Cave System on the Island of Hawaii, USA - GBC170108-1 metaG ...
CCCCCGCGCCGCCTCCTCCTTCAGCGCCGGAAGTCGCCAGCGGTCCACCGCCGGCGACTTCCGGGCGCCCCTGCCTGCCCGGCGGGCCCGATTCCCCCGCCAGGCCGGTCGTGATACTGTGGACGTCCCGTGACCCGCGACGTCGGTTCCCCACTCGCTCCCGTACGCAGAAAAGTTCCGGGGGGCGTCGATGTCGGCCAGCCGTGTCGCGTATGACGCTATTGAAATAAGTGGTCTTCCATACTTAAATGGTGGTCCTTGTTTTGCTGGGCTTCACATAACTAGCGACCCGAAACTTCACCCGGGGGGCAGCGCTCGATGACGCGGTTTACCTTTTCCGGGGCTGCTGCGGCAGCCGCTCTCGTACTTTCGGGCGCGGCCTCCGCGCAATCCGTCAAACCCCGGTTCCTCCTGATCCTCGACACGTCGGGGTCGATGATCTGGAACTCGTCGGATGTCGAGACCCACGGCGACGGGTCGACTCTGCACCCGGGCTGCGACATCGACGGAAACGGTCTTTACGACGACAGCAAGCTTTATCAAGCCAAGGCCGCCCTGAACGACGTCATCGCCGGATTCGGATCGGCCGAGTTCGCGCTGGAGCGTTTCAACCAGCGTCAGTTGGGGCAGCAGTCATGCACCCCGCCTAGCAGCACAGGCTGCGCCAACGGCAACATGTGCATCAACGAGGGCGGTCTTGGCTACTGCGCGCGCAACGCCGGATCGAGCGTCGACCACGACGAGTGTTCGCCCCCCTTCACGTTCACCATCGCGTCGCCCGGCGCCCTGACCATCACGGCGGCCACCGCCGCCAGCCCCATCCGCATCACGACGTCCGCAAACCACAACATGGAAACCGGTGATCAGGTCCGCATCACCGGGATGATCGCCAACACGAACGCGAACGGCACCTGGACCGTCACGCGCGACAACAACACGCGCTTCTTCCTTCAGGGCTCGACGCAGAACGGATCGTGCAACAGCGCGGGCGCCTGCGGCGGGATCGCCCAGCCCATCGCCGTCACCAACACCAGCCCTATCCGCATCCGGACCGCCGCCAATCACGGTCTGAATACGGGCGACCAGGCGATCATCAGCGGCGTGGCCGGGAACACCGCGGCCAACGGCCGCTGGACCATCACCCGCATCGACAACACCCGTTTCACGCTCAACGGATCCGCGGGCAACGGCACCCACACCAACGGGACCGGGACCGGCGTCGGGTCGGCGCCGCCGTTCGATTGCCTGGCCTGCGCTGCCCCGGCCAACGATCCGGTGCACGTTTATTACGAAGGTATATGCACCAGCGACACCGCCCTGGACGGCAACGGGCTGGTGGGGTTCCCCCCGGCGGGCGGATCGAACTACCAATCGTTGTTGATGTGGATGGACGGCGTCGAAGATTTCCCGATTGGATCCAACCGCGAGCTCCGCGGGCACGGCGCAACGCCGCTGGGAGGCTCCTTGCGCGCGGGTCGCGACTGGCTGGCCAACAACGCCAGCGCCGTCGGCCCGGCCGGAACCGGCGGAATCGTCAACGCAGACCCCCAGATCGCGTGCCGTTCGTACAACGTCATACTGATAACCGATGGCCAGCCCACCTGCACCACGTCGCCGGCGGCTGAGGCCAACGCGGCGGCGGCGGCGCTTTTCAACACAACCTGCACCAACGGCGGCGTGTGGGACGCGGGCGACGCCCGCTGCGAGATTGGCGGAAGCCCCAGCGGCACGCAGCGCATCCGAATCAAGACCTACGTCCTCGGGTTCGCCGTCGACGCGGCCACCCTGGCCGTCCTGGACGGCATCGCCAGCGCCGGCGGCACCGGCACCGCCACGCTGGCCACCAACCAGGCGGAGCTGACCGCCCGCCTCGGTGACATCATCTCGGGCTCCATTCCCGTGGAGAAGTGCGACTGTGCCGACAACACGTGCGACGGACAGGCCGACGAGAGCTTCCCGCTGAAGAATCAGATCTGTACCGTGGGCGTGGGCCGCTGCCGCCGGCAGGGCCAGTACGCGTGCAACGCGGCCCAGAACGGAGTCGTCTGCTCGTCTACGCCGGGCGGCACCTGCCCGGCCACCCCGCTGGCCCCCGGCACCGGCGTCCCCGAGCAGTGCGGCGCGGCGCCCGGCTGCACGGCGCCCGATCCGGCGGACTGCCAGGACGACGACTGCGACGGCTTGGTTGACGAGAACCTGAGCTGCACCTGCGCGTCGAAGCCCGAGACGTGCAACAACCAGGACGACGACTGTAACGGCGCCACCGACGATGGCATCCCGTCGGTGTCGTGCGGCCTGAACATCGGTGAGTGCCGGCCCGGGACTACGTCCTGCATCAGCGACGGCATGGGCGGCAAGGTGACCCAGTGCAACGGCGCCACCAACCCCGCGCCGGAGACCTGCGACAACAAGGACAACGATTGCGACGGCATCACCGACAGCTTCGGACGCGCGTGCTATCCGGGCGCCACCGCCGGATGCACCTTCTCCGGAGGGGCCTGGACATGCGTCGGAGCGTGCCAGACCGGCCTCGAGAGCTGTACCGCGGGCTCGTTCGGGGCGTGCGGCAACGCCGTCACGCCGACTACCGAGCTCGCCTGCGACGGCATCGACAACGACTGTGACGGCGCCACCGACGAAGGCTTCGGCATCGGAAACCCGTGCGGTCCCTCCGGCGGCGCCTGTGTGCAGGGCACACTCACCTGTACCGGCGGCAGCGTGCAGTGTGTGGGGGGCACGCCGCCCGCCGCCGAGACCTGCAACAGCCGGGACGACGACTGCAACGGGATCACCGACGACGTGGGCGGGGCGTGCGGCTCGACTCTCGGCGAATGTCGGGCTGGCACGTTTCGATGCGTGGGCACGGTGCTCACCTGCGACCAGCCCTTCGGTCCGCGGCCGGAGACATGCAACAGCAAGGACGACGACTGTGACGGCGCCATCGACAATCCGCCCATGGCGGGGGTCGGGGTCGCCTGCGGCACCAGCGTGGGCGAATGCGATCCCGGGACCACGCGCTGCGTGGGCGGCGGCATCGTCTGCGAGGGCGGGACGCCCGCACGTTCCGAGTCGTGCAACAACAAGGACGACGATTGCGACGGCTGCACCGACTGCGACATGGGCTGCTTGGCCGCCCTGACGCCGCCGCGGACGACGTGCCCTGTGCCCGGCTCGGGTCAAGCCTGCGGCAGCGACGTCGGGGAATGTAGCCCCGGTGGGCTGCTGTGCGTGGCCGGCGTCGTGAGCTGCGCGGGCGGAACCGGGCCCGCCGCCAACGACGTGTGCGACGCCAAGGACAACGACTGCAACGGCTTCACGGACGAATCGGACCCGCTGGCGGGCTCGCGCTGCTACCCCGGCGCCACCGCCGGCTGCACGTTGCCGTCCACCTGTGTGGGCGAGTGCCGTTTCGGCGCCAACCAATGCACCACCGTGTCCGGCAGCACCGCCATCCGCTGTGTCGGCCCGGTCACGCCCGTCGCTGAGCTGTGCGACGGCAAGGACAACGACTGCAACGGCGCCACCGACAACGGCTTCGACCTGGGCGCTGCCTGCGACAACGGCGGACGGGGCGCGTGCCTACGCACCGGAACCAAGATCTGCAACGCCAACGGATCCGGGACTACCTGCAACGTCGGCCCCGTCAGCGGCTCGGCCGAGTCGTGTGACGGCATCGACAACGATTGCGACGGCCTGACGGACAACCTGGTGGGACCGTGCGGGTCGACGTTGGGGCGGTGCCAGCCCGGAACCCGGCGGTGCGTCGGGGGCGCGGAGGTGTGCGATCAACCGAACGGCCCGCTGCCCGAGGTCTGCAACAACGTCGACGACAACTGCGACGGATCGATCGACAACATGTTGACGGATCCCGATCTGGGGACAGCGTGCGGTTCTAGCGTCGGCATCTGCCGCCCGGGCGTCGTCCGCTGCATCGGCGGCCGCAAGGAATGCCACGGGGGCGTCAATGGCTCGTCGGAGGTCTGCAACAACTTCGACGACGACTGCGACGGTTGCACGGATTGCGACATGCCGTGCCTGCTGGCGCTGCCGGTGCCGAAGACCACCTGCCCCGTCCCCGGCACGGGTCAAAGCTGCGGTACCGACGTGGGCCTGTGCGACAAGGGACAGCTCCTCTGCATCATGGGCAGCATTCAGTGCAGCGGCGGAACGGCCCCCCGGGGCGAGGTGTGCGACGGCGACGACAACAACTGCAACGGCTTTACCGACGAGGACGATCCCGAGCTGGGAGGCCGCTGCTACCCGACGGCCGAGATCGGGTGCGACGTCGGCGCCGGTGCCTGCGTGGGCGAGTGCCAGTTCGGTGGAAAGATCTGCAAGCCCACCGCCGGATCACCGCCGGGCGCCGCGCTGGAGTGCGCCAACCCGGTGACCCCGAAGCCCGAAGCCTGCGACGGCAAGGACAACGATTGCGACGGGTCCACCGACGAGGAATGGCCGGTGGGCGTGACCTGCGACAACGGCGCGACGGGCCTGTGCAAGAAGACCGGCGTCTTCATCTGCAACGCGCGCGGTGACGGGGTCACCTGCTCGGTGCCGCCCTCCCCGGTGTCATCCGAAGTCTGCAACGCCCGGGACGACGACTGCGACGGTGTCATCGACAACCTGCCCCTGCCCGGCGTCGGCATCCCCTGCGGCTCCGACGTCGGTGAGTGCCAGGCGGGCCAGACGGTATGCGACGTGGCCGGCCGCGTGGTGTGCAGCGGTGACATCGGTCCCACGCCCGAGATCTGCAACGGCCTCGACGACGACTGCGACGGCAGCGTCGACGAGGGCGTCACTCCCCCCGGCGATCAGTGCCCACCCCCTGCCCTCCCGCCCGGGACGCCCATCACGGGTGAATGCCGTCCGGGTACCTACGCCTGCACGGGCAAGGGCGGCTGGATGTGCCGCGGGTTCACCGGCCCCTTCCCCGAGATCTGCGACGGCAAGGACAACGACTGCGATGGCCGAATCGACATGACGGCTCCGTGCCCGTCGGCATCCTCAGCCAAGTTCGGCTGCGTCGACGGTGAATGCGTCCCGGAGTGCGGCACCGGGGAGTTCCGTTGCCCGAGCGATCGCACGTGCAAGAACAACTTCTGCGTGCCGAACCCGTGCGCGAAGGTCAGGTGCCAGCCGGGCTTCGTGTGCCGCGTCGAAGGCAACACGGGCGTCTGCAAGGACCTCTGCGAGGGCGTCAATTGCGCGCCGGGCGCCACCTGCGAGCGGGGTGTGTGCAAGGACTGCCACGACAAGGGCTGTCCGACCGGCTTCTTCTGCGCCGCCCACACGTGCGAGAAGAACCCTTGCTCCGAGAAGGTGTGCCCCGACGGCCAGTACTGCAGCGGCGGCAACTGCGTCGACTCGTGCGCGGGCGTGCGGTGCCCGGTCGGCGAATCGTGTCACCACGGCCTCTGTCAGCCGGAGCGCTGCCGGGCGGTGCCGTGCTCTTCCACCAAGTTCTGCGACCCCAGCGACGGAACGTGCAAGTCGGATCCGTGCCAGACGATCCAATGCATGCCCGGCCTCCGCTGCGTCAAGCTCACCGGAAAGTGCGAGCTCGACCCGTGCCGCACCACCGCCTGCGGCCCGAACGAGACCTGCCGCGTGTATCCCGACGGCCACGCCGAGTGCAACCGGGACGACGTGCTGCCCCCGCGCAAGCCGCCCACCTACTTTGCCAGCACGGGCGGCGGTGGCTGCGTCTGCACGACGGGCGTGGGGGGGAACGGCGCGCCGACCGGACCCGCGCCGGAGGCGGCGATCGCGATCCTGCTGGGGGCGGCCACTCTCCTGCGCGCGCGCGCGCGGAGGCGGTCGTGAACGCGAGCAGGACGCTCCTGATGTTCGGCGCGCTCGCCACCGCCTTCGTGAGCGGCTGTCGCGTCCGGACGATCAAGATCGACGAGGGTGACATCTCGCTCGACGGCGGGCTGGGCGGCGCAGGGGGGCAGGCGCGGCCCGACGGGGCCATCGGCGGCGCCGGCGGAGGCGCGGGCGGCACAGCCGGGGGCGCGGGTCCCGACGGAGGTGGCGGACCGGACGCGACGAGACCCGACGCCTGCGTGGGGATGATTGAAGAGTGCAACGGCCTCGACGACGACTGCGACGGGCTGGTGGACGAAGACTTCAACAAGGACATGGACACCGCCCACTGCGGCGCGTGCGACAACGTCTGTGCCTTCGATCACGCGTTTCCAGCGTGCGTCGCAGGCAGATGCCAAATCCAGGCGTGTCTCCCCAGCTTCGTGGACACGGACAAGATGGACGCCAACGGCTGCGAATGCCTGGAGACCAACGGCGGCCGCGAGATCTGCGACGACCTCGACAACGACTGCAATGGCATGACGGACGAGACCTTCGACAAGATGACGGATACGGCCCATTGCGGGCGCTGCAACACGATCTGCGAATACACCCGGGCGGCGGCCTCTTGCGACCTCGGCGTGTGCCGGATGGGAGCGTGCGATGCGGGTTACCTGAACATCAACAACGACCCCGTCGACGGTTGCGAATACAAATGCACCCCCAGCGGCGTCGAGCTGTGCGACGGCCAGGACAACGACTGCGACGGCCTGATCGACAACAATCCCATCGACGCAGGCGGCGCCTGCGGGCCTCCCCAGGGCAACGTCGGAGAATGCCGGACCGGCACCATGCTGTGCACCACGGCCACGCTGCTATGCCGCAACGCCGTCTCGGCGTCTCTCGAGACGTGCGACGACAAGGACAACGACTGCGACGGCACGACCGACGAGGACTTCGACAAGCAGACCGACATCCGCTGGTGCGGCGGATGCCGTCCGTGCGACCTGGCCCACGCGGTGCCCCGCTGCGTGATAGGCGCGTGCGAGATAGACGCCTGCTCACCCGGCTACGAGAACCTGGACGGCCGGCCGGAGAACGGCTGCGAGTATTCCTGCACCCGACGCGGCCTGGAGGTCTGCAACGGTCAGGACGACGACTGCAACGGAATGACGGACGACGGTATCGACAAGAACACCGACGTCAACAACTGCGGCGCCTGCGGCCGCGTCTGCAAGTACACGGCGGCGGCAGCGCTCTGCCAGGGCGGCGTCTGCAAGATGGGCGCTTGCGATCCCAACTTCACAGACGTCAACGGCAACGACACCGACGGTTGTGAATACTTCTGCGTCTCTTCCGGAGCGGAGAAGTGCGACGGCATCGACAACGATTGCGACAATCAGGTCGACGAAGGCTTCGACATCCAGGTTGATCCCGCCAACTGCGGCGCATGCGGCCGCGCGTGCCAGTTCGCGGGGGCCGCCGCCACCTGCGCCGCCGGCGTCTGCAAGCTGGGCGCGTGCAACCCCGGGTTCTACGACATCGACCGGGATCCGGCCAACGGGTGCGAATACGGTTGTACTCTCACCAACGGTGGCGTGGAGGCCTGTGACGGGATCGACAACGACTGCGACCGGCTTGTGGACGAGTCGTTCCCGCAGCAGTCCGGGACGGCGGGCAATTGCTATCCGTCGGGCACGACAGGGTGCAACGTGGCCGCCGGAATCTGCGCTGGCACCTGCGCCTTCGGCCGGTTCGCCTGCGTCAACGGAGCCCTGACGTGCCAGAACCCCACCCTGCCCCGCAGCGAAACCTGCGACGCCGTCGACAACGATTGCGACGGCGCGACGGACAACGGGTTCGACAAGCAGAACGACATCCGGTGGTGCGGCAGCTGCAGCCCGTGCGCGGTCTCCAACGCCGTTCCCCGTTGCGAGACGGGCGTCTGCAAGGTCGGGACGTGCAATCCCGGCTTCGTCGACCGCAACGGAAATCCGGCCGATGGCTGCGAGTACGCATGCACCTTCCGCGGCGCCGAGGCGTGCAACGGCCTGGACGACGATTGCAACGGCCTCACTGACGACACCATCAACTTGAGCACCGACGTCAACAATTGCGGGATGTGCGGACGCGTATGCCGTTTCGCCAACGCCGCGGCGTCTTGTTCCGGTGGTAGTTGCATGATGGGGGCTTGCGACCCCAATTTCTACGACCGCCGCAACGGTGCGTCCGACGGTTGCGAATACTTCTGTGTCCCGTCCGGGAGCCCGGTCGGGACCGAGGTCTGCGACGGAATCGACAATGATTGCGACGAGTTGACGGATGAGACCTTCGACAAGACCTCGGACGTCAACAACTGCGGGGCGTGCGGGCGCCGGTGTCAGTTCAACAACGGCTCCGCGACGTGCTCGGCGGGGGTTTGTCGGCTGGGAACGTGCAACGCCAACTTCTGGAACCGCGACGGCAATGAAGCCAACGGTTGCGAATACAGTTGTACGCTCTCAGGCTCTCCGGTGGGAACCGAGATCTGCGACGGGATCGACAACGACTGCGATACCCAGGTTGACGAATCATTCCCCCAGCAGTCCGGCGGCGCCGCCAATTGCTACCCGGCAGCCACGGCCGGCTGCAACATGGGGACGGGAGTGTGCACCGGCGAGTGCGCGTTCGGCACCTACGCTTGCCTGGGCGGCGCGCTTGTCTGCCAGAACCCGAAGACGCCCAAGTCAGAGATCTGCGACAACAAGGACAACGACTGTAACGGCACCCCCGACAACGGCTTCGACAAGGTCAACGATCCGCGGTTCTGCGGAGGCTGCACGCCGTGCAGCTTGCCCAACGCCGTTTCCGGGTGCGCCATGAGCAGCTGCACCATCGCCGCTTGCAAGCCCGGCTTCGTCAACCAGGACGGAATCACCGCCAACGGCTGCGAGTACCCATGCACGGTCGACGGCCCGGAGGTGTGTGACGGCCGGGACAACGATTGCGATACCAGGGTCGACACCGCCGATGCGGATCTGCTGTATCCCGTCACCAATTTCTGCAGCCAGGTCGGCGAGTGCGGCAAAGGCCCAGGCGGCTCATCTCTCTACCCAGGTCAGAGCACATATCCGGTGTGCGCCATCGTGGCGCCCGCGACCACGCCCGATTGGGTGTGCAACTACCCCGCCACCGTCCAGACCACGGGCCCCAACCAGATCGTCGGTCAGGAGTCGCTGTGCGATGGGAAGGACAACGACTGCGACACCGCCACCGATGAGCACCTACCGACCCTCGGCGCGGACTGCTTCGATACCGGCGTCGGCGAGTGCCGCAAGAAGGGCAGGCTGGTGTGCGCGTCGGATCCGCTGTTCTCGCCGGTGTGCGACTTCACGGGAGCGCCCACCTATACGGTGGTCGACGAGAGCTGCGACGCCAAGGACAACGACTGCGACGGCCGCACCGACGAGGCCTGGGATACCCCCGCCAGCCAGGGCCCGCTGTGTGGCGGCATCGCGTGCAAGGGCGTGCGCGACGACTTGGTCCACGTCACGACGGGCGGCAAGAACTACTACGTCTATACCTACGAGGCCAGCCGCGTGGACGCGACCGCTGCATCCCAGGGCACGCAAGAAACCCGGTCGTGCTCGCGCAAGCCGGCGGCGGGCGCGGTGCGACCGTGGACGTCGGTCACTTACGCGCAGGCCAAGGCCGCCTGCTCGACGGCCGGCATGCGGCTGTGCGCCACGAGCCGCGCGACCGCCTGCTCGTCGAGTGCCGTCACCACCGACGAGTGGGGCTTCGCCTGTAACGCCACCTTGCCCGCGGCGGGTGGCAACGCCTATCCCTACGGCGCCACCTATGACGGCGCCGTGTGCAACGGGTTCGACAAGGGCATCGGCGCCGCCGTACAGACCGGATCGCTCGCCGCTTGCGTCACCGGCGATCTCGACACCAGCCTGGGCGGCGCTCAGGTGTCGTACGACATGAGCGGCAACATCGCCGAATGGACGGAGGACTGCCGCGGCAGCCTGGCCGACGGACGCCTCATTTACACCCTGCGCGGCGGCTCGTACGACAACATATCTCCGGGCCTCAAGTGCGGCTTCTCGTCGCTGGTGGCGGCCGAGACGTTCTCGTTCCCGAACACCGGCTTTCGCTGCTGCTCGTCGTGCGCGCCGGGCTTGGCCGACTGCGGCGGCACGTGCGTCAACCTGGGCACCGGCAGCGGTGCCGGGAACCGCAGCCACTGCGGCTTGTGCGGCACCACGTGCACGCCCGCCCAGACCTGCCAGAACGGCCGTTGCCTCTGATGCGGAGGAGGCGGCGCCGACGGTTTCGTGATTAGACTGGAACCATCCCCATCATGATGACGAGATCATCGTTGGCTTTGGGAATCGGAAGGGCCGGCGTGACGGCCGTGGCGCTCGCGTCGATCGCGCTGCCCGCACGCGGTTCGTTGGTCATGGCGCTCACCCTGGACGAGCTGGTGTGGCGGGCGGACCGGGTGGTGGTGGCGGAGGTCCTCGATGTGCGGTCGTCATGGGATGAGCGCCGCGAGCAGATCCGGTCGCGCGTCGACCTCCGCATCGTGGAGGCGTGGAAGGGCGGGATGCCGGCGGATTACCGCATCTCGGTCGAGGAGACGGGCGGCACCGTGGATGGAATCACCATGCGGGTCATCGGCGCCCCGCGGTTCGTGCGAGGCGAGCGCTCCGTGTTGTTCTTGCGTGGCCCGGCCGCCGCGGCGCGCGTAGTGGGGATGGCGCAGGGCAAGCGGGGGCTGCGACAGGATGCGGCCAGCGGACGCTGGATTGCCGAGGCGGCGGCCGGCGTCGCCGCCACCGTGAGCCCGGATCCCTCCGGCCGGCTGTTCCCCGCGCCGCCGGACCCGGCGCGACCGCTCGATGAGCTGCGCGCCGAGGTGCTGCGCCTGTCCTCGCAGAGGGCTCGGTGAGGCGGCGGGCGTCCGCGCCGGTGCGCCGGTGGGCCGTCGTCGTCGCGGCGCGGGCAACGATCCTCACGTCCGCGGCGGCGATCGCCGCCACCGCCGCGCCCGCGCCCGCCCACGGCTATGCGCGCTTCCGGTCGGACTCGGGTACGCCCATGCGGTGGTTCGAGTCGTGCGTTTTCATCACTCCCTCCACCAACCCGTCCCCGGATCTCACGGCGGACCAGATCGCCGCCACGGCCCGCAGCTCCCTGGACGTGTGGGATCGGGACACGCTCGCCTGCACATATCTGGATCTCAAAGTGCTGGCGCCTTCGCCGGACGCCAGCTTCGTCCGGGCAGACGGCGTCAACTCGTTGGTGTTCCGGCAGGCCCGCTGGTGCCGTGAGCCGGCGCGCACCAGCGGGCAAGGGGACGACTGCTACGATCCCTCCGCGCTCGCGCTCACGTCCGTCTTTCTGCGCAACCGCCCCGGAGATCCCGAGGATGGCCGCATCCTCGACTCCGATGTCGAAGTCAACGGCGTCAACTTCCGCTGGAGCAACATCCCCGACGGAGGCGATCCAGGCGGGCAGGCACAGGACCTCGCGAACACTCTCACGCACGAGTTCGGCCACCTCATAGGGCTGGACCACACCTGCTACACGGGCGGGGCGGCCGCGCGCCCTACGGACCATACCGGCAACGGGGTCCCTGACTGCGCCGCTGCTTCACCCGACGTCCGCTCTACCACCATGTTCGCGTCGACCGGCCGCGGCGACCTGGACAAGCGGACGCTGGAGCCCGACGACCAGCTGGCGGTCTGCGAGACCTACCCCATCGCGAACGATCCGGCCCGCTGCGTCGGCGTCGACCTAGACGGCGGAGACGGCTGCTCGACGGCCGGCGGCGGGGCTGGAAGCGCCGGCGGGCTTTGGGCGGTGGCCGCTACGGCAGCCCTCGCGCTCGCGGCCACTCGTGCGCGGCGTCTCCGCCCCCGCGGCCGTCGTCAAAGAACCAGCTTATAGCCGGTCCCGTAGATGGTCACGATGTGCCGCGGTTTGGCGGCGTTGTCCTCGATCTTCTTGCGCAGCTTCACGACGAAATTGTCGACACTGCGGCTGTTGGCGTTGCCCGAGACGCCCCAGATCTTCTCCAGGATCTCGTCGCGCGTGACCGGCTCGCCGGACCGTTCGTGGAGAAAGCGGACCAGCTCCACTTCGTAGAACGACAGCGGCACGGTCTTGCGGTTCCGCACCAGCTCGTGCTTGCGCGGGAAGATGGTGGCGCCGCCCACCTGGATGGTTTCCTCGTCGGCGGCGCTGGACGCCCGATGCAGCCGCCGGAACACCGCCTTGATGCGCGCCACCAGCTCGCCGATGGAGAACGGCTTCGTCACGTAGTCGTCGGCGCCCGCTTCCAGCCCGCGGATCTTGTCCATTTCCTGCGAGCGCGCCGTCAGCATGATGATCGGCAAGACGGCGCTGCTCCGGCGCAGCTCTTCGCAGACCGCGAAGCCGTTCACGTCCGGAAGCATCAGATCCAGAATCACGAGATCGGGGCTTCCCTCACGCGCCAAACGCGCCGCCTCCCGCCCGAGCCCGGTCGCCGTGACGTCGAAGCCCTCGAACTCCAGCGCGTCGCGCAGCCCACGCACGATGTCGGGCTCGTCCTCCACCACCAGGATGCGCCGCCGCAGCGCCGCCGTGCCCGCGCTGCTCGCGGTGCTCGCGCCGGTCATGGTTCGACGGCTCCGCGCAGCGAGCCGCCGACGCCCGCGGCGTCCCCCTCCGCGTCGCGCGGCTGTCGCGACTGTCCGTCCCGCCCGTCCTCTCCCCGCGCCGCGGCTTCCTCCTCCCGCGTCCTGGGCGCCGCCGGCACGAACACCAGGAAGGTGGCGCCCCGCCCGGCGCCGCTCTCTACTTCCACTCGGCCGCCGTGAGCCTCCGCGATGTGCTTGACCAGCGACAAGCCGATGCCGCTGCCCCGCACGTTGCGGTCGCGGGCGTTCCGGGCGCGGTAGAAGCGCTCGAATATCCGACCCTGGTCGGCGGGGGCGATGCCTGGACCGCGATCTCGCACCGTCAACACCACACCCCCCGGGCTGCGGCCCAGCTTGACCTCGACCTCGCCGCCTTCCGCCCCGTACTTGACGGCATTATCCACCAGGTTGAGAAGCAGCAGCGTCATGGCGTTCTCGTCCATGCGGACCGAAGGAATCTCGGAATCGATGTCGACCAACAGCTTGAGCTTTTCCTTCTCCAGACGGTACCGACACACGTCGAGCGTCCGCTCCACCACCTCGGCCATGTGGCCTTCAGCGAAGTCGTAGCTCGCCTTCCCGCGCTCCAGACGCGCGAAGTCGAGCACGTTGTCGATGAGGTGAGAAAGTCGGTCGGACTCCCGCGTTATGATCCCGGCGTAGTCGCGCGCCGTCTCCTCGCCCTTGTGCCGCCCGGTGGCGATGAGCTCGCCGAACATCCGGATCAAGGACAGCGGTGTCTTTAGCTCGTGCGACACGTTGGCGATGAACTCGCTCTTGAGCCGCGAGGCGCGCCGCTCGGCGCGCACCGCCAGCAGCAGCACGGACAGCCCCACGGCGACGATCACCGTCGAGAACGGAACGAGCAACCGGCCCAGGATCTGCTGGCGCCGCGCTTCGGTCTGCAGCTCTTCCACGTCCATAGGCGCGAGCTGGATGCGCCACCCGTAAAGCGCCTTGCCGAACGAGCTCTCGTGCAAGAACCCGCCGTCGCTGGGCGGCAGGTCGGGAGCGGACTGAGGGAACACGGCCCGCGCCTGCTCGTCGCGCACGACGATGCGGCGGCTGCTGCCCAGGATGGCCACCTCGCCCGGCAGCCAGTCCGCCACCACACGGAGGTCGATCTTGGCCGCCAGATCATAGTCGTCGCCGGTCAGGGTCTTCTTGCGCGCGTAAGCCAGCAGAACTGATTTTCCGTCGAAGAGCTGGTGCAGATACCGGAAGTTGCCCTCCTTCTCGGGCGTCCAGGGCGTGACCGAACTCCAGAGCAGCTCCTTACCGTACTTCTGCCATTTGTCGTCGACGGCCTTCTTGCCGCGCGCGGCCGATCGCGGATACGTCACCTGGACGCGCCGCCGTTGGTCCAGGATGACGAACGACTCGATGATCGGCGGCGTCTCTTCCGGTTCCGGCGGCGCCGCCCCCAGGGTCGCCACGTCGTCGATGCGAAGCGCCTGAAACAGGCCGTAAACCGCGACGTCAATCCGCCTCTCGATCTCGTGGATCAGCCGATCGGCGGCCTCGCGGTTTCCCTCGATGAGCAGCGCCTCGCTGCGGCGCGACAGCGATTCTGCGTATCGGTACCCGTAGTAGGATAGCGCCAGCGCCGCCCCCACCACCGCTGGGAAGACCAGCGCCAGGATCAGGGAGATGCGCCTTCCTTCCCGTCGCGACATCGGAGCGTTCTCCCGCGCGCGACGCTAACATGGTCAGAGAATGGGTTCGAGCTTCGTGATCCCGTAAGATTGATGCCTCTCGAACGGATGCTCGCGCGCTGCGACGTGTGTAACGGGGCGCGTAGTCGGGGGCGAAGGGTCAGCCGCGGGTGCGGCGGAGGGTCTCCTCCAGTACAGCCAGCACGAGACGGTCCTTCGGAGCCATGGACTGGCGCTTGAGGCGAACGAGCGTTTCGAGGCCGAGGACGCGCAGCGGACGGCCGTCCAGGTCGATCTGGATCGAGAGCGGAGTCAGGTCGTCGTAGGCCATGCCGTCTTCGATGGCTCCGAGGCAGTCCAGCGGACCGAGGTCCGTCATGAACAGCGATTGACCCGGCGTGGCGAGCGCTGCGGGATCCGGGGGCAGCGGCGCCGAGGCTGGCCGGCCGCGGTACCGGGCGTTGAGGCGGCGCAGCGCCGTCATCAGCCGCGCCACATTCTCCGCCGCTCGCGCGTGGACGACGTCAACGTCGTGCGTGGTGACCGGAGCGCCCTGCGTAACGGCCGCCAGTGCACCCACGAGGACTATCTCGACCTGCTCCTCAAGCAAGACGGCGAGGATCGAGATCAGCTCTCGTGGCTCGGCCATTTCCTCTGTCGACCGGAGAACGCCTCCTGGAGTTTCGTAGCCAGGGAGGCCATCCGATCGTTCTGGCGAAGGCGCTCTATCGGCGACAAGCGCAGCATCTCGTCGATCAGCGACGGATCCACGGCGGGAGCGGATGCCGCCTCGTCCTGGTCGGAGGATCGTCCCATCGCCACATCAGTCTAGCAGCCCGTAGTGGAAGTCCGGACCGAGCCCTGGCGAGCGGGAACAAGGACGG
>Ga0187894_10004460_pt1 | contig 15013 bp, 14 predicted proteins | sample GBC1701081metaG_FD_136650 | JGI IMG/M metagenome (GOLD analysis project Ga0187894, IMG submission 136650) | White microbial mat communities from a lava cave in the Kipuka Kanohina Cave System on the Island of Hawaii, USA - GBC170108-1 metaG ...
GGCATCAGGCCCGTCAGTGACAGGAGCACCGGCTTGCGGTCGACCCGCCCGGTCAGCGATGCGATGAACAGGCTCGTCAGCACAGCGAAGATGCCGGACACGGAGATGGCCTGTCCGGCCTGCCCCTCTGTCATGGTGAGGTCAGTGGCGATCGGCGTCAGCAGGCTGACCGGCATGAATTCGGATGCGATCAGCACGAAGACACACAGGGACATCGCAAAGACGGCACCCCAGGCCGCTGACCGATCCGCGACGCCGTCCTCGGAAGATATTTGAGCCAGCATTTACTTCTACCTCAAGCTCGCCACGGCCACACGACAACCGTCCGCTGCGGCGGCAAGCGCGCCGGCGGGATTGTCTGATTTGCGGAAAATGCTCGCTGACCCTGCCCATCGTCGGCGGTTGTGTAGCAAGGCAAACAGTTTCGCCGTTAGCAGGGTTGATCCGCTGCGGCAGAGGTAATCGAAGCGCTCATCGGCTACTAGCGCCTCTCAACTGCATGCGACTATGAGCTGCATTCATTAGTCCCAGCACGACCGATCCATTTATGAATCGGTTTCATAGCCACAAGCGAAGCAAGCGATCTAATTCGTTAGCGAGGCTTCACCTATATTGCCGGCCGTGAAGGAGATCCAACCATGCAGAAGCAGATCGGGACAGAACACTCAGGAGAACAGCAGTCGGAGCTGGATGTCGGTCGGCGCAACCTCCTGAGGCTGACCGGCTTGGGCGTTGCTGCGCTCGGCATGATATCGGTCCTCAACTTCCCTTTTGCAAAGGCTCAAGACATGTCCAACGGCGCAAATAACTTCTACACCAGCGACAAGGTGACTCTGCAGAAGGTCAGCTTCAAGACCCAATATCAAACGAATGTCGCGGGCAATCTTTTCATTCCCAATAACCTCGACCGGAATGCAAAGACCCCGGCCATCGTGGTCGGGCATCCGATGGGCGCGGTGAAGGAGCAAAGCGCCAATCTCTATGCCACCAAAATGGCCGAACAAGGCTTCGTCGCACTATCTATCGACTTGCCCTTCTGGGGCGAGAGTGACGGCCAGTCCCGCAATCTGGTTTCGCCCGACGTCTATGCCGAGGGTTTCAGTGCGGCGGTCGATTTCCTGGGCACGCAGCCCTTTGTCGACAGGGACCGGATCGGCGCCATCGGAATCTGCGGCAGCGGCAGCTTCGTCATCAGCGCGGCCAAGATCGACCCGCGCATGAAAGCCATCGCGACCGTCAGCATGTACGACATGGGCGCTGCCAATCGTAACGCGCTCAACCACTCGCTGACTGTCGAGCAGCGCAAGCAGATCATCGCGGCGGCGGCCGAGCAGCGCTATGTGGAATTCACCGGAGGCGAGACCCAGTATACCAGCGGGACGGTGCATGAGCTGACAGCGGATACTCCCGCCATTCAGCGTGAGTTCTTCGATTTCTACCGCACGCCTAGAGGCGAATTCACCCCCAAGGACGGTTCGCCACTGCTTACAACGCATCCGACGCTGACCAGCAACGTGAAGTTCATGAATTTCTACCCGTTCAACGACATAGAGACGATTTCTCCTCGTCCGATGCTGTTCATCACCGGTGACCGGGCTCACTCCCGTGAGTTCAGCGAAGATGCCTACAAGCGCGCGGCCGAGCCCAAGGAGTTGCACATCGTCAGGGGTGCCGGTCACGTTGATCTGTATGATCGCGTGAACCTCATTCCATGGGACAAGCTTCAGTCCTTCTTCGGCCAGCATCTTGCATAGAAAGGAGCCTTAGCCTTGGGCAATCTCCGGCCAAGTGCTCCTGCCACAGAGGCGATCAAGTCATTGGCGACGTCTCTTGCCAAATCTTTACGCGGTGAGACGGCTTACAATGGCGCCGCCGCGGGGATAGCACACGAAGAGCTGGCCGGGCTTTCTTATATGTTCTGGGGCCGTCTCGTGGCCCTCGCCATGCTCGCGATCTGGGTCGTGCTGACGCTGCCTTTGGAGCGCTCGCTCGCCTATCTCCTCGCCATCTCCACCTTCGCACTGCTTGGCGCCCTGCCCTATCTGCTGGTGCGGCGTGGGATAGGCGGCACGCCGATGATCGCCGCTTTCCTGCTGCTCGACGCCGCCGCCCTCACCTACATCCTCATTGTGCCACCGGCCTTCTACGTTGAAGGCTGGACGCCACAGCTCAATCTTCGCTTGCCGAATTTCCTTTATCTGGGCGTTTTTCTCGTAGGCATGGCCTTGAGCTACTCGCCGGGGCTCGTGATCTGGACGGGAATCGCCTCGATTGCGGCGTGGAGCGCCGGCTTCCTGTGGGTCGCGAGCCTGCCCGGCTCGGTGCCATCCACTTCGCGCGACGCACTCGACAGCGGGATGAGTGCGGAGAGAACGATCAGCAGCTTCCTGGATCCGGGAATGGTCAGCCTGACCATTTGGTACAACCAGATCGTCTTTCTTGTCCTCGTGACCCTGATCCTGGCCCTGACGGTCTGGCGCTCGCGCCAGCTGGTGCGCCGGCAGGTGGCGGCCGAGGCTGAGCGTGCTGCCCTTTCGCGCTACTTCTCGCCCAATATCGTGCGCGAGTTGTCGACCAAGGTCGAGGCGCTGGATCGCCCGACAACACAGACGGCGGCGGTTCTGTTTGCCGACATGGTGGGATTTACCGCGATCTCGGAACGTCTCGCACCGGAGGCGCTCGTCGGCCTTCTGCGCGAGTTCCACGGACGCCTGGCCCGTATCGCCTTTGCCCATGACGGTACCGTCGACAAGTATATCGGCGATGCGATCATGGTGCATTTCGGAACGCCTCGGCCCAAGATGGACGATCCGGTCCGCGCGCTTGCCTGCGCGGCGGCCATGATCGCCGAGATGCAGCGCTGGAGCATGGAGCGGATGAAGGCCGGTGAGGCGCCGATTACAATCGGCGTCGGCGTGCATTACGGCGAGGTTTTGGTGGGCAATATCGGTGACACGCGCCGGCTGGAATACACGGTATTGGGCGACACCGTGAATCTGGCAAACCGGCTCGAGCGGCTGACGCGCCACACCGGCACATGCCTGATGGTGAGCGACGATCTCATCCGCGCCGTGCAAGCTTGCGGCACAGAGCCGACTGAGATCGTTGAAGGCCTGCGCCGCGACGGGACCAGGATCGTGCGCGGCCGGCGCCGGCCGGTCGCAGTTTGGGCTCTCGAAGCGATGGCCGAGACACCGGTCATGGAAACAACCGCTGACGCGACGACTTCGAGCCGCTTATCCAGCGTGGTTCCCGCGCCGGATAGGCCTCTCCTCAGGAGTTGCTGGGCAGGCGCGTGATGCGTAACGAAAACTTGCCCGGTGTAAGCAGGGGCTCGAATCCGCTGTCGAGACGGCCGAGGCGGATCAGTCCGCGGGAGTAACGATAGCCGGCATAGAAAAAGGCGAGATTCCCCCACGGAGCGTAATAGCAAAGGTCACCGGAAGCTTCATTCGCGAAGGGGCCGCTTCCCTCTTCGGTAAGTTTGCGCGGCAGATAGGCTATCTTCTCATTATTGGCATAGTTGTCGATCGTCAGGTCCAGTGGAAGCATAGAGGCGAAGTCATGGGCCGACGGATTGTCATAGAGGCTCGCCGTAAAACCGTGGTCGCTGAATGCGATTTGTATCCTCATGATCGTTCTGTCCTGACCTGTATTCTGATCCGGCTGCGTTTGGCCGAGTACTAAGCGCGGAGCAACAGCACTGGCCAGTGCCGTTCCGAGCAGACTTCGGCGCGTCAAGAAAGTGGCTGGCTTCATTTCCGGTCTCATCGATGCATCGAACAACACTGTTTGATTACCAGGGAAGAGAACTCCAGATAAGATTGCTGCGCTCGCTTGGCGCTATGAACCAAATTCATGAATGACCGGCGGCCAATCGGGGGCGCTGTTCTCGCTTGCGATTGGCCGCTATAATCGACAGGCAAATATGAGAGGTATTCATAAGTGCCGCGAGACAATGTGAGCGACCTGCTTGCATTCCTGGCCGTCGCCCGGGAACAGAGTTTCACGCGGGCCGCAGCCAAGATGGGCGTCTCGCAATCGGCCTTGAGCCATACCATCCGCCAGCTTGAGACCAGGCTGGGCATCCGGCTCCTCACCCGCACGACAAGGGCCGTTTCCCCGACCGAGGCCGGCGAACGCCTGCTTGAGAAGATTGGCCCGCATTTCCATGAGATCGAGGCCGAGTTGGAGGCGCTGAGCGAGTTGCGGGACAAACCCGCTGGCACCATTCGCATCGCGGCGGCCGACTATGCGATCACGCATGTCTTGTGGCCCAAGCTGAGAAAGTTCCTGCCAAAGTATCCGGACGTCAAAGTCGAGCTGGTGCTCGACAATGGACTGACCGATATCGTCAAAGAACGCTACGATGCCGGCGTGCGCATGGGTGAGCACCTCGAAAAGGATATGATCTCTGCCCGGATCGGTCCCGATTTCTGCCTGGCGGTCGTCGGGGCGAAATCATACTTCGCCCGTCATTCAGTACCTGAGCACCCCAAGGACCTCGTCAACCACACTTGCATCAATTTTCGCCTCCCGAGCTTCGGCGGACTTTATGCATGGGAGTTCGAGGAGAATGGCCGCGAGCTCAAAATCCGGGTCGAAGGCCAGCTCGCCTTCAACAACACTTTCAATTCGCTCGAGGCGACCCTCGACGGCTTTGGTCTCGCCTATATCCCGGAAGAAATCGTCCTGCCGTATATCAAGGAAGGCCGGCTCGAGCGCGTCCTCCAAAGATACTCGCCCCACTGGGATGGTTACCATCTCTACTATCCGAGCCGCCGCCAATCCTCACCGGCCTTCGTCGCCTTGGTCGAGGCGCTGCGCCACCGCGAATAACTTCGCCGCGCTCGATGTTCGCGCGACATGCGGTTCAGCTTCCGCGCGCCAGCAACTGGTTGCCGATGCCGCGCAAGCGCAATGCGAAGGCGATGAGGGCCACGCCCACGACCAAAGCTGCAATGCCGATCAACAGCGCAACCGCCATGATGCCCCAGACCCAGTTGGCGACGATCGCGGCGCCGAACAGGATGGAGACGACGGCCGTTATGGCGAGCCAGATCTCGCCTTCGAGCTCCTTGCGCAGCACAATGGCCGCCACGAGCTGCAGCACGCCCATGGCGATGTTCCACAGGCCGATGAGCAGGATGAGGTAGACCGCGATCTGGCCCGGGATGATCAGCGCCGCAAGGCCGACGATGGCGCTGATGACGCCGTTGACCAGCAGCAGGACACGGTTCGATCCTTCCGCCTTGGGCGACAGCGCGCTCCAGATCGTAAGCAGGCCGTCGATCAGCGCATAGGCACCGAAGGCCAGAGCCAGGAACTGAAGGAACTGCGCTGGCCAGAAGATGGCAAAGAGCCCGAACAGGACGCTCACAATCCCGCGCGCCAGTATCGCGGACCACATGGCAACAAGGATCTCTTTCATGTCTTTACCTCCGTTCGACAGGATTGCTCTCGGCCGCTTTCGATTTCCGGCCTCGCTCGGCGAGCCATACTTTGACCGCCGGGCCGTTCAGGATTTCGATGAGGTCGTCGATCTTTTCGGGCGGTGGGGGCTGCGCAGTAAAAATGAACGGAATCATGCGGCAGAGCGGTCGGCGTGGCTGAAGCGCGACATGATTGCCCATCGATGTACCCAGTTAAGGACCACCATAATCTAGAAGGCGTGCCGCAAAAGTCGATTGGCCTTCCGTAACCGAGAGGCCCTGGGAACTAAATGTAATCAATTGAAATAAATAGCTTTTACGAGAATCCATCGCACGCCATCTTGAAACGACATAAAAGATAGTATATTTTATCAAAAGATACTACAGAGGTTTGCGATGCGCGTCTCTTATATGAGCAGTGCCTCCTTCAATCAGAATCCGAGCCAGGCCAAGAAGAAGGCCGACGACCGCCCCCTGGTCATAACGGATCACGGCAAGGCGGCCTATGTGCTCATGCGTTATGCGGAGTTCGAAGCGCACTGGAAGAAGCCTAAGAGCCTCTATGAGGCTCTGCGCGATCCTCATGCCACCGTGGAAGGCGATTTCGATCCCGATCGTCTGCCTTTCGAAGACCGGGATATCACGTTCTGATGTCCTTCCTCTTGGATACAAACGTCGTTTCGGCGGCCAGACGGCCGGAGAAACAGCATCCGGTTTTCCAGAAGTTTTTGCGTGACTTCGACATGAAGGACGCATTCATTTCTTCCATAACGATCATGGAGATTCAATTCGGCATACAGCGCGAGCAACACAGGAATCCAGCTTTCGTCGTCGACCTCACAAGATGGATGAAGAACGTTGTCCTCGTTGAATTCGCGAACCGCGTCATTCCGTTCGACCTCACGATTGCCCTTCGTGCGGGAACATTATCGACTCCCAATGGACGTCCATCGATGGATGCAATGATTGCTGCAACAGCACTTGTAGGCGAATTGCAGGTTGTCACGAGAAACGTGACTCATTTTGAGCAACTGGGTGTGCGTTGTCTCGACCCTTGGCGGCAACAATCAGCGTGATTCAAGTCTCTGAACAGGATGAATCGAGCCCGGCCGCAGCGCCTTCGCATCCCGCTTGCAATCGCGGGCCGCGGGATGCGCTTTGAGAAATGCCAGACGGGGAGGTCGCGCCCCAGCCACGGAGATCGCAGTAGGTCAAATCCCTGTTCTCGGTAATTTGAACTCCCTTGGCGACAGCAGACTTCCCTGCTCGCTAAGTACGGAGTTTTGGATCAAGTTCTTAGAGTTACTTGCGAATGCTGCCCCAGATCTGAGGCAAGACGGCCCGATTTTGTGTTTTACCCTGTATTTTCCCTGTATCTGACGCCAGGTTTCTTCTTGGGCGAAATGCCCTAGACCGAGAATCCGAGTCCGCGCAGGTCGCGCGCCAGCGCCTCGGGCGAGGTGAAATGCAGGGCCTGCATGCCGGCGGCGCGGGCACCCTCGACATTGTGCTTGCTGTCGTCGATGAAGACGGCGCTCTCCGGGACGATGCCATAGCGCTTGAAGAAGACGTCGAAGATCTCCCGCTCGGGCTTCAGCAGGCCTTCATCGCCCGATACCACGATGCCGTCGAAGCTGTTGAGGAAATCGAAACGGTGAAGCGCCTCGCGGAACTTGTCCTGGTTCCAGTTGGTGATGGCATAGACCGGCACCTGGCTCGCCTTCAGCTTCTTGAGGATGGCGACACTGCCGTCGATCGCGCCTGAGATCGTCTCGTGCCATTCCTCGTCGAAAGCGCGGATCATCGGATGCCACTCCGGCGGATGCTCCTTGACCAGAAGTTCGACCGCTTCGCCAAAGCTCCGCCCGCGATCCTGCTCGATATTCCAGGCCGGCGTGCAGACATTCTTCAGGAACCATTCCATCTCGTCCTCGCGGCCTGAGAAATAGCGGCGATAGAGATGGCGAGGGTCCCAGGCGACGAGAACATTGCCGATATCGAAGACGACGGTGGTGAGGGCCTTTGTCATTTTCTGTCCTTGTCGAACGGATTGCGCCCGCCGCGGCGGTTGAAGCGCAAGGGCGTGCCCCAGAGGTCGAAATTTTCCCTGAGGCCATTCATCAGATAGCGCACATAGCTTTCAGGCAGATTGTCGAGCTGGTTGCCGAAGAGCGAGAAGGTCGGCGGCCGCGCGTTGACCTGCGTCATGTATCTGATCTTGATGCGCCGGCCCGAGGGCGCGGGCGGCGGATTGCGCTCCAGCATGCCTTCGAGCCAGCGGTTGAGCTGGCCCGTCGAGATGCGGGTATTCCATTTCTCGGCCGCGGCGAATACCGCGTCCATCAGCCGGTCGAGCCCCTTCTCCTGATGGGCGGAGACCGGAACGATGGTGACGCCCCTGATCTCTGGAAGGATTTCCGCCATGTCCTCCTTCACATCCTTGAGGCGCTTCTGCTTGTCCTCGACCATGTCCCATTTCGACAACGCGATGACGACAGCCCGGCCCTCCTGGGCGGCAAGGTCGGCAAGCGTCAGGTCCTGGCGCTCGATCTCGAGCCCGGCATCGATCAGCACGATCACCGCATCGGCGAAGCGTATGGCGCGCAAGCCATCCGCCACCGCGAGCTTCTCGACCTTGCCCGTCACCCGCGACTTGCGCCTGATGCCGGCCGTGTCCCACAAAGTCACCGGCTTGCCGCGCCATGACCAGTCGATGGCAATGGCATCGCGGGTGATGCCAGCCTCGGGCCCGGTCAACAGACGGTCGGCGCCCAGAAGTGCATTGACCAGCGTCGACTTGCCGGCATTGGGCTGGCCGATGACCGCGAGCTTGAGCGGCCTGTTCTCCGCCTCCGCCGCCTCGGCCTCCTCATCGGTTGCTTCCTCGTCGCCCTTCACGAAGGGGACGAGCGCGTCATAGAGCGCATCCATGCCCTCGCCATGCTCGGCCGAGATGGCGATCGGATCGCCAAGGCCCAAAGCGTAGGCTTCGAGGACGCCCGCCTCGCCGGCGCGGCCTTCCGACTTGTTGGCGAGCACCAGCACCGGCTTGCCATGGCGCCTGAGCTTGCCGGCGAATTCGCGGTCGACCGGCGTCACCCCGGCGCGCGCATCGATGACGAAGAGGCAGACATCGGCATCGGCGATGGCCGCCTCCGATTGGGCACTCATGCGGTCCTCGAGGCTGCCGCGCGGGGCGGCATCGAGGCCGGCGGTGTCGAAAAGACGGAAGGTCAGATCGGCGAGGCGGCCCTCGCCTTCGCGGCGGTCGCGCGTGACGCCCGGCTGATTGTCAACCAGCGCCAGCTTGCGGCCCACCAGCCGGTTGAACAGCGTCGACTTGCCGACATTGGGCCGGCCGAGAATGGCGACTTTCGCGGTCATGGGGACTCTTTAATACGCATGACCTTGCCCGAAAACCGCTTCGCACTTTTCGGGGTCATGCTTCTAGCGCAGAGCGATCAGCTCGGCATCATCCGAAAGCAGATAGACCGTGCCATTGGCGATGACGGGCGCGATGTAGAACGCATCGCCGACCTTCGTCGTGTTGAGGATCTCGCCCGTCTGAGCGGAGATGCTGGCGAGCTGGCCGTCCGAGCTGACGGCGAGAAGCCGGCCGCCGCCCAAAACCGGCCCCGCCCAGATCTTGCCCGGCAATGGCTTGCTCCAGCGCACGCCGCCGGTGCGGCGCGACAGCGCCATCAAGGTCTTGCCGTTGACGATGACGAAGATATGGTCGCCCGCGACCCAGGGCGTCTGCGAGCCGGAAATATCGCGCGCCCATTGCCGTTCGCCGCTGTTCAGGTCAAAGGCGGCCATGCGGCCGGCATTGGAGATGGCGAAGACCTGCTTGCCGTCGATGACGGGCCGTCCGGCGACGCTGCCTATATTGGTAGCGGTCGCGGTCGGGTCGCTCGAGGTCAGGGCATCGCTCCAGGCTTCGAGCCCGTCGCTCGCGGTGAAGGCGACGATCTCGCCCGCCGTCGTCGGGATCACGACGAAGCCCTGGGACACAGCGGGGCTGGGGCTCGAGGCGACTGTGGCGCGCCCGCCCGCCCCCTGATATTTCCACAGCTCGCCGCCGTCGCTGGCCCTCAGCGCAAAGACCTCGTTGCTCGAGCCGGTGAAGTAGATCGCGCCGTTGGTGACCGTGGGTGCCGCGCGCACGGGTGCTCCGAGCTTCTTGCGCCACTGGATGGCGCCCGTCGAGGCATCGAGCGCCAGCGCTTCGCCGAAGACCGAGGTCGCATAGATGCGCTGGCCATCGGAAGCGAGGCCGCCGCCGAAAGCGCGGGTGCTCTTGCCTTGCGGGATGAGCGAGACTTGCCAGAGCTGGCCGCCGCCCGAGGTGCGGATCGCCGTCACGTTGCTGCGCGAGTCGAGCACATAGGCGGTGCCGCCGACGATGATCGGGCTTGCCACGATGCGGCCTTCGCTGGTCGTGCCTTCCCCCGCACTCGCCGCCCAGGCGCGCGACAGCGTGGCGCCAGCCGAGAGATTGCCGAAGGAATTGGTCGCCTGGCCGCCGGGCTGCGCCCAGCTCGAATTGGTCTCAGCCGTCGGGATGACGATCGGCTCGCTCGACGTCACATTCTGGCCGGCGGTCGATTCGTTCGGAGAGAGAACGCTTTCGCGCTTGCCGGGCAGCACGACATCCTTTTCACCCGCGACGTTCTCGAGCAAATCCGTGGCCGTGCTGCAACCCGACAGGAAGACGGAGGTTGCCAGGATCGGCCAGAGCCTGTTGGTTCGCATGATCGGCGTTGTTCCTTTTCCGCGTGGTCCTGCCCTAAAAGTCCGGCAGTTTCGCGACCACGCCTTACTTTTTCGTACTCAGAAGAGGTGTGATCACTTCCAGCAGCGTTTGTGCGCGCTGGCGCAGTTCCAAGGCTACACCCTGGTCGGCAATGATTGCGTTAAGATAGCGGTCGGCCATCACATAATCGCCCGTCCGGTAGGCCGCGAGGGCAAATATTTCGCGGGCGAGGCCGCGCCAGGGACTCTGCTCGTTGTCGAAAGCGCCGAGCCGGCTGATGAGCTCGGCCGGGGCCTGCTTGTCGACCAGGATATAGCCGGACCTGATGCGGGCCAGGTCGCGAATGGATTGCTCGTTGTTCTGGTCGTTGGCCAGGGTGTCGTAGAGAGCGACCGCCTCATCCTTCTTGCCTTGGCCATCGAGGGCGGCTGCACGGCGCAAATTGCCGAGCTTGGCATAGCCCGTGTGGTCGATCGCGGCGAAGGCTGCATCGGCATCCGCCGTCTTGCCCTCTTCCAGCTTCGTCACGGCGTCGGCGAAAACCCGGGCGGCCTTTTCCGACTGGCTGAGCTGCCAATATTGCCAGCCCTTGAAGCCGGCGACGAGAACGACCACCAGCACCGCCATGGCGGTGAAATAGCTGCCGTACTGCTTCCAGATTTTCTTGTATTGTTCCTGGCGGACTTCCTCGTCCACTTCTCTGAACAGCGATTCATCGCTCACTGAATGGGGCTCCGCGGGTCAAGTCATTAAGGCTTTGACGAAGCTGCTAATTTAGCCGAACGGCCAAATCAAGGCAAAAGCTTACATGCGCTTCCCGCCAATGTTGTTCGACTTTGGCGATAAGGGAGCGCGCAGTCAAAGAGTCACCTCGAAAGAGGTGATCAAACCAGAATCGACCCGCTCGGCAATGGCGCTCTGGATGCCCCATTTGCCGGGATTATCGGCCACGAAGCCCAGTTTTGCCTGGGCACCCGCCGGTATGACCACCGTGTCGCGCCAGGGCTGGGGCTGGTCGTCGATGATCTTCCAGACATGGCCATGGATATGGAGCGGCTGGTCGAATTTGGTCCGGTTGGCGACGTCGAGGACCACGCTCTCCCCCTTCGTAAAGGTCTCCCAGGGTTGGGCGGCGAGGCCTGCCGTACCATTGATCGCCCAGGCCATGCCCTTTTCGAGCAGAGCCCTGAGATCGAGCTTCTCCCCGCCATAGACCGCCCCGGTCATGCCGCCCTTCTCACCCCCTTCCAGGGTCAAGGGAACGGTCCTGGCCTTGTCCAGGTCGAGGTCCGTCGAAATGGGATTGGGCGGCAGCGCGAAATTGTCCGGCAGGGCCACGGGTTGGGAAGCGCCCTTGCGGTCGAGATAGGCGGCTTCGATGATATCCTCGAACAGGTTGACGGCGAGGGTCAGGGTCTCCTCGCCCTCCCCGACCAGGAGGTCGCTGCGCTGTCCGGGGGCCAGGATAAGGCCCTGGGAGCCGAGCTCACGCGGGGGAACCGGCTGGCCGTCCTCGGCGATGACCAAGGGATCGGCGCCCTTGAACACGATCGCCATGGTGCGGACATTGGCGGCATTGAGGATGCGCAGCCGCACGAGGCCCGCCGACATGTCGATCTTCGGGCGATAGGCCCCGTTCACGGTAAACCAGTTGCCGAGGCGCCCCTGGCCGATGGCATCCTGCAGATTGCCGAAGGTCGAGGCATCGATCTGGCCGTCATCGGTCAGCTGCCAATCGTCGAAGACGAGCGGAATCTCGGCGAATTTTTCCGGCAGCTCGCGCTCCTCCACCACCACCAGAGCGTAAAGCCCAATCTCGCGCTGGCGTGAGACGTCGGCGACCGGCGACAGCCAGAATGTCCCCGCATCGGGCGGCGTGAAGACGCAGTCGAACGCGTTGTCCTTGCCCGGCGCCACGCTGATGCTCATCAGCTCGGATGGCCCGCGCAGGCCATACCAATGCAAGGCGATGGGTTGGTCGAGCTCGTTGACGAAGCGTACCTTGAATTCCTCGCCCTGCTTGGCGCGCAAGACGGGCGGCGGCCAGGTGCCGGAAAGGCTCTGCAGCTTCGTCGCCTGCCTGTCGCCTTCCATGAGCCGGGCTTCGACCGGACGCATGGTCAGGAGGGTGAAGCCGTCCGCTGTCTGTTCGGCCAAAAGCCGCGCGGGCACTGCCGCCAATGCCGCACCGCCGAGCATAAAGGACCGCCGTGAGAGGATCATCGATCTTCCCATTCCGATTCGTGAGACCGTTATAGCAAGCCGAAGCGACGATGCCTTCGGATTGTTTCAATCCAAAGTCGGCGGCAGACGGGCTACTTCTTGTCTTCGTAGACGTTGGCCGAGCCTGGAAAGCTCCGTGCACGGACTTCCGTCGCATAGGAGCTGATCGCCTTTTCTATGGCCCTGCCGACCTCGCCGAATTCGCGCACGAATTTGGGCACTCTGGGGGAGAGGCCGAGCATGTCCTCCATCACGAGGATTTGACCATCGCACTGAGCCGAGGCGCCGATGCCTATGGTCGGGATGGGAACGGATTTGGTGATCTTGACCGCCAGCGGCTCGACCAGCGCCTCGAGCACCACCGAAAAAGCACCCGCTTCCGCGACGATGCGGGCGTCTTCCTCGATTTCCGCCCATTGATCGTGCTTGCGCCCTTGCGTCTTGAAACCGCCCAGCACATTGATCGACTGCGGCGTCAGCCCGATATGGGCCATCACCGGAATGCCCCTTTCGGAGAGGAAACGGATGGTCTCGCCCATGCGCCGGCCGCCTTCGAGCTTGATGGCACCGCACTGGGTCTCCTTCACGACGCGGGCGGCATTGCGGAAGGCCTGCGCCGGGCCTTCCTCGTAGGAGCCGAAAGGCATGTCGACCACGACGAGGGCCCGCTTGGCGCCGCGCATCACGGCGCGGCCATGCATGATCATGAGTTCGAGCGGCACCGGCAGGGTCGTTTCGAAGCCGTGCATCACCATGCCGAGCGTATCGCCGACCAGGAGAAAATCGCAGTATTTGTCGGCAATCGCCGCGGTATGGGCATGGTAGGAGGTCAAGGCGACGATCGGGTCGCCCCCCTTGCGCGCGGTGATTTCGGGAGCGGTGAGACGCTTTTGGTCGGTGTGCAGTGACATGGCGGGCAAACTATCCCGGTCGCGGGAGAGGGGCAACCCGCTGCCGGGGTTGCGGGGCAGCCTTGCATATCGGACAATCCAGGGCCGCCCGTACATCTCAGCATAGAATCCATGACGGCAAGGCACTGGACCCTGGGCCGATCCAACCCCATCTATGGGCCAAAACCGAACAGGAGGACGGAAATGAACACCTACCGGAAGAACCCCGAGGCGCTGTCCTGCCTCACGCCCGAGCAATACAGGGTGACCCAGGAGGACGGCACCGAGCGTCCTTTCGCCAATGAATACTGGGACAATAAGAAGCCCGGTCTCTATGTCGACGTGGTCTCGGGCGAGCCGCTTTTTGCCTCCGTCGACAAGTTCGACAGCGGCAGCGGCTGGCCGAGTTTCACTAGGCCTGTTGACGTCAAGAACATCGTCGAGAACCGCGATATGAGCCATGGCATGGTGCGCACCGAGGTTCGCTCGGCCAATGGCGACAGCCATCTCGGCCACCTGTTTCCCGATGGCCCGCGCGAAGCCGGCGGATTGCGCTATTGTATCAATTCGGCCTCGCTCCGCTTCGTCCCGCTCGCCGAGCTGGAAAAGCAGGGCTACGGGGAGTACGTTAAGCTGTTTGCCAAGGAAGGAGCGCAAGGATGAGCGCCAAGACCGAACGGGCCGTGCTGGCGGGAGGCTGTTTCTGGGGCATGCAGGATCTGATCCGCCGCTATCCGGGCGTCCTCTCCACCCGCGTCGGCTATTCGGGGGGCGATGTGAAGAACGCCACCTATCGCAACCATGGCAGCCATGCCGAGGCGATCGAGATCATATTCGATCCGACAAAGACGGATTTCCGCACCATCCTGGAATTCTTCTTCCAGATCCATGACCCGACGACAAGGAACCGGCAGGGCAATGATGTGGGAGCGAGCTACCGTTCGGCGATCTTCTACACGTCCGAGGAGCAACGGAAGGTCGCGGAGGACACGATTGCCGATGTGAACGCTTCGGGCCTGTGGCCCGGCAAGGTCGTCACCGAGCTCGCCCCGGTCGGCGATTTCTGGGAAGCCGAGCCCGTGCACCAGGATTATCTCGAACACTATCCGAACGGCTATACCTGCCATTTCGTCCGCCCGAACTGGAGGCTGCCGAAGCGCTCGAACGCCGCCTAGGCCAGCTCAGGCCTCACAAGGAAAGCGTGAAGACCGGGACACCGGTGAAGAGCGCATGCAATTGCGCGACGACGCCGTAGAGCGCGACCCCGATCACGATCGAGATGACGTCATGGCCCTGGCGCACGACTTGGCTTGGGCGAACGCCGTTGGCGATGCCCAGCGCAAGATGCGCCAAGGCATAGATCAGCATGCCGCCGAAAAGGATGAGGCTCGCCAGATCGCCATTGGCGAGAAGATGGCCAAGCGACCAGAAGACGACGGCCCAGGCGAGCGGGAAGCGCAGGCGCTGGCGGAAGCTGCCGCGGAAGAGAAAAATGCCGAGACAGAGAAACGCCATGAGCACCAGGATGAATGTCGCGATCCTGCCCCAGGATGGCGGCTCGTAAACCGGGACGAAAGGCGACATCCGCCAGCCCAGGATGATCATCACCAAGGGAATGAGCGAGAGAAGGCCGAAGCCCGGGCCATGGAATTTGCCGAGGCGCCGGCGCAACGCGTCATGCGCTTGCGGCACGGCCAAGGTGAGATGACAGA
>Ga0187894_10004461_pt1 | contig 15009 bp, 13 predicted proteins | sample GBC1701081metaG_FD_136650 | JGI IMG/M metagenome (GOLD analysis project Ga0187894, IMG submission 136650) | White microbial mat communities from a lava cave in the Kipuka Kanohina Cave System on the Island of Hawaii, USA - GBC170108-1 metaG ...
AAGTTTCTTCGCCCTGCTCGTCATTGCCGTGTCGTTCATCCCCGTCTTCGCGCTGGAGGCGCAGGAGGGGCGGCTCTTCAGACCCTTAGCGCTGACCAAAAACTTCTCTATGGCCATCGCCGCGGTCCTGGCCATCACCCTCGACCCGGCGATTCGCTTACTCTTTACCCGTGTCGATCCATTTACGTTCCGGCCCCGCTGGCTCTGCCGTGTTGTTAACGCGATTCTCGTGGGCAAGATCCATAGTGAGGAAAACCACCCGATCAGCCGGCCACTCATGCGGCTGTATCAGCCGGTGGTGGAGTTCGTCTTGCACTGGCCGGTGCTGATCATCACGACCGCCATCTTGATCGTCCTGGCAACCATTCCGATCTTCCAACGCTTGGGCTCGGAATTCATGCCGCCGCTCAACGAAGGCACGATCCTGCATATGCCCACGGCCCTCCCTGGAATCTCCCCGACGGAAGCCCAGCGGGTGCTGAAGGTCGAAGGGGAAGCCCTCATGCGGTTCCCTGAGGTGGAGCGCGTGTTCGGCAAGATCGGGCGGGCGCGGACCCCGACCGACCCGGCGCCGCTCAACATGGTGGAAACGGTCGTCACCCTCAAGCCCGAGGAAGACTGGCGACCGGGGGTTACGTGGGACTCGCTGCTCGCAGAGATGGATCGCACCTTGCGCATCCCCGGCATGCCCAACATCTGGTGGATGCCGATCCAGACCCGCACCGAGATGCTGGCCACGGGCATCCGCAGCGTGCTGGGCATCAAGGTACTGGGACCGAACTTAAATGGCATTGAGCAGATCGGGCAGCAGATCGAGGCGGTGCTGGCCCCTCTCCGCGGGACCCGCAGCGTCTATTATGACCGCACCTTAGGGGGCTACTACCTGGACTTTCACATCAAGCGAGAAGAAGCGGCACGCTACAGGCTCACTACTGGTGACGTCGAAGACATGATCGAGACGGCCATCGGCGGCAAAGATATTTCGCAGACCATTGAAGGCCGCGAGCGCTATCCGATCAACGTACGCTACGCACGGGAGCTGCGGGACGACGTGGAGATGCTCAAGCGCGTACTGGTACCGACTCCCACCGGGGCCAAGATCCCCATTGTGCAACTCGCTGACCTGCGCCTCTCCCAAGGGCCGCCGATGATCCGCAACGAGCTGGGACAACTGGTCGGATTTGTCTTTGTGGATGTGGTCGGCCGAGATCTTGGCGGCTATGTCGATGAAGCCAAGCGTACCGTGGCCGAACGCGTGCAGCTTCCGCCCGGCTATACGCTCCTCTGGGCTGGACAGTTTGAGTACCAGCTCCGGGCCAAGGAGACCTTGAAGGTCGTTGTCCCCTTCACACTCTTGCTGATCTTTGTATTGCTGTACATGAACACCCAATCGATCGCCAAAACGCTCATCATCCTGGTGGCTGTGCCGTTCTCAGCGGTAGGTGCGATCTGGCTGTTATATTTTCTCGACTACAACATGAGTGTGGCGGTGTGGGTCGGGCTGATTGCTTTACTTGGGGTCGATGCCGAGACGGGGATGTTCATGCTGCTGTACCTTGACCTGGCGTACCAGGAGCGGCGAGAAAAGGGACTGATGCACGGCTGGGAGGATCTCACACAGGCGGTGATCGCTGGCGCTGTGCAGCGCCTACGACCGAAAGTCATGACCGTGGGCGTAATGTTCATGGGGTTGCTCCCCATTATGTGGAGCACGGGGACCGGTGCAGACGTAATGAAACGCATCGCCGCGCCGATGATCGGCGGGATTTTCACGTCGTTTGTGTTGGAGTTGGTCGTGTACCCAGCGATCTTCGCCCTATGGAAGTGGCGGGCGGAGGTGAAGCCGAGCCTGCAGACGGCACCAGGCACCACATAACAGAAAAAAAGAGGAGGTCTTATGGAACACGCACGTGGAACGCGATCACGGACAAAAAAGACAAGACTGCTGCGGCGAGCGGCGGCCGGCGGCATCCTGGCTCTCGCGGTAGGAGGGTTTGTCTTCTTTGTCACGCGGCCAGTCTCGACGGAGGCAACTGCGGGTCGGGAGGGCATGCGATTGGCGGACCGCACGCGGGTCTGCATGCTCCAGGATACTCTCCAAACCCAAGCCGGCTTGCCGTACGAGCACCAAGGGAAAACGTACTACCTCTGCTGCGGCGGCTGCCTGGCGGCGTTCAAGGCCGGCGTCGCACAGTACAGCACGGCGGTGGATCCGGTCACCGGGGCAAGAGTCGATAAAGCTACGGCGCCGATCTACGCCTACCGGGGGCACGCCTACTTCTTTGTCTCGGAAGAAACACTCGCCCGGTTTGCCCAGGAGCCCCAGCTGTATGTAACCGCCTCGCCTCACTCATGACGCGATAACTACGGAGTTGGCGATGATGATTCACGCACAGCAGCGGGGTCCTCCTCAAGAACAACCGATAAGACGCAGACAGCACGCGGTTGTGGGTCACTCCTTTTTCTGCCGCGTCCACTCTCGCGACGGATCAAGACGTGCACGCACCGGTTGTAACGAGAAAGTAGTGGCCGCAGAAACACCAGGATCGATCGACGGACCACGGGTGGCTCGCTCGCCTGCCCCCCGTTACCCTAACCCCCTAAGACCAGGCTCACTCGCGCCTAACCTCGGCGATCACGGCCCCTCAGACTCCGCGCTTGCGGCCTCCAGCGGCTGGCGCCTGGCGCCGACCAGCCGCTGACCGGCACGCGGCGCGCTGCGCTTCTCGGGACCTGTGCTCGGGCGCGCGCCACTCGGCGCCAGGCGCCCTCGACGGAACAGACACCCACAACCGACTACCAAGGCAAGACTTACCACTTTTGCAATGAGGCGGACAAACAAGCGTTCCTGAAAGATCCAGAAAGATATGTAAAAGGAAAGTCAGCCGAGTAAGGGGGAGGGAAGTATGTACTTCGCCATTGGCGACTACACGGCCGGAATACTCATCGGCATGGGATCGGGATGGTGATTCACCTCCTGACTGCGGCAGGGACGGTCGGCGCGCTCTTTGGCGCGCTCATCGTGCTCAGCCTCCAGGTCTACGACTGTGCGCTCCGAATTGCCTACGGCTCATATCGTGCTTGCGGCGAGCAGCCGCGCTGCCTGACTCGCCCACGTCACCCAAAACTGGGGCATGGCACCGGTCAGGATGCTCCCCAGTGCAAGCACGATGAGCGCGAAGCGCAGGGCGGTTGGCTCCTGGTTGAAGCTCCGTTCTGGTACGGGACGGAGATAGAGTAGCTCGATGACGCGCACGTAGTAATACAGCGAGAGGGCGATATTCATCCCCATAATAACCGCCAGCCACGCCCAGCCAGCACCCAGCGCCGCACCAAAGAGCATAGTCTTGCCAACAAATCCCCCGAAGGGTGGAAAGCCAGCAAGCGAGAGCAGGCTGATTGTTAGCACGGCAGCCGAGAGCGGCAAACGTCCGCCTACGCCGGCGAAGCGTTCTCGCTCATCCGTACCAATCTGACGCTCGATACCGTCGACCGCCAGAAACGCACCCAAGTTCATGAACAGATACACCACCAAATAAAACAGTAAGCCCGGCACCGCCAGCACATCCCGCGTGGCGGCCGCCACCCCGACCAGGAGATAGCCGGCCTGGGCGATCGAGGAGTACGCGAGGAGTCGCTTCACACTAGTCTGGCGCAGCGCGAAGAGATTGCCGACCGTCATCGTCAGCGCTGCGAGCATCGCCATATCCTGAGTCCAGTTGCCCAGATCACGCGGAAAAGCGACCTGCAACGTTCTGAGGAGGACCGCCAAGCCTGCTGCTTTGGGACCAACCGAGAGAAAGCCAGCGATCGGAGTCGGCGCGCCTTGATACGTATCAGGCGCCCAGGCATGGAACGGCACTACGGTAATCTTGAAACCGTAACCGACTAATACCAGCCCCAGCGCAGCCAGTACTGTTAGGGGCGGCATTGTGGGAAGCCGCAATGCCAGCTCAGGTAAACGCAAGGTCCCCGTTAATCCGTAGAGCAGGCTCATCCCGTAGAGCATCACTGCCCCGGCGGCTGCGGAAAATAGAAATAGCTTGAGCGCCCCTTCAGTCGCGTGACGGTCCTCTTTGGCAATACCGACCAAGATGTACGAGCCCACCGTCACAAGCTGGACGAACAGTGCGATCAGCACCAGATCCTGGCTGGCGGCCAGCCCGATCATCCCCAGGCAGGTCAGGACGAGGAGCGCTGGGACCTCGCTTTCATGCGGACGTCCACGAAAGTGACCGTGCGTCGCCAGCAGGACAATCTCTGTGACAGTGATGGCAAAGAGCTTGAAGTAGACCGCGAAGGAATCGACGGCATAGGTATCAAGGAAGACTGACTGGTGTGGCCACGACACCATACGCGCGCTCGCTATTGCCGCAGCGGCGAGTCCGGCGACGGCCACCCAGGTGGTGACCCCTTTCCGTGCCGATGGCAGGAACGGGCCGAGCGGGAGCAGGACCAACACCCAGCCCGCCAAGACGAGTTCCGGCACGATCGCCCAGAGTTCCATGCCGCCTGCCATCTCAGACATACGCCTGTTTGATCCCGGTCAGGATCGTGCCCGGCCCGTGGCGCAGGACACCTTCGAAGAGACCGACCAGAGGGCCGGGCACGACACCCAGGAGAATGATCAGCACCATCAGTGAGAGCATGGTCGTCAGTTCGCGCGGGGTCAGACCCGGCAGCGTTGTCCACTCGGCCGGCAGCTCGCCAAGCAACACGCGCTGCAGTGTCCAGAGGAACATCGCTGTCGTGACGAGTATCCCGAGGAGCATGCCCACCGCCGCCCAGCGATAGACGCCGAGCGTCCCCAAGACGATCTGCACCTCGGCGGCGAAGTGCGCCAGCGCCGGCAATCCCAGCGAGGCGAACATGGTGAAGACCAGGAGCGAACCGTAGAGCGGCAGCGCTGCCCACAGGCCGGAGAGCCGCCCGATCTCTCGCGTCTCGGTGCGATCGGTGAGCATACCGACGAGAAAGAAGAGTGCGCCAGTGACGAGACCGTGGGCGACGAGCTGGTAGCTCGCGCCGCTCGCGGCAGCCGCCCGGTCACTCGGGTTGGCCCAGACAGTCGCCGCCACCGCCACGCCGAGCATGACGTAGCCCATATGGTTCACACTCGAGAAGGCGACGAGCCGCTTGAGGTCCGTCTGCGCCATCGCGACCGCCGCACCGTACACCGCCGAGATGACCGCCAGCGCCGCGATCAGCTCTGCCCACGCGCCGAACGCCTCCGGTACGGTAGGCAAAGCCACCCGGAGGAAGCCGTAGCCGCCGAGCTTGAGCAGGACACCGGCCAGGATCACGCTGCCTGCCGTCGGCGCCTCCGTGTGGGCGTCAGGTAACCAAGAGTGAAACGGAATCACCGGGAGTTTGATGGCAAAGCCGATAAAGAAGCCCAGCAGCACCAACGAGGGCCCAAGGCCTGTGCCGGCGTACGGTTGCGCGGCCACAATGGCCATCAGGTCGAAGGTGCGGGGCGCTGTCCCGAGATAGAGCGCGAGGATGGAGAGCAGCATCGCCAGGCTGCCGACGCGGGTGTAGAGGAAGAACTTCAGCGCGGCCTCGATCCGCCGCTCGTGGCCCCAGAGGCCGATGATAAAGTACATCGGCACCAAGGACACTTCAAAAAAGACGTAAAAGAGCAGCAGGTCGAACGTGCTGAAGACGCCGAGAAGACCGGTTTCCATCACCAGGAAGAGGGCGAAGAAGGCGCGGGGATGTCGGTCTTGGTTCCACGAAAAGAGTAGCGCCAGGAAGGTGAGCAGCGCCGAGAGGAGCACCAGGGGCAGCGAGAGCCCGTCAGTTCCCACATGGTAGCTCGCCCCCAGAGCGGGGATCCAGGGTATCTGCTCTTCAAACTGCAGCGCGCCGCTCTGCCAATTGCACTGAACGGCCAAAATCACACTGAGTGTGAGTACAATACCGCTGGTCCCCAGGGCGACCGCTCTGCACGCCGCGCGGCCGGGGACGAAAAACAGGAGTATGGCGCCAACGAGGGGCAGAAAGATAATGAGTGTCAGTACAGGCACATCTCCCTCCTCACAAGAGCGCCGCCAGCGCCGCCCCGGCAATGATGATTACGCCCCAGACAAAAATTGCCAGAAGATAGTTCTCGATACGGCCGGTCTGCACGCGGCGGACGTGTTGGCTCAGGCCGAGCAGGCGGCTGCCAAATCCACGTACGGCAGCGTCCAACCGCCGGAGATCAAACGTACTCGTTGCCTGGATCAGCCTCCGCATCCCCTGTACAGCCGCCCTAGTAATGGAATCGAAGACTGCATGATCAACACGGGCGGCGGCGTCCACCACGCGCCGGGCGGCGACTGCAAGACAGACGCCCACAGGATCAAAGACCCGGCGGTCGATCATCCCTGCTGTCGCTATGAGCCGGAGGCCGGCGCGGCGTAGTGCGCGGTAGGCTGGGATCAAGCCGAACTCGCTCTCGACGGCCGGCGCCACGGGTTGCAGCACCGGCCAGAGGGGCACGTGCGGCCACGCCCGCCGCGCCCAGAGTCCCAGCCCGACGCCAACTCCAGCCACCGCGAGGGCCAGTGTCGTAACCATACCGACTTCGGGGGTCGTGACGCCCAGCAATTGACCGAGGAGGCGACCGAAAAGCTGGGCATTCATGAGCAGTCCAACGACCACGAGACCACTCAGGACCAGCGTTGGCGCCAGGAGTCCCGCTCGGGCCTCGTGCACCTGCCGCGCTGGCGCAGAAGGCCTGCCGAGGAAGACTACGCCGAACGCATGGGCGCTATACAGCGCCGTCAAGAGACTCACAAGAAGTGCTGTCGCGAACAGCGGCAGATTGACGGCCCAGGCAGCGGCGAGCACCGGGTCCTTCGGCGGCAGCGCCAGTGTGACTGGGAGTCCGGCCAACGCGGCGGCACTAACGGCGAACGCCAGGCAGGTGCAGGGCATCCGCGGAGCGAGTCCGCCCATCCGCGCGAACGCCGTGCCTTCCACCGCGTGGTCCACCGCACCCGCCGCCAGGAACAGCGTCGACTTGTACAACGCTTGCGCCAGTAAGAGCAGCACCCCAGCGAGCAGACTCCCGGCGCCGAGGCCCATGAACATGAGCCCAAGCTGACTCATCGTCGAGTAGGCCAACAGACGCTTGAGATCTGGCTGGACGAGCGCGGCAGTTGCGCCGAGCAGTGCAGTGATCGCTCCCACCCAGGCGGCGAGCGCCAACACCGGCTCCGCCGCGAGGAAGAGCGGGTAGAGCCGGGCGACGAAGAAGACGCCGGCTGCCACCATGGTGGCGGAATGCAGCAACGCCGAGACTGGCGTCGGCCCCACCATGGCGTCCGGCAACCAGCCCTGAAAGGGCACCTGCGCGGACTTGCCGGCGGCGCCAGTAAAGAGCAACAGCGCGACGGTGCGGAGTAGTCCGGGAGTGAGCCCGCCCGTGCTGATGGCTGCCAGTACCGCATCGATACGACTACTCCCCACAGCGCTGACAAGCAGCAGAATACCAGCCAACATTGCCAGGTCGCCAACACGAGTCGTGAGAAACGCTTTGGTCGCCGCGGACGGCACCTCTGGTTTCTCAAACCAGAAGCCGATCAGGAGATAGGAGCACAGACCGACCAACTCCCAACTAATGAAGAGCGTCACCAGGTCGGCGGCCAGCACCAAGGTGAGCATCGCGCCGATAAAGAGGCTGAGTTCGGCGAAAAAGCGGCCCCGGCGAGGATCATCGGCCATATAGCTTGCGGCGTAGACAAAGACCATCAGCCCTATCATCGACACGAGGGTGGCGACCGAGATCCCGAGTGGATCGAGCCAGAGAGCGAGCTCCAGCCGACGTCCACCAACCTGTAACCAAGGCATACTGATCACGGCGCGTGCTCCCTGCGCAGCGGCGAACAGCCCCAGGCCGGAGATGACGACCGAGCCGGCGAGGGCGGTAATGGCAAGCATAATCGCGAGGCGGGCGAAGCGACTCAGGTTAGCTGCCAACAGCACAAAGACGGCCAGCGGGAAGAATGGAGCCAGCCAGAAGAAGTGTGTCCCGATACTCATAGTTTGAGCTCTTGCAGTTGGTCGACGTTCGTGCTCCCGCGCTGGCGGAAGACGAGCAGCATCAAGCCCAGTCCAGCCGCCATCTCGACCGCGCCAATCGTCACGGCAACAATAGCGAACACCTGGGCGTCGAAATTGTCCGGCCGTACGAAACGCCAGAAGGCGATGAGATTGAGGATGGCGGCATTGAGAATGATCTCGACGCTCATCAAGACCATGACGGCGTTCCGCTGCGAGAGCACACCAACGACGCCGATGCCGAAGAGCAGCGCGCTGGTGATGAGATATGGCACAAGCCCTGGGCCGTTCATGCGGACCCCCCGCCTTCACCGTGATGAACAGATGCCTCTGTGGCCGGGGTGAGGTCCATACCGCAGAGTGGGCACTGACCGGGTCCGGATTGCCGCACCTCCTCGTGCATCGGGCAGGTGAAGATCTTCGTTCCGGAGGCGGCTGTCGCTGCTGCTGGGCGAGACGTGGGCGCGCGTTCGCGCCGAGCGAAGATGACCGCGCCGGCGATACCAGCCAAAATCAAGAAGGCCGCCCCTTCAAAGCCGAGCATGTAGCGTGACAGCAGTAGCGTTCCGACAGCACCCGTGGCGTCCTGCGTGGGCTGTACCGACGAAAACGGCCACGGGGTTCGTACGACAAGCACGATCAACACCAGAGCCGAGGCCGCGCCAAGGGCAAGCGCCCAAGGAAGTTGTGCCGTGGACATGGCCATATCGACCATCATCTGGTGGTGTTGGCGCTCCTTCCCGGATGGCGGAGCCCCACGCGGCATCGTCATCGAGAGAGCGCCCGGTCCGGGCATGTGCATCTTCCGCTTCATGTCCCACATCATCTCGCCGCCAGGGTCCATCATCAGCATGACCATGAAGAGCACCATCACGAGCATGCCGCCCACGTTCATCATCACTTGGATGGCGGCGAGCAGGTCGGCATTGAGGAGGATGAACAGCCCGGCCAACGCCACGAAGCTTGACATCAGCGCCAGTCCCGCCCGGTACATGCTCATCGTGACGAGCATACTCGCGGCCATGCCGACTGCGAGGACCGAGAGCGCCAGGAAGAGTATCCACTCGATTAATCCACTCACGATTTTTCTCCGGGGAATACAAGAATGAGAATACCGACAAGCGCTACGTTGACGAGTGAGGCCGGCAGCAGGATCTTCCAGGCCAAACTGAGCATCTGGTCATGGCGCACGCGTGGCAGGAAGCGGCCGCCCCAGAGCAGGACTGTGGCCAGCGCAACAGTCTTCACGAGAAACCAGATCGGCCCTGGCAACCCAGGTCCCTGCCAGCCGCCGAAGAAAAGGACGACACCCATAGCGGTCAGAAGAAAGAAAAGTGCATTGAGCGCGATGTGAAACAGCAGTAATCGTGCGCCCGTGTACTCGGCCAGCACGCCGCCCGCGAGTTCACTGCCGGCCTGCGGGAGGTCGAACGGCCGACGATACGTCATGAAGAGCGCAGCGATAGCATAGATGAGGAATCCTAGCGGCTGCCAGACCACGTACCAGAGGCCAGTTTGCGCCTCCACGATACGCGCCGTCGAGAGTGATTCGGCCGCCATGACCGGTCCGATCACGGCGAAGCCCAGGGGGACCTCATAGCTGATTAGGCATGCCGCTGCCCGGAAGGTGCCGGAGAGCCCTTCTGGAGAATTTTGGCTCCAGCCCGCGTTCATCATGGCAATAACGAAAGGGCCGAGTACGACGATAAAGTAAAAAAGGCCAATCGAGGGATCAAAGCCGCGTAGTGCCGGTCCAAGCGGGATAACCAGTGCTGCCAGAGCGATGGACGTCAGGGCAACAAGCGGCGCCGAGTGGAAGAGCAAGCGATCAGCCCCGCGCGGAACCAGATTCTCTTGACGCAGCAATGCGACAGTCTCTGCCAGCGGCAACAACACTGCGGCCCTGAAGTGTCGGAGGCCGAGCGCAGTCAGCCGCTCGAGCACAGCGATGCCATAGGCACAGATCAGCAGACTCCACACGACGAGGAGAGCCACACCGAACGTATTCATCCGTCTGCCTCCGCCATAGCCAGGTCGAGACTCGCCACAATCGTCTCTGCATCCGCGAGTTTTTGTCCAGTGAGTAACTCGGGGATGAGACCCAACAACGCGGCTGACGGACGCCGCCACGTCACGCGACACATATTCTCACCGTCGCTCGCCAAAGAGACTCCAATGTCGCCACGCGGTCCTGCCACAGTGACGGCTGTCTCGCCAGGCGGCGCTGACCACGGTGCGATTCCTTGCTCGGCCACGCTTGGCATCACCGCCGCTCTCGCGGCGTAGCGAAGGTCGTCTGCGGCTTCCTCAAGGCGCATCAAGAGGCGGCTCAGCACATCACCCTGCCGGCGCTCGCTGGCGTGGAGCACCGGTCCGCTTGCGCCGACAGCACGCAAACGATCAGCCGCAAGCAGGCCGATCCCGGCAGTCCGCAGGGCCAGGGCACGGTTGCCCTCCAATCGCCCGCGCAGCGCCACAAGCTCGGCTGCAAGGTGCTCAAGCATACGTTTCTGTGTGTGGGGCAGTGGTGACAGCACACCACTCTGCGGCACAATCCACTCGACCGCTGACTGCCCCCAGAGGACCGCGCCCACTTCGGCGAGGCGGACGGGAAAGTGACGAGCGGTGATACTGAGTCGGTCATCTGCCAGGAATTCGGCGAAGCGAACGAGCCACGAGACATGGTTCTCCACGCGTTCGAATGCCAGCAGAGCTTCACGTTGGTGCAGAGTGCTAGGATCAGGGTCCCAGTGCTGGAGCTGTTCGAGGGCGGAGACGTAGGCGAGGCGCCCGGCGATTGGCGCCAGCGGGTCCAGCGCGCTCGCCAACGCAGCGCTCTCTCGCCAAGTCGCGTGCGTCATCGCGCGAGCCACACCGCGAGCAGCGTACCCTGCCTCAGTCTGGACTGCGACAATCTGCTCACCGTCGCAGACGAACAGCAGGCGGAGCGGCCCGGCCGTAAGCGGCTGGACCGGGCCGAGGCTCATCACCATGAGTTCAGTAGCAATCTCACGCTCCTGCTTACCGGGGAGTGGGAGTGCCTTCTCTTCGACCCGCGGCTCCGGCGGCACCTCATCAGACTGCAGCGGAAGGGCGAGCATGCGTTGCTCGGTCTCACCGAAGTTACTTAGGTTGACTGGAGGGCGCTCGACACCGGGCAAGCGATCTTCGAGTCGGACGAGATCCGCACTCGGAAATTGCGCTGGCCCCGGTTCGCCAATGACGAGCACGCGGCGGGGCCGCGGCATGGCCCGATACAGTTCGACGATGGATGGCGCCAATTTGCGGGAGACCGGTTCACAGACCACCAGCAGCTCAGCATGGCGCGGCGAGGAGACCCGGCGTAGGTATGGGTTCGACGCCAGCAGACGGACGAGCAGCCTGGCGCCACTACCACCATCAACTGCGAGGTAACGGCGCTCACAGCTCGCTAGCCGAGCTAGCCATCCCTCAGTTGATGGGCGCTGCGTTTCAGTCCTCCCAATCAAAGGCTCCCTCCTTCCAGGCAAAGAGAATGGCTGCGGCGAGAATGGCGATGAAGACAAACATGTCGAGAAAGGCGACGAGTCCCTCCCGCTTGAAGACCACTGCCCAGGGAAACATGTAGACCATCTCCATGTCGAAGGCGACGAAGAGGAGCGCCAGCACCGGATAGCGGATGCGGAATTGCACCCAGGTCTTGTGGCCGGTTCGCCCGCCGTGTTCGGGCGGCGGATTCTCAGCCGGCGGCCTGGGGCGAGGTCCTAACCAACGGCCGACGCCAAGCACGAGGACTCCGAACCCCAAAGCGACGATGAACATCGCCGCCGCGACAGCGTAGTGTGCGCTCACATCTATAGGCATTCCCTGTCTCCATCACCTCAGCGCCGTATCAGGCTGAGAATGAGCCATATCAGGAGAGCAACGACGAGCACCCCGCCGATAATGCCGAGCAGTCACCCCGAGCACATCATCGGCCCCATCCCACCCATCATCCCGTGCATCATACCGCCTGTTGTCGCCATCATCAGCAGCGAGACGCCGACGACCGCGACAATGATCCCCAAGAGCGTTACGACAGTTCTCGACATAGCTCGCGCCTCCTTGTCAAGGACATCATCTGTCTACACAGGACAATCCTTCACTTCTGTTGCGGGCCCTCTGCGTTATGCTTCTGCTGATGCTCTTGGGTCGTGGTCGGGGAGAGCGTGCTGCCGCTATGCCCAACACGCTCGCCGTGTGGCGTCGCACCGATGGCCTGCAGCCGGAACTCCGACTCCACCTCCGGCTGTCCCTGCGTCAGCTTGGGCAGCGCCAGGACGAGGACGCCGTTCCCGTACGTCGCGTTCGCGAGGGCGCCATTGACCGGCTGGGGCAGGATCACTTCACGGTAGTAGGGACCAATGGTCCACTCGGCCAAAAGCAGATCGCGTTCGTGCTGACCCGGACCTCGCTCCTCGCCGCGGATGGTGACGCGGGTGCCGGTGATAGTCACGGAAATATCTCCCGGTTCCAACCCGGGCAGGGGCGCGGCTACCATGATGCGGTCATCGATCTGGTAGATCCGCACGGGAATGGTACGCGGGTGTTGTTGCTGATGGACCATGGAAGGACCTCCTCTTAGGGTTCGGAACTTCTCCGAGAGCAGTGTTGCCACGTTGCGCAGTTCTTTTCTCATTGCCCAGAGAAGATAGGCCCGAACCGAAGCATGAGCGGGAAGAGCCAGCGCGGGAACTGATACCGCTCGTAGTGGGTGATGAGACAGACGTCAGCGCCCTCAGATTTCACAACGAATCCCCCTTGTACCCTCATGCCGCGTGGCCCACGAATCATTTCGCTGTGAAATCCGTGAGGGTTTAACGCGTAAGAAAATCTTCCCCCCCAGGGCAGTCCGGCGAAGCGGCCTTGCGCGGCATACGTCCCCGTTTTCTCCGTCACCGGTCTTACTTTTACCGCGTCGACTTTCGGCTCGTACCGCGCTAGGGAACCGAGGTCCCAGAGGAAGGCTACAACGTGCTCTGCCGGGACAGGGACGGAGACTCTTCCACTCACCGATATGTGCGGGTTTCTCCACAGCTTCCGCTGTTGTTGAAAATTACCGGTCATGGCGGCTAATACCTCAACTCGCTCCGCAGGTGGGTGTAGAGCTTCATCAACCCCATCGCCACCATGCCCGGCAGCTTCACGCCGAGCGCACGGATCAGTTCTTTGTACATGTTGTCGCAGACGGGGTGACTGGGGATGTGCTGGACTTTGGGATGGAGTTTATAGGGCTCGTCCACGACGTCATCGATGGTGACATACGGCCCTTCGGCTAGGTGCTGGTCGAAGTCCGGGTCTTCGGCACGGCCGATCATGATGGTTGGTGTGCCGCGGCGGTAGAGGCGGATCAGGGTCCAGATGCCGTCCTTGTGCCAGACGTCCGCCACGCTCTTGAAGTGGCCGATGGTGCCCGGCAGACTAACCCCTCCACCCACGATCACCCGCACCGGCGCCAGATAGCTGAACGTGAGATCGATCGGGTGCTGGCGGACCGGCGTGCGCACCGCCTCAAGTGGCTCCCCCAGCACGTCGATGTGCGCTAAGTCAGTGGTACCGAGCCCGCGGCTCGCCGCCTCACGTGCGTAAGTCATGCCGGTCGCCTGCTGGTCGGAGAAGCCCAGGAGTCGTGCCGTCGTGACATCTAGTGCGGCCGGGTCGGTGCTGGCCAGTACACAGCCCACCCAGACAGGAGTATTCCCAATCGGCCCGCGCCCTTCCCCTGCCCACAGTGCGTCCATCACATGGAGGTGCGGCGGCCGGGCCGTCATAGCGTCGAGCACGTACTGTGGGGTCTCCACGTCATGATGCCGCATGCGCACGTCCGGCCGCATGATACCCATCCAGTTCTTCACCGCACCGGAAATGGGGTCCACGAAGTGGGTCTTGGCCTTGGGCACATTGATGAGCACGTCGGCCTCACACACGGCCACCGGCAGGACGATTTCCTGGACGATTTTGCCATGTGGCACTGATAATGGCTTCTGCACCGCCTGATCGAGCCAGATGATGTCGGCACCGGCCTTCTGAGCGGCGCGGTCCATGCCAGTAATCGCCATGACTTCCCGTGCCGTGATCCCTGCGCCTGGGATATCACCCACGACCGGTCGACCGCCGGCTTCCAGGATGAGACGGGCCAGCGCGGCCACGACCCAGGGATCGGTGGTCACGCCTTGCTCGGCCGGCAAGAAGACGGTTTGGTTAGGCTTGAGGAGCGCCATCTGGCCCGGTGTGACGAAGCGTCCCATGCCGCCGAGCAGGGCCAGCGCTTGCCGCGTGGCCTGATAGACGCTTTCCGGAGTGCGGGCCTTCGCTCCCCCGGGCAGCCGGGCAATACTGACCCGTGATCTGGTGGGTGTCTGTTGATCCGTCACACTTCCTCCTCGTCCCCTCCTCGGGTGTTGTGCTTGCGTCCTTTCGCCGGAGTGGACGTTGATGACATATTCGGTACCCGGCCGGCGCTCTCCACGTCGTATCCGCGTTCGGCGGGTGTCTCTGCACGTTCCTCTGGGCCACAGGTCTCCACTCGAGAATCCACACACAAGAGGCGATGAAGCGCACCCGCGACTACGTCTGCCATGGCGATTACAGCGACAGCAACCTGTGAGGCCTGCGCTCTCCTCACCTACGTATGAACTTCACTATGAGGACAATAAGCAGGATAAGCACGGCAACGCCGATCACCCATCCCACAAGTCACATGGGGCACATAGGCATGATGATTCTCCCTCTGAGTCAATTCTAGACAACGTATCGATCCCAACTCCCGTAGCGCTCTTGTACCGTACTGCGTGGGAGACTCACGAGCATCAAAGCGGCGCCGATGACCATGTCATTCCATTTGGCGCCCGGCGTGCCCCCGGAAAGGAACCAGGGGCTCACGACAATCCAGGCACCGAAAAGGACGTTGAGGAAGCGGCCGGCGCGAATCACTTCGGCCAT
>Ga0187894_10004462_pt1 | contig 14999 bp, 11 predicted proteins | sample GBC1701081metaG_FD_136650 | JGI IMG/M metagenome (GOLD analysis project Ga0187894, IMG submission 136650) | White microbial mat communities from a lava cave in the Kipuka Kanohina Cave System on the Island of Hawaii, USA - GBC170108-1 metaG ...
GCGCCATTGTTCACTGAACCAGCTTCGAGAGACAGGTTCTCTGTAGCCCGCCGCATGATTTCGCGCGTGAACTCTTTCTCGTCCTTGATGTACTTCTCCGATTTGCCCTTCTTTATGCGGTAGAGCGGCGGCTGCGCGATGAAGACGTGGCCCGCCGACACCAGCGCCGGCATGTGGCGGAAGAAGAAGGTCAGCAGCAGCGTGCGAATGTGGCTGCCGTCCACGTCCGCATCGGTCATGATCACGATCTTGTGGTAGCGCAGCTTGCTGAGATCGATCTCATCCTTGCCGAAGCCGCAGCCGATCGCCGACATGATGTTGCGTATGTCTTCGTGCGCCAGCGTCTTGTCCGGCCGCGCTTTCTCGACATTGATGATCTTGCCTCGCAGCGGCAGGATCGCCTGCGTCAGCCCGTCGCGTCCGCCCTTGGCCGAGCCGCCCGCCGAGTCGCCCTCGACCAGGAACAATTCGCTCTCCTCGGGGTTGCGGCTGCGGCAGTCCCACAGCTTGCCCGGCAGGCCGGCCGATGACATCGCGGTCTTGCGGGCCGCCTCGCGGGCCCGTCGCGCCGCCTCGCGCGCCACCGCCGCCGAGATGCCTTTCTGCACGACCCGCTTGGCGTCGCCGGGATTCTCCTCCAGCCATTGCGACAACTGCGAGTTCACCGCCTGCTCGACGAAGGATTCCACCTCCGGATTCGTCAAACGAATCTTCGTCTGTGCTTCGAACTGCGGCTCGGGCACTTTGACCGAAATGACCGCGGTCAGTCCTTCGCGGTAGTCGTCACCCGTCGGCGTCAGGTCGTTCTTCAGCAGTCCCGCCTTCTTGGCGTACTGGTTCATCGTGCGCGTCAGCGCCGCCTTGAAACCCGTCAGGTGCGTGCCGCCGTCGATGTTGTGGACGTTGTTGGCGAAGGCCAGGATCGTCTCGGTGTAGCCGGAGTTGTATTGAAAGACGATGTCCGAAACGAGCCGCAGCTTCTCATCCTCCGCGTGAAGGAGCTGCGGCTTGTGCAGCGGCTCCTTGCCCTCGTTGAGGTGCGAGACGAACGCCCGCAGGCCGTCTTCGTAATGAAACTCTTCGGCCTTGCCGCTGCGCTCATCCGCGATGCTGATGCGGATGCCCTGATTGAGGTAGGCCAGTTCGCGCAGCCGGCGCGTCAGCGTCTCCGCGCGGAATTTCGTATCGCTGAAGATATCGGGATCGGGCTTGAAGACCACCTTCGTGCCGGTGCGGCGCGACGGGCCGATCTCCTCGAGTTCTCGCGTCACCTTGCCGCGCTCGAAGCGCATCGTGTGGACCTTGCCGTCGCGCTCGACCTCGACCGACATCCACTCCGACAGCGCGCAGACCACCGAGATGCCAACGCCGTGCAGGCCGGCCGACACCTTGTAGGTGTTGCGGTCAAACTTTCCGCCCGCGTGCAGGACGGTCATCACGACCTCCAGCGCGCTCTTGCCGTCGACGTTTGGATTCTCGGGATCGTGCTTGATGTCGACCGGAATGCCGCGCCCGTCATCCTGCACCGTGCAGGAGCCGTCGTTGCTCAGCAGCACGCGGATCTCGCGGCAGTAGCCGGCCATCGCCTCGTCGATGGAATTGTCGACCGCCTCGTAGACCAGGTGGTGCAGCCCGGCGAGCGAGGTGTCGCCGATGTACATGGCGGGACGCTTGCGGACCGCCTCCAACCCTTCCAGAACCCGAATACTGGAGGCGTCATACTGCCCCGAACCCGCGTCGGAAGTGGCCGGCCCGGCGGGGGGCTGCACGATGTCGTCCGCGCGATGCGGCGGAGGGTCGCCGGACTTCGTATTCACGTCGGAATCGTCGTCTCGGGGAGGATCGGCTACAGGCGAATTCATGCCTTGCATTATAGGCGAAAACAGCCGTCAAGACTCGCCGGTTGGCGCGCCGAAACCGTTGATCCGACGAGACTTGTAACGCAGGGCCGGATTGGGTGAAGGGGCTTTTTCCGAGTCGGCGTCGGACGGCGTTTTTTTGCGCCGCGAATACCGCCGCGCGGATCATACGCGCGATCGTGCCGATGGCGATGATCCATCATCCAGTCGTATCGAAATCCGCCGCACGACGACCTCCGGCGCGGCGTCGCGAACCAGACTCATCAACCGATCGTCGCGAATTCGACGAAGCCTGAAAATGACCGCCGAATCGGCGGCGAGGATCAGGTGGCCGCGCGTCAGACTCTGCACGCGCACCGCCGCGGCAGCCTCCGCGCCGAGCGGCTTCAGGAGCGCGCCCTGGACCGCGGGCTCCAGTTCACCGCCGCCGGCGACGAGCGTTCCGACAACCTCCAGCGCGACGCCATCCAGGCTGACCGTGCGCGAGGGTCGGCGGCGACCGCGCATCGTCCAGAACGCCTGCTGAATGTTCCGCGGCGCGAAGGTCAGTCCCGCTTCCTTCAGGAGATGGATCCGGCGCGCTTTCGCGGTGGGCTTCGTCGCGGCCGGCCTGCGTGGCGGAGGAGTTTTCGGCATGTGCGAACACCCGGCGGGAATGATGTGACGCGCGGCCACCCGCGCTGGCCGCTACGCGAGTGTGACCGGCATCACCACGTAAAGAAAGTCCGGGCCGGAGCGCAGCAGCCCCGGCTTGGTCGGCTCCTTCATCTCGATGGTGATCGTCTCGCCGCACGCCTTCAGCGCGTCGATCAGATAGACCGGGTTGAAGCCGATCTCGATCGCCCCGCCTTCGAGCTTGGCGGGCACGTTGATCGTTGCCTCTCCCTGCTGCGGCGCACGGCTGCTGAGCACCAGCCCCCCCTCCGTAAAGGAGAGTCGCACGCCTTTCGATTCCTCATTCGTCAGCAGCGCCGCCCGCCGCACTCCGCTGTGAAACTCCGGCGTGCTCAGCTCCGCCTTGCGCGTGCAGTCGCGCGGCACGACTTCTTCGTAATTCGGGAAATGCCCCTCCACCAGCACGGAACTGATGGTCGCCCGCGGCGTCCGCAGCAGAATCTGGTTCGGCTGAATCTTCACATCGACCGGATCGTCCGCCTCGCCGCGCAGGCGGGTCAGCAGGTTCAGCGTCTTCACCGGCACGATGGCCTGCGTGTCCCCGTCCTCGCCGCGGGTCTTCTCGATCGCCAGTGTCGTCCATGCCAGCCGTCGGCCGTCGGTGGCGATGAGTTGCAGCTTCTTGCCCTTCCGCATCCAGAGCACACCGTTGATCGCGTAGCGCGTGCTCTCCTTCGCAGCCGCGAATACGGTGCGTTCAACCGCCGACGCCAGCATCCCGGCCATGATGCGATAGTCCGCTTCGCCCTCGAACTCCGGCACCGGCGGGAACTCGCGCACGCTCTGTCCGTAGATCTGAAAATGGCTGTCCTGTCCGCGGACGTGCAGCAGATCTTCCTTGCTCTCCAGCGTCAGCGTCTCATCCGACGATTCACGAACGATTGAAGCCAGCCGATCCGCCGAGACCAGCGTTTCCCCCGTCTTGCTCACCTCCACCTGGGCCACGCGGTATCGCAGGCCGACTTCCTGGTCATAGGCGGTCAGCATCAGCCCATCGCCGGTGGCCGTCAGGCGGACGCACTGAAGGATCGGCTTGGGAGTGCGCGTGGAGATAACGGCGGTCGTGGCGGCGAGGGCCTCGGCCAGCATGTGGCGGTCGCAGATCAGCTTCATCGGTTCACCTCGAACGGTCGGACCCGAGCCATCGGGCATGATGCGTTCATAACAACAGCTTGAAGCGGTTTTGGTATGAGAAAGATACCGTGAATTAAGTTCTTCTTCTACCCTCGTCTACGCCTGTCAGACGCGTGTGCAGCGTCGGACCAGCGACCATAGTTATCGCGGGAACAGGAACTTGCGAGCAATCGACCACCCGGCGGTCGGTGGAGAACCTGTGACGTTTACGGTGCGGTATGCCGCCGCCGCTGTGAGGTGCCGCCAGGGTCACGAGTCCGCTCCCGGCGCACCACCGCCGGCGGGCGGCCAGCAACAAGTTATCCACTCAATGCGCCAACGTCGCGCGGCAGCGGTGTAAAACGATCCGCCCCCCGCAGCGACTGCTCGATCTGCTCCAGCGCGGCGCTGAGGGTGATATCCGATTCCCGCCGCTGCGAGATGACGCGCTGAGCGTGCAGCACCGTCGTATGGTCGCGGTGTCCCAGGTGTCCGCCGATCTCATCCAGGCTGAGAGGTGTCAGCCGCCGCGCCAGATACATGCAGGCCTGTCGCGCCAGCACGACCGTCCGGTGGCGTCGCCGGCCGCGCAGTTCGGGCGGCTTGACCCGGAACCATTCGCAGACCGCCGTCACGATGTCCGCCAGCGTGATCGGGCGCTCGACGATGGGATCCGATTCGGTCCGCAGGGCGCCGCGCGCCAGCTCTACTGAGATCGGCGCGCCGACGGCCTCTGCCATTGCTCGCACGTTGGCCAGGGCCCCCTCAAGCTCCCGCGCGTTTCCCTTCACCAGGCTGCCGATCAGGCCGAGCACGTCATCGGCGACAGGGATCCCCTTGACGCGTGCCTTGGTGCGCAGGATGGCGATGCGGGTCTCGACGCAGAGCGGATCGAGCCGCGCCACAAGCCCCCATCGGAACCGGCTGACCAGTCGCTCCGCCAGCTCCGGGATCGCATCCGGCTGGCAGTCCGACGACAGCACGATCTGCCGTTGCGTCTGGTAGAGCGCGTTGAACGTGTGAAAGAACTCGTCCTGCGTCCGCTCACCCCGGCCGAGAAACTGGATGTCATCCACCAGCAACATGTCCGCCTCCCGGTAGCGGCGGCGGAATTCATGCAGGTCGCCATGCTCGATCGCGGAGATGTAGTCGTTGACGAAGCTCTCGCACGTCACATAGACCACCCGCATTCCCGGCCGCTCGGCCAGCACCTGGTGGCAGACCGCCTGAAGCAGGTGGGTCTTTCCGAGCCCCGACGGGCCGTGTACGAAGAGCGGGTTGTAGCTCGCCCCCGGCGCATCGGCGACGCCTTTGCAGATCGCACAGGCCAGGCGGTTTTCCGGCCCCGTCACGAAGTGCTCGAACAGGTAATCCCGGTTCAGCCGCAGCGCCGCCAGCGGCGGACGCACCCCGGCGGCCGCGGCCGATGACTCATAGACGAACCGCACCGAGACGAGATGCCCGGTGACGGCCTGCGCCGCGTCGGTGAAGGCCGCCCGGCAACGATCGTTGAGAAAATTGAAGAGTTCCGGATCTGAGAGCGTGATGCGCAGCTCGCCGCCCGACAGGACGCCCGGCTCCAGCCGCGACAGCCCCTCGCGCGCCAGATGGCTGTGATGAGTTCGCACATGGGACAGCAGATCATCCCAGGCGGATTCGCTCACTCGGCTCATGGTCCACACCCGCCTGGCGACGCTCGGAGCGCAGTGTCACCCGGTGCAATCAATTGTCGGAACTGGAGATAATGAAGCGAACGCTCAACGCCAACAGGGCCATACTAACAATTCGTCCGCAAATTCTCAACCGGACATTAACCACAACCGCAGCGGAGAAATACCCAATCGGCGCCGCGCGGCCTGCCTGTGAAAAGATTGCCGCGAGATCAGCAGGCGATGGAGATCAAATCCCTCTTCGGCGAGCATGTGAGGTTGTCCGGGCCCGTCTCCGTCATCACCACGATGTCCTCGATGCGGATGCCGCCCCAGCCTTCTTCGTACAGGCCGGGCTCCACGGAGAAGACCGATCCGGGCGTAAGCTTATTGGAAAGCGAAGGTTTCAATCGCGGCGGCTCATGCACCGCCAGTCCGATGCCGTGACCGGTGCCATGCAGGAACTTGTCTAACACGCCATGTTTCTGAAACACGGCGCGCGCCAGGGCGTCGGCGTCGTTGCCGGTGATGCCCGGCTTGAGCCCCTTCAGCACCGCTTCCTGCGCCTCGAGCACCTGCTGATAGACGCGCTTCTGCTTGTCGTCCGCCGGACCCATCACCGCCATGCGGGTCATGTCCCCCATGTACCCCTTGTGGATCGAGCCGAAGTCCATCAGCACCAGGTCGCCCTTCTTCAGCGTCCTGTCGCGCGAAGGTTCATAGTGCGGCGCCGCGCCGGAGGGGCCGAACCCGACGATCGTGTTGAACGACGGCCCCTCGGAATGCTGCCGCAGGTAGCCGTCGATCACATCCGCCAGGTCGCGCTCCGACATTCCGAGCTTCAGATGCTTCAGCGCGTGCGTATAGGCGTCGTCGGTGATGCGGGCCGCCTCCCGCAGGAGCGCGATCTCCGCCGCATCCTTGCACAGCCGCAGTTGCAGGACCACGTCGTCGGAAGGAACCCATTCGAGCTTTGGAAAGCGCGCCAGCAGCGCCGTCCCGTCCGCGTAGAGCAGGCCCGCCGTCTCGAATCCGATGCGGCGCACCCGCTCGGCCAGGCGCGGCTGAATCGCGTCGCTCAGTGCCGCGACGCCGCCCGGCGCGCGGATCCGCGCATGGTCCGCCCCCGTCGCCTTGGCGGGCGACGCATCATACCGGTCGTCGCAGAGGAAGGTCATCCGGTCGCGCTCGACCAGCACAAACCCCTCCGGATCGTCGGCCGGCTGGACCAGGTTCCACATCATCGGGCGGAAGCCCGAGAGATAATTCACGTTGTGCGGCTGCGAGACCAGCAGCGCGTCCAGGTTGCGTTCCGCGAGCAACTTCTGACATCGCTCGATGCGTGTCTTGTGCGACATGGGGCGTCTCCTCCGGAGGGGGATTCTATCAGAACGGCGACAGCTCTTCGGCGGTCGCGTCATGGTCGTCGCTGCTGCCGCGCACGTAGCTGTCCGGCGCGGGAGCGACGGTGTAGGGCTCGAACCGCGTGGATGACTGGACGAAGGTGAGCTTCACCGTCCCGGTCGGGCCGTTTCGCTGCTTGGCCACGATCAGCTCGGCCATGCCGCGATACTGCTCCATCAGGTTGAGGCTCTTCTCATCCTTTTTGTCCTTGAGGTAATACTCTTCGCGGTGCAGCAGGATGATCGTGTCGGCGTCCTGCTCGATCGCGCCCGATTCGCGCAGATCGCTCATGCGTGGGCGGTTGCCTTCGCGTCCTTCCGGGTTCCGGTTGAGCTGGGCCAGCGCGATGATCGGAACGTTCAATTCGCGCGCCAGCGCCTTCAGTCCGCGGCTGATGGTCGCGATCTCGTGCTGCCGGCTCTCGCGCCCCGAGACCGGGTCGGACATCAATTGTAGATAATCGACGATGATGCACTGCACCTGGTAGACCAGCGCCAGTCGCCGCGCCTTGGCCCGCAGTTCCATCACCGTCATGCCCGGCGTGTCATCCACGAAGAAGGGCTTCTCCTCGAGATCGCCCGCCACGTCGCGCAGGGCGGTCAGTTCGCGGTCGTTCAGCCGGTTGCGCCGGACCTTCTGCGAATCCACCTTTCCGCGCGAGCAGAGAATGCGCCGCGCGATCTGCTCGCGGCTCATTTCCATCGAGAAGAAGGCCACCGGAATCTGCTCGTCGATCGCGATGTGCTCGGCGATCGACAGCCCCAGCGCCGTCTTGCCCATGCTCGGCCGCGCCGCCACGATCACCAGCTCGCCGCGCTGCAGGCCGTTCAGCAGGTCATCCAGCTCGAGGAAGCCCGTCGGCACGCCGTTGATGTAGTGCCGCTCCTCCCCCTCCAGCTCCTTGAAGATCGAACCCAGCAGGTCGCGAATCTGAACCGCCGGGTTGCGAATCCGCTTCTCCGTCACGCCGAAGAGCAACCGCTCCGCCTCGTCAAAGATCTGCTGGGCCTCCTCGCGGTGGCCGTAGGCCTTGTCGACCACTTCGCCCGACACCGAGATCAGGTCCCGCAGCAGCGATTTGTCCCGCACGATCCGGGCGTAATGCTCGGCGTGCGCCGCCGACGGAACCGACTCGACCAGCTCCGTCAGGTATTCGATGCCACCCACTTCCTCCAGCAGACCGCGCCGCTCCAGCGCGTCGCGCACGACGACGAGATCCATCGGCTCGCCCGAGTCATACACGTCGATCAGCAGGGCAAACAGCTTGCGGTGGTCGGATCGGTAGAAGCGCGTCGCGTCTTCGCGCGGAATGATTTGAAGCACGAGACCGACGGCCTCGCGGTCATACATCATCGAGCCGAGCAAGGCCTGCTCGGCTTCCAGCGATTGAGGAGGAATGCGCGCGGCGGAGGGCGCGTCAGGCGTCCGGGCCGGCGGCAGGCTGGTCGGCGTCACGGGTCGCATCCTTGCTCTGATCGTATTCCGACAGATCGCCGACCGTCTTCTCCGGCACCACCCACACCTTGACCTCCGCCTCGACCTCGTCCGCCAGGTGCACCTTGACCATCACGGTGTCCAGCCGCTTGAGCGGCTCATCCATCCGCACCTGGTCAGGCTGAATGCTGAAGCCTTCGTTGATCAGGGCGCGGCTGATGTCGCGCGGACCAACCGAACCGTAGAGGTGCCCCTCGGGATTCGCCGCGGCGGAGATGGTCAACTCGATGGTCGACAGCTTGGCTGCGGTCTGCTTGAGGAACTCATGCACCCGCGCCCGCTCCTCGGCCGCCTGCTTCTTCTCAACCTCGATGATCTTGAGGTTTCCCTTGTTGGGAACGAGTGCCAAGTGGTGCGGGATCAAATAGTTGCGGGCGAATCCTTCCGACACGTCCACCAGGTCGCCCACCAGACCCAGCTTGGTCACATCTTTCCGCAACAGCAGCTTCATCACCAGGCACTCCGCAGTCGAAAAACCACTGATTAACCCATCCGTCAGCCGATCAGAATCGCGCCATGGTTTGCCACCGGCGCGAACCGCACATGGTAGCGGATACCGCCCGTTTGTCGAGGGGCCAACACCCCCGCTCCGGCGGCCTGTGAATTGGTCGTTTGCCAATGATTGGGGGGCTTTTCCAGTCCCGGCCGACGATACGGGGGGCCACTGCTTCAAGCAGTGGCACTCAATAATGAAGCTCATGCGTCCCGGAAGCAGCGGCGCCCATCCCACGAGATCACACGTTAAGGCATCACGCCTGCCGCACCGATCCTTCCCGCCACCCCTCTTGGCAAACGCCCGCCGCTCGGCCAGCCTGACGCAATCCACCAAAGCGGGGCAGGTCCCCGGGGAGTCACCATGTCCGCCGCACCATCCGCCGCGCGACCCTTCGATCCGGCCGTCGGAATGCAACTGGTCCTGCTGCTCGACCTGGGCGTTCGCCTCATGATCTGGTCCTCCAGCGGCGCGATCGTCGCGTACGCCTCGATTCGCTGGAACATGCTGCCGGGAGCGGAATTTTCCGACCCCGGACGCTGGGCCTCCGCCTGGGCCTGGTCGCAGGCGGCCACGACGCTGCTCGTGCTTTACAACCTCGTCTATCTGCTGGAGCTGGCGGCGCTGGGGCTGCTGCTGCCGCGGCCGAAGCATGGCCTCTATTCGCTCCGCACCACGCGGCCGAACCTGAATCTGCTGGCCACCTGCATGCGGGCCGTGCTGACCAAGGCGCGCTACCAGGCGCCCTTCCCCGCGTTCCTCGTCTCCAACCTGTCGCAGATCGCGCCGCTGCGCTGGCTGATGGCGGTGACGGTCGGCCCGCGAAGCGGCAGCGTCTTCATCGCCGACCCCTTCATTATCGACCCGCACGACGTGACCATCGGCCGCAACGTGACGATCGGATTCCAGACCACCATCGCCGCCCACCTTCAGCAGCGGGACTCGGTCGAATTGGCGCACACCACGATCGAGGATGACGTCTTCATCGGCGGCTACACCGCCATTCCGGGCGGCTGCCACATCCGGCGCGGGGCGATGATCGGCGGCTGCTCCTTCCTCAAGCCGGGCACCGTGGTGGGCGAAAACGAGTTCTGGGCGGGCGCTCCGGCGAAGAAGATCAAGGACCTGGAGCCACTGGCGTGACTCCGCGGTCTTTTTTGCTTTTTCCCCCCTCCATGAGGGGAGACCCAGGGGGGTTCTTCGCGGATCACCGGACGCCTGCGGATAAGGTGCGCAGCCGCAGCAAGGTCCGATAGCCGCGCGGTTCGCGTCAGCCGTCGCGCCGGGTGTATACTTTGGTAAAGGCCCGCCGCGGCGGATCGCGGGCGTGCCGGTTCGACGGAAGAGAGCATGGCGCAGCGAATTCAACAGGACCACCAGCGGTTTCGCCAGATCGTCAAGGGACGAATCCGCGAGGACCTGCGCAAGTTCCTCACGCGCGGCGAACTGATCGGCAAGGAGGGGCGCCACCTCATCAGCATTCCGGTGCGCGGCATCGAGCTGCCGCACTTTCGCTATGGCGACAACAACGACGGCGGCGTCGGGGCGGGCGGCGGCAAGGTCGGCGATCCCGTTGACGGCGACGGCGACCAGGGGCCCGGCGGCCAGCAGCCCGGCCAGCACATCATGGAAGTCGACGTCACGCTCGACGAGCTGGCGGACATCCTCGGCGAGGAGCTGAAACTCCCCCGCATTCTGCCCAAGGGCAAACACTCCATCACGTCGGAAAAGGACCGTTACAGCGGCATCCGCCTGACCGGACCGGAGTCGCTGCGGCACTTCAAGCGCACCTACCGCGCGGCGCTGCGGCGGCAGCTCATCTCCGGAACCTATGACCCGTCCGATCCGGTGATCGTCCCGATCCGCGGCGACCGGCGCTATCGAAGCTGGAAAACCGTCCTGAAGCCGCAGTCCAACGCGGTAATCGTCTACATGATGGACGTCTCAGGCTCGATGGGCGACGAACAGAAGGAACTCGTGCGGCTGGAGGCCTTCTGGATCGACGCGTGGCTGCGGCGAAACTACCAGGGGATCGAGAGCCGCTACATCGTCCACGACGTCCGCGCGCAGGAGGTCGACCGCGACACCTTCTTCCGCATTCGCGAGGATGGCGGGACGAAGATCAGCTCCGCCTTCAAGCTCGCGCGCGAATTGCTCAAGCAGCATTACGGCGGGGATGAGTGGAACGTCTATCTGTTCCACTTTTCGGACGGCGATAATTCCAGCGAGACCGATTCGCGCGAGTGCTGCCGCATGCTTCGGGCCGAATTGCTGCCGGGCATCAACATGTTCGGCTACTGCCAGGTCGCCAGCGCCTACGGCAGCGGCAACTTCATCAACGTCATCCACGAACACCTGCGCGACGAGCCGAAGGTGCTCACCAGCCGCGTCAACACCAAGGATGACATCTACGACAGCCTGAAGGCATTCTTCATGGCGGGGAAGTAGGTCCGCTCGCAACGCTGCCGCGGCGCGGTCGCCCCAGGCCAACAATCAGGGGGCGGAAGCGGCGGTTGTTAGGATTTAATTCGTATCAGAGCGGCCCATGGCATCGGGCATCGTGGAGCCCCGGCGAGGCGTGGACGTGGGAAGGGTCGTCACCGATCTGGTGGTGGAGAACTTCGAAGACGTCTCGCGTGCGCGGCGCGGCGAAATACCCGCCTCGCAGATCAGGAGCATCTCCCTTCTGGCGATGGCGAATTCCGGCGCGACCTATCTTTGCCTTCCGAAATCGGTGGTTCAGCAACTGGAGCTGACGCTGCAGCGAACGCGCGAATCGCGCACCCTGATGGGAACATTCGCGGCCGGGCTCTATGCGGCGGCGCGCGTGCAGGTTTCAGCGCGGGATTGCGTCACTGAAGTGAAGGAGATTCCCGATGGCCATCGGCCGCTGCCGGGCCAGATTCCGCTTGAAATGATGGACTTCTGGATCGACCTCGCTGCGCAGAAGCTGGTAGGCAACCCCGAGTATGGCGGCGAATGGATGGCGGAAGTGATGTAGCTCGCGCGACAGGATTCATTCCCCAGCGCGGCGAGGTTGGCAGGCTCACCCGCAACCGGCCGCATCGCGGGAAAAATCCTGAAACATCCTCCCGCGGATCACCCGCGCTTAACTCTTCTTTTCCTTCGGAGGCTCTTCCTCGAGGATCTCGTCCACCAGCCCCCATTCCTTGGCCTGCTTCGCGGTCATGTACCGGTCGCGCTCCGTCTCCGCTTGAATCTTCTCCGCCGGCTGGCCCGTGTGGCGCTGCAGGATGTCATTCAGCGTCCGTTTGTCCCGCAGGATCTCTTCCGCCTGGATGCGGATGTCCTCCGCCTGGCCGGTGATGCCGCCCCATGGCTGGTGCAGCATGATCTTGCTGTTGGGCAGCGCGTAGCGCTTGCCCTTCGTCCCGGCCGCGAGGATCACCGCGCCGCCGCTGGCCGCCTGCCCGATCGAGTAGGTCGCGATGTCGCACTTGAGGAATCGCATCGTGTCGTAGATCGCCAGCGTCTGATCCACCATGCCGCCGGGGCAGTTGATGTAGAGGTTGATGTCCTGCCCCGCCTTGATGCTGTGCAGGTAGAGCAGCCGCATGATCACCAGGCTGGCGGTGCGCTCGTTGATCGGCCCCGCCAGAAAGATGATGCGATTCTCAAGCAGCAGATCCTCGATGGACATCTCGCGGTAGCGCTGCGGCGGGGGCATCTGGGCGAACGTGTCGGGATGAAACTTCATGTCGGTTGCTCTGCTTTCCTGGCGGGTCGGAGCCCGCATGACGATGCGACTCGGCGTCGGACGGTGGGAGCATAGCGTGCCGCCCCCGCCTTTGCAGTATCGGCGAGGGTGCGGCGGAGATTGTCCAAATGAGAACGGATCGGCAAGCGGGAGCGCAGGAATTGCCCGCGATCAGGTCACGTCATCCAGCTCGGCGACCGACGTCGCCGGGCCGGCGGCATCTTCGATCTTGGCCTGTTCCAGCAGAGTGTCGACGCATTTGTCGTCGCGCGTCCGCAGGTAGAGCGTCTCCAGGCCGCCGTCGGCGGCCAGCTCGTCGCGCACGCGGTCGAAACGCCGGCCGTAGTGCTGCGCGATGGCGGCGATCTGGCCGTTGATGTCCTCTTCGCTGATCTCGATCTTCCGCTCCTCGGCGATCTTTTCGAGGATGAAGAAGAGCTTCAGTTCGGTGATGGCCTGGTCGCGGGCGCTGGTCGACAGTTCGTCGGCGTGTTTCTCGATCTCGGCCTGCGGCACGCCGCGCCGCCGCAGATCGAGCACGCGGCGGATGACCGCCCGTTCCACCTGTCGCGCCGAGAGTCCTTCAGGCAGGTCGAGCTTGGTGTTTTCCAGCAGGTACCGGTGCACCTGCCCGCGCATGCCGTTCTTGATCTCGCCGTCGAGCCGGTGCTCCATGTTGTGGCGCACGTGGTCGCGGTATTCCTTCTCGCTGTCGAAGCCCATCTCCTTGAGGGCCGCCTCATCCAGCGGCGGCAACTTGAGCCGCTTGATGTCGTGGATCTTGAACTCGATCGCGGCCATCTTGCCGCGCGGCTCGGCCGGCTCGAAATCGTCCGGCAGCGTCACATCGGTCTGGCGCGTATCGCCCACACAGGCTCCCTTGAGCAGGTCGCCCAGCTTTTCGATCCTGACGCCCGCCACGAGGCGCGGCCGGGCAAAGAGCGTTTCGTTCTCCTTCTTCAGCACCACCGCGCCGCCCACGGAGATCGTCACATCGGCGATGACCATGTCGTCGGTCTCAACGGCGCCGTCCGCCACCGGCACCAGTTCGCCCGAGATCGCCCGGATGCGGTTGATCTGGTTGGTGACGTCCTCCTCGGTGATCTTCACCTTGGGGCGCTTGACCGGAATCCCCTCGAGCGCGGGCAGGTCGAACGCGGGCTTGACTTCGACTTCGCAGGTGAAGGTGAGCGGGCCGCTCTCCGGCAGCTTCAGGTGCGCGAGCGCCTCGGTGATGTCGAGCAGCCGTTCCTGCGGCGCCGCGCCCGCGTCGCGGGCGCCCTCGCGCCGCGCCGGCTCCACCTTGATGCGGAACTGAGGATCGCCCAGCGACTTGATCTGCTCCTTGTCCAGCGCCGCCATGCAGGAGTTGGAGACGAGCTTGCTGAGCACCTGGTCTCCGATCTCCGCGCCGAATCGCTTTTCGACCAGCGCCCGCGGCGCGCGTCCGCGGCGGAATCCGGGGATGACCGCTTCGCTGAGAATGTCGTCGTACTGCCGGGCGCGCTCCTCGGCCACGCGCTCGGCCGGAACGGTGACGGTGAGGGACTTGCGCAGCGTGCCGATGTCGGCGACCTTGACGTCGATGATCTTCTTGAGTTCTTCGGCCAGGCGCGCCTGGGCCTGCTCGGGGGAGAGCGCAACGTCCTGGTCCTGCAGATCGGTCTCCGCCATGGCGGCCCTCCGGAATCAGTATCGAATCGTGTCAGGCGGCCGGCGGGAGCCCGGCCGCGGCGGGCGAAAGACAGCGGGTGATGGGACTTGAACCCACGACATTCACGTTGGCAACGTGACGCTCTACCACTGAGCTACACCCGCGCACGCCGGCGGCGCTCGGTCGCCGCCGCGGAATCCCTGATTTTTAAGCCATAGCAGGCGTGGCCGTCAACACGCAGGCCGGTCCCGCGGCGTGTGAAATCGGCGCACGAAAAAACCCGCCGGTTGGGCGGGTTTTTTCATAGAAAACTGGCGCCGACCTACTCTCGCCTGTTGAGACTACCATCGGCCCGGCGGGCTTCACTTCTGAGTTCGGAATGGGATCAGGTGTTTGTCCGCCGGCAAAAGCACCAGCAAAGCCTGCCGGACGCTTTCGCGCCCGACAGGCGATCAAGTTAAATCGGTGGATGTGTGAATATCGCCGGACCGAGGTCTGCGGCGACTTATGCTGCTGCGGACTGCCGCACGAATGCCGATTCCGGCGATTCGGGCGGAGCCTGTCAGCGATGGATCAATGCGATCAAGCGCTCGGCCGTTAGTACCGGTCAGCTCAAAGCCTTTCAGCTCTTACACCTCCGGCCTATCAACCTCGTAGTCTACGAGGGGCCTTCGTGCCGAAGCACTGCAGACGTTATCTCGAGGGCGGCTTCACGCTTAGATGCATTCAGCGTTTATCCATTCCGAACGTAGCTACCCAGCGGTGCCCTTAGCAGGACAACTGGTGCACCAGAGGTTCGTACAACCCAGTCCTCTCGTACTAGGGTTGTGGCCTCTCACGTCTGTTACGCCCACGACAGATAGGGACCGACCTGGCTCACGCCGGTCTGAACCCAGCTCGCGTACCACTTTAATCGGCGAACAGCCGAACCCTTGGGACC
>Ga0187894_10004463_pt1 | contig 14998 bp, 15 predicted proteins | sample GBC1701081metaG_FD_136650 | JGI IMG/M metagenome (GOLD analysis project Ga0187894, IMG submission 136650) | White microbial mat communities from a lava cave in the Kipuka Kanohina Cave System on the Island of Hawaii, USA - GBC170108-1 metaG ...
CACGACCCGACGCAAGGCATGCGCCAAGGCAACGACATTGGCACGCAATACCGGTCAGCGATCTATGCCAGCAACGATGCGCAAAAGGCGGCGGCCGAGAAAGCAGCGGCGCAGTATGGCGAGCGTTTGCGCGCGGCCGGTTATGGGGCGCTGACGACCGAAATTCTTCCCGCGCCCGCGTTCTATTATGCCGAGGACTATCATCAGCAATATCTGGCCAAGAATCCGAACGGCTATTGCGGCATCGGCGGAACCGGCGTGACCTGCCCGATCGGGCTTGACGCCTAACAATTGGCGGACGGGGCGGGAATCACGTGCTAGCGTTCGATAGTGAACGCTCCGGACGCACGCGCACGGATCTGCCTGGTTGACGACGATATCTTCGTCCGCGACGCACTTGCACTTGGCCTGAACGACGCTGGGTTTGATGTGGTCTCGGCCCCAGGCGCCGCGGCAGGCTTCGATCTGGCCGAGCGCGAAAACGTCGACGCCATCGTCACCGATATGTACATGCCGGGAACCGGCGGCGCGCAATTCATCCCGCAACTGCGCGAGCGCTGGCCGGCTATACCGATCGTGGCGATCTCCGGCGCCGGCGTTATTGACGGCAAGCCGACCGAGCAAGCGGCGCGCGAACTTGGCGCCAACGCGGCGATGGTGAAGCCGTTCCGCGCGCGCGAGCTCGCGAACTTGCTCTCAACCCTGCTGGCGCAACGCGGCTAGCGCGATGGCGACGCGCAACGAGGAATCTCGTCTTCGCGCGGTGGTCGATACGGCGGTCGACGGCGTCATCCTGATTGACGCCGACGGCGCGATCCTAATGTTCAATCCGGCGTGCGAGCGCCTGTTTGGCTACACCGCCGCCGAGGTTATGGGGCGCAACGTTCGCCTGCTGACGCCAGCGCCCTATCAAGCCGAGCACGACGGCTATCTGCTCAACTATCGCACCACCGGTCAGCGCAAGATCATTGGCGTCGGCCGCGAAGTCACCGGTCTACGTAAGGACGGAACCACGTTTCCAATGGATCTCTCCGTCGGGGAGTCCGAAGAAGACGGCGCGCCGATTTTTGTCGGCATCATCCGCGATCTCACTGAGCGCAAGCGCGCCGAAAGCGCGTTGAATGAACAATCCGCCCGTTTGCAGGCGCTGATTGAAACGGCCGTCGATGGCGTGATCCTGATCGATGCGGGCGGCACGGTGTTGATGTTCAACCCCGCATGCGAGCGGCTGTTCGGCTACATGTCGGATGAAGTGCTGGGCCAGAACGTCAAGATGCTGATGCCCGAGCCCTTCCGCGTCGAGCACGACAGCTATCTCAGCAATTATCTGCGTACGCGCGATGCGAAAGTCATCGGCATCGGCCGCGAGGCGGTGGGACGGCGCAAAGACGGCACAACCTTTCCGATGGACCTCTCCATCGGCGAAGCGCGCCAGGACGGCGGCTCGATCTTCGTCGGCATTCTGCACGACCTCACCAGCCGCAAGCGCACCGAGGAGCAACTCGCCCAAGCGCAGAAGATGGAGATCGTCGGCCAGCTCTCCGGCGGCATCGCGCACGATTTCAACAATCTGCTGACCGTGATCCTTGGCAACGCCGAAGCGCTTGGTATGCGCTTGAAGGCGCGCGATGATTTGCGGGCGCTTGCGGACACAATCGCCACCGCCGCCGAACGCGGCGCCGAGCTGACACAACGCCTGCTCGCGTTCAGCCGCCGGCAGATGCTGCAGCCTTCGGCGATCGATTGCAGCGCACTCGTGGACAATATGCGCGTACTGCTGCGCCGTGCGGTGCGCGAGGACATCGAGCTGCGCGTCGCGACCACCATCGGCGCCACACACGCGATGGCCGATCCGGTGCAGCTCGAATCGGCGATCCTCAATCTGGCGGTCAACGCGCAGGACGCGATGCCCGACGGCGGCACGATCACGCTCACGACGGCGGAGATCGCACTTGATCCGCACACGCTTGGGCCGATGATCGAAGCGCGCCCGGGGCGCTACGTGATGATCTGCCTCACTGACAACGGCCTCGGCATGAGCCCGGAAACGCTCGACCGTGCGTTTGAACCGTTCTTCACGACAAAGGAAGTCGGCAAGGGATCAGGGCTTGGCCTATCGATGGTGTACGGCTTCGTCAAGCAATCGAACGGCCATGTGACGATCTACAGTGAGCTTGGTCTCGGTACGAGCGTGCGCCTCTATCTGCCGATCGCCGAAGGCCTCGCCGAAGCCACGCCGAGAACGCATGCTGATAGAGAAAAGGCGCCGCGGGGCACAGAGTCGGTGCTTGTCGTCGAAGACGACGCTTTCGTGCGCGGCCATGCCATCACCTCGCTTGAATCGCTCGGCTATTGCGTGATGGTCGCGGCGGACGGGCGCCAAGGGCTTGCGCTGCTGGAAAGCGGCGCGCGGCCGGACCTGCTGTTCACTGACATCGTGATGCCCGGCGGCGTCAATGGCTGGGAGCTGGCGATGCAGGCGCGCAGGCTGATGCCGGAGCTGCGTGTGCTCTACACATCGGGTTATCCGCTCGAAGCTTTGAAAGGTCGTGCAGACCTCGACCCAGGAACCACATTACTGGCCAAGCCCTATCGGCTCGCCGACCTGGCGCAGCGTGTGCGTGAAACCTTGGACGGCGCCTAAACCGGCCAACGCAAGCCGATCTTGCGGCGCTGCTGCAGCGTATTCTCGGCGCGTTGCAGCGCGCGTAGCGCCACTTCGGCCTGTTGCAGCGAATCGGTGGAGCGCAGCGCGTCCATGGCGATACGCAAACGCGAAACGCCTTCTTCCAGCTTGTCGCGCGCGCCTTCACGCTCGCCGAGCGCCGTCAACGCGCGGCCGATTTCCTGCTGCGCCGAGCCCCACGCGCCCGGATCGGTGCTGCGGTCGACACGGTCAATATAGCGCTGGCGCGCGTCGAGCGCCTTGCGCAGCCATTTCACATCGCCGCCGCGCTCGCCAAGGCTCAAGGCGCCGGACGCGAAATCGCTCAACAGGTCGAGCTGCAGGCCTTCGCTCACATCGTTCGGCGAAGCGTCGACCATCTTGTCGAGGCTTTCGACGATCGGCTGCAGACGCTCGGGCTTGTAATCCTGCGGGCGGTTCAGCACCGGGCGCGCCTTGCGTGCGAGCGCGAACGCCAGCGCGCGCTGCACCAGTTCATCCGGACGGCCGGTGCGCCAATTGAGCTGCAGATCCTGCACCTCATGCGTCCGCCCATAGCCTGGCAGCGTCATGATGCGCAGGTCGATCTTGCCGAGAAAATTGCGCTTGCCCCAGACGATCACTTCCCCGGCTGAGCGCTCAAGCGCATCAGCCGCTTCAACGGCGACGCGGCGGCGCGTTTCCGGATGCGCGTTCTGCGGGATGACTTTGAGCGAGAGCGGGAACAGATCGACTTGCACGTCCTGCTCAAACGAGAAGAGACCGAAATTGTCCTCGATCGCTTCCTTCATTTCCTGACGCAGGCCATGGCCGGCGCCGGTGATCTCACCAATCAGCACGAGCGCGCGATGATCCTTGGTGCGGCGCAGAGCTTGCGCGCGCAGCGCCACACGTGCTGCGCCGCTGGCGCGCATCATGCCGTTGAGCACCCAAAAGACCGAGATCGCCACCGCGGCAACGCCCATCGACATGAAGAGCATGAAAACGTTGGGCGATTGGACGAAGGCGTCCTGGAAGTCCCTGGGAAGCAGCCGCATCAAATTGGACGCCGCTTCAGGCGCCCAGGCTGCGGCTTGGGAAACGTTAACCATTCAGGCTCTTACCCCGTCGAGCCCTGACCTGTAGCACCGCCCCGCGGCGGCGCACAACGGCTCTAGGCGCCGGAATCGTCCGGCTTTTCTCCACAAAAGCAGCTTTGCGCAGACGGACCCGCGCCGAGTGCGAGTCCGTCCGGGCCCGGTGCTTCTATTGGCCTGGAATCTTGAAGTTTCCGCCGAGATTGTTCAGGTTCATCACCTGCACGCCAGCCGGCAGCGTGAACAAGCTGGCGTCCTGCGGGCCGCGGCTGATGCTGGTGGTTTCCCAAGTGGTTTGGCCGTTGCTGGTCGCGCGGAGGATAATTCCATCCTGCGTGACGCAGCCGGTGCTGGTCACGTCGCCCGTGGCTCGGCTCCATTCATTGCCGCTTTCGCCGCCGACGGTGCACGGGCCGACGAATGTCGTGCCAGCTTCGCCAGTCCAATCCTGATTTGGATCGGTCACTTCGTCTGAGCTCACCTGGAGCGCCATCTGCCGACCGCCGGCGTTGACGATCGAAAACGTCGCGTTGGCTTCGGGATTGCTCACAATCACCATCGCGCCCTGCGGCCCGTTCATCTCCATGCGCACCTTTTGGCCGCTGCGGATGATGACGACAAGCATGGTCTGTCCGCTATCAGGACGGGTGATGGTCGCCTCGGCGCGATATGAGGCTTGGAACAGGTTGGGGAAAACCGCCGCGCCGCCGCCGCCTGAATCGCTGCTTGGCGTGCTGGGATTGCACGCCGCAAGCACTGCCATGGCCAGAGCGGCCAAGCCCAATCTGCGCATGCGCGCGCCTCCCTTTTGGTTCCCTCAGACGCGGATGCTAGCGACGCGTCCGCTCTTGGCAAAGCATGAAAGCGACTGCATCCTCGGCGCGAATGGGCGGGGAGCCGGACATGCGAAACCAGATCATCGCGCTTTCCGTAGCGCTGTGCGGAGCGCTCACGCCGGCGCAAGCGCAAGAAGAGAAGCCAGCCGACACCAGCGGCCCAACCTGGATCGAACGTCCGACGCCGGACCTGTTCGATCAATACTATCCACCGTTCGCGATGTATCAGAACGTCGTCGGTCGCGTCGTCTTGGATTGCACGGTGCTGGCCAATTCCTCGCACACTTGCACGATAGAGCAAGAGACCGCGCCAGGCTGGGACTTTGGCGAAGCCGCAATCGCGATTTCGCACTCCTTCCGCTTTGAAGCCGCGCAGCGGAACGGGCGCGCGATCGCCTCTCGCCTTCGCGTGCCGGTTACTTTTCGATTTCCCCACGAGCGCTATCCATCTCCTTACGACGATCTCGTCGATGAAAATCAACCCGCCTTTTCCCATCCGCCGATTTGGGAAGAGGCGCCCAACTTTCTCGCTGTGATGCGCGTCTACCCACAGGCGGCGTTTCGCGAACAAGTACGCGGCCGCGCGCTGCTTTCCTGCCTAGTGAACAGCGAGCGGCGTCTCGACTGCCGCAGCGAGATGGAAATGCCCGCGAATCGCGGCTTCGGTGATGCGGCGCTGCAATTGTCGCGGCAGTTTCGCGTTTCGGAAACTGATACAGAAGCGCTCGCACGCTACCGTGATGAACGCTTGTTGCTGCCGATCAATTTCGGCCCCAGCCGCGAGCTAACGCCGGTGCCGCCGCTGACAGGCGGGGCGCCCTTGGTTCTGACGTTGCCGGTGCCAATCGACGCGCCGTTCTATCCCGCGCCGGCGCGGTTCGCGGCAGTCGGTGGCGTCGCCGACGTGCTGTGCACGTACGGAGCAAACACAAGCTGCGTCCTGGAACGCGAAGATCCGGACATTTGGCGCTTTGGCGACGCCGCGCTGGAAATGGCCAACACCTTTCCGTACGAGTCGCTGGCGGACTACATGGCCGTGATTGACGGCGACCAATTGCGCTTTCAGTTCCGCTTCTTCACCAACTGAAATCCGTCGAAAAAAAACCGCATCCCGTAGCAAGCCTGTTCACACCGCTTGCCCCCGCCCGCCGCCCCGGCCAAAACGCTCCTCAAACTTGGCCCGTGCGGGGCCCCTTGGGGATCATTCCATGAAACATCGCATTTTGGCGGCGGCTCTGCTTGCCACGACCGCGCTCTCCGGCTGCGCGACCAGCGTGAGCACCGATCCTGTCGCTTCCGCCGCGTTCACGCAGGCGCAAACCGACATCGCGCGCCTGACGGGCGAAGCTAGCCAGAACGCGCTTCTGAAGCCATGGTCCGGCCCGCACGGCGGCGTGCCGCCATGGGATCAGGCGATCGCGGCGAACGTCGGTCCGGCGCTCGATCTCGGCATTCGCTTGCAAGAGGCGGAAGTCCAAGCGATCGCCAACAATCCGGCATCGCCAACTTTCGACAACACGATCGGCGGATTGCAGAACGCCGGCCGTCACCTTGATCGCGCGACGACGATCTTCTCGGTGATGACCGACAACGTCTCCAACGAAACGGTGCAAGCGGTCGAAGCCGAATGGTCGCCGCGGCTTTCGGCAGCGGGCAACGCCATCACCTTCAATCGCCCGCTGTTCCAGCGCATCGATACATTGTTCCAACAGCGCGCTACGCTCGGCCTCAACGCCGAGCAACTTCGTCTGCTGGAGCGCACGCATGCCGGCTTCGTCCGCGCCGGCGCTGCGCTGACGCCGGAGCAGCAAGCGCGCGTCGGCCAGATCAACGAGCGCCTCTCGGGCCTGTTCTCCGATTTCGGCCGCCGCCTGCTGGCGGATGAAAACACCGCGATCTTCATCACCCGCGAACGCGATCTCGCCGGCTTGCCGGCGAATTTGCGCGAAGCTTACGCCGCCGCCGCCGCTGAGCGCGGCCGCGCCGGCCAATGGGCGGTGGTGAACACGCGCTCCAGCGTCGATCCGTTCCTCACCTTCTCGTCCAACCGCGCTTTGCGTCAGCAAGTCTGGACTGCGTTCAAGAACCGCGGCGACAATGGCGACGCCAACGACACCAATTCCGTGATCGCTGAGATCGTCGCGCTCCGCCAAGAGCGCGCGCGCATCTTGGGCTTTGAGACGCATGCGCATTTCCGCATGGACGACACCATGGCGCACGATCCGGCCAATGCGCAGAATCTGATGATGCGCGTATGGACGCCGGCCGTCGCGCGCGTGCACGAAGAGGTGCGCGACATGCAGGCGATCGCCAACCGCCAGCGCGCCGGCATCACCATCGAGCCGTGGGACTACAATTATTACGCCGAGCAAGTGCGCCGCTCGCGCTACAATCTCGATCAGAACGAGCTGCGCCCGTATTTCGAGCTCAACAACATGGTGCGCGGCGCGTTCTATATGGCCGGCCAGCTCTACGGCCTCTCGTTCAACGAGATCACCGGCCAGGTGCCGGTGTTCCACCCGCAAGTGCGCGTATTCGAAGTCACCGACCGCGACGGCTCGTATCAGGGTCTCTTCTATCTCGACAATTTCGCCCGCGCCGGCAAGCGCTCGGGCGCTTGGGCGCAAGGCTATCAAGGGCACGAGACCTTCACCGGCACAACGGTCACGCCGATCACGTCGAACAACAACAATTTCGTCCAAGGCGCGGCCGGCCAGCCGGTGCTGATCTCGCTTGATGACGCGCAGACGCTGTTCCACGAATTCGGCCACGCGCTGCACGGCCTTGTCAGCGAAGTAAATTATCCGGGCCTCGCCGGCACGCCACGCGATTACGTGGAATATCCGAGCCAGGTGCACGAGCATTGGGTGCTGACGCGCCCGATCCTCGATCAGTTCGCGCTGCACTACCAAACCAACCAGCCGATGCCGCAAGCCTTGGTCGATCGCGTCAACAACGCCGCGACCTTCAACCAAGGTTACGCGACGGTGGAGTATCTCTCCTCGGCGCTGGTCGACATGGCGATGCACAACCGCACGACGCCGGTGACGGATGTCGATGCGTTCGAGCGCGAGACGCTTGCGTCGATCAACATGCCGCGCGAACTCGCCATGCGTCACCGCCTGCCGCAATTCGGGCATTTGTTCTCGAGCGATGCGTACTCGGCCGGCTATTACTCGTACCTTTGGTCCGAAGTGATGGACGCCGATACGTGGGAAATGTTCGAGAGCACCGGCAACGTGTTCGACCCGACCGCCGCCGCCGGCATGCGCAACATCATCCTCGCGCCCGGCAACACCACCGACCGCGCGGAAGCCTACCGCCAATTCCGCGGCCGCGATCCGGACGTGAACGCGCTGCTACGCACGCGCGGCTTCCCTGTGCCGGCTGAAGGCACGACGGGGAACTGAGGGCCACTGACTGACAAGCGATCGGCCGGATGGAAACATCCGGCCGATTTTCTTTGGTACTTCATCTCTCAGTCATTCCGGACGCGTGGGACACGCGATCCGGAACCCAGGGGCCGACGACGGAGCGGTTGCCGGGTTCGGCTTCGCCGCCCCGGAATGACTGAGGTTGATTTGGTCATTCGCGAGTGGTGGCTTCGCTGCCCGGTGCTACACTCCTAGCATGTATCTAGAAGCCGCCGCCGCCATCCGCGCCAAAGCCGACATCGCACCGAAGGCCGCGATCATCCTTGGTTCCGGCCTTGGCGATTTTGCTGACCGCATCGAGAACGCGGTCGCGATTCCCTATTCCGACATCCCGGGCTGGCCCGTCTCAACCGCGATCGGCCATGCGGGGAAGCTGATTGTCGGCACATTCCGTGGCGTGCCGATCGCAGCGATGAAGGGTCGTGCGCATCTCTATGAAGGCCACGCGCCGGCGAAAGTGGTGTTCGGCGTGCGCGCGCTGGCGGCGCTTGGCGTCGAGACGTTCGTATTCACCAACGCCGCGGGCGCAGTGAACGCAGCCTACGCGCCGGGCGATCTCATTCTACTGAACGATCACATCAATCTCACCGGCGCCAATCCGCTGTCAGGCCCGAACGATGACGCGCTCGGGCCCCGCTTCCCGGACATGGGCAATTGCTACGACCGCGATTTGCGCGCGATCGCGCATGAAGCGGCGGAGGCGGTCGGCCAATCGCTGAAGGAAGGCGTTTATCTCGGCCTGCTGGGCCCGACCTACGAAACGTTCGCGGAAGTGCGCATGGCGCGCATCCTGGGCGGCGACCTCGTTGGCATGTCGACGGTGCATGAGGTGATCGCCGCGCGGCACGTGCAGAAGAAGTGCCTCGCGATCTCCTGCGTGACGAACATGGGCGCGGGCATGACGGACGCGGTGCTCGACGGCGAACACGTGATCGCCACCGGCAAAGCCGCCGCCGCGCGCTTCGAAGCGCTGGTGGGCGAAATTATTCCGCGTCTGCCGCGTTAGCGTGGGCAGAACGTCGGGCGATTGGCCTGATTCAGCAAGCCGCACGCGCGCACGATTTCCGCTTCCATCATTGCGCAGGAATTCTGCGCGTTGCATGGCGGGCGCGTCGCTGGCGAAACGGCGATGCATTGATCAACCAGCAATTGCGCTGGCTGCGGCCCGCGTTCGGCGGCGCAGGAGCCTTCGGCGGGTGCGGCTTCGCTGGTGTAGAGCGCGACGCTCGCGCGGAGATCGTAGCCTTCGGGGCTGGTGATGTTGTCGACCTTCCAGCCTTGCGGCGTTTCCACCATGGCGAAGTTCATTTCGCGCGGGCGGCCGTCCGTGTTGAAGGTCGCGCGCACACTGGCTTGACCGTTCGCGGGCGGCGACGTCACATTGATCACGAGGTCGGTGAAGGTCTGGCAATCCTGACAGCCGGTGGCGAGGTCGCCCTCGATGAACGGCTCGTTGCGCTCGTTGGAGAGGCGCTGGCCTTCGGTGATGGCGGCAGCGAGCGAATCCGAGAGCGGGATGTAATCGTACGGCGCCTCGCCGCGGGCGATCGCCGCGGACGCAGTTTCGTAGATCTTCGCCACCACTCCTTCCGGCGTACTCGGCGGCTGCGGCGTACACGCGGCCATGGCCAACATCGCGAACGCTGCCAGAACTCGGATCATCTGTCCCCTCCCTGCGGGGTATGAGCTTCCCCGGTTCGGGCCCGTGTGCAAGCCCGTTCAGGCGGGATTCAGGTTGCGTTCAGCCGCGAAGGCGCAGCGTCAGCGCGGGAGCATTGTTATGAAACGCAAGATCATCGCCGTCGCGACCGCTTTGGCGCTGGCGCTGGGCGCCGTCGCGCCGACGGCGTCCGCCTTCGAGCGCGAGCGGCACGGCTATTACGGACGCCACTACGACCGCGATTGGGATCGGCGGCGCCATCACCGCGACGATGACAACGACGAGATCGCCGCGGGCGTTGTTGGCCTGGTGCTCGGCTTGGCGCTCGGTGCGGCCGCGAGCCAGCCGCGCGAGCCACGCGCGCGCTGCTATGACAATTACCAACGCTGCGGCCCGCCGCAGGGCTACTACGACCGGCCGTACCAGGGCGGCTATTACGACCCGCGCTATTCCAACCATCCCTATCAGGGTTCGGCGTATGACCGTGACTACGGCTACGCGCCCTACGATGAATATTACGAACCTTCTTGCACGCGCCGCGAGCGGCAATGGGATCGCTACGCGCGGCGTTACGTGGTCGTGGACGTTCCCTGCTGAGGTTTGACGACGTACGAGCGGCGGGCAGGCGCGCCACTGTTGGAATATTTCAGCAGCGGCGCGCTTAGCCGCGGGCGGAATTCGCGCTACACTCTGTCCATGCGATATATCTGCGACGCGCCGGGCGGGCGGACGTGGTTCGCGCTCGACACCGAGGCCGAGGCGGAAGCCGAGGCTTCCTTGATGCAACATGCAGTCGACAAGTATTTCCATCGTGCGCTGGAAATGGCGCGCGACGCTTACGTGCCGCGCCCTGGGCTTGCCGCGTTCGAGCGCGACATCGGCCTGAAGGATCATTTGAAGAAGAGCGCGCCGCTCTTCCTGACTTTGCGTGACGGTGAAGGCCACGGGCTCGCCACGGCGATGCTGCCCCCGCTTGGGCGCAACCAAGCGCATTTTCGCTCGATCATCGTCGGGCCGGGCAACGCCGATCCCTACGAAGCGCACGCTGACGCGATCGCTGTGCTGGCGCAGCATTTTGGCATCGAGCTCAAACGCGAGGCTTGCTACCCGTACGGCTAAAGTTGCGTCAGCCTCCTCCTCGATGGAGGAGGAGGTGTTTGAGCTAGATTTTTATTTCGGCGCGGCGCCCGTGGCGGCGAGCACGCGCGCGCCAGCGTAGCACGGCGCCATCGTGCAATTCTGCATCAGCAGACGGGCGATGTAGGTGCCGTTGGCGGTCGGCGTGAAATTCACGACCGGATAATCGTCCGGCAGCATGTCGCTGGCGACGACGCCGCCGGTTTGCGTGTCGATCAGCTCGATATCGACGTTCGTGCAATCGCCATCGCAGGCGCCGACGATCGTGTAGGCGGTGTTGGCCGTCATAGTGACGTTCCAGCGGTGATCGGTGGCCGGCTGCATCGGCACGACTTCATCGGTCGCGCCTTGCGGCGGGGCGGAGCCGGCGGCGAAGCTGGTCGAGAGCTGATTGAGCTGCTCGCCGATATTGGTGATGAGCTGCTGGCGCACCTCGTCGGTGACGTTGGCTTGCTGCACGCCCGGCTGCGGCGTTTGCGTGGACGGCGCCTGCGCGCCCGCCTGCACCGGCGGCAGCGACGGGCCGGTGCCGCCTTGGTTGCACGCGACCAAGCTCAAAGCCGCGACAGCGGCCAACATCATGCGACGCATCATCTGGATTTCCCCTCACATTGTTGCGCGCGGCCAGCCGTAAACCCGGGCCGCTTGTCTGTAAACGCCGCTCTGATGGTGGAAACGCGCCGGTGCGACTGTGCCCGAGGTCACAATGCGCGCGCGTTACTCAAACGTCACGCAGGAGCGCTCGACCACGAGCGCGACAGCCTGCTGCTGGAATTGGGTTTTGTACGCCTCGGCGATCAGGTCGAGCTTTTCGCGGTCGGCGGCTTCATCGCCGAGAAACAGCGTGAGCACTTTCGACGGCTCGCGCACGATCGCGCCGGTGTCGCTGTCGCGCCATTGGCCGTCGGCGTCGGATACGGTGAGGCCGTCGGGGAAACGCGGCGTCACTTCCGTATCGAGGAACGCGGTCCATTCCGCGTCGTCGACGCCGAGCGCGCCGCCGATATTGCGGCCGAAATACATGGACGCGACCACACGCTCGGCTTCGTCGGCGGAGCACGAGGATATCTCCTGCGGCGGCGCCGCGGGCGTGCAGGCGGCGAGCGTGAGGGCGAGGATCAGGACTCTCATGCGCTGTTTCTAACGCCTCTCCCCCGCGAGGGGGGGGTATAGTGATATCCCGCAAGAAATCGCGGCCAAATCGCCTCGCGGCGGAACAGATCAAGTGGCGTGCTGCGCAAGCATCTAAATAGCAAAGGGCAAAGGAGTGTGGAATCGTCCTCTGGCTCGCTTCACGGCGCTCCGCAATTCTCGGGCTCGAAAGTCGTGAGAGAATGCTTTAAGCGCGGCGACCGCATCGTCTAAGGCGCGGGTTTCGGAATGATGGCCGATGTAGGTCAATGTACGCGCAGTGCTGTAAGCACCGCTTATGTTATTTACCAGCAGCATCCACTCTTCTGGCCGAAGCTTGCCAGGCACTTCCATCACCTTCGCCGCCTGCTTGACCTGACTGATGGCGCGTTCTTCGGCGAATGCAATTAGGGCTGGGTTGTCGGCAAGTTGCCGACAGAGAGTCTGCAGCGTTTCAATATCCTCTTGCTGCAGATTCTTATTAGCTCGCGCGGCATCGAGAAACACGCATGCGAGCGAGCTGTTGCCAGTTTGCAGAGCTTTGGCGGCATCAGCAAGGGCCGCCCTTGGCGACATGTTCATGGGAGTCTGATTCCATTGCTCATGAGGTAGCGGGAATTTACCTCGAAGTGCGTATACACCTGGGTGCCGGACCGATTGGCAACCGTGAGCATATAGCGATCGGTTCCAAGGCTTGTAACGTGATGGTTTCGGTGTCCGCCGAACCATCCTGTACGGATGCTCTGACCGGTGGTCGTGTGAACGTGCCGGAAAGCTCCGGCTTTGTATTCAGCCATGGTCCGGTAGCCCAATTGGGCACCGTGTCGAGCGAAGTGGTCCCGCAAATCTGCGAATTTGCAGTTGTGTACCCAAATGCGGTCTTCGCCAACAAAGTACGTGTGAAAGTCCGCGACTTCGAGATTGTAGGTGATCGCGGTTTCGCCGGTGTTCACAATCGAAACCACACGAGCAGGCACCCCCTCTGCGCGAAGGATCAATTGCCCTTCATGCAAACGATCGGTGGTCACCCAACGCCCGTCTGAAGTGCGCCACGGATGATCATCAGTGGTTCCGAACGCTGTCTCAAGTCCGTCAACAACCAGCGTAACTCGCCACAGAATGCGTTCATGTCCCGGAACAACTTCGACCACGGGCTTGTAGGCCGTCTCGCCCGTTACTTCATCGCGCGAAAGCACGAGATCGCCGACTTCTATGTGCTCAATTGGTCGCAGGCCACGAGCCGTCTGCACTAAGGTGCCGGCCTCGAAGCAGCACACTCGGGAGGCGCGCCTTGCGCCTCTCAAGAGGTTGCCTGCCAATCTCATTTCTGCAAACGGATCGGGCGCCCCGGCGCACCACGTGATGTCACAGAACTCCATCAACATGGGCAGAGCGTTTCGCCTACCGAACTCCAGGTTTTCACACGCTTCGGGGGCGTACGGGCAATCAGGCGCAAGCGTCCCCCAAGCCTGCTGCAGCTGTTCGATCGTCGGGGCGCTATCAATCTCCGGGTCTTCGATTGGTCTTGGATCAGCGTGATTGTCAGGATAGTGCAGCCCGCCTGTTGCACGTCGTCTGGGCGGATTCACTTCAATTTCGACATCCTCTTCTTCCAGACCAAGCGGATCGACCGAGTTGAGGGTATCGTTGCCAACATAGGCGTACAGATTCAGTCCCGCGCCGTAACCAATCCGATCGGTCTGAAGGAAGCGCCCGATGCGCGGGTCGTAGACGCGGGACTTGTAGTGGTAGAGCCGCGCCTCGGGTAGCGCGATCTGCCCCGTATAGCGAAAGCGCGATCCGGTCCAATTGTCATCGGCGGGCTCGCCGTGGGGATACGCGTAGGTCGTTGCGTCGCCGGAGCCGTTCGTCGTCGCGACGATCGAACCAAGCTCATCGGCATGAAACCAGTTATCGCGGAACCATTACCGCTTGGGAACGAGACCGAGGCAAACCGAACTCGGATGACCTTGCCTCGATCGCTAAGGCGCTAGTTGCGATCGCCAATCACGCAGCGGACTGATGGTGTCGTCAACAACTACGAGTGCGGCGCTCGGCTGCGGGCAGCTCTCTATCAGCACATCGACTGCTTTTGATCCTCGTCCCCAAACAGTATAGAAACGACGACGCTTGGCGAAATCGTCCACAACTTGGCGCGTTCGATCGTCGAGTTCTTCAACCAAGTTTACGCTTCCAACAATCGTCAGCCAGCTTTCTTTGTCGTGGGTTGAGTGCACACCCCACTCGTTGTCGCTCTTGTGGAACGCTGCAAGCTCCGGCCAAACGCCGACGGCGTCGACATCTACCACCAAGCCAACCAGATATTTTGGATACTTAGGACCAAGCGCCATGTGAATCTTCGGTCAACGAAATAGGGCCGACAACAACTCTGCTTCGGTAGTATAGAGTTCCTGCCCCGCATTGGCGAATCCCCGGCGAACGTGCAAGGAGGCACCGGGTGAGTAGGCCACCACCCTGGCGCCACTGCCGAGCGCAGCCTGCGTTCGTCCAACTTGATCCAACAAACCTTGGCCTCTTCCCGAATTGAACTGAATAACGGTCCCGTCGCGGAGAACGATATCGAGGTCAGTTATCGAAGTTCCGTCGGCTCTTTTCACGGGCACGTTCAAGTATGCGACGGACCCCGGGTGAGCCGCATCGATAGCACGCGCGACATCACCCAGGCTGGGGTCTGGTGAATGAAATAGGTCTGGTGGAGGGGGCACAGGAAGCGGCTCAGGACGATTGTCGCCCTTCCTTCGTCCTGCTGACGCGAGACGGGCCAATATTCTTATGATTTCCCGTATTACGCTTAGATTTGAACGAGCACCGACTGGCGTCTGCACCTTTCGAGAACCCCAAACCGTGATCGTCTCTTGCAAGGTTGGCGCAGAGTCCAGCTCTGGGTCTTCGATTGGACGTGGATCAGCGTGGTTTTGCGGATAGTGCAGCCCGCCTGTTGCACGTCGTCTTGTACCGGTGACGCAAATGTCTCCCGGGGCGCATTCAAGCAGCCCAAGAGGATCGACCAAATTCAATGGGTCGTTTCCAACATAGGC
>Ga0187894_10004464_pt1 | contig 14997 bp, 11 predicted proteins | sample GBC1701081metaG_FD_136650 | JGI IMG/M metagenome (GOLD analysis project Ga0187894, IMG submission 136650) | White microbial mat communities from a lava cave in the Kipuka Kanohina Cave System on the Island of Hawaii, USA - GBC170108-1 metaG ...
ACAACGTGGCGGTGACGGCGGAGCTGATCAGCCCGATTGCGATGGACCAGGGGCTGCGCTTTGCGGTGCGCGAGGGCGGCAAGACCGTCGGCTCCGGTGTCGTCACCCAAATCCTGGCGTAACCACGAACGCGTAATTCAGAGCGGCAAGCGAGGCATCAGACATGCGGGACATCATTTCGATGGCGTGTACGATCTGCAAGCAGCGGAATTACTCGACCACGAAGAACAAGAAGAACGATCCCGACCGGATCGAGCGGAACAAGTACTGCCGGTTTTGCCGGAAGCACCAGCCCCATAAAGAGGTGAAGTAGCTGGGGCCGCGGGAACTGGCGCGGTGTTCTGCGCCGGTCTGAGATGAGAAGGGGCATGGTGTTAATGGCAGCACGTCGGTCTCCAAAACCGAAAGTCTGGGTTCAAATCCTAGTGCCCCTGCCACACCGCGCGTGCGGATCCTGTGCGAGGATTGAGGCAGACAGAGCATTCACATGCTGAAGCGAACCTGGCTGTCCATCGTCGAGTTTCTGAACGACGTCAGGAGCGAGCTCAAAAAGGTCTCGTTCCCGACGAGCCACGAAACCATCGGTTCCACCACGGTGGTGATCGTGTTTTGCATCATCATGTCGTTGTATCTGTCGGTCGTGGACGCATTCCTGGGGTGGCTTGTCGGAAAGGTGATCTGACGGTGGCGGAGACGGCGTCGAAACAGTGGTACGTGCTCCATACCTATGCGGGGTTCGAGGGCCGGGTGAAGGCCAGCCTGGTCGAGCGCGCCAATCAGATGGGATTGCAGGATAGGCTGGGCCAGGTGCTGGTGCCGACGGAAGAGGTGATCGAGATCAAGGACGGCAAGCGCCGGGCGTCCAAGCGGAAGTTTTTCCCGGGCTACGTCCTCGTGGAGCTGGAGTCGCCCCTGACCGATGAAACCGTGCAGATGATCAAGGAAACGCCGAAGGTGACGGGGTTCGTCGGGAGCGGGACGCGCCCGATCCCGTTGACCGGCGAGGAGGCCGAGTCGCTGCTCAAGCAGGTGGACACCGGCGGCGCGGCGCCGCGCGAGCAGGTGCGTTTCATCAAGGGCGACAACGTGCGCATCATCGACGGGCCGTTCATGGGGTTCAACGCGCTCGTGGACGAGGTGGATGACGTCCACAATCGCGTCAAGGTGCTGGTCAGCATTTTCGGGCGATCCACGCCGGTGGAACTCGGCTTCATGCAGGTGGAGCGGATCTGAACGGGACGAGGATTCGGAGTCGGTAAGGAGACGACATGGCGAAGGAAGTGCAGGCGCAGATCAAGTTGCAGATTCCGGCCGGCAAGGCGAATCCGGCTCCTCCGGTGGGGCCTTCGCTGGGTCAGCATGGCGTCAACATCATGGAATTCTGCAAGCAGTTCAATGCCAAGACCCAGAAAGAGGGCGACAGCATCATTCCGGTGGTGATTACGGTCTATAAGGACCGCAGCTTCACGTTCATTCTGAAGACGCCGCCTGCATCCGATCTGTTGAAGAAAGCCGCCGGCATCATCAAGGGATCCGGTGTCCCGCAGAAGGATAAGGTCGGCAAGATCACCCAGGCGCAGTTGAAGGAAATCGCCCAGAAGAAGATGTCGGACCTCAACGCCGCCGATCTCGAAGGGGCCATGAACATCGTGGCGGGCACGGCGCGCAGCATGGGGATCACAGTGCAGTAGGGGCCATCGGGCCGGGAAACGGAACGGAGAGCACGGCATGGGCAAGAAGATGCAGGCGGCTCGCGCAAAGCTCGAGCCAAAACAGTACAGCTTGAAAGACGCCTCGGCGCTGGTGAAGCAGGCGGCCTACGCCAAGTTCGATGAATCGGTGGATCTGGCGCTCCGGCTCGGCATCGATCCCAAGCGTTCGGACCAGATGGTGCGGGGCACGACGGTGTTGCCGCACGGCAGCGGAAAGCAAACCCGCGTGCTGGTCTTTGCCAAGGGCGAGAAGGAGCAGGAAGCCAGGGCGGCGGGTGCCGACCACGTAGGGGCGGATGATCTGATCGAAAAGATCAAGGGCGGGTGGATGGACTTCGATCAGGCGATCGCCACGCCCGATCTGATGGGCGCCGTCGGGAAGCTGGGCAAGGTGCTGGGTCCCCGGGGCCTGATGCCGAATCCCAAGACCGGGACGGTGACGTTCGAGGTAGGGAAGGCCATCGCGGAGATTCGCAAGGGGCGGGTGGAGTACAAAACCGAGAAGGCCGGAATCGTGCAGGTGCCAGTCGGCAAAGTCTCCTTCGAGGCGGACAAGTTATATGACAACGCGAGCGCGATTCTTGAATCGATCATGAAGGCCCGGCCGGCGTCCGTGAAGGGGCGGTATTTGCGGAGCGCGACGCTCTCCAGCACGATGGGACCCGGGATCAAACTGGATCCGGTGGCGATCACAAAACAGTATGGCGCATAAGGAAGCGAGGCGCAGGTCATGAAGAAGGAAGAGAAGTCCGCGGCTGTTGCCGAGCTGCACGAAAAGTTCTCGCGGGCCAAGCTCGCGGTCATGACGGAGTGCTCCGGCCTGCCGGTGAACCAGATCACGGAATTGCGGAAGCAGCTCCGTGGCGCGAACGCGGAATTCAAGGTCGTGAAGAACACGCTCGCCGCGCGGGCGGTGGACGGGACGACGCTCGTCGAAGCCAAGCCCTATTTCAAGGGGCCGATGGCGTTGATGATCGGGTATGACGATCCCGTGCTCCCGACGAAAATCCTGCGGGATTTCATCAAGGGGGAAAAGCGCGAGGAGAAGATCAGGATCGCCGTCGGCGTGTTGGACGGAAAGCTCGTGCGGGCGGCGCAGATTGCGGCGGTGGCCAGCCTGCCGTCGAAGCCGGTCCTGCTGGCGATGTTGCTGTCCACGATGCAGAGCCCGGTGCGCGGGTTGGTCTATACGTTGAACGGGGTGTTGGGACAGTTTGTCCGAGTATTGGCGGCCATTCAGGGAACGAAGAAAGGAGACAGTGCTATGTCAGCGACACAGAGCAAGTTGTCACAGGACGAATTCATCGCAGCGATCGAGGGCATGAGCGTGCTCGAGCTCTCCGAGCTGGTCAAGGGGCTGGAGACCCGCTTCGGCGTCACGGCGGCGGCGCCGGTGGCCGTGGCGGCGGCGCCGGCGGCCGGCGGCGGGGCGGCGGCAGCGGCGGAAGAGAAGACGGCGTTCGACGTCATTCTCGCCAGCGCGCCGGCGGATAAGAAGATCCAGATCATCAAGGTCGTTCGCGAACTGACCAGCCTGGGCCTCAAGGAAGCTAAGGATCTGGTCGAGGGGGCTCCCAAACCAGTGAAGACCGGTGTTCCGAAGGAAGAAGCGGACACCATGAAGAAGAAGCTCGAGGAGGGCGGCGCCAAGGTCGAGGTCAAGTAGTCGCGGCCGTACGCATGCGGGCGCGACCCCGATCGGGCATTGTCTCGCGCGCGAGCGATGCTGTGGTGTGACCATCTCTCTGAGGGAGGGGCGTTGGTATGTCTGAATCGACTGTCCATGGAATGATCGAGCGGCTGGATTTTTCAAAGATTCTTGCCCACATCGACATTCCCGACCTAATCGAAATCCAGAAGCGGTCCTACGAGCAGTTTCTCCAGATGGAGCGTGAGCCGAACCGCCGGGAGGACAAGGGCCTCCAGGCCGCGCTGACCAGCGTGTTCCCGATCGCGGACTACAACAATACCGCGGTGCTGGAGTTCACCAGCTACCTGCTCGGCACGCCGAAATACGATGTGCGCGAGTGCCTGGAGCAGGGCATGACCTATGCTGTCCCGCTCAAGCTCCGGATCCGTCTGGTCGTGCTGGACAAGGAGGACAAGAGCCCGAAGAAGAAGGTGCTCGACGTCCGCGAGCAGGAGGTCTATGTCGGCGAGCTGCCGCTGATGACGGAGCGCGGCACGTTCATCATCAACGGGACTGAGCGCGTCGTGGTCAGCCAGCTCCACCGGTCGCCGGGCGCGTTCTTCACGCACGACAAGGGGCGCACGCACGCCAGCGGCAAGGTGCTCTATTCCGCCCGGATCATTCCGTACCGAGGCTCCTGGCTCGACTTCGAATTCGACGCCCGCGACATTCTCTATGTCCGGATCGACCGGCGGCGGAAGATGCCGGCCACTATCCTGCTCAAGGCGTTCGGCTTTTTCACCGACGATCTCCTCAAGATGTATTACCCCGTCGAGGAGATTCACGTCGCGAAGGGAAAATTCTTCCGCAAGCTGGATCCCGATGTGCATCACGGCCTGCGCTGCTCCGTGGAAGTGGCGGAAAAGGGCGGCAAGGAGCTGATCGTTCGGGAGGGCGCCAAGCTCACCAAGGCGTTGATTGCGCGCGTGAAGGCTGCCGGCGTGAAGGAAATCCCGGTTGAAGCGGCCGAGCTGGTGGGCCGGGCGGTCCTGACGGAGCTGGCCGACCCCAAGGGCAAGGAAAAAATTCTGGAAAAAAATGCCAAGCTCACGCTGGCCGCGCTCGAGCGGATCGCGGAGAGCCACATCGAGAGCTTCAAGGTCATTTATCTCGACAGCGCGACCGCGACGCCGGTGATTCTGGACACGTTGGAAATGGAGCGGACCGGCTCGAAGGAAGAGGCGATGGTCGAGATCTACAAGCGCCTCCGGCCTGGGGAAACCCCGTCGATCGAAACCGCCCGCGTGCTGTTCGACAATCTCTTTTTCAGTTCCAAGCGGTACGATCTTTCTCCAGTCGGCCGGTTGAAGCTGAACAAGAAGCTCGGGCTGGACTTTCCGTTGGAGCAGCGGACGCTGACAGCCCAGGATATTGTCGAGGTGATCCGGTATCTGGTCAACCTCAAGCTGGGCAAGGGCGAGATCGACGACATCGACCATTTGGGCAACCGGCGAGTCCGCTCCGTCGGCGAGCTGCTGGAGAATCAATTCCGGCTGGGCCTGGTGCGGATGGAGCGCAGCATCAAAGAGCGCATGAACCTGCTGGACATGGAAACAGTGCTGCCGCACGACCTGATCAATGCCAAGCCCGTCGTGGCGGCGATCAAGGAATTCTTCAGCAGCAGCCAGCTGTCGCAATTCATGGATCAGACGAATCCCCTGGCCGAAATCACCCACAAGCGCCGGCTGTCCGCACTGGGCCCCGGCGGCTTGACGCGGGAGCGGGCGGGCTTCGAAGTGCGGGACGTCCATCCGTCCCATTACAGCCGCATCTGCCCGATCGAGACGCCGGAAGGGCCGAACATCGGGTTGATCACGTCGCTCGCGACCTATGCGCGGATCAACGAGTTCGGGTTCATCGAGGCGCCGTACCGGAAAGTCAAAAAGGGCCGGGTGACCGACGAGATCGAGTACCTGTCGGCGATCGAGGGCGAGCGCTATTACATCGCGCAGGCGAACTCGAAGCTGGACGGGTCGGGGCGGCTGACGTCGGAGACGGTCTCGACGCGGTACGGCGGTGATTTCGTCACCACGACGCCGGACAAGATCGAATACATGGACGTGTCGCCGAAACAAGTGGTCAGCGTCGCAACGGCATTGGTCCCGTTTCTGGAGCACGACGACGCCAACCGGGCGCTCATGGGCTCCAACATGCAGCGGCAGGCCGTGCCCCTGGTCCGCACGGAAGCGCCGCTGGTCGGGACCGGCATGGAAGCGGTCGTGGCGCGGGATTCCGGGTATGTGATCCAGGCGAAGCGGAGCGGCGTGGTGGAAAGCGTCGATGCCACCAAGATCGTGGTGCGCGCCGAACCGCGGAAGGGCGAGAGCCCCCGCCGCCGGGATTCGCTGCTGGATGTGTACGATCTGGTGAAATTCCAGCGCTCCAATCAGAATACCTGCATCACGCAGACGCCGGTCGTGCGAGTCGGTCAGCCGGTCAAGCGGGGGCAGGTGTTGGCGGACGGTCCGGCCATGGATCACGGCGAGCTGGCCCTGGGGCAGAACGTGCTCGTGGCGTTCATGCCGTGGGGCGGGTACAACTTCGAAGACGCGATTCTGATCAACGAGAACCTCGTCCGCGAGGACGTCTTCACCTCGATCCACATCGAAGAGTTCGAAATCGAAGCGCGCGATACCAAGTTGGGCAAGGAGGACATCACGCGCGACATCCCGAACGTCGGTGAAGAAGCGCTCCGCAATTTAGATGAGAGCGGCATCATTCGCATCGGGGCCGAGGTCAAGCCGGGCGATATTCTGGTCGGCAAGGTGACGCCCAAGGGCGAGACCCAGCTGACGCCAGAAGAAAAGCTGCTCCGCGCGATCTTCGGGGAGAAGGCCGGCGACGTCAAGGACACGTCGCTACAAGTACCGCCGGGCGTGGAAGGGATCGTGGTCGACGTGAAAATTTTCTCCCGCAAGGGCAGCGATCGGGACGAGCGCTCCAAGAGCATCGAGAACGAAGACGTCCTCAAACTGCAGCGCGACCATCAGGACGAGCTGCGCATCATCGAAGAGGAGAAGAACAAGAAAATCCGTAAGCTGCTTCTGGGCAAGGTCGTGGGGCGGGATTTGATGGACCCCGACGGCGGCGACGTCATTCTCAAGAAGAAGGGCAAGCTGACGGCGGAGATCCTCAAGAAGCTCTCGGACGAGCATATCCGCCACATCATTCTGAGCGATCCCGAAGAGCAGAAGTTGCTTGAGGATATCGAGCGGCACGCCAAAGAGCAGAGCGAGATTCTCCAGACGCTCTACGACGAGAAGGTCGGGCGCTTGAAGCGCGGCGATGAGCTGCCGCCCGGCGTCATCAAGCTCGTCAAGGTCTACATCGCCATGAAGCGCAAGGTGTCGGTGGGCGACAAGATGGCTGGCCGGCACGGCAACAAGGGCGTGGTGTCCCGGATCGTTCCGGAGGAAGACATGCCCTACCTGCCGGACGGGACACCGGTCGGCATCGTGTTGAACCCGCTCGGCGTGCCTTCGCGTATGAACGTCGGGCAGATTCTCGAGATCCATTTGGGATGGGCGGCCAAAGCCCTGGGGCTCCACGTGGCCAGCCCGGTGTTCGACGGCGCATCGGAAAAAGAGATCAAGGAGCTGCTCAAGAAGGGCAAGCTGGCGACGAGCGGGCAATCGGTCGTCTACGACGGCCGCACGGGCGAGCCGTTCAAGAGCCCGGTGACGGTCGGCTATATGTACATGCTGAAGCTGCATCACCTGGTCGATGACAAGATCCACGCGCGCTCGATCGGGCCCTACTCGCTGGTCACGCAGCAGCCGCTGGGCGGCAAGGCGCAGTTCGGCGGCCAGCGGCTCGGCGAGATGGAAGTGTGGGCGCTGCAGGCCTACGGCGCGGCGTCGACGCTGCAGGAGTTCCTGACCGTGAAGTCGGACGACGTGCCGGGCCGGTCGCGGATGTACGAGGCGATCGTCAAGGGCGAGAATTTTCTGGAGCCGGGCTTGCCGGAATCCTTCAACGTGCTGGTGAAGGAGCTGCAGAGCCTCGGCCTCGACGTGGAACTGATCAAGGCGAAGGACTGACCGCTACCGGTCCCGGCTCGCGTCGGGACCGCAAGGGAGGGCATCACCTTGGAAGGCATTTATACGCTGTTCGAAAAACCGCGCGACACCGTGTCGTTCGACGCCATGCGCATCCGCATTGCGTCGCCAGAGAAGATTCGGTCGTGGTCCTACGGCGAAGTGAAGAAGCCGGAGACCATCAATTACCGGTCGTTCAAGCCCGAGAAAGACGGGCTGTTTTGCGCGAAGATTTTCGGTCCGATCAAGGACTGGGAGTGCAATTGCGGCAAATACAAGCGGATGAAGCACCGCGGCATCGTGTGCGACAAGTGCGGCGTCGAGGTGATTCAGTCGAAGGTGCGCCGCGAGCGGATGGGGCACATCGAGCTAGCCGCCCCGGTGGCGCACATCTGGTTCCTGAAAGGCGTTCCTTCGCGCATCGGCACGCTGCTGGACATGAGCCTCAAGCACCTCGAGAAGGTGCTGTACTTTGAGAGCTACGTCGTCGTGGATTCGGGCGACATCAAAGGATTGAAGGAGAAGGACCTGCTGGCGGAAGACCGGCTGCGGGACCTGCAGGCCGAGCACGGGTCCAGCGCGTTCAAGGCGGGCATCGGCGCCGAGGCCATCCGCGAGCTGCTCCGCAAAGTGGACATCGATGCCGAGTGGAGCGATCAGCAGGCGAAAGCCAAACAGACCACGTCGGCGACGATCAAGAAGAAAATCTCGAAGCGGCTGAAAGTGCTGGAAGCGTTCCGCCGGTCCGGCAACAAGCCCGAGTGGATGGTCATGGACGTCATCCCGGTGCTGCCTCCGGAGCTGCGCCCGCTCGTGCCGCTGGACGGCGGGCGGTTCGCGACGTCGGACCTGAATGATCTCTACCGGCGGGTCATCAATCGCAACAACCGCTTGAAGCGCCTGATGGAGCTGCGGGCTCCGGGCGTCATCATCCGCAACGAGATGCGGATGCTGCAGGAGGCGGTGGACGCGCTGTTCGACAACGGCCGGCGCGGGCGGGCCATTCGCGGTCCGAACAAGCGCCCGCTCAAGTCGCTGAGCGACATGCTAAAAGGCAAGCAGGGGCGGTTCCGGCAGAACCTGCTCGGGAAGCGGGTGGATTATTCGGGACGCTCCGTCATCGTCGTCGGCCCCGAGCTGCGGCTCAATCAGTGCGGCCTGCCGAAGAAGATGGCGCTGGAGCTGTTCAAGCCCTTCATCTTCCACAAGCTGGAGGAACGCGGCGCGGCCACGACGATCAAGAGCGCCAAGCGGCTAGTGGAGAAGGAGCGGCCGGAGGTGTGGGACGTGCTCGATGAGGTCATTCGCGAGCATCCGGTCCTGCTGAACCGCGCGCCGACGCTCCACCGGCTGGGCATCCAGGCCTTCGACCCCGTGCTGGTCGAGGGGAAAGCCATCCGGCTGCACCCGCTGGTCTGCGCGGCGTTCAACGCGGACTTCGACGGCGACCAGATGGCGGTACACGTGCCGCTGTCGGCCGAGGCGCAGGTCGAGGCCCGGGTCCTGATGATGTCGATCAACAACATCCTGTCGCCGGCCAACGGGCGTCCGATCGCGGTGCCGTCGCAGGACATGGTCCTCGGCTGCTATTGGCTGACGAAGGAGCGGGCCGGCGCGAAGGGCGAAGGCAAAGTGTTCGCCTCGCCGCAGGAAGTGCGGATCGCCTACGACTTCGGCGAGGTGGAAGAGCACGCCAAAGTCAAGGTGCGGATCAACGGTTCGCTGGTCGCCACAACGGTCGGGCGGGTGCTGCTGGGCGAGATCCTGCCGCCGTCGGTTCCGTTCTCCTATGCCAACCAGTTGATGACCAAGAAGGAAATGACCAAGCTGATCGATTCGGTGTATCGCGAAGCGGGGCACAAAGACACGGTGGTGCTGCTGGACCGGATCAAGGACATCGGGTTTGCCTATGCGACCAAAGCCGGCGTGTCGATCTGCATCGACAACATGCACATTCCGGCCAAGAAGGAAAACTTGATCTCGAAAGCCCAGAGCGAGGTCAACGAGATCGAGAAGCAGTACAACGAGGGGTTGATCACGAACGGCGAGCGGTACAACAAAGTGATCGACATCTGGGCGCACGTGACCGAGCAGGTCGCCAACGAGATGATGAAGGAATTGGGGGCGGGCGGCGACGCGCGCGCGTCGGAAGCGTTCAACCCGATTTTCATGATGGCGGATTCCGGAGCGCGTGGCAGCTCGCAGCAGATCCGGCAGCTCGGCGGGATGCGCGGCCTGATGGCGAAGCCCTCGGGCGAAATCATCGAAACGCCCATTACGGCCAACTTCCGCGAAGGCCTCACGGTGCTGCAGTACTTCATTTCGACGCACGGGGCCCGGAAGGGGTTGGCCGATACCGCGTTGAAGACCGCCAACTCCGGCTACCTGACCCGCCGCCTGGTGGACATCTCGCAGGACGTCATCATCAACGAGGACGATTGCGAGACGACCGACGGCATCGAGGTGACGGCGCTGGTCGAGGGCGGCGAGATCATCCAGCCGCTCGAAGAGCGTATTCTGGGACGGCTCGCAGCGGAGGATGTGCATGATCCGCTGACGGGTGAGATCATCATCAAGGCGAACGAGGAAGTGGACGAAGAACGGACCAAGAGCATCGTCGAGGCCGGCGTGGATCGGGTGAAAATCCGGTCGGTGCTGACCTGCCAGTCCCGCCGCGGGGTCTGCATGAAGTGCTACGGACGCGACCTGGCAAGGGGACGGCTGGTCGAGCGGGGCGAGCCGGTCGGCGTCATCGCGGCGCAGTCCATCGGCGAGCCGGGCACGCAGCTCACCATGCGGACCTTCCATATCGGCGGGACGGCCAGCAAGGTCGTGGAGCAGACGGTGCTGGAAGCCAAGCATGCCGGCAGTCTCAAGTTCATGAGCTTCGACGCCAAGAAGAACGCCGATCTCCACAACGGCGGCATCGCGGTGAAGAACAAGGAAGGCGAGTGGGTCGTCATGAACCGCAATGCCAAGATCGCGATTTACGACGAGAACGGACGCGAGCGGGAGAAGTATCCGGTCGTGTACGGAGCCAAAATCAAAGTGAAGGACGGGGATCGCGTGTCTGTCGGCCAGAAGCTGGTCGAATGGGATCCGTACTCGCTGTCGATTCTGACGGAAGTCGGCGGGCGGATTGCCTACGGAGACATCGTCGAAGGCGTCACGATGAAGGAGGAATTCGACGAAGTGACCGGCCTGTCGCGCAAGGTCGTGATCGAGCATTCGGGCGCGACGCTCCGTCCGCGCATTTCGATCAAGGATGAAGGGGGAAAGACCGCCAAGGTGTCGACCACCGGGTCGGTGGCTAGATATCTGCTGCCGGTGGGCTCGCACATCTTCGTCGAAAAAGGGGCGGCGGTCCATCCGGGCGACGTCCTGGCGAAGATTCCGCGGGAGACGACCAAGACAAAGGACATCACCGGCGGTCTGCCGCGCGTGGCCGAACTGTTCGAAGCCAGAAAGCCGAAGGAGCAAGCCGTCATCAGCGAAATCGACGGGGAAGTCTCCTACGGCGGGTTCGTCAAGGGCATGCGGAAAGTGGTTGTGGACAACAAGGTGGGGGATATCAAGGAATACTTCATCCCCAAGGGCAAGCACGTGAATGTCCACGAAGGCGACTGGGTGCGCGCCGGCGAGCCGCTGATGGACGGGTCGGCGAATCCGCACGACATCCTCGACGTGCTCGGCCCCAAGGAATTGCAGAAGTACCTGGTGGACGAAGTGCAGGACGTCTACCGCCTGCAGGGCGTGTCCATCAACGATAAGCACATCGAGATCATCGTGAGGCAGATGCTGCGCAAGGTGCGGATCGAGGATCCGGGCGATGCGGAGTTTTTGCCCGGCAGCCAGGTGAACAAGTTCGTGTTCGAGGACGAGAACGAGCGCGTCCTGGCCAAGGACGGAAAGCCGGCGCTGGGGAAGCCGGTGTTGCTGGGCATCACCAAGGCGGCGCTGACGACCGACAGCTTCATTTCAGCTGCATCGTTCCAGGAAACCACGCGTGTGCTGACCGAGGCGGCGATCAACGGGCGCGAGGATACCCTCATGGGTCTGAAGGAGAACGTCATCGTGGGGCGGCTGATCCCCGCCGGGACCGGATTTGCCGAATACCGGGATACGTTCGTGATCAGTCCCAAGGAAGAAACGCCCTCCCTCCTGGAGAAAGAGACGGTGGGTATCGGGCACGAAAGCCCAACGGGCGGAGAGGCAGCCGGCGGGTGAACAAGGGCCATTCCGGCTCCTTGACAGAGAGGCATTTCCTCCTTATAATCCTGCGGCTTTGCGCTTTTTACGGGCTCCGAAGCGGGCCGAAGGGAAGACAAGAGAACCTATGCCGACGATCAATCAGTTGGTGCGCCACGGACGGGTGCTCTCGAAGGGCAAGACCAAGAGCCCCGCGCTCAAGCGGTGTCCGCAAAAACGGGGGGTGTGCGTCCGGGTCTATACCTCGACGCCCAAGAAGCCGAACTCGGCCATCAGAAAAGTGGCGCGGGTGCGTCTGACCAACGGCATGGAGGTGACCACCTATATCCCCGGCGTGGGGCATAACTTACAGGAGCACTCCATCGTGCTGGTGCGCGGCGGGCGCGTCAAGGACCTGCCGGGCGTCCGCTACCATATCGTGCGGGGAACGCTGGATGCGTCCGGCGTCGCCAATCGAAAGCAGGGGCGGTCGAAGTACGGGGCCAAGCGGCCGAAGTAGAACGGGACGAAGGGTACAGACGAACCATGCCGCGACATCGAATATTCGGACAGCGGGACGTGCAGGCCGACGCGCGCTATCACGACAAGCTCGTGAGCAAGTTCATCAATGTCCTGATGGCCAGCGGGAAGAAGAGTACCGCGGAGCGGGTGTGCTACGGGGCGTTCGATCTGGTCCAGGAAAAAACCGGCGGGGATCCATTGAAGGTGTTCAAGGCGGCCGTCGACAACGTCAGGCCCGTGGTGGAGGTCAAGTCGCGGCGCGTCGGCGGGGCCTCGTACCAGGTGCCGGTCGAAATCAGGCCGGTGCGCCGCATGGCTCTCGCGCTGCGCTGGATCGCGGAGTACTCGAAGGCGCGGGGCGGGAAAAGCATGCGCGAGAAGCTGGCCGGGGAGCTGCTCGACGCGGCGAACAACACCGGCGCGTCGGTGAAAAAGCGGGAAGACGTGCATCGCATGGCAGAGGCCAATAAGGCCTTTGCGCATTATCGCTGGTAGCGTCGTTTCTCTCGTGCTGCAGTTGGGCCACGCTGCGAAGGCATCGGTGGTTCCCGTGCGTTGCAGCGAAGCGGGTGGCCCAGCGTTGCAGCATCGTTGTTTTTAGGGGTTGAAAAGGGAAGGTCATGGCACGGCAAGCTCCACTGGAACGGACGCGGAATATCGGCATCATGGCACACATCGATGCCGGTAAGACCACGACCACGGAGCGCATCCTGTACTACACCGGGGTGTCGCACCGGATGGGCGAGGTCCATGACGGCGCGGCCACGATGGACTGGATGGAGCAGGAGCGCGAGCGCGGCATCACGATCACGGCGGCCGCGACGACCTGTTTCTGGCGCGATCACCGCATCAACATCATCGACACGCCGGGGCACGTGGATTTCACGATCGAGGTCGAGCGCTCTCTGCGGGTGCTGGATGGAGCCGTGGCGGTGTTCGATTCCGTGCAGGGGGTCGAGCCCCAGTCGGAAACGGTCTGGCGGCAGGCGGACAAGTATAGTGTGCCGCGGATCGCATTCATGAACAAAATGGATCGGATCGGCGCGGATTTCTATACGAGCGTGAAGTCCATGGTCGACCGGCTGGGCGCCACCCCGGTCCCCATTCAATTGCCGATTGGCCGCGAGGCGGAGTTTCGCGGGTCTGTGGACCTGGTTACGATGAAAGCCTATCTGTACGACGATGAAACGCTCGGCGCGAAGTATGTCGTCGAGGACATTCCGGCCTCGATGACCGACGTAGCCAAGGAATACAGGGAGAAAATGCTCGATGCCGTGGCCGAGTTCGACGACCAGGCCATGGAAAAATACCTGAACGGCCAGTCGCTCACGATCGAAGAGGTCAAGCGGGCGATCCGGGCCGGCGCGATCACCATGAAGATCACGCCGGTGCTCTGCGGGTCGGCCTTCAAGAACAAGGGCGTGCAGCAGCTGCTCGATGGTGTCGTGGACTATCTGCCGTCGCCGCTCGACATTCCGCCGGTCGTCGGCGTGGATCCCAACTCCGACAAGGAATTCAAGCGGCAGGCGAGCGACAGCGAGCCCTTCGCAGCCCTCGCGTTTAAGATCATGACGGATCCGTTCGCCGGGCAGCTCACGTTCTTCCGGGTGTACTCCGGGACGCTCAAGACCGGGACGTCCGTGCTCAATGTGACCAAGGGCACCAAGGAGCGGATCGGCCGGCTGCTGAAGATGCACGCGAACAAGCGGGAAGAGATCGATATCGTCTATGCGGGCGACATCGCCGCGGCGGTCGGCCTCCGGGGAGCGACAACCGGCGACACGCTGAGCGACGAAAAGCACCCGGTGCTTCTGGAAGTCATGAAGTTTCCCGAGCCGGTCATCGCGATGGCGATCGAGCCGAAAACCAAGCCGGACCAGGAGAAGATGGCGGTGGCCCTGCAGAAGCTGGCGCAGGAGGATCCGTCGTTCCGCGTGCGCACCGATGAGGAGACGGCCCAGACCATCATCGCGGGCATGGGGGAGCTGCATTTGGAGATCATCGTGGATCGGCTCCTCCGCGAATTCAAAGTGGAAGCCAACGTCGGCAAGCCGGAGGTGGCCTACCGGGAGACGATCCGGAAGCCGGCCGAGGCGGAAGGTAAGTACATCAAGCAGACCGGCGGGCGCGGCCAGTACGGCCATGCGGTGATTACGGTCGAGCCGCTCGAGCCCGGCAAGGGCTTCGAGTTCGTTAATGAGGTCGTCGGCGGCGCCATCCCCCGCGAGTACATCCCGGCGATCGAGAAGGGCATCAAGGAGCGGATGGAGACGGGCGTGCTGGCCGGGTATCCGGTCCGGGATGTCCGCGTGACGCTGACCGACGGCTCCTATCACGACGTGGACTCCAACGAAATGGCGTTCAAGATCGCCGGCTCCATGGCCTTCCAGGATGCCTGCAAGCGGGCCGATCCCGTGCTGCTCGAGCCGATCATGAAGGTCGAAGTGCTGGTGCCGCAGGAATTCATGGGCGACGTGATCGGCAATCTCAACGGGCGGCGCGGCAAGATTCACGGCATGAAGGTGCGCGCGGGCTCGCAGGCGATCGACGCCGCCGTTCCGCTGAGCACCATGTTCGGTTACTCGACGGATTTGCGCTCGCGGACGCAGGGGCGCGCGACCTACAGCATGGAATTCGACCGGTACGAGCAGGTGCCCCGACAGATTGCGGAAGAAATCATCGCCAAGAATCGCGGCGAATAGGAACCGAAAAGGAGAGACGGCTTATGGCGAAGGGGAAGTTTGAGCGGCGCAAGCCCCACGTCAACATCGGGACGATCGGGCACGTGGACCACGGCAAGACGACCTTGACGAGTGCCTTGACGAAGGTCTGCGCGGACAAGGGGATG
>Ga0187894_10004465_pt1 | contig 14993 bp, 10 predicted proteins | sample GBC1701081metaG_FD_136650 | JGI IMG/M metagenome (GOLD analysis project Ga0187894, IMG submission 136650) | White microbial mat communities from a lava cave in the Kipuka Kanohina Cave System on the Island of Hawaii, USA - GBC170108-1 metaG ...
GGCTTTCCCGGCTGCCCAGGTCGATCGCGATGTGCTCCACGGTGGCCTCCTTCATTATTCGGTGAGGAGATCAGCCTATCGGATCTCGCCCACGGAGGCCGGCCACTTCATCCTTTCTGATCAAGCGCAGACTGGCGAGAGCGCTCGTCACGAACGTCCCACATAGCCGAGCGACGCGCCCATGCACGCGCCGCCCGATATGCCGCTCATCGTGTAAAACGAGCAGTGGAGTCGGCAGTGTCTTCAGCGGGCGCTTCCCATAGACCATGGAATAATGGTCAACACCATTGCAGACCCTCAAGGAGACCAGAGGACGTCGTTCCGGATACGAACGCGAACGCCACCATCGCCCCAAAGTCGTAGCGGTCCCATTAGAAGGCGACCGCCGCAGCGGCACGCGCAATGACGCTCAGCGCGCCGACGCGCCGGATCGTCGACGCAAGGCGCACGCCGGAGAGAGCCTGCTCAGCATCAGCCATCACGAACAAGAACCCCCTCGCACCGCAATCGCGCATCGATAAGTTCCCAGGCTCCTCCCCGTCGTTCGGATTCAGGCACCACGCCGGCTGGACTGCGCCGACAGAGCAGAACGCCGATCGACAGGCAGAATAGGTATCAAAGCCAAACCAGACAGCCGCAGCATCATTCGCCCGATCCACACAAGCCATCCCATGCGTGACGAGATACACTGTGAGCGGTCCTTGAGATAGCAGAACATAGACGCATAGACGACGGTTGTCGTCCAAGCCACGCCGACGACGGTCAGAATCCAGTGGGGAAATGCCCACATCCGGAAGGGCGGTGGCCACGGTGTCACGCAGGGATTTGAGAAGCACGCGTCTACCGCGTGTTCGACACGAGGCTGTCCAAAAGAAGGCCTCGTGCGCCGCGCCGTAGGCATGGCGCTGGCCGGACTCCTGCCCGTGCCGGAGATCCAGTTCCGTAAGTACGCCGAGCCGGCCGCCGGACAGATCAACGACTGCGGCACGCTGCGCTGCCGGACCCGCAATGACTTCGCGGTCCCGATCGTCCTGGGCATGCCTATCGGCGTCGCGGCGATGTGCGGCGATCCGTGGCACAGTCAGACAAACGAAGTGCAGTTCGCCCACGCACCAGTGGCAGGGTGGCGGTACCGTCGAACGCGGAAGACGCCACCGGCCTGCTCCGCGCGGCGCCGCGGGCGACAACCCGGTGATGTTCCTCGAACATCGCGCCCTGCCCGAGCGCATCTTTGCCGCGTGCCGACCCGATCTCTCCGAGCGGGCCATCCGGCGATACGTGGAAGTCACGGTTCAGATCTTCAGGGGCCTGCTGCCACTGGCGCTGAACGGCCGTCCCGACGACGGCCGCCACGGGGCGCAGGAACTGAAGGTGGTGATCACGCGCGATCTCAGCCCGCTCTTCGGCGACGACGCACGGCCGGCCCGGGCCGTGTCGAAGGCGGCGGCACCCCGCCTCGCGACGACGGCGCGCGCCGACAGCGATCCCTGGCGGCGTCCTGCGCGACTCCAGTATTCCGTGGGTGAGAGAAGGCCGCGCGGCCGTTCGCGAGGCGCGCCGCTACGGCGTCCCGCGGAAGCCGGTCACTTCAAAGTAGGTCGTGCTGCCCAACTGCAGCGTGAGGCCGAGCGTATCCGCGATCGTGAGTTTCAAGCGCTCGCCAGTGACCGGCACCGGCGGGACGACGGGGAGCGTCACGCGCTGCTGGCCGAGACAGAGCGAGAGCGGGACCGTCACTCGTCCCAGTTCGCGCACTGCCCCGCCGGTCGCGTCCGTGATGGCGAGCGTATACGTGCCGCCGATCCCGAGACCAAGGACGCACGGCGTGACGACCTGAAAGGTCGCGGTCTCGTCCAGCGTCCCCAGCATCACCGGGTCGCTAAACCAGCGAGTCTGCGACAACAGGCGCAGGGACAGCAGCGAAGACGCTGGGGCGGCATTCATCGTGAATCCGCCCGCCGTGCCAGGCACGTCGGTGCCATGCAGGAACAGGCGCAGCGTGTGCGGCGGCAGCGCGGATGCGACCACGCCGTGGCTGACGTGATTGTCGATGATGGCGACTTCCGTGTCAGCGGAGCCGGGCGGCGGCCGCACGATGGTGGGTCCTAGCTGCAGGCCGGGCGGCCCTCCGGGCAGCAGCACGTACGGAATCGTGAGCGCGACTTCCGCGCCGACTGCGATCGGCGCGGGGATCAGACACTCCACGATCTCCGCGACCAGCGGGTCCGTGTTCTCGTAGAGGAACTGACATCCGGCCGGCAGCCCCCGTGCCCGATCGATATTGACAAACGGGGGCGTCCCAAAGGTGAGACGCGTCGGCCCCCGGGTCGGCTGCGGCCCCTTGTTGCCGATCCGGAAGATCGCTGCGCCGGGCCGGTTGGTCAGCAGATTCGGCAGCACGGGCGAGACGTAGAGATCGACGCGGTTGCCACCGGGTGCGATCGGCGGGGTCTGCCCTATCATCCTGATGGAGGCGCCCGACAGATTGTCAGGCATGAACTGCTCGACATCGTTCGAGCCGCTGGCCGGCGCCACGCTGATGTACGCCACAATGCCGCTCACCACCGGCGTGGTCCGCGAGAGCACCACCGGCATGACGAGCGACACGGTCTCGCCGCTCCTGGGAGCCGGCATCACGCACTCAATGATCTCGTTGACCGTGAAATCAGGATTCTCAAACAGAAACTGACACGCGCCTGGCAACGGCTGCGTGCGATCGACGTTGACAAAGAGCGGCAAAACATAGACCAGCCGCATCGGTCCCGTGGCGTCCTCGCCGCGATTCCCAATGAAGATCTGTTGGACCGTCGTCCTGCCAGGTTCACCCAACGGGGAGTTGAAGGCCAGCGTCAAATCGATGCGCGCCCCGCGCTGGGGCATGCCGGCGAGGAGCGCGGGCTCCGGCACGCGTTCCGCCGCGTCCACGAACAGGCGGCCGGCGCGTCTCGGCAGGAAGTCTTCAAGGCCGGCCGCTGCCTCGTGCGTGACGGCGCGCGCGGACGTCGCCGGTGTCGGTGGCTGCAAGGAGAGCGCAACCGCCAGACTGCCGTTGTCGGACCGATCGGGATCGAGATCGCCCGCGGTGTCGTCCGTGCGGACAGTGGCAATGCCGTTGTTGCTCCCGACGATGCTGCCGGGTATCTGTGTCAGCGGCAGTTCGAACGTCCGCGATGTTCCCGCCGTCATCCCGGCGGGAATCGCGCACTGCACGATCTCCGGCACGTTGGGCGCCAGGTTTTCCAGAAGAAAGTGGCATGCGGCGGGCAGCGGCCGTGTCCGATCGATATTCACAAAGAACGGGGTGGTGTACGTCATCGTCAGGGGCGCGGTCGTCATCGCAGGCCCGTTGTTGTGAACCACCAACGTCTGCGTCACCGGTCGCGGTCCTCCGAGCGCCGGATAGTCTCCGGTCAGCGCCAGATTGACGCGCTGGATGGCTCCGGCCGGGTCCGCTACACGGCCCACGATGACGCCGGTCGTCGCCCGATTGTTGTTGACGTTGACCTCGATGTCCGGCCCCCCGGGCGCCGGCACGACGTTGACCGTCCCCGTCGTCGTTCCGGGCGGCACGCGCGGATGCACCTCCACGGCGATCAGGAAAGTCTGTGGCCGACCGGGTTCGACCGCGAACGCAGTACACTGCACGATTTCCGGCACGACGCGGTCAAGGTTCTGATAGAGAAAGCGACAACCCGGCGGCAGCGGCTCGGTCCGGCTGACGTTGACGTACGGCGGCGTGGCGAGTGTCGCCTGGACCGCTCCCGTACCCGGTTCGCCATTGTTCAACACCGAGATGGTCAGCGTGCCGCTCCCGCCAGGGACCACAAAGGGCCGACTCGTGGTGACGGCGAGGTCCACCAGCGCGGCCTCAGCGGCGATCGGCGCGAGACCGGCGATGGCGACGATGAGAACGCTGGCCGCGGAGGCGCGCAACGTCGGCCCGGTGATCCCGGATGGCCCGCTTCTCTTCCAAAAGATCCGAGCGCGAAGAAACGTCAGCATCGTGAGATTCCAGGAGGCACGCACCGTACTGGACACCGGAGGCCGTGAATCGATCGTCGCGGAGCTGTTCGTATGAACGCCAGTTCGCCTCGCACTGATGTTACTCACGCGGTGTCATAGGAACTGAGTTATTGGCGCAATGTTCGCAAATGAGTGTGCCGACGGTCGCGTCCATCGGCCGCCCGATCAGAGACGCGTCGACGGACGCCAGCGTGCGAGCTGTCTGCGCACAGGCTGAGCGCTGCGCGCGGCCGTGCGCCGTGGATGCACGTCCGACGCGTGCAGGCCCGGTCGCGATCGAGATCCGAGGCTACTGTTCGAAAAACAGAGACGTCGCCTGCATGATTTCCTCGCGACGTGTGGACGCCAGCCGGCCGGTCTCGTGCCTTCAAGCAGCAGGTGTACGTCACTAATGGCGGTAGCCTCACATCAGGACTGAAGAGAGAGAACGAACCAAACGGCCTATCGCTGTCTGCCAGGGCGTCTTCCGCCAGCTCGAGACAGCATCGATGATGTTTCCGATCCACCTCGTGGCGCATCGGCTCCCGTTCATAGAGGACATGTCACACCACCGTCGCGGGCATCCGTTCTCATCGTCCATTTCGAGAAACCACGAACGCATCAGGATTCTCAGTTCCCGTTCATCGAGAAACCAATCTCTATAAAACTCGGCCATGTCGCCTGACGGCGCAAGCGTCTATGGGCAGAGGCCGAGCACGCACGAGCCTGCGCCTGTGGCCGTTGAACGACAGCCTTCGTTGCCGAGTCGTGGGCGAATGGACGGCCGCACGGCATCTGGTTCATCTGAATGAAGACATCGGGATCGTGCGAGCGTCAAGCATCTTGATCGTACGAACACGATCACCGCATGAGCGAATGCAGCGCGGGGCCAGATGCCAAGATGCCCATCGTCTCGTGACAGCCTTGGCGGCCACATATCCATCGACGCGCCTGACATCACGGCTCGTATGTGCTGGCCTCTGATCACGGCGCCCAGCGAACGCCAACAGGCACGCGTCGGTCATGCTGGCGCCGTTCGTCACCTGTGGCGCTCTGGCGTTGTCACGTCATCGCGATCCGCGAGATTCTTCTGCCACAACTGGATCTTGCCGCCTGCGCCAGCAGCCAGGGTGTCACCCAGGAAACGGGAATCGCCACGTTGGCCTTCATCCTCTAATCGCTGGCCCTCTCGCTGGGTGCGTGTGGGTGTTGAGAGGTCCGAAGCTCGTCACTCGACCGTCGCGATCCGCGCCTCATTCTCACCCGGCCGAGCCACCGCCTCCCGATGGTGGCGCGTGTGCGTCTCCGACGCAGCCCACCATTCACCGAACGCTTGATCGCGTGAAGGCCGTTCGCGCGACAATGGCGGCGTCTCGGCGGGTGGTCGGCGATGACGGGGCGGCGCCACGAATCGTCCGCGCACGGCGATCACCCAGAAAGGATGTCCTCATGACCAGCCTGTTCCGCCACGCGTTCCGCCGGATGTTCCCGACCGTCCTGCTCGTCACCACGGCGCTGGTCGTCGCCGGCCGTCCGGCAGACGCCCAGACGCTGGTGAACTGCGTCGGCACAGAGATCACGACGTACTCGCCTGGACTCCTCCTCACGCCTCAGATGACGACCAGGCACTCCGACACGATCTTCTCCCCATGCGTGTCGAGCGATCCGTCGATTGTCGCCGGAACCGTCTCCGAAACGGCCTCCACCACGCTATCCTGCCTCGCCCTTCTGGGAGGACCGCCGGGCGCCATCACGACCCTGATCACGTGGAATACCGGCGACACGAGCGCCTGGCACAACATCGTCAATGTGCAATCGCTGGGTGGTGAACTCATCGTGCTGCAGACGGGGACGATCGTCAGTGGCCCGTTCACCGGCGCGACCGCCGTTGGCCTCACCACGCTGACCGCGCCTCCGGTGATCCCGTGTCTCGCGCCGCCCGGGCTCACCCGCCTCGTGGGTGCGGTGACGTTGACGATTGTGGGCACGCACTGAGTGCCGCTTCGACCGTTCGCGCGGAGGGCACGTGGCAGCCGTCTCGTGAAGCGGTCCGCATGGGGCCGGTCGCTGTCCGACTGGAGAGACTGATCGTCAGGGATGGCTGCAGCGTCGACCACGCCTGTCACACCTGACGCGGGAACGCAGGCGCCACGGCATCCATGGACGAACGGCAAGAGGTCGTCCGTGGGTGCGGTGCGTCATCGACGTCCGGCCTCGCCGCTACGCGTCCATGACGAAGCTCGTCACGATCCACCGCCCATCAATCTTCTTCAGCACCGGACCGGTCGACCCGCGCACGTACTTCTCCGGCACGAAGCCGACGGCGCCTTGGGTCGTCGAACAGTCGTGACGGGCCGTCCTATCGCGCTCTCGATCGGATGGTACGTTCGGCTGGAACGACGATGCCACGTCTTTCACTCAACGACCAGGAAGGTGGTTCCATGCTTCGTCAATGTTGTTCGCTGGGCCTGTTCGTACTGACACTCGGTGTCTTGTCGTCCCCTTCGAACACGATCTCCGCAGCCTGCCCACCCAACAGCCATTTCCGTTCCTGTGGCACGGCGTGTCCTCCAACCTGCCGTGAGCCGAATCCCTCATGCATTCATGCCTGCGTCGGAGAGGGCTGCTTCTGCAATCCCGGCTTCTTGCTGGACACGAACACGGGGAGGTGCGTGACAAAGTGCTCTGAATAGTTCTCCCGGCCGTCGCTCGATCATCCGCGTGTCGGTGCGCGAGCGGCGACCCCTCCTGTTCGAGGTCGTTTCATACGCCACAACTGGCGTCAGCTCACGACGGGCGCGGCGCGATCATCGGATCGACCTCGCTCGCCCTGCGCGCCGGCACGTCGCAGGCGACAAGCGCCGTCGCGAGTAGGAGCGCGCAGACGACCGCGAGGACAGAGACGTCGAGCGGATCTGCCCGAACCGCGTGCGACGCGTCGCGACGCCCACCACAGACGCGCCGACCAGGTGTCCAGCGGTCGGACAGCGGTCATGTCGGGGCCACTCTCGCCGATGAGAGCGCTCAGGACGGCCCGACCAGACTGAGGCCCAAGATGTCGGGTCACTCGCCTCACAGATAGCTGACCCACCAGTGCGGCCGCCGCTGTTTGACGCTTGCGAACCAGACGCACGCGGGATACATCAACACGACGACGACGATCCAGACGACGTACACGACGGGCAGCGAGTACCCCCAGCCGGGGGGTGGCGTGAACGGAAACTGCGCGAGGCTCGACGATTCGAACATCCAATGCGCGGACCCGTAGCGTGCGTAGCAGACGATGACGGCCAGCAGATGGATCAGCGTGAAGTGCAGGACGTAATAGAACAGCGGGACGGCGCCGATGAGGCGCGCCGGCCGCAGCAGGGGGGGCGTGCCGCGGTCGACCAGCCGCAGCAGCAGCGCGGCCGGACCAAGCGTCATCAGCAGAAAGAGCAGCGACGGCGGATACTTCGTCACGTTCAAGAACGACAGCAGCGTGAAGCTGGCCGATGCCTGTGATGTCCAGGGCGCCGGATCGCCGTACAGGTTCGTCCACCGCAACAGGACGAACGCCGCGATCAGGCCCAGGCCGAGGCGCAGCAGGAACGTGCGCCGCCGGTCGGCGTCCTGTCGATAGAGCTGGCCCAGACCATATCCGGCGGCCGTCACGCCGATCCATGGGATCAGCGGATACGTGACCAGCACGAGGTGCTCCGGCCGGGCGAGCACGAGGCCCGGCGCATGCAGGATCGAGAAGAACGGCGCGAACGCCCCGAACGCGACGGCCTGGAGCGGATCGAGCAGGTTGTGCGACACGATCATCAGGACGCCGAAGGACGTGACCAGCACAGGTGGCAGATACACCAGCGCCGCCAGCGCGATCATTGACCAGCCCAGCGCCCACAGCACCAGGAGCACCGTCACGCGATAGTCGACGTTGAACTGATAGGCAACGCCGCGCACAACGGTCACTTCGAGCACGATGAGCCACAGACCGCGCGTGAGGAGCAGGCGGGAAAGCTGCCGCGGGGGCCGGCGCCCGAGCGACAGATATGCGCTCGTGCCCGTAAGCAGGAAGAACACCGGCGCACAGATATGTGTGATCCAGCGCGTGAAGAAGAGCGGGACGGTCGTCGTCGTCAGACCCACGGGATTGACACCGGGCATGCCGAAGAAATCGCGGGTGTGATCCAGCGCCATCACGATCATGATGAGGCCGCGCACGACATCAATCGCTTCCACGCGATGGCGCGCCACGGGGACCATGGCCGCGCCCACCGCGGAGGACGCGCCGGCCAGGCTCGGCTCCCACGTCTGGACGTCAGATACGGGCATGGTCGCAGTATGTCGCGTGGTACGTCGCGCCGCAAGGGTCGCCGCCAGTCTACAGCCATCAAGACACAAGCGCGCGAATCCGCTCGCCAGCAGCGGGGGGCTTCCGCGCCACCGATCCCGCCCCTGGCCATCTCGTACCTCCGGAAGCCCGGCGTCGCTATCACGCCGACATCCAAGCCCGGAAACAAGCCCGGACCGAGATGGTCAGACACGTTTCCAGGATGAACACGCGGCGCGACAACAGCGGGAAGACGTTGCCCGTGCGTGGATGCACACGCGAGGCACCGTCGATTCTCGGTCAGCACTTCCCCGAGCGCGACCTCACCGAAGACGCGCACTCGCACACGCCGATCTCGATGCCGCACTTAAGACTTTGTATCTCGCGTGTGAACCCGCGGCGCCGACGATGGCGCTGCGCCCGTTGCGGCCGGACAGATGGTCGGCTGACTCTCGAGTTGCGACTGGCAGATGGTTGGCCGGTGCTGCGAGACGAGGCCCGTTCTGCGGTGTCCGAGTCGCCCGCGTGCGGCCACTCGTACCGCTGCATCACCGGTGGGGCGACGCACGTCAGCGCCAGGCCGGCGTGCGGGCCTGAACGGACCTCGGTTCGATACGCGTCCACACTCCCCTGCTCACCCGGCTCCATCCGATCGCCTTGCTGCATCACGCGCGGCAGAAGCGTGGTCATGGCGCTCTGTGCCCGTCCCGCCGACACGCCTGGCGCGAGACGCGCCATCACTGACAGCCAGCCATGATTGCGTGCCTGCAGCCAGTCTGCTCGTCCCGGAACGAGCGCCGGCAGGCGTTCGATCGGGACCCAGACGTCCACGGCACTGCCCGGCGTTTCGCCCAGGAACGACGGCGGCATCACGCCATTGATCGTGAACGCCTCTCGATTGATCAGCAGGCCGCGGCCGATGGCCTCGGGATCGGCGCCAGCCTGCTGCGTCCAGAAGCGGTGGCCGAGAACGACCACGGAACGACGCAGGGGATCCCGCCTCGAGCTCGGACGCCGTCCATCGATGGCCGCGCTGCGCGTCGACGCCGAACACGTCAAAGTACCCATCCGTGACCACACGTACGCGCGCGCCGGCGACGTGACGCCCGGCGAGACGAATGGCGGGATCCGGCAGATCGGCGGTGCCGCTGATGTGCGTACAGACGCGCTGATGCGCGGCGACGTCCTGCAGCAGCGGGTAAGACGGCGACAGATGATGCTCGCCCTTCCATCGACTCAGCACGACGAGATCATCTGGGACGGCCACAGGGAGAGGGCGCGCAATGACGGCGTCGATGAGGCTCAGCGACGCCACGGTCGATCCGATGCCCAACGCGAGCAGCTGTCGACTCGGGAGCAGACGCCGTCCGGAACGGCGGGATTGGAGATAGATTGCAGAGCGAGTATGCGTGAGCGGGATCGTGGTGTCCTTGATCCGCGTCAACCGTGTGGTTGATCTGGATCATCTCAGGTACGCGCGGCGTCAGGTGCGGGCCGGCGCCACCGCGTCGTTCTGCGTCAGGAACTCACGAGACAGGATTACGATGCGGCTGTTGCGGCGGTCGATGAGCCGATCGCGTTCGAGCTCGGCGAGCAGCCGGGACAGTATTTCCGCCAAGATCCGAATGACCTGCGCCAGCTCCGACTGCGAAATCGGCGTCGCCAGACGCACCGATCGATCCGGTTGCGGCGTGCCGGCGCAGGCGGACAACGGACAACACCTGGGCCAGCATCACCGAATTCGGTGTGCCGGCGTTCGTCGGCGTCCTGGCGACCGGCCATGACGGCCACGTGCCCGCGAACGTCAACGACGGCAATCTCGCGACGCGCTGGTCGCAGGATGGCATCGGATCCTGGATTCGCGGTGATCTCGGAGCGATTCGCCAGATCAACGCGGTGCGCGTCGCGTGGTATCTGGGCAACCAGCGCACCAGCAACGTCGTGCTGGCGACCTCGACCGACGACAACGCCTACACGAACGTCTTCACCGGCACGAGCAGCGGATCCACGCTCGGCCTGGAAAGCTACACGTTCACGGCCGTCCATGCGCGCTATGTGCGGGTCACCGTCAACGGCAACTCACAGAACACCTTCGCGAGCATCACCGAGATGGCCGTCGGCTGTGGGAGCGGCGGTGGCGGCGGCACGCCGGGCACCGATCCGAACGGCACCACCCAGATATACGCGACGAAGGCGGATTCCACCGGCGATCCCGTCGCCGCGCCGTGGACCCTCGGCTTCGGCGACTGGCAGACGCGGACGCGCAGCTTCGGCACCGTTACGGGCGCCGGCGCCACAACCGTCGTCCGCCAGGCTGGCCAGGTGCGGATGACCGTGCCGGCGACGACCAGCGCCTGCGAGGGCCTGGAGGATCAGGGACAAGCGCTCGCGCAGGGCTACATGTGCTCTCCGCGGGACTGGACGAATGTCGAGATGACCGGGTACTTCAAACTGAACACCGCCGCAGGCAGCAGCGGCGATCAGGACTGGACCATGTACGGCAACGGCGGCCGTCACACCGGCGACGGCCCGCCCGTCGGCTGCAAGGGCAGCTCATACAAAGGTTCGTACCACTACAAGAATGCCGACCATCGGTTCGGCAAGGAGTCGTGGCATGTGAACTATGACTACCTGTACGACTGGGCATCGATTTCGGGCGGCGTGGACTACACGCAGAATCCGTCGCAATGGCTCGGGATGAAGTTCATTCGCTATGAATTCACGCGCAACGCCACGCGCGGCGTGCGCGTCGAGCTGTGGTTCGACTTCGGCGGCGTCAACGGCGCCGGCGAATCAGTGGCATCTCTATCGCGCGGCGGAGGATCACCCGGATTCGCCGAGTTGGGGCTCGCAGGCCACCGACTGCGACGCGCCCCTCGACGATCAGGTCATGTTGTGGGGCGGGCCGTGGGTCACCTGGCGCTGGGACAACACAGATTCCTCTCTGCGCCTGATGTCCGTCCGCGAGATCGTTCCGCCGACCAACATGCCGCCGATCCCGTGACAGGCGTGCACGCCGCCAGGGGCCACGCTCCTGGCGGCGTCGGTCAAAACAGCGCGCATGCGATGGTCGCGGGGCACCGCTCCACACACTCGCCTCGCGCGTCTTCGTGGCTAGTCACGCAGCCACTCGTCGCGATGGGCCGCCACGAACGCGTCGTCGTGCAGATGTGGATACGCCGCGTACACGCGATCGATCGCCTCCGCCTGGCCCGGACTCAGCGTCTGCCGCGGATCGAGACACCGCGTGCTCGCCAGCAGCCCCTGGCGCCGCAGCACCTCGTGGAGGCCGGCAATGCAGCCCGCGAAGCCGTGCGCGGCGTCGAAGAACGCCGCATTCGCGTCCGTGACTTCGATGCCCGTCCGCAGCAGCGCCGCCGGCACCTCGGCGCGCGCGGCGGCGGCCTGACAGGCCGCGAGCAGCGCGACGGCGTTGTGGGTCCACACCGCCCAGTGGCCGAGCAGCCCACCGGCCATGCGCCGCTCCACCGGGACACCGGCCGCGTGAAACCGAAACGGCGTGACGAGATCGGCCACGATCTGATCGTCGTTCCCGGTATAGAGCACGATGTCGTCGCGGCCGCTCTCGGCCACCGCGCGGACGACATCCAGCGTCTGGTAGCGATTGAATGGCGCAATCTTGATCGCCACGACCCGCGGAATCTCCACGAAGCGGCGCCAGAACGCATGCCCCAACGGCCGCCCCCCGACAGAGGGCTGCAGATAGAAGCCGACCAGCGGCAGGCGTTCGGCGACGCGTTCGCAATGCTCGATCAGGGCCGCGTCCGTTGCCTCGGCCAGCGCCGCCAGGCTCAGGAGGCCGACGTGATACCCCTGGTTGGCGAGCGTGTCCGCCTCGGCCAGCGCCTGCGGCGTCTGCCCGCAGATGCCGCCGATGCGGACGAGCGGCGTGGCGCGCCGTCGATCCGCGCGATCCATCTCTTCGCGCGCGAGCGCCAGCACGGGTGTAAACAATCCGACTTCCGGCGCGCGAATTTCAAACTGCGTGGTGTGCACGCCCACCGCCAGGCCGCCGGCGCCGGCCGCAATGTAGTAGCGCGTCAGCGCACGCTGATGCCGCTCGTCAAGGCGGCCGTCGGCGTCCAACGCCAGCGGATGCGCCGGAATCACCAGCCCTCGTGCCAGCGCCGCCCGTACCTGATCGATCACCTGTCTCTCCTCTGCTACGAGCCGGGCCGGGTTCAGAAGCGGCCGTCCCGCGACTCGAAGTGCGTCGGCCGCTCCAGACTCGCGCCGCCACGCGTGACCCAGTCCGCGGTCCAGGCCATGAGATGCGCGGCATCGACGCGGGGCGGTCCGAAGAGCGACCATCCGCGCTGGCCGTTGCTCAACAACGCATCCGGCGCCTCGCGTCCGGCGATCGACAGATCGCACGCCATCAGCCGCGCGAGCGATTCGGACGTCGCGCGCACCGTCAACTCCTCCGGCCCGGCGACATTGAACACAAACGGCGGCGACGCCGCATGCTCGAGTGACGCGAGCGCCATGGCATTGGCGTCCGCCTGCCAGATCGCATTGAAGTACCCCATCGACACGTCGACGGTGTCACGCCGCGCGATCCGCCGCGCGAGATCCGCGATGACGCCGTAGCGCATCTCGACCGCATAATTGAGCCGCACGATCGCCGTCGCCGTTCCACGCGCCGCGCTGAAGTGCTCGAAGATGCGCTCGCGGCCCAGACAGCTCATCGCGTACTCGCCGACCGGGCACAGCTCGTCGCTTTCCCGGGAGCCCCCGCGCCCGGCCGACGTCAGGCCGTAGACGTTCCCGGTGGAGAATGCGACGATCCGGCTGGACGCGTATCGCTCGCAGACCAGCGCGGGCAGATAGCTGTTGCTCGCCCAGGTGAGATGCTCCAGGCAGGTCGAGCCGAATTTGCGGCCGGCCATGTAGATGACGTTGGCGGCGTCCGGCAGACGCGCCAGGGCCTGCCGGTCGAACAGGTCAGCGCGGATGGCCTCGATCCCGTGCGCGTCGAGCGCGGCGGCCTGCTCCGCCGCGGAGAAACGCGCGACGCCGATGACGCGGCGCGGCACACGCGCGGCGTCCGACGCGCGGCGCGCCATGCGCGCCAGCGTCGGGCCCATCTTGCCGCCGACACCCAGGACGATCACGTCGCCCTCGAGCCGGCGCATGGCTTCGATCAGATACTCCGGTGGTTCGCTCAGCAGGTTCTCGAGCGAGGCGGTATCGCGAATCGACGCGGGCAGTGGGCTCGACATGCGCTGTCAGTATATTCTGTCTGGTCAAATGCGTTCCAATCGTCAGAACGACACTCGTCAACACGACGGCGACACGCCCAGGAGAGACCGATGACCAGGACCGCGGACATCCCGATCGCCCGCAGGCTCGCCGATCTCGTCGCCATCCCCTCGGTGAACCCGATGGGCGTGGCCCACGCGGGACCGGAGCCGGTCGAGCGCGGTGTCGTTCGGTTCCTCGAAGCGTTCTTCGCCGACGCCGACGCCGACGTGACGCTGACGCGACAGCGCGTCAGCGACGCGCACGAGAACCTGCTCATCGCGATGCCGGGCGCGCACGACGCGCCCGGCCTGCTGTTTGAATCGCATATGGATACGGTGCCGGCGGCGGAGTGGGGCGATGCCGCCTTTCAGCCACTCGTGGACGGCCGGCGCGTCGTCGGGCGCGGGGCGTGCGATGACAAGGGCTCGCTGCTGGCGATGGCGATCGCGCTCAGGCGCGTGCTCGACCGCGGCGTGCGCCCGCCGGCGCCGATCTGGCTCCTCGCCGCCGCGGACGAAGAGTACGCGCAGACCGGCATCCAGCACTTCGCGCGCGGCTTCGCCGGACGGCTGCGCGGCGCCGTGTTCGGCGAGCCGACGCAGCTCTCACCCATCGTTGCGCACAAGGGCATCGTGCGCTGGGATCTCACGGTGCACGGCCGCAGCGCGCACTCGGCCCGTCCGGAGCTGGGTGTGAATGCGATTCTCGGCATGCGTCGCGTCCTGGACGCGATTGCGCACGTCGAGCGGGAACTGCAGCAGCGGTTCATCGCGCCGCTGGTGGGCGGACCGACGCTGACGGTGACGCGCATCCAGGGCGGCCGTACGCGCAATGCGGTCCCCGACGCCTGCACCATCGCCCTCGACGTGCGGATCGTGCCCGGCATGGAACCAGCGGAGACCCGAGAGACGATCGTCAGCCTGCTCGCGGCCCTCGACCATGTGGACCTCTCGCACGGCGAGACGCAGGTGGCGATGCGGCCGCTCGACACGGCGATGGAGGCGCCGTTCAGCCGCGAGGTGCTGCGCGCGTGCCAGGCGGTCACCGGGGCGGACGCCGCGTTCGCGGGCGTGCCGTACGGCACCGATGCCGCCTGGTTCCCGGCAGACGTGCCGGCGATCGTGCTCGGCCCTGGCGACATCGCGACAGCGCACACCGCGCGAGAAGAGATCGATGTGGCGGAGGTGGAGCAGGCCGTGGAGATCTACACCCGGCTGATGCTGTCCGCATCAGCGCTCGACGAGGGGCCGTAGCCGATCGAGGTACTTCGGCACGGCGATCTTCGGGTCCTCGTCCCCCTCGTACTCGAGTGTGACCCAGCCTCGATAGCCGGCGGTGCGAAGGATCTTGATGACGCGAGGCAGATCTGCCGGAACGGGGCCCGTGGGCGATCCGACCTGGATCTTGA
>Ga0187894_10004466_pt1 | contig 14991 bp, 11 predicted proteins | sample GBC1701081metaG_FD_136650 | JGI IMG/M metagenome (GOLD analysis project Ga0187894, IMG submission 136650) | White microbial mat communities from a lava cave in the Kipuka Kanohina Cave System on the Island of Hawaii, USA - GBC170108-1 metaG ...
CATGCGCGCATGGACCTGTTCATGCTGGTCCTTTTCGGCAGTGGTGAACGCAGCCTGGCGGAGTTCACGGCGCTGACTGATGCCGCCGGCCTCGACATCGCGGGAACTCGTGCCATCGGGCACGGATTGTCGTTCGTCGAGTGTGTGCCACGCTCTTGATGGCGATCGCTCAGCCCTGGCTGAGGTCGGGCTCGCCGCAGCGCGCGAGGATGGCGGCGCGCACCCGGTCGCGCAGCTGGACCGCGGCCACGAAGTCGCTGCCGCTGGAAGCAATCGGCTCGCCGATGTGTATCGACACATCGCCGCGCCGCGGCAACCACTGCTCGCCGCGCAGCACAGACCGCGTGCCGCGCAAGGTGACCGGCAGCACGGCGACCTGGTGTTGCGCGGCGACCGTGAAGGCACCCAGACGGAAGGGGCGCAGGCCAACAACGCGGGTCAGCGTCCCTTCGGGAAAGAAGACCAGCGCCCTGCCCTTCCCCGCTGCCTCGAGCACCTTGCGCGCATCCTCGACACCACCCTCGGGATCGGTCCGTTCGACGAACAGCGTGCCCAGCGCCCGCAGGAACGGTCCGGCGACAACCTGCGCGGCGAGTTCCTTCTTGGCGACAAAGGCCGGCTCATCCGGCAGCACGGACGCCAGCACCAGGCCGTCGATGTAGCTGCCGTGATTGACCGCAATGATGCCGATGCCGGCCGCCGGCCAGATCCCCGTAACCTCGACGTCGATGCGCATGAGCCGCAGCAGCCGGCGCGCCGTTGTTCGAACGACGGCCCATCGCTGCCGCCGCCCCGGCAAGAGCAGGACGAGCGGCCACATGATGCTGCTCGCCACCAGCAGAGCGAACCACCACCAGGCGGCATAGGCGAATCCGCCGACGGTCCGCGCCTTTCCCCGGAGGCGGTTCCCCAGGCCCGCCAGCAGCAGCCGTGCCAGCTGGCGGAACGCCGGCTGCGGCCGCGCACCGAGCCTGCCCTGGCGGAAGAGATCGCGTGCGGCGGCGCGCCGCAGCTTGCCGCTGGAGGTCTTCGGCACGCTTCCCGGCGGCATCAGCCGGATTTCCTCGGGCGGCGACTCGAGCAGCCGCGCCGCGGTCCGCCTGATCTCTTGCCGCAGCTCGGCCTGCTGCCCGGCCCCGGTCTCGCGCGTCTCCGCCACCACGACCAGCCGCTCGGTGCCGGATTGCGGGTCAGGCGCGCCGAACACCGCGACACAGCCCTTGCGAATGCCCTGAATGTTGCCGATCGCCGTCTCGATCTCCTCCGGATAGATGTTGCGGCCGGCACGGATGACGATGTCCTTGGAGCGGCCCGTGATGAACAGCTCGCCATCGGCGGCGTAAGCAAGGTCGCCGCTGTCGAGCCAGTCGCCGTCGAACAGCTCGCGGGTCTTGCCGGGATTCTCGAAGTAGCCCGACGTCGCCGATGGCCCTCGGAACTGCAGCCGGCCCTCCCGCCGTTCGGGTACCTCCCCTGCCGCGTCCACGATGCGCACCTGGTGTCCGGGCAACGGATGGCCGCAACCGACGAACTCCAGCGCATCGGTCGATTCCGCTTCCGCCCTTGTCGCGCGGCCATGCCGTGCCAGCGCCGTACCGGCGATGCGGTCGATGACCGGCGACCGGCCCGGCGGCGGAAACGCCACGCCGACCGCGCACTCCGCCAAGCCATAGACCGGCACCATCGCTTCACGGCGGAATCCGTAAGGGGCGAACCGTTCGACGAAGCGCCCTATGGTCTCGGGCCTGACCGCTTCCGCGCCGTTGGCGACCATGCGCAGGGAACCGAGATCGAGGCCCGCGATGGCGGCATCCTCGACCTTCCGCAGGCAGAGCTCGAAGGCGAAGTTCGGCGCGGCGCTCAGGGTCGCGCGGTGGCGGTGGATCGCCCACAACCACTCCTCGGGTCGCACGATGAAGGCCAGCGGCGACATCACGACAAGCGGCGCGGCGAAGTACAGGCATCCCAGCCACGCGCCAATCAATCCCATGTCATGGTAGAGCGGCAGCCAGCTCGCGAACACGTCGGCGGGGCTGGCGTCCATCGCCTGACCCATGGCGCGGATATTGGCCAGCAGGTTGGTATGCGTCAGCACGACGCCCTTGGGATCGCCGGTGCTGCCGGACGTGTACTGCAGCAGCGCCATGCTGGCACCGCGCGGAGCTTCGGGCAGCGGACCCCTGCTCCCCACCGCAGCAAGCTCGTCGACGGTTTCGATGCTGCGCAGGCTCCCGACGTGGAGCCGCAGCAGCCGCGCCACGTTGGATGCTTCCGGGGCGGTGACCAGGATCGAGGCCCGGGCGTTGCGCAGGATGCCGGCCTGGCGCCGCAAATGCTCCTCGATCTGCGACCATCGCGCCGGCGGATAGACCGGCACCGGCACGCCGCCCGCGTACAGGATGCCGAAGAAGGCGGCGAAAAAGGCCCGACTGGTCGGCAGCATGATGGCCACGCGCGCGCCCGGCTCGAGCCGCCGCGCGGCCAGTCCATGGGCCACGGCGCTCGCCTCGGTGAGCAGCTGTCGATAGGTGATCGTGCTTTCACCACCTTCGCCGTCCAGCAGCACGACGTGGGTCCGATCGGCATGATGCCGGACGTGCCAGTCGAGGACATCGGTCAGCGTCGTGGTCGTGTCCGGAGCCGGGGTGGCCGGCGGTGCGGGCGTGTGCGGCCTGATGTCGGCGGCTTCACGGGGCGTGGCCTTCGCATCGGCCAGTGCCGACACGAGGTCGCGCAGGGTCTCGGCTTCGCCCAGGAGGCGTTCGGGAATCCGTGCCGAGAACGCTCGCTCGATGCGCAACAGCAGCTCGGCCCGCGACAGGCTGTCGAATCCCCAGTCCCGCTCGAGCGAGCTGTCGAGGCCGGCCTGCTTTGCTGCCCTGCGGTGCGGGTGGATCTCGTTGGTGAGATCACGGGCGATCTTCACGACCGCCGCTTCCGACAGGCGGACCACGTCGCCACCGGATTCCCGGCGCGAGACGGCTGCCTCGCTCACGGCCCACCTCCACGCACTGAATGGCTCCTCTTGAAGTATTCAAATATGCACGGACGTATGCGGTTCCAGTCCTGGCTGTGATGAGCGAACGCTCAAGTTTGAACCTGGCGGTCCGATGCGGCGTCCACCGGACCTCGTTTCATGGCGGTCCGATCAACCCGCCACCGGCAGGCGCTTGCGCAGCTCGACCTTGTGCACCTTCTCCAGCGTGCTGCGCGGCATCTCCGGCACGAGGAACACCTGGCGCGGGCGCTTGAAGTCGGCAAGCTGGGCGGCGCAGGCGGACATGACCTTCTCGGGCAGCTCGTTGTTGCCCTCGATGGCCACGCCGGCCGCCGGGATGACGAAGGCCACCGGCACCTCGTCGAGCATGCGGTGCTTCTGGGCCACCACGGCGCACTCGTAGACGCCGGGCACCAGGGCGATGACGCGCTCGATCTCCGAGGCCGCGACGTTCTCGCCGCCGACCTTCAGCATGTCCTTGTCGCGGTCGGCGAAGGTGATCATGCCGTCGCTGTCCAGCGTCACGCGGTCGCCGGTGATGAACCAGCCGTCGTCGGTGAAGCTGTCCTTCATCGCCTGCGGGTTGTTGAGGTACTCGGCGAAGATCTGGATGCCGCGCACGCCGTGGCACTGCAGGTGCCCGGTCTCTCCCGGCGCCACCGGCGAACTGAGATCGTCGCGCAGGATGCGGATGCCGTAGCCCGCCGACGGGCGGCCGGTCGACATCGGCCGGTTGCGCTGCAGCGCGTCGCCGATGATGCCCTGGCTCACCGTCTCGGTCATGCCCCACCAGCCGATGGTGCGCACGCCGAACACCTGGTCCCACGGCGGCTCGTTGATGGCGTTGCCGAACATGCGGAAGTGGTGCCTGGGGATCTCGCCCTGCGCCAGCACCTTGAGGAAGAACGGCAGGGTCGAGGCCCAGGTGCTCTTGTTGCGCAGCGCCACGTCCCACCAGCGCCGGGCGCTGAACCTGGGCTGCATCACCACCGTGCCGCCGACCCACATCGTGGGCAGGATCGAGTAGGTGCGCGCGTTGGTGTGGAACGACGGCATCACGACGTGGTGCACCTCGTCCTCGGTCAGGGTCTGGTGCACGGCCGTGGTGCGCGCGCCCCACAGCGCGTTGCCCTGCGTCCACAGCACGCCCTTGGGCCGCGATGTGGTCCCCGACGTGTACTGCACCGAGCCGGGGCGCCAGGGATCGGCCTCGAGCTTCGGCAGGTCGGCGGGATCGCCGTCGATCGAGGCGAAGCTGCTGGCCTTGTCGGGCCTGAGATTGGCCGGTGGCTCGCCGCCCTCGACGAGATGGTCAGTGACGGCAACCCAGCGCACGTTCCTGGCATTCTTCGCCACCATCTCCGCCAGCTCGGGCTGGGTGATGGCGGCAACGGCGCCGCAATGGTCGGCGAAGTACTCAAGCTCGGCACCGGCCGAGCGGGTGTTGGTGGTCACCACCACGGCGCCCAGGCGGGCGCAGGCGAACCACAGGAATTCCATCTCCGGCGAATTGTCGAGATGCACCAGCACGCAGTCGCCGGCCTTGATGCCGCGCTTATGCAAACCCACCGCGACGCGCAGCACGCGGTCGCGAAACTGGCCGTAGGTCCAGACCTGGCGCTCGCCCTCGAACGGCTCCCAGACCAGATACGGATGGTCGCGCCGCGTCTCGGCGCGGTAGTCGAGCAGCCAGTTGAGGTCGCGGCCGGCGAAGGGATTGACAATGCGGCCGCGCTCGTCGGCGGGCGTGAAAGCGGACATGGACGTTCCCTCTACGCACATTCTGACCTTCCCCCGGAGGGGGAAGGTGCCCCGAAGGGGCGGAAGGGGGATCGCCGATCGGGCGCGATCCTCAAGTTGAACGTCGCGGCCGCTCGAACATCCCCCTTCCGGCGCTTCGCGCCACCTTCCCCTTTCGGGGGAAGGAAGTTCTGCGGGTCAGGAAGCATATCCGGGGGGTGGCGTGAAGCCGCCGATCAGGTCGGCGAGCCGCTTGGCGAGATCGATCGGCGAGCGGTCCTCCAGATACGGGCCGACGATCTGCATCCCCACCGGCAACCCGGCCTTCGTGCGGCCGATCGGCACGACGGTTGCCGGCAGGCGGACGTTGCCGATCAGACCCGCCCAGCACAGCGCGTCGCCGTAAGGGCGTGCCTCGCCGTTCACGGGGAGCGTTCGTGACAGCATGTCGGGTGCGTGGTCGTGCGGGAAAGCGGCGGTCATGACGACCGGGCACAGGAACACATCGCGGTCGCGGAAGAAATTGCCCCAGGCGGCGCGCTGCTTCTGCCGGCCGGCGCTGGCCTTGATGTAGGCGGCATGCCGCATCGAGGCGCCGCGCGCGAAGAGGTCGGCGTAGGCCGTCGACTCGGGCGACGCGACGCGCGCCTTGATCTCCAGGCTCTGCATCACGGGCTCGGGAAAATCGGCCGACATCGTCGCCGCCAGCATCTGGTAGTAGCTGCGGAAGCACTGGCCAAAATCGAGGTCGGGTTTCGCATCGGCGACCTTGGCGCCGGCCTTGGCCAAGGCGGCAGCCGCGGCGCGGATCAGGTCGGCGATCTCCCTGTCGACCGGGCAGAAGGGATCGTCGGCACAGACGGCGATACGGTAATCCTGCAGCCGTTGGTGTCGCGGCGGCGGCAGCTCGACCCGCCACGCCGGCAAATCGAACTCGTTGGGACCGGCGACGATCGACAAGGCGAGGTCGAGGTCCTCGGCCGCGCGCGCCATCGGGCCGACCACGGCGATGTCGACCTGCAGCAGCGAGTTGGGCGGGCCGGGCACGTGGCCGCGCATCGAGACCAGGCCGTAGCTCGGCTTGTGCCCGTACACGCCGCAGAAATGCGCCGGGTTGCGGATCGAGCCGCCAATGTCGCTGCCGAACTCCAGGGGCGTCAGGCCGGCCGCCAGCGCCGCCGCCGACCCGCCCGAGGATCCGCCGGGGCCGCGCGTCGTGTCCCAGGGATTGTTGGTGATGCCGTAGACCTCGTTGTAGGTCTGCAGGTCGCCAGCGAACAGCGGCACGTTGGTCTTGCCGAAGACGATGGCGCCGGCATCGACCAGGCGCTGCACGGCGTCGGCGTGGCGCAGGGCGGCGTTGGCCTTCAGGCTCGGCGAGCCGGCGCTGGTGGGCAGGCCCTCGACGTCGAAGCACTCCTTCACCGTCATGGGCAGGCCGTGCAGCCGGCCCCACGACTCGCCGCGGCGGCGCGCGGCATCGGCCTCCGCCGCCCGCGCCCGGGCCCGCTCGACGTCGCGCACGACGATGGCGTTGATCGCCGGGTTGTGCCGCTCGGCGCGGGCGATCAGGTGGTCGAGCAGCTCGAGCGCACCGACACGGCGCGCCTCGAGATCGGACAGCAACGCCGTCGCGGTGCGGTAGCCCAGGTCCATGGTTCCCTCCGGTGCGTTTGATCTTGTGGTCGTTCGACCAGTCCGTCATCCCGAGCGCAGCGAGGGATCTTCCGGGAATGGAGTCTCCTACCGCAGAAGATCCCTCGCTGCGCTCGGGATGACGAGTGCTCGTTCGAGAATGACGGGTGAACGGGATACCGCCAAGCGCGTCGCGGTGTTCACGTGTTGAACACGATTTCGCGCAGGATGGCGGCGTAGTGGCAGGCGGCGGCGGCGAGCACGAAGGCGTGCCAGATCGCGTTCTGATAAGGCAAGCGGCTCCACAGGTGGAAGACCACGCCCAGGCTGTAGAGCGCGCCGCCGACGATCAGCAACACGAGGCCCGCGACGGAGATCCCGGCCAGCAGCGGCTCCAGCGCCACGAGAATGCACCAGCCCAGCAGCAGATAGAGGACAATCGACAGGCGCTCGAAGCGGTGCGGCAGCAGCAGCTTCATTGCCACCCCCGCCGCGGCGACCGTCCAGACGAAGGCCAGCAGGCCGATGCCCCACGTGCCGCCGATCACCTCCAGGGCAAAGGGCGTGTAGGTGCCGGCGATCATCACGAAGATCGCGGCATGGTCCAGTCGCCGCAACACGCGCTTCCAGGCGCCGTCTCGCAGCATATTGTAGAGCGCCGAGCACCAGAGCATCGCCATCATGCCGCCGGCGTACAGGCTGACGCTCACGAACATGCGAAGGCCCGCCGACGGCAGCGCCAGGACCGCCAGCACGACGCAGGCGATCACACCGGAAGCCAGGCCGACGACATGGACGATGTTGTCGGCGAGGCGCTCCGCTCGTCGATACTCACGCACCAGGGTGGGGCTCATGGAGAGGCAACTCCGGTTGCTGTGAACGCGAGCGTAGCCGGGGAACTATGGCCGGCAAAGACCTGATGCGACTCCATATCCGGCGAATATGCCATGCTTCGGACCGCGCGCGTCCACGCGCGCATCGGCGTATAGCGCCGACGATTTCGCCCTCCGCTTCGCGTCGAGCGAATGCGCGCGTGGACGCGCGCGGTCCGAAAAGAAAAGCCCTCTACTCCCAGCGGGTGCGGCGCTTGATGGCGGCGCTGACGGGGCCCTGCACGAAGCTCTTGCCGCGCAGGGTGGGCAGCCATTCGGCCAGGGCCTTGATGGTGGCGTCGTGCGGGTGGCCGATGGCGATGGCCACGCCCTGGCGGCGCGCGACACGCTCGGTCTCGGCCAGTTGCTGGCGCACGGCGTCGAGGCTGTCGACGTCGTCCAGGAACACGTGGCGGTCGACATGCGGCATGCCCAGCTCCTCGGCCACCATGCCGCCGACGCTCTGCGCATGCGTGCGCGAATCGAGCCAGGCGAGGCCGCGCGCCCGCATCTCCTTCAACGCGGTCTCGACGCCGGGACGCCAGGTGGTGAAGCGGCTGCCCATGTGGTTGTTGACCGCGACGTAGCCACCGAAGCTGTCGAGCGCCGCCACGGTGCGGCGGCGGATCGACTCCTCGGCCAGCGTGGTCAGCAGCGCGTTCGGGCCGGGATCGAGGCCGCCCGACATCGGCTCCATGGGCAGATGCAGCATCAGCTCATGGCCGCGCCCGCGGGCCGCCTGGGCCTGGTCGGGCAAGTCGCGTGCGTAGGGCAGCCAGGACAAGGTCAACGGCGCCGGCAGATCCACCACGCGGCGCGAGCGCGGGCGGTCCAGGCCCATGTCGTCGATGACAATGACGATCAGCGGCCGGCTGCGGTCGTCCTGGAAGGCGATCGCGTTGCGCAGCCATGCCGCGTCGGGGGCCGGGCGCGGCGGCGTGGCGGTGACGGGCGAGCGCTCCTCGTAGACCGGCCGGGCGCGACCCTCCGCCTCGGAATAGCGCGGCAAATCCGGCAGTTCGTCAATGCTGGCATATTTCGGCGGACGCTCCGGCACGCTGGCCGGCGGGGTGGTGGTCGTTTTCGGCGTGGTCGCCGTGCCCGGACGCGACGTCGAGGCCGCGCGCGGCGCCTCGCGCGCCAGCAGCAGCTGCGCCAGCCAATAGCCGCCGCCAATGCCGACGACCAGCAGAAGACAGAGACCTGTGATGCCGAAGACGGAGCGACGCGACGCGGCCACCGCCAGGGCGCGCCGCCACAGCGACGCCGGCCATGCGAGGGCAAGGTCGAGCCGCGCGCCGATCGTGGGCGGCGTCTTGGTGGCGCCGCCGCGCGCGCCCTTGCGTGAGCGTGTCGTCTTGCGGCCCGGCCTTGCGGCCTGCTTTGTGCCTTGTTCCATCAGAGGGGGACTGTCGTTATCGTTGGCGCGACTATAGCACGCCGTGGCAACGGCTCAGAAGAATCGTGGACCGTTCATCAGCACGAGGCCCGAAACGATCACGGCCGCTGCAACGACCCGGCGCGGACCGAACGGCTCGCCCAGCAGCAAGGTGCCCATCAGCGCACCAAACAACACCGAGGTCTCGCGCAGGGCCGCGACATGCGCCATCGGGCCTTGCGACAGCGCCCAGATGGCGATGCCGTAGCCCAGGGCGGCGATGGCGCCGCCGGCGGCGCCACGCCACCAGCCGCGCCGCAGGTAGCTCGCCACCGACCGCGGCCGCCGCGCCAGCGCGAACAGGAACAGCCATGGTCCTTCAATGACGTTGAGCCAGGCGATGTAGGCGATCTTGTGCTCGAGCGTCGGACCCGCGGCGCGCACGCCCAGGCCGTCGACAACGATGTAGCCGGCGATGGTGAAGCCGGTCAGGATCGCGAACAGCGTCGCCAGCCGGTGGCGCCTGGTGGCGTCAAGGACCGCCTGCGGTGCGCCCCGGGCGCGATGCGTGGGCATCGCCAGCGCGATCAGGCCGGTGCTGAGCAGCACCACGCCGGCGATGTCCTGCAGCCGCAGCTCTTCGCCCAGCAGCCGGCCGGAGAACAGCGCCACCAGCAGCGGCCCCATGCCGCGCGCGATGGGATAGGTATGGCTGAGGTCGCCCAGGGCGTAGGCGCGCAGGAGGAAGACGTAATAGAAGACATGGATGACGGTCGAGCCGACCAGCCATTTCCAGGCCGGCGCCTCGATCCACGGCAGGAACGGCACCATGAAGGCGCTGATCACCATGCCGCTCAGCATGATGACACCGAAGGTGGTCACCCGGTCGGTCGCGTCGGCCTTGAGGATGGCATTCCATATGGCGTGCATCAGGCCGGCGGCCAGCAGCAGGCCGATCACCAGCGGGTCGAGGACGGTGGACATCAAGGGAGACGGTTGTTCTCGTCCTTGGCCGGCGTGCAAGGAGCTGAGGCGGCGCGCCGGCCATTAGATCGTACGGCAGCGCCTTCGGCCACTGTGACAGGTGTCCCGCTTGTCTACCGGCACGCACCCTCATCGTGCGCGGGGATGTGCACCCACCTTCGCCAGCCGCAACCCGATGTCACGGACCTGTTTCAGGGCCGCACGCCGTATCTCGCATGGCGCTCGGCGACGCCTGGATCGCTCGCCTGGGCAGCCGCGATGTCGGCAGCGCCACCGGTGCGATCGCCCTTCCTCAGCCTGGCAACGCCGCGGCCGAACAGAGCATCGGCGTGCTTCGCGTACCGGGCGAGAGCCTTGTCGTAGTCGGCGATGGCGGCGGCATGGTCGCCCATCTTCAGGCGGAGGAACCCTCGCTTCGTGTATTCCTCGACACCTTCGTCATTCAGCCGCACGGCCTCGTCGCAATCGGCGATGGCTCGCTCGAGCTGCCCCATCATGGCACGCACCACGCACCGGTTGCTGAAAGCTGACGTAGCGAATTCCGGGCTCAGCTGGATGGCGCGGTCGAAGTCGGCAATCGCGCGCTCGTAGTCGCCCAGGTCCATGTAGGCAGCGCCGCGGTCCTCGTAGATGTCGCTGGTTTGCGGCTGCAGCCGAATGGCCTCGTCGTAGTCGGCAATGGCGCGCACGTACGCACCCTTCCGGGCATAGGCCAGGCCGCGCGTGCTGAGAAACAGGCCAGACTCCGGCTCCAGGCGAACCGTCTGGGTGAAATCGGCGATGGCGCGATCGTAGTCACGCTTGCGCAGGTAGATCAGGCCGCGGGAGAAGAAGCCCTCCGGTTTGGTCGGGTCGAGCTCGACGGCACGGTCGAAATCGGCGATGGCACGATCGCTGTCGCCTTTGTCCAAATGGGCGGTGCCGCGCCGGTAGAAAGCAGCCGCGCGATCGGCTTGCCGTGCATCGATCACGTTGATGACGGCCGTGCACGCTTCGATGGTCTGGTCGGGCGTCAGAGCGGGACGGGCCCACTGAACTTCGAAGCACCGCTCCCGTTGTGACGTCTGTGCCAGCGTCGGCGTCGCGCATGCCATCGCAGCCAGCAGCATCCCGCCGATCATACCCGTCGCTGCGCGTTTCATAGCGATATTCCCCGCTGCTATCGAAGTGTGCCGTCGCAGCCCTCTTCTAGGTCCGTCGCGTTTCGGCGCCGTTGCGCGGGCACCCTGATTGGTTTCGTCTGTTTCGCAGGAATGCGTGGCGGCGGATGACCCGGGCGGCGGCCAAACCGCCGTGGACGGGCATCGGCGCGGGCGCTAGTTTGGGCGCCACAGGAGTCGGGCCATGCTACTCGTCATCGATAACTACGACAGCTTCACGTACAACCTCGTCCACTTCATCGGCGACGTCGGCGGGCGTTGCGTGGTGCGGCGCAACGACCAGATCACGGTCGACGAGGCGCTGGCGCTGAAGCCGGCCGGCATCGTGCTGTCGCCCGGGCCCTGCACGCCCAACGAGGCCGGCATCTGCCTCGACCTGATCGCGGCCGCGGCCCGGGCGCAGATGCCGCTGCTCGGCGTCTGCCTCGGCCACCAGGCGATCGGCCAGGCGTTCGGCGGCAAGGTGGTGCGCGCACCGGTGCCGATGCACGGCAAGCTGTCGGAGGTCGCCAACACCGGCAAGGGCGTGTTCGAGGACGTGCCGACGCCGTTCACGGCCACGCGCTACCACTCGCTGATCGTCGAGCGCGACAGCCTGCCCGACTGCCTGGAGATCACGGCCCGCCTGTCGGACGGCCTGATCATGGGCGTGCGCCACAGGACGCTGCCGATCCATGGCGTGCAGTTCCATCCCGAGAGCATCGCCTCGCAGCACGGCCACAGGATCCTGGAGAACTTCCTGAAGATCTGCGGCGACCATCCCGGCCAGCAGAAACGCGCGGCGTAAACTCAGCCTTCTCCCCGCGAAGGCGGGGAGAAGGTGGCGCGAAGCGCCGGATGAGGGGCTTCGCGATCTCACGAAACCCGTGATCGTTGCGAGAGGGCATGTCTATGCACGACAACATGGTGCCTGCTCCGGCACCGCGAAGCCCCTCATCCGCCCTTCGGGCACCTTCTCCCCGCCTTCGCGGGGAGAAGGCCTGACCATGTCAAAGACGGAGCTGTCACGCGAGTCGCTAGCCGCCCAGGCCCTGGGCTGGATCGACGAGACGACGCGCGCCGTGGTGCCGCCGATCCACCTGTCGACCACCTACCTGCGCGATCCCGACAACCAGTACCGGTCGGGCCGCATCTACAGCCGCGCCGATTCGCCGAACTACAACCAGCCGGAAGAGCTGCTGGCGCGGCTGGAGAACGGCGCCGCGTCGCTGGTGTTCTCGTCCGGCATGAGCGCCGCCTGCGCCTGCTTCCTCGCCCTGGCGCCGGGCGACCACGTGATCGCGCCCAGGGTGATGTACTGGTCGCTGCGCAACTGGCTGATGAACTTCGCCACGCAGTGGGGGCTGAAGGTCGAGTTCCTCGACATGGATCGTGTCGACTCGGTGAAGGCCGCCATCCAGCCCGGCCGCACCCGGCTGATCTGGACCGAGACGCCGGCCAACCCGCTGTGGACGATCAGCGACATCGCGGCGCTGGCCGAGCTGGCGCATGCCGCCGGCGCGCGACTGGGCGTCGACTCGACCTGCGCCACGCCGGTGTTCACGCGTCCGATCGAGCTCGGCGCCGACATCGTCATGCACGCGGCCACCAAGTACCTCAACGGCCACAGCGACGTCATCGCCGGCGCCCTGGTGACGGCGCGCGACGACGACTACTGGCAGCGCATCCGGGTGATCCGCGGCCAGCTCGGCACGGTGCTGGGGGCGCTCGAGTCATACCTGCTGCTGCGCGGCATGCGCACCCTCTTCCCGCGCGTGCGTACCGCCACGGCCAATGCGCAGTGGCTGGCCGAGCGGCTGGCCGGCCATCCGCTGGTCGAGGCGGTCCTGTACCCGGGGCTGCCGGGCTTCGCGGGCCACGCGGTTGCGGCGCAGCAGATGCGGGGCGGCTTCGGCGGCATGATGTCGGTCCGTGTCAGGGGCAACGCCGCCATCGGCGTCGACGGCGAGCAGGCCGCCATCGCCGTCGCCGCGCACACGCAGCTGTGGAAGCGCGCCACCTCGCTGGGCGGCGTCGAGAGCCTGGTCGAGCATCGTGCCAGCGTCGAAGGCGACGGCACGCCGGCGCCGCCAGACCTGCTGAGGCTGAGCGTCGGCATCGAGTCCAAGGAGGATCTGCTGGCCGACCTGGAGCAGGCGCTGGCGGCGGCGCACCGGCGGAATACGGCGTAATCTTCCCTTCCCCACGCGCAGCGTGGGGAAGGTGGCCGAAGGCCGAATGTGGCCCAGCCCAGCTGTCATCCCGAGCGCAGCGAGGGATCTTTTGATGCAGGCGCACCGTGCGCCATTCGCAGAAGATCCCTCGCTTCGCTCGGGATGACAGTTCGTCCCTCCGCCCCTTCGGGCACCTCCCCAGCTTTCGCTGGCGAGGATGACAGTGCTTGCGCCGCGCCTCCTCCTGCGCGACGTTCGGTGTGAATGGGCGTTCATACGCCCCGGCAGCGCGGAGGAACGCCATGGCAGGGCGCCTGCAGGACAAGGTCGCGATCATCACCGGCGGCGGCAGCGGCATGGGCCGCGATACCGTGCTGCGCTTCCTCGAGGACGGCGCACGCGTGCTTGTCGCCGACATCAACGAAGCCAATGGCCGCGAGACGGTGGCGCTGGCCAAGGCGCGGGGACATGGCGAGCGGGCCGCCTTCGTGCGCTGCGATGTCGCCGAGGAAAGCGACGTGGCAGCGATGGTGGCCGAGGCGGAGCGGGTGTTCGGCACGCTCGATATCGCCTACCTCAATGCCGGTATCGGCGGTGCCTTCGGGCCGATCGCCGAGACGACGGTGGCAGGTTGGGACTACACCTTCGCCGTGCTGGTGCGCAGCGTGTTCCTGGGCATGAAGCATGCCTCGCTCGCCATCAGGCGGCACGGCCGCGGCGGCGTGATCCTGAGCACGGCGTCGATCGCGGGTTTCATCGGCGGTGCCGGCTCGCACGCCTACTCCGCCGCCAAGGCCGCCGTCATCAGCCTGACGCAGAATGTCGCGGCCGAGCTGGCGCCGCATCGTATCCGGGTCAACGCCATCGCGCCCGGCATCATCTCGACGCCGCTGCTGCACCGCGGCAGGCCGGAGAGATACGAGGCGCAGTTCGCACGCCAGCCGTGGCCCGACCGCGGCGACGGCACGCACATCGCCGACGTCGCGGCGTTCCTATGCTCCGACGACGCCCGGTTCATCACCGGCGAGACGGTCAAGGTGGATGGCGGCCTGCTGGCGCAGGGACTCGCGCTATGGGGCACCGGCAGCGACAACCCGATGCTGCGTGCCGCCGGTGTCAACCACGGCTCGACCGGGCGGCGGTGAGGATTCGGACCGCGGGCGTCCACGCCCGCATTCGCTCGCAGCGAAGCGAAGCGCGAAACACGGTCGGCGCTGACGCGCAACAGGCGAAAGCGAAGATGCGCGCGTGGACGCGCGCGGTCCGAAAAACAGACTCAGCTCTCCCTTTCGTAGACCAGCGTCTCGCCCTTGGTGCGGAAGAGGCCGTGCACCCACTCGTTGGCGGCGTACCAGATCTCGCCCTCGGCGTGGGGCAGCGTGGTGCGGAACCCGGTTGCCGTGCGCGATGCCTCCATCACCTTGAGCGTCTTGTCGCCCAGCGGCTGGACCGTCATCGGAACATAGCGGCCGCGCTCGCAATCGATCAGCATCCGCTGCCGCACGAAGGCGGGATTCCATGAGCAGTTCGTGGTCAGCGAATCGGCCGGTGCCGTCACCGTCGCGACAGGCCCCTCGATCTGCAATCCGCCCGGCGCCGGTGTCGTGCGCACGCGATAGACCTTGCCATCGTTGTTGGTGTCGGCGCTGAGCGACAGCAACTTGGCGCCCCGCCACACCTCCTCGCTGGTGTGGAGGTAGCGGAACACACGGATGAACGCGGCGTAGACCGACAGGTCGAGCTTGGTGCGCACGGTGACCTGGTCGCCGACGCGGACGAACGTCGTGTTCAGCCAGCCGATCGGGCTGCCGCTGCGGTGGACGCGGAAGACCATGTCCCTGGTCGGCATCGCCAGGGCCTGGGGTACCAGCGGCGCGGCGACGGCGCAGGCCCCCAGCCACGCCATGGCGCGCCGGCGGGTGGCCAGCGATACGGGTGCGGCCGGAATCGGTTGATCAGTGATGCGGGGCCGGCAATTGCTCAAAACGTTCTCTCCATCGTCACGGAAACCGGACAGGCCTGGGCGCCAGCCGCTTGCGGTATATCGGCGTGCAGCACATGGCGGAAGGGG
>Ga0187894_10004467_pt1 | contig 14990 bp, 24 predicted proteins | sample GBC1701081metaG_FD_136650 | JGI IMG/M metagenome (GOLD analysis project Ga0187894, IMG submission 136650) | White microbial mat communities from a lava cave in the Kipuka Kanohina Cave System on the Island of Hawaii, USA - GBC170108-1 metaG ...
GCTCCGCCGGCGGACGTTCGTCGTGGGGGTCGTAGCCCGCGGGCGGGTCCTGGGGTTGATCGGCGACCCACACCCACCCGTCGCTCTCCTTCACACCGAACACGGGGAGGTACCCGGGCGCCAGCTTCCACAGGTTCTCGGGTCGACAGTCGCGCCGGGGCAGGACGTTCTCGCCCGACTGAGGGTCGTACAGATAGTTGTGGCGGGGACAGCGCACCTGGCCGTCCCAGAATGTGGCGTCTTCTAGCGGCGTCATCTGATGGGGACACAGCGCTCCGAACGCCACTACCCGGCCGTCGGACCTCCGAGCCAGCAACACGTCATGGTCCCCGGCCCTCACCCGGCGAATCTCGGTATCGCCCGCCTCACCCGCTGGCAGTTCACGGCTCTCCAACACCTTCACCATGTTGCTCAACTGGCCTCCCGGTCGCACCGTGTCACAACGGACACATCTGCCAAATTCGAACGGCCGGCGGCCGAACCTTTGCCCTCCGAACGATACGGAGCCCCCGGGTAGGAGGGACGCCGACACGGCGCTACCAAATGAGATTTCATCGCCTAGGAGATGGCCGGCCGAAAAATCGCATCGCCTGCGCGACAATGAGGCATGCGGATTGCCTTTGTCGGAAAAGGTGGGGCGGGTAAGTCGGCCATCGCCGGCACCTTCGCCCGGACGTTGGCACGCCAGGGAGCACCGGTACTGGCGGTCGATTCTGACACGCTGCCCGGCCTGGCATTCTCGCTGGGTCTGGCCATCGACGAAACGCCTCCCATCCCCGACGACGCCGTGCGCGAGCGCCGAGAGGGTGAGCAGGGCGGGCGGTGGCGCCTGCGCGACGACATCGATCCCGCCCAAGCGGTGGAGGACTGGTCGGTCGACGCCCCCGACGGGGTGAAGTTCTTGCAGTTTGGAAAGATTCGGGGTACCGGCGCCAACCTTTGGAAGCCGCAAATGGCCTTCATGCAGGCAGTCAGGGCCTTGCCCGAGGATCGCTGGAACGTGGTGGGGGACCTTCCCGGCGGGACCCGGCAGGCCTTCACCGGTTGGGGCAGCTTCGCCCGCCTGATCGTGGTAGTCGTGGAGCCCACGGCCAAGTCCCTGCTCTCGGGACGGCGGCTGGCCCGTATGGTCACCGCCAAAGCCGATGGCCCGCCCCCCCAGATCGTTGCCATCGCGTCCAAGGTTCGCGAGCCGGGCGATGGCGACGTCGTGGCCCGGGGTACCGGCCTTGAAGTGGTCGGGGAGGTTCCGTGGGACGAGGATCTTGCCGACGCCGAGCGCCTAGCCCTGGCCCCCATCGACTACGCGCCCGACTGCGCTGCGGTACTCGCAGTACGGTCCATCGTGGACCGGCTGTGCGAACAGCGCGTCGCTTGAAGGCCGCCAGTTGTGGTTCACGTTGCATAGTTCAGTAGCAGTGTCCACCAGTTGCCCAAGCCCGAATGCGGCCGAGCACTCGAATACGAGAGGCCCTGAACTACATGAGAGGCCCTGAACTATATGAGAGGGAGAGATGAAGCTTGCTGTCGTAGGTAAGGGCGGAGCCGGAAAGACCACCACCTCGTCGGTGGTGGCCCGTCATCTGGCCCGTAGTGGACTACCCGTTGTTGCCCTCGACTGTGACTCCAACCCCAACCTGGGTATCTCCCTGGGCGTCGGGGGCGAGGAGACGGAACGCCTCATCTCCATGCGCCAGGCCCTCGCCGACGGCGAAGAGGAGCATGCGCCCACCTGGGACACGCTGTTGGCCCGCTACGGCTCCGATGGTCCCGACGGCATTCGACTGGCGGTGGTGGCCCGAATCGACAACCCCGATCCGGGATGCCTCTGATGTGGGCTCTCCCCCGAGCAGTTGCTCGGATCCGTCGAATTCACCGATGAAGTGGTCGTAGCCGACTTCGAGGCCGGAGTTGGCACTCTCACCCGCTTGAGCGAGGAACGCATCGACACCGTCCTCGTGGTCGTCGAGGCCACCCCCAAGTCAATGGAGGTGGCCGAGCGAGCCGTCGAACTGGCCAAGGCGCGCAGCGTGAGCCGGGTCGTGGTGGTGGCCAATCGGGTGCGCAACACCGAGGACCTGGAGAGTATTAGGGCTGCATTCGCAGGACTGGAGATCTTCGCTGTCCCCGACGATCCCAAGATCGTCGAGGCCGACCGCAAAGGGGTCGCCCCCTTCGACCTGGCCCCCGATGCTCCGGCCGTCCTGGCCCTCATGGCCATGGCCGACACCTTGGTGATCAGCCCGAACTAGGGCGCCAGCGGGTCGACCCCGGCATCGCCTAAAAGGGTCGTCAGGGTCGACAGATCCAACAGACCGGAGAAATCGACCGCGGTGCCGGCCACCAATTGGGCCCGGTCTTTGGGTGCCCCGAAACCGGTGAGTACCAGGTCGGCTGCGCTCAGGTCGTGATCGGCCGTGTATCGGTTCACGACCACGACGCAAACCAATCCGGCCGCCTTGGCCGAGGTCAATCCTTCGTAGGAATCCTCCACCGCCACCGCCGCCTCCACCCCGACCCCCAGGCGGTGCAGCGCTTCGGTGAACGCGTCAGGAGCAGGCTTGCGGTGGCTCACCTCGTCGCCGGTAACGACGACGTCAAAGCGGAACTGAGGCAGCGTGCATCCGAGCAGGCGGTCCACCCATCCGCGGCTTCCGGTAGTCGCCGCGGCCAGACGAACGCCGGCCTCCGTGAGTTCGCCCAAAAGCCGGGCTACCCCTGGCCGGGCCTGAAGGGCTCCGGAGTCGATCAGGTCCACCAGCAGCCCGGTCTTGCGGATATGTAAATCCCGAGCCAAAGGGACCCGGGAAGCCTCGTCCATTTCCTGTTCGGCCAGGTACCCCTCGATACGTCGCTGGCCCCCCGTGGTACGAAGCAGTCGGCCGTAGGTCTCCTCGTCCCAGCGATACGGAAGATCGAAGGCCTCGAAAGCCGCGTTGAAGGCCAGTCGGTGGCCGTAGCGCTCGCTGTCGACCAACGTCCCGTCGACATCGAAAATGACGGCTGCCGGGGTTACCAAGACGGGGGCTGTTCGTCGCCGGCCCCCAAAAGGGGGTTTCCCGAAACCAGCAGGTCAGCCCGGCCGCCCATGGCGGCCTCGTTCAATGCGTCGAGGGCCATCTGGGCTTCGATGCCCCACAGGTCCCAGGTCGAAAGGCGCAGAGCCACCATCTGCATGGCGACGGCCATCGCCAGCTGGTTATCCGCTTCGACCAGGGTCAGACCTTCTTCGACCAGCACGGAGGTGACCGATGCAATGATGTCCACGGACGGGTCCGGCACGTCCATTCGAACCAGGATCGAACGCATTTCCAGGCGCAGGGCCACGGCCACGTCTCGCTCGACTAGAAGGACCGGGCCTTCCACGTGTAGACGGTCGGAGTACGGAGCGATCCCACCCCGCAGCCACGCCCGCACCACCGATGCGTCGTCGCCGTGGGGACCATGGGGTTGAAGAAACGGCGGCAATGGCCAGTCAGACAAGGGACATCCCAGACCTAGGGCGCAACGAAGCGCAGCGACCAAATAGGACGAGGCGGGGCACTGGGCCCCGCCTCGTTCCGACTACCAGTTACGGCTGTACGTGAAGCAGGTACTAACGAGCTAGGCGCTCGGCCTGGACTGCGGCCTCTGTGAGACCGGAGGCCGTGCTGGCCAAGTTCCCGTTGATGCGATCGACAGCGGGCCCGATTACGGCACACTGGGTTTCCACGGCCCGGACCCCGAAGGTGACCTTGGCCAGGCTGGCACAGATGCGATTGAGCTGACGAGCAACCGTGTTGAGAAAGTACGCCAGAACGCCGACGAGTACGCCGATCTCGGTAACTGTGAGAAAGATACGTAGGTTCATCGGCCACGCTCCGCAGCTGCAGCGGCCTGGAAGAGTGCGGCGTGCTCACGTACCTCGCCCTGAAGCTCACTGGTGAGGCTTCCGGTTTGGTTGAGCATCCAGGTAGTAGCCGTGTTTTGGGCAACTCGGGTAGCCGTGTCCCACAGCTCCCGAACGTTCTTGTCGATGTCGTCAACAAAAGTGACGAGCAGGGACAGCAGCAGAATGACAGCGGAGATCACGACGGCTCCGAGACCCAGCGTGATCCACCAAAAAGTCACATGCTCCGTAGCGACATCAGCGAATACCACTACTGACCACCTCCGAGCGCAGCACGTGCCTCTTGGGCACTACGAATAATTGAGCGGACCCCCCCATTGACCTTGTCTACGTCCCACAAGGGCAAAGTGTTTATGCGGGCCTGGTCCAGTGCGCCGGTGATCTGGTCCGCCTGCACGCCAATTCGACGAGCAAGGAACAAAATCATCGCGACCAGCACCACCACGATGGTGATGACGACGGCAGCGATTGCGTACCCGACGTACCAACCGGTAAGAACGACTGCACCGATCATGTACACCCCTTCCGTTGAATGCGGGCTCACAATAGACTCAGCGCACGTAGTGGTCAACGGCTGATGTCGGCCAGGTTTCGATCCGACGATCGCTGTCGCCGCCGGGTCCTTCTTAGGAGGCGTCATGAACACCGATTCCGTTGAGCCGGACCCGAACGCGCCGACACTCGGCGCCGCCGACAAAGGTCCAAAGCCGATTGACGCGCCCAGCCCCAAGCCAAAGCGCCGGGTGCGAGCTGCGCCACCCGGCGCCGGCTCGGGCACTCCCAAACCGGCCCCCGCAAGCAGTCCAAAAGCCGAGCCTGCGCCTAACACCGAGCCGGTCCCCAAATCCAAGCCGAAACAGAAACATTCCGCTCCCGGCGCCAAGTCGACGCGCTCCACGGTGATCACCCTTACGGTTCTGTCGGTCCTGGTCGTGGTTGTGGCGGTGATCGCCTTCACCCGCAGCCCACAGCGCACCACCAGCCCCGGCGATACCACAGTGCCGCCCCCGGATCCCCCGGCCAGCACCACGGCCCCCGGAGGGGCCACCACGGTGCCCGCGGGCAACCTCACCAGCTTTCGAGACCCCGAGTCCGGCTTCGACGTCAAGTACCCGGCGACATGGGAACGCCTTACCCCACAGGACCCGAGTGTTCGCCTCGTCCTGCGCATCAACGGCGACAACGGGGTTTCGGTCCGGGTACAGCGCTTCGAACAGCCGACGACATCGGAGAACATCGAGAACATCAAAGCCTTCACCGACGGCGTGGTGTCTTCCAATCGCACCGCCAAAGTGCTTCAGCAGCGCAGCGTCACCATCGACGGCATGCCTGGCTACTTCTACCTCTACTCCTACACCGACGAAGCCACAGGCCGCGATGGCGTCCACGCCCACTACTTCTTGTTCCGGGGACGCAAAGCCAATCAAGTGGTCTTCCAGGCATCTCCGGACGACTTCGAAAAGCTGGCAGCGGTCTTCGATCAGGTCATCGAGGGCTTCCGCAGCGACCCGGACCTCTAACCGATCTTCACCAAGCCAAATACAAACGACCCGGCCATTCGGCCGGGTCGTTTGGTCAAGCGTTGTTGCCGTGGATCTATGCAGTCAGCCCAGTTAGAACTGGTTGCACCCTGAGGCAGCTAGGAGCACGGGAGCACAGTTGATGGAGTTCACGTGCTCGTGGATCGTGCCCGCTATGTGGCCAGGAACGCCGGCGGTGCCGACCTGAACTAGCACCTTGTTGAGGTCGTCCCGAATCCCACCGAACGGGCCGAAGGCCCGATCAGCACGACGGTTGATGGCTTCAACGCCACCGTCGGTCACGCCGAACGGGGCGCGACCGTTGATGTTCACCACCACAGGCTGCAGCGCGCTCACCGTTCCGTTGATGCTGCGAACGCTTCCGTTGATTTCAGAGGCGTTGCGCAGGATGTCCGAGACGGTGGAGTCGATGCTGCGGGCGGCGTCGAGAATCTCACCAGCCTGGGGCGAGAGCGGCTTGGCCGCAGCAAGAATCTCTTCGGCCTTCTGGCCGATCTCGTCGAGCTTCTTGGTTTCGTCGAGGCGGGCGACGTTGGAACCCTCGCCTACCTCACCGACGATCACCTTCACCCGGTCATCGATCTGCTTGGCCGCCAGCGTTACACGGCTCAGTTCGATCACCGCAAAGAGGGCAAAGGCGATGGTGACGGCCAGGTTGAACCCGACGATCCCCTTTTCACCTGCCGCCCGAAGGCGCTTAGCCCTATCCACAGTTACCTCCGGTAGCCGCCAATCCGGCCACACCCGACTGGCACACGCTGGTGAGGTGACCGCTGGCCGACTGCAGACCACCCAGAACGTTCTTGGCGTCCGCCTCGGCATTGTTGAGACTGCCGACAGTGGTACCGAACGGTCCCGGAGTTCCTCCGGACGATGCTGAACCCTGACGGGGCGAGTTGCGCCCGTTCAGCTTTTGCACCCGCTGGTGGATGTCCTGGACGCCCAGGTCGTCGGCGGGCTCGTCTGCGTCGATCAGCAGGCCGCTGACCGAGTTGACCGTTCCGAGAACGGTGACGAGGATCGAGGACGTGTCCTTGAGGGACCCGTCGACGGTGGTTAGCGTGCCGTCGATCGACGTAAGTGCAGCGATGATGTCGTTGGCCTGGCCCGGAATGGGCTTGAGGGCCGGGTCGATACCCGACAGGGCGGCGTTGATGCGGTCGACCTGGTTGGGCAGCGTGGGTACATTGCCGCCGGCGCCGGTGACAGCCCGATCGGCGGTGGCCAGGTTGCCGTTGATGGACGCCAGTGAGTTGGTGATGATGATCAGGTAGACCACCACGACCAGGGTGACCACCGTGAGGAGAATCACCCACACCTTCAGCCAGCGGGACAGGAATTGGGTCTGGTCGTCGACCTCACGACGCCGGGGCGTCGAGCGGTAGTCGGCCTGCGAGGACATGGTTTGGACCATCGTTATGTCTCCCTTTCCCCTCAGCCGTCCAACAGACCGGAGTCGATGGCGTCGGCCAGCCGGTTGATCTTGTTGGCTTCCACAAGAATTCCGCCGGTGTCAGACTTGATTTCGCCGGCCAGAGCCAACGTGGTGTCAAGGTTGGCGTTGATCTGGGCAACGCCGTCGTTGATGTGACGGGCCGTACCCAGGATCGTCGAGGCGGTGCCGTTGATGCCTCGGGCCGTCCCGTTGATGGTTCCGGCGCTGCCGTTAATCGACGTGGCCAGACTGTCAATTGACTTGGCCAGACGGATGACCTCGTTCAGTTGGCCTTCGAGCGGCTTCGCCGTGTCGAGGATGGACCCGGCGAGTTCGTTGGTTCGACCGAGCTTCAGCACCGCGGCGGTGGCGGTGTTGATACCGCCGGCCGTCTTGGCGATGTTGCCGGCCTTGTCGTTGATGCTCTCGGCGGTCTGGGCCGTGCGCTGCAAGAGCACTACGGCAATGGCCACCACCACGAGCACGAGGATCAACGAGAGCGTGGCTTGGCCACGTTCATCGGCGGTAGATCTCCACCGCATCGTCATACATTCCCCCCCTGCATAGGTTTGACCGGGCACGGGAGCTGGCTGCGGCGAAGAATGCGTTGCTGCTCTGTTGCCCGCTGGTTTCCCACGGACTGTGGAATGCCGGACTCTATGGCACGGCCTGCGCGCATGCAACCGTTCCGAGGACACTCTCGACGGCTAATTCGACGCCCTCAGCGAGCAACAACGAAAGAGGCCTCCCCCAGAGGAGAGGCCTCTTCCAAGAGTCTGCGGTCCGGACTACCCACGGTCAATAACCCGCTGGCAACCCCTGCTTCCGGCCAGGGCGGACTAACACATTGACCGATCGACGATGACGCCGGAAAGCTAGAAGCCCTGAAGTCGCGGGCGGTAAGCCGTAGCGCCGTGAGGAAGCCCGCCCGATGCCTTGCGAGCACGGGGCTGACCGCCGGTGACCAGAGCGTCGAAGTCCTGGTCGATGGCGCTGATGTTGCTGGCGATGTCGCGCACCACGGGAGCCAGAGGCTCGGTCTGGGCGGCGATGGAACGAACGCCCACGAGCACAGTGCCGACCGTGAAACTCACGTTGTTGAGTGTCGACGCGATGGTGATCAGGTAAAAGGCCAAAGCAGCCACGATGATGGCTACTCCGACGAGCGTCACAATTGTTACCGGGCTGATGCCCATAACTGGGGTCCTCGCTTTCTCGTTCGTCGGGCCTGCGGCCCGTCTCGGGTCCTGCCGTCTTGAACTTGCGGAATCGGTTTTGAGCGGCGAGGAATTACAGAATGCGCTGGAGCGCCGCGCCGTAGCGGCCGGCGTTCTGGAGCGCAGTGGCGGTGAGGTCCCGCGTGGTGAGGAGCTTCGGTACTGCATCGAGAGTTCCGGTCAGCTTCACGCCATGGTCGAGAATGTCATCGGCATAAGCCTTGATCTCGAAGATGGGGCGGAGAACCCGGTTGAGGAATAACAGACAGACTGGCGCAACTACGGCGATAAGGACGATGTTGCCGATCCACCAGAGGGCCATTCACGTACCTCCGTTACATACCGCCGGCAGGCGCCGGCTGAGAGGCCCGCATTGTATGTTCCCGACATCTAGTTCGAAAGTCCTCTGTTGCGCACATCTAGACGAAACGTTGCATCGAACGCCGTGAGCAGGCCCGATGGGAGCCGCAAGGCCCCAAAGTGCGGGTTGTCTCTCTAGGCAGGAGCCACCGTTTCGGCCATCGTCACGTCTACGTGGGCAATTATTTCGGCGATCGCCCGGCGAACGGCCCCTCCGGCTCCTTCGGGCAGCGGAATTCCTCGGCGGTCGGCATCCACCACGTCGGCATCCACGGGGATGATGCCTGCCAGCGGCACGCTGTACTCTGCGCAAACGGAGCGGAAGAACTCCTCGTCATCGGGCAGTACCGCTTTGTTCCCGACTCCGTAGACACGCCTCAAGCCGAGTTCCTCGGCGAGCACGATGGTGCGTCTGGCGGTAAGGATGGACTTTCGGCTGGGTTCCATAATCACCAGCAACACGTCGGCGTAGGCCAGGGTGCCCCCCGATCTGCTCAGGTGCTCCAGCCCGGCTTCCATGTCCACCAGGGTCACATCGGCCTCTTCGTCGATGGCCGCTCCGAGAATGCTGCGCACGGCAGCGTGGTTACCGCAGGTTCAGCCCGCACCCGCCTGTGTGATCCGCATGGCGTGGAGGAGGGTCACTTCGCTCGGGGTCACTGCGCCGTACTGGCGCACCAACTCGGCTGGCGTCAGGCTGCCGCCGCCGGAACCGACCACCAGAGCTCGCGGCAGGACAGGGACCCTGTCGGCAGCGGAGGCATCCAAACCAAGGCTGAAAGCCAAGTTCGGGTTGGAATCGGTATCGATCGCCAAGACCCTTTGGCCCCGAGCTGCGTAGGCCTGTGCCAACAGGGCCGAAGTGGTCGTCTTGCCGACCCCACCCTTGCCAACTACGCCGAGCTTCATACGACCATCCTCGCGCGCCTGTGGCCCTTTAGCGACCGGGACTTCTGGCGAGCCCTATGCGGCCTGCACTCCGGCGGCCTACACTCCGGCGGGCGCCTGTCGGGGCGCACGTATGGACCGATGCCGTCCGTGTGACGGCGACCGCATCGACAGGAGGCTCGAATGAGCAGCAGGCCGCGCGATTACACGACCACCGACGAGATTCACATGGACCCGGGCGAGCTCCACGACCCTGTGGGCAGCATTCCCGCCTACTCCTCAAACCTGGAGTCGGCCCTTTCGAGCGTTTCCAACAAGAACGTTGCCGCTCTCGGCGGCCCCGCTTACGACATCGCCATGCGCCGCATCATCCGCGACGACGACCGCCGCTACCTGCGGGACTGAATTCTCGCACCCGACCCGACTCCGCACCCCGAATTTCCGCCGGCGCCGACCGGCGGAGGCTCCGGAGGTCAGACCACCTCGAGGGTGCGGAGTTGATCCACCCCGATGCGCTCCACCATGCCGGTCGGTGATTCAAGTTCCAGACGGGCAGTGCGGTTGACCCTGGCCGCAATTCCCCGCGTCTCCCCCTTGGGTAACAAGGTGAGTTTGACCCTCTTGCCCATCACCCCGCACTTACTCTCGTAGGCGGCCGCTATTCCCGGAGGCCCCTCGGCCGCCAACTCGGCGCTACGGCTATCGACCGCCTCCACCACCGCTGCCAGCGCCTCGTCGCGCCTCTCACGTCCCAGGCCCAGAGCCACAAGGTCCATTCGGATCGTGACCACCGACGTCTTCACCTTGCCGGGGCCGAGTTGGATCTCCGCTCTTACCGCCGCCAAGGTGTCGCGCGTCCCCGTCACCACAGCTTCATCCGGCCACCATGTCTGCACCGGGCTACCCAGAACTGCTTCGGCGGCGTCGGCAGCCGACAGACCGGCCAACAGCCAGAGCGCCTCGCCCTCCTCGGCCGACAACTCGGGTCGCACGACCACGGCGCAGGCCAGCGAATCGGTGAGAGCGGGGGTCCACAGCCGACCGTGCAATCCTCGGGGCCCGATCTCATGGTCGACCAGCACCGTGGCGCCCTGAGGTGCGTCTTCAGTGTTTGCCCATGCCAAGGCCATGGCCTCGGACGACACCGCAACCGGGAAATAGCGAAATGGTCGGCCGAACCGTTCGGTGGTCTCGGCCGAGAAGGCGGGTGAGAATTCGGGCTGGTTCACTTCGCCACCTGGGGCACGATGCGGACCACTTTCCATGAACCGTCCTCCATGGCCAACTCCACCGAACCCATCGGCAAAACACCGCCGAGCACAGGGGCCAAAGGTACGTTGAGAACCACTCGGGCCTGACCGGGCGCAGGTTCGATGGGGTCGGTCTCGTACTGCAACACGTCGAGATCGTTGCCGGCGAGGTCGGCGCGAAGGCCCACGATGAGGTCGGACAAGAACTCGTCATATTCATCGCGCGACGCGGTGGCGTCGCGCAGCCGGGCGACCAGATCCTCCTCCATGCCCCGCTTGGAGGCCACCTTCAAGACGGTGTTGCGGGCTTCGACGGAGAACAGCTCCCACACCGTCTTGTGCTCCCCCCAGGCGATGGCCTCGATGAAGCGAGCCACCATGGCAGCGGGGGTCTCCTGATCGGAAATGCTGGTGGGTTCTGCGTTCATGGTCGCTCCCAACCGAGGTTGTAAAGGAAATCTCGTACGTGAATGCGCTGCACCCCGCCCAGCGCGTCGCCGATGGCCTGGTCGAGACCACGGTCGGCCGAGTCTCGGTGCTCATCGCTCAGCTGGCACAAAGCGGCATAGAGGGCTTCGAGGGTGATGGTGTGATTTTCCTGAGGCAGTTCCATCACGTACTGAAGGGACGTATCGAACACTTGGCGACTCTCCTGTTCGCCCATCTTGCCGGTAGCCACGAAGAACTCCGTCAATCCGGTGCTGCGGCGTGGTTCGGGCGAACCCAGCAGGGCGACCAGGCGACCCTTGAGCAGGCCGGTACGTTCGTCCTCTTTGATCTGGGCGGCAAGGGCCGCGAAGTGGTCGGTGCGACCGAGGCCGGGGGCAATCTCGGCCAGCTGCTTTTCGGTTCGCTCCAGGCTCAGGTAGGCCTGTTGCCAGGCATCCGCGTGGATACGTGTATCGAGGGTGCCCAGTGCGTCTTCGAAGGCCGCCAAGGCGCGGCGGAGATTCACCGTGCCGCCCAGACCGGAGTAGGCCAGGCCCAGATTGTGTTTGGCCAACGCGTACTGAAAGGGGAATCCGGCCCGGGTGAACACTTCAAGGGAGGCCGAAAACGCCCGAACTGCTTCTTTGAGAAAGCTTTTAGCCTCCTCGGGTCGCTTGATGGCCAAGGAGCTGCAGGTGACGCCGACGCTGTGCTCCACCAGGCCCTGGTGATAGGGCGCTTCCTCCGGGTCGAGATCCGATTTGGCTTCTTCGAAGTCGGCCAGGGCCGCCTCCAATGCCTCTTCGGTTCCAAGGGCGGTGTGGGCGTGGCCTCGATTCACCAGTGCTGCCACCCGGCCGCGGCGACCTTCCGACGTCGAGTTGTCGAACAGGGCGACCGCGTCGGCGAAAGATTCGATCGCCTCGGGGACCTGCCCAAGTTCGGCTCGGGCCAGGCCGAGATTGTTCAGAACTGCCGCTCGTTCGTTGGCCCCGCCCTCGTCCAATAAGTCGGCCGCCTTTTGGAACAGTTGGACCGCCTTGTCCCGGTTGCCCAGACCCCGGTGTGCGGCGCCCGCGGCGTTCAAAGCCCGGGCATGGTGCACCGGCTCCAGGCGGGGATCGAAGATGGCGGCGGCGACGTCATAACAGGCAAGCGCCTTGCGCAGACCGTCTGCCGGGCTGGACGTGAGCGCCTCGGCGTAGGCCATGCCCAACCTATAGGCCACCGTGGCGTGTTCGTGAGGCCGGCTGGCCCGGGGCACACCCTCCAACTGCTTTTCGAGCGCCGTAATAACGCTTTGGCGATCCTCGGCCATGGTCATGGACTGGGCACCTCCGCTTTCAACTCGCTCGACTCGTTCAACTTCGGGGTCGTCCCCCAGGCACGGCGCAACGATGCGATGTGGGCCACGATCTCGTCGACGGCAACTCCCACCGCTGCGGTCACCGGTTCGGACATTCCGGTACCAATCGAATCGGGGTCGACCGGCTGGCATCCCACCATAAGAACCTGCGACGGCAGAACGCCCAGAGCCTTCGCCAGCATCATGGCCCGGCCCGGGGTGGCCAGATGCATATCGGCCAGGAGGTCGTTGCGCGCATCCGGAGTGAGGGTGTGCACATCGACGACATCCGGCTCGATGAGCATCACCTGGCCCGGTGGGCGGCCCCGGTCGACAGCATCGATGATCACCAGCGCGTCATACCCGGCCTGGAGTTCCTGGACCAGCGAAATGCCCCCGATCCCGGACTCGAAGACCTCCACGCCATCGCCCAGGTCCATCTCCATCAGTCGCTGGGCCACCACACATCCGAAGGCATCGTCAGCCCGCAGCACATTGCCGACGCCCGCCACGAGGATCCTGATCCGGTGGGTCCGGTGGTCGAGAACCAAGCTCAGCCTTTCGTTTCGGCCGGCGTCTCCGCCACCCGGACGGCGTAACCCTTGAGGACCCACCAGGTCAGATATTCCTCCAGCTCGGCCCTTGCCTCGGCATCAAGGTCCTCGCTCCAGTGATCGAGGCGCTTACTCACCTCCGAGGCGATGATCCGGTCGAGGCCCTCCACCGTTCGATCCACGTCACCAAGAAGATGCTGCGCGGCGTCGTCACCCCGGAGGTCGGTTGCGATCAGCCGAGCGGCTTCGTCCAGATGTTCGATGGCAGGCTGATAGTCAGTCTCGGGATCGAACGCCACCCCGGCAATGGCTTCCTCCACCCGGCGGAGGCAGTACCCATTCAGCACGGCGGCGCCGGCCCAGATGCCCACCTCCGGGGACGGCTGAGCCAGGCGTTGCTCACCGACCACCCGATCCACGAACTTCTTGGCCAGGGGGCTTAGGGGGTGTGTCTGGGCCAAAGCGCGGGCCCGGTAGGCGATCTCCTCGGCGGTGTAGGGCTCGGCTCGCTCTCCCATGGCGGCCCCCGCCGCTCCCCCGCCCTTTGCGGCACCGGCTGCGGCCTCGATCACGCCTGGGGCTTCTTTTTGCCAATCTGAAGCAACGCGGCCTGGGGCTCAGGAACGGCCGATGGCTCGGGCTCGGGCGCCTTGGGCTCGACAACTTCAAGGCGGCGGAAGTTAGGCCAGTGGCGCTGCAGCGCCTCCTCCACGCCGCCTTTGAGCGTGGCCGCCGAACTGGGACAGCCGTCGCAGGAACCGAGCATCTGCACCGTCACCACCCCGTCGACGATGCTGTCCACCGTGATCATCCCGCCGTGGGATTCCACGAAGGGTCGCATCTCCTCGAGGGCTGCGTCCACCGCTTCTTGGGCGAATTCCGAGTCACGATCGTCGGGGGTTTCCCCCAGGTCGTAGGTGAACAGGAACAGACCGGTCACATCGTCGCGGGCCACCGACTCCAGGAAGATGTCGCCCCGCCAGGCCCGGATCATCTCTATCAGTCGACCCAGACCTTCGCGGTGGAAAGCATCGACCAGGTCCAGAAGCTCTTCGATGGAGTCTCGAACGGAGGCGTCAGAGTGATCCATCAGCTCATCGGCCAGTTCAGCGACCCGAGGCAGGATCTTGTCGTAATCCAGTTCTTCGATGTCAGGCATCGGGCCCTCCGTTGTAGATGGCATGGGGATCTCCCAAGATGGTCCGGCCGGCCGCGGCTGCCGGGGCCTGAGGACCGCCAATGGTCAATTCGTTGCGGATCATCTCCAGGATGGTGTCGACCTTGGATTCGATCTCGGCCGAGAAGCCCAATCCGAAGGCTCGGTCCGCAGGTTCAATCTCAATCACAACCGTGTCGGCGGGAAACCCATTCCAATAACGGACGATGGCCAGGGTGTGATCGAGGTCGATGATGCCGCCGATGGCCTCGCCCATACGTTCGACAACCTCGTCGTCGGGGGGCGGGGTGAGGTCCAACTGGTAACGACGGATGGTGCCGGGAGGGTCCACGTCACGCGGCATGGCGCAGACCAGAACGACTCTTCCCGGGCGCAGGTCCTGCAGGGTGTGGAGAACCCGATGGGCCGAATAAGAGAGGTCCTCAATGGCCACGTCCTCAGGCCACTCCAGATCTTCGATACGGCGCAAAAACTGGGTTCCGAAATCGAGGTCCCGGAGCCATGGCAGTCCTATTCCCCCGATAAGGACGCGAATGCCGCTTTCGGTTTCTTCAGTGGTGGAAATGGACACCGTTGGGCGCTCCTCTTCTCCCGCTCAGGGGCCGCTCGGGCCCTGGTTCTCCCGCTCAGGGGCCGCTCGGGCCCTGGTTCTCCCGCTCAGGGGCCGCTCGGGCCCTGGCGGGCGGACATACAAACGCCACCCCGGCTGGTTCCGCCGGGGTGGCGTTCGATACGAACGACTGCTTGGTCAGATGTTGTCTTAAATGGATCCTGCCAAACCCCTATTCCAGGGTGCAGCCGCAGGAGTTGACCTCCCGGACGATGGTGCCCTGGCCGGTGTCCATGTGGGTGGTGCAGGGCATGCAGGGGTCGAAGCTGCGGATGGCCCGCAGGATGTCGATGCC
>Ga0187894_10004468_pt1 | contig 14988 bp, 10 predicted proteins | sample GBC1701081metaG_FD_136650 | JGI IMG/M metagenome (GOLD analysis project Ga0187894, IMG submission 136650) | White microbial mat communities from a lava cave in the Kipuka Kanohina Cave System on the Island of Hawaii, USA - GBC170108-1 metaG ...
GAGCAGGAGCGCCGGGGTTGGGGGTCCCCGCCGCACGCGGCGGGCGTGGTCGGAAGGACCCGGGTGCCCGCCGCCATGAGCACGCGCGGCGGGGTTGGGGGTCCCCGCCGCACGCGGCGGGCGTGGTCCGAAGGACCCGGGTGCCCGCCGCCATGAGCATCGACGCCTACGTCGGCGATCACCAGGGACAGTGGGACCGGCTGGGTCGCCTCGTCGCTCGGGCCGGACGGCGACCCAACAAGCTATCGGCCGAGGAGTTAGAGGAATTGGTGGGCCTCTACCAGCAGGTATCGGCGCAGCTGTCCCACGTGCGCACCGCTTACCGGGATCCGGCCCTCACCGCCACCCTCACCCGGCTGGTGGCTCGGGCCGCTTCGGTGGTCTATGGCACCCGGTCGCGCAACCTGGCCGCCGTAGGACGCTTCTTCAGCGTGGCCTTCCCGGCTTCGGTATGGCACGCCCGGGTGTTCATTTTGGCCAGCGCCGCGCTGTTCTTGGTTCCTTCGGTGGGGGTAGGCGTGTGGGTGGCCAATTCCGACGCCGCCCTGCAGGCCACCGGGCCGGCGGCAGTCCGGGAGGCCTACGTGGCCGACCGGTTCGAGGACTACTACTCCTCCCAGCCGGCGGCCGCCTTTTCTTCCCAGGTGTTCACCAACAACGTTCGCGTCGGCTTCCTGGCCTTCGCGGGCGGCATCGCCTACTGCCTGGTTACCGCAGTGATCCTGGCGATGAACGGGGCCAGCCTCGGGGTGGCGGCAGGGATGTTCTCGGCGGTGGGGGAATCGGGCCGATTTTGGGGCCTGATTCTTCCCCATGGGCTCCTCGAGATCACCGCGGTGTTCATTGCCGGCGGGGCGGGATTGCGCCTCGGCTGGACCCTTATCGACCCTGGCGACCGGCCCCGGCTTGCGGCGCTGGCCCAGGAGGGGCGGCGCTCGGTGACAATTGTGATCGGCCTGGTGGCGGTGTTCGGGGTGGCGGGAATCATCGAAGGCTTCGTCACCGGATCCGGGCTGCCCACCTGGGTGAGGGTGGGAATCGGCACCGTGGTGGAGGTCGCTTTCCTGCTTTACGCCATCGGCGCCGGGCGCAGAGCGCAGGCCGCCGGCTTCACCGGTTCGCCAGGAGAGGAATTGCGTCGACCTATCGGGCGGTCGCAGGCCATCGGCCAATGGACCAGACTCAGAGCCGACCCCTCATCTTGATGTCGATGTAGGCGTCGGCCAAAGCCATCGCCAGATGCTGCGGCTCGGCGTCGACGACGTCGGCGCCCAAAGCCCGCAGCCGAGCAACGGTGCGCGACCTCGAGTCCAGACCCGAAACCGCAGCGGCCTTGCGGTAGGCCCCGGTGGCGTCGGTCGGCACGGCCCGGGCCCAGGCCAAAACCTCGGGATCGGTCACCCCGACCACCATCACGAGGTGGCGGCGCAGCACCAGGGGTAGGGCCGGCAGCAGGGTTTCGGCCACGGCTTCGGCCACCAGGTCGCTGACGATCACGAGGAGGCAGCGGCGACGGAACCGCCCAAGGGCGGTGAGAAAGGCGCCGCGGTAGTCGCTCTCCACCAGGCGAGGCTCCAGCCGGTATAGAGCTTCGGTCACCCTGGCCAGTTGCGCCGAGCCCGGCGCAGCCGCCACCACCGCCCGGACGTAGTCGTCGAAGGCGACCAGGCCGACCCGATCCCCAAGGCGGGTGCCCACCGCAGTCAGGGCCATCACCGCGTCCAGGGCGTGATCGAGGCGAGGGGCCGCCACCTCAGGCCGGCCAGGCCCTGCGGGGGCTATCACCTGACCGGCCATGGTGCGGCCGGTGTCGAGCAGGACTACCACCGTCTGATTGCGCTCGGCCCTGTAGGTCCGCACGATGGTGTGGCTGCTGCGGGCCGTGGCCGACCAGTCGATGCGCCGGAAGTCGTCGTCCGGCGAGTACTCCCGCAGCGAATCGAAATCGGTCCCCCCGCCTGCGCCCCGCACCGATCGGAGCCCGATCGCCAGTAGCTGAGCGCGCCGCACGCGGAGTTCAGCTTCGGCTCGGGACCGAAACGGCGGATAGACGCGGATAGTTCCGGGGAGGGCCACGAAGGCCTGGCGGGCGGCCAGGCCCAGCGGCCCGTGGACCCGCACGGTGATACCCCGGGAGTCGAAGCGACCTCGCCGTGTCGGGTTCGCGTTCGTGGCGGCCTGGGCTGATCGGCGCTTCGGCACGCTCAGGCGGGCCCGGCGAGTTCTCGTGGCGAGTGAAGGGGCCAAGTCATCGGCCAACTCCACACGGAGGCGGCGACCACTGGGGTTGGTCACCGTCCATCCCACTTCGATCTCGGCTCCCAGGACCACGGCCCGGGGCAGGAATCGGGTGATGGTGAGGCGCTGAGGGCGAAGGGCACACATCCAGTCGGCCAGGGCGACCATCAGCAGCGCCAGGTTCGCCACGGCCAGAGCCAGCGCCGGCCGGGGTGCGGCCACCACCCCCAGAGCTACCACGGCGGCCACTACCGCGAGGCGCCGGGTCGGCACCGGTAGTCCGGGCCCGCCCGACCGCTTTTCGGGCGCAGGCACGTTCAGCGGGGCTCTACCGGCGTCGTTCAGCGGGGTACGGGCACCGACGTCAAGATGGCGTCGAGCAGGCCATCGGGGGTGACGCCTTCAAGCTCCATCTCGGGACGCAGCGCCAACCGGTGGCGCAGAACCGGCTTGGCCACGGCCTTCACCTCGTCGGGAGTCACGAACGCCTTGCCCGCAAGCCACGTCCAAGCTTTGGCAGCCCACAACAACATGGCAGCCCCCCGGGGCGAGGCCCCGAGCACGAGCGAGGGTGACTGCCGAGTGGCCCGAACCAGGTCCACCACGTAGTCGAGAACCTTCACCTCGGTTGTGATCTGGGCAACCTCGGCCCGGGCTGCGGCCAGCTCGGCAGCGCTGGCCACCGGCCTCACCCCCAGGGCGGCCAGGTCATGGGGATCGAGACCCCGGTCGTGACGCGCCAGCACCTCGCGCTCTTGTTCAGCCGTGGGATAGGGCACCGTCAGCTTCAACAGGAACCGGTCGAGTTGAGCTTCGGGCAGGGGGTAGGTGCCTTCGTACTCCACCGGGTTTTGGGTGGCGATGACCATGAACGGATCTGGCAGGAGGCGGGCCTGGCCCTCCACGGACACCTGGCGCTCCTCCATGGCCTCGAGCAGGGCGGCCTGAGTCTTGGGTGGCGTACGGTTCAACTCATCGGCCAGCAGAAGGTTCGTGAACACCGGTCCCGGGCGAAACCGAAAGCCCTCGGGAGACAGAATGCTCTGCCCGGTGACGTCCGACGGCATCAGATCGGGGGTGAACTGGACCCGGGAGAACTGAAGGTCCAACGACGCGGCCACGGCCTTGACCAGCAGCGTCTTGGCCACTCCGGGCACGCCCTCCAGGAGAACGTGACCACGGACGAGCAGCGCAACGACCAGGCCCGTCAATGCTGCTTCTTGGCCGACGACAACCTTGGCTACTTCATCACGCAGAGCCAGGACGGCGACTCGGGGTGAGCGGTCCTCGGCCCCAACCTCCGCCGGCTCCCTGCCAGAGTCAACCATGATTGACGCGGCGGCGCAGGTTTTCGAGACCCCGGGCCAGCTCCACCAGTGCTGCCTCGCTCCTTACCCCGCCCGATTTCGCAACCTGGGCCCGTCCCCGCTTCAAGGTCCCAGTCCCACTTGGCTTCGACATCTCAGGGTCTCCCAACAAAGCCGCCACCTCCTCAATATTGATCAAACCAGGGATATTGATCGATCCTTGGCCGTCGGTCCCCGGCCCCGGTACCCCTTGGCTTGCCGTCGAACCGTCTGTCGGAATCGGCGGGTGCCGTTGCGCCGCCACCGCTTGGGCCAAAACCAACGCCGGAGCCTCCGCTGGAAGTCCGAAGCGTGAGCTCAGCGTACGCCGCAAGTCGCTCCGAAGCACCGCTGCAGCGTGCTCGTGGGTTCGGGCCCGCTGGTTGAGGTCACCCACCGCTGCCACCAGGTCCGAAGCCGGAAGGACCACCGGAAGCGACTCGACCACGGGAGGGCCCAGCCGGCGAGCCCGCCACGCCGCTGCCACCAAGAAGGCCACCCCGAACTGCATCAGAGCCCACCGGATCCCGTCAGGGATCAATTCGCCCAGGCCCTGGCGGCCCCCGCCCGGCAACGGGGGCTGCATGATCACCACCCGTTCGGAGCGGGTCGGCGCCAGCAGGGTGGCGACCAGGAGGGCATTGTCGGCTTTGGTGATCTCGCGATTGACCAGGGCCCCCGGACCGCCCAAACCCACAACCGTCCCCAGGCCCTCGGTGGTCACGACCATCCACGACCGGGCCCCGCCCGGAAAGCAACCGACAGCATCGGTCGCAACGTCGAACAAGGTCGCCCCCGGGGCGCTGACGCCGTCGATACGATCCATGGCCGCGAGGTCGCATCCGGGCGCCAGATCGGGACCGATCGAATCCGATTCGCTTTCTTTGGCCGGTTTGGCCGGCGCAAGCTCCGAATCCGGATCGGCCACCACCAGGGTCCCCCCCCGGGCGACCCAGTCCGATATCGCCCCTCGCATCTCCGGCTTCAGGTCGTCCTGAAGGACCACGACCACATCGTCTTGGGCGACAGGAGCGCTACTGCTCACCGAAACGTCGGCCCCCAGGGCCCGAATGGTCTCCACCAGGGCTTTGGTGCCCGCCGGGGCGGCCGATGCCGGGTCCAGGGGCGGACCGTCCGACGGAGGCGGATCGACCAGAAACCCCAAGGCCAGGAGGGCGATCACCATGGTCACCCAAGGCACCGCTGCCCCCAGCCTTCGGGCCGACCCCGGCTGGCGGGTCATCGCCGCCGAGCCAACACCTGGGTGGCGAGGCGACTAAACTCGGTCGCCTCCTCGGCGCCCGTCGGACCGCCGCCGTACCAGGCCGCCTCGAAGAGAGCTGTGGCCGCCGACGCCGGTTCGGCCGCCGCCGGGAGCGCGGCGGCGATGTCTCGGCGGTACTCCCCCGAGGTGCGCCCGGCGATCTCCTCGACCACGCCACGTTCCGCCAGCGCGCTCACCATGGCCCGGTGGCGACATCGGATGGCTGCGGCCCAGCGTCCGGCCCGCTCGTGAGCTTCGGCCTCGGTATTCCAGTCGGCCGCTGTGCGCGCCTTGGCGGTGGGGACTCTGGACCGCCTAGACGGGTTGCGGGTGAAACCCCGGCCAAAGCGCACAGCGGTGAAGACCAGCGCCATGACGCCGGCCAACGCGATGGCCACCACTACGCCAGTGCCGCGCCCGCCTCCGCTCAACCCGATGAGAATTCGCTGCAGGCGCTCGGCGATCCACGCCTGCGCTCGTTGAACCACGTTGGGACGTCGCCGAGCGAACTCGGGGCGAGCCAACACCTCATCCGCCGCCCGGGCCGCATCCTGGGCCGATCCGACGAAGCTCGGCAAACGGCCGTCTCCTTGCTGGGCGACAGTCACCACTCGATCAGGCGGGGTGGCGGCCCACGCAGGACCGGCTGCCCAGGCCACTGGTGTCAAGGCCATGACCAAAGCCAGGAGCCCGATGAGCCAGCTGTTCGACCTCGCAGTTAGTGGCCCGCAACGAACCACCGTGCAACGCTTCACGGTGAAGGCGTGGCGCCTATCGGGGCACCGGAAAGTTCCCGCGCTGCTATGGCCAAGTCCAAACCCTCCCGACGAATGCGGGCGTCGAGGTAAGCAACCGTGGCGATGCTGGCCACCAGCGGTTGGGTGATGAGCGCTGCCGCAGCGCCGCCGCCGGCCGCCAAGGCCCAGCCTCGGTCGTATCCCACCAACAAAGCCAGCACTTCGGGAACGATGCTGATGGCAACGCTGATACCGGAACTGACTGCCACGGTGGCCAGGGCCACGCCCACGGTGGGGAAGAATCGGGACCACAACAACCGGTAGGACCTCTTCAACGCGGCGGTAGCCCGCAATTCTTCCACCGCCAGGGCCGGCGAAACCGCCATGCTCAGGGCCATGGCGCCCAGGGCAGGCAGCAACAAGACCACGCCCGCCGCCCCCTCGACCAGGTGGACCAAGATCCAGGCCCCCACGAACGACGGCCAACGCCTCGCCGCCATCTTCAAGGCCTCCCGGGCCCTGATGGTCGTTCCCAAATAGGACGACGCCGCTACTCGGCACAAGGCACCGATGAGTACCGGCATCACCAGCGCGGCTGCCAATGTGGAGACCCCGAATGCCACCGATGAACCCGGTCCAGAGGTGACGGCCGTACCGGCCACCGAGGCCTGGGTAATCAAATCGGCCAATCCAGCGCCCCCGAAGACGTCGCGGCTGAGATAAGCCGTGATCAGCTGAAGGGGGACAACGAAAAGGGCGGTGAGGGCCACCATCGGCCGGAAATTCGCCTTGAGCAGAGTCAGGCCCCCATCGAGGATCTCGCCCAGGCTCATCGGATGCATGGCCAAAGGCCGCCCCGCACTCATCGTCGAGGCCTCAGGCGCCGGCCACGCTTCGCCCGCCATCTGGCTCACGATTCCACCGGATTCATCCTGCCTGATGGTTCATGTCAACAGGGTGCCAGGCCACAACCGGGGGCGCTGACCGAGTCCACCCACGGTCCGTCTGCAACAGGATTTGTCTGCACGCAGTGTCAACCGGTCCAGACCAGCCAGACCACACTCAAAGGGTAAAGGTCCATCACGACTGACTGGTCGTGGCCCTGCCAGGGGTCGGGGGCGGTGTAATACTCCGCTAACGGATGGGCTCGCCAGCCCCCGAACCGGGCGTCGGAACTATCCAACGCCACTTGCCACCGGCCCGCCCGAGGCAGCCCGACCCGGTAGCCGGACTGGTTCGAACCCGACAGGTTTGAGACGCACACCAAGACCTGACCTCCGCTGTACTCATGGGCGCCCAGGTCGTGGGCGCGGCGTGCATAGCGAGCGAAGGCGAAGACGTTGGCGTCGGCTCCGTCTGCGTCGATCCAGCTGAACCCGGCCGACTCAAAGTCCACTTCCCACAGCGCCGGCGTCTCCCGGTAGATACGGTTCATTGCTGCCACCAGCGTGCTGACGCCCCGGTGCTCGGCGTGTTCTAGGAGATGCCAGTCGAGGCTGCGCTCGTGGGACCACTCCCGCTCCTGAGCCAGCTCGGCGCCCATGAACACGAGCTGCTTGCCCGGGTGGGCCCACATCCATCCGAGCAGAGCACGCAGGTTGGCCATCTGATGGGAGCGGTCGCCCGGCATCTTGTTCAGCAGCGAACCCTTGCCGTGCACGACTTCGTCGTGCGACAGGGGCAGGACGAAGTTCTCGCTGAAGGCGTACAGCAGCCCGAACGTCAACTGGTAATGATGAAACCGTCGGGAAATCGGTTCGGTGGCGAAATACACCAGCGTGTCGTGCATCCACCCCATGTTCCACTTCGAACCGAAACCCAGGCCTCCCGCGTAGGTGGGTCGCGACACGCCCGGCCAAGCGGTTGACTCCTCGGCTGCGATCATCACGCCGGGATGCGCCACGTGCACCACCTCGTTTAATCGGCGCATAAAGGCCACCGCTTCGAGGTTCTCCCGGCCCCCGAACTGGTTGGGAACCCACTCGCCGGGCTCTCGGGAGTAGTCGAGGTAGAGCATGGACGCCACCGCATCCACCCTCAACCCGTCCACGTGGAACTCGCCGATCCAATACAGGGCATTGGCGATCAGGAAGTTGGCCACCTCGTTGCGCCCGAAGTTGAACACCAGAGTTCCCCAATCCGGGTGTTCGCCCTGGCGGGGATCTGCGTGTTCGTACAGGGCAGTCCCGTCGAAGCGGGCCAGGGCGAAGGCGTCCTTGGGGAAGTGGGCCGGTACCCAGTCAACGATCACTCCGATGCCTCGGGCGTGGAATGCGTCGACCAAGGCCCGGAAGTCGTCCGGGGATCCGAATCGTGAAGTGGGGGCGAAGTACGACGTCACCTGGTATCCCCAGGAGCCCGAGAAGGGGTGCTCGGCCACCGGCATCAGTTCCACGTGGGTGAACCCCAACTCGGCCACATAGGCAGGCAGGACCTCGGCCAACTCGCGGTAGGTCAGCGACCGATCTCCCTCGGCAGGGACGGTACGCCACGAGCCGAGATGGCATTCGTATATCGACATCGGCTCGGCCAGCGGCGAGCCGGCCGCCCGCTTAGCCAACCAGTCCCCGTCGGTCCACTGATGCTCCGTAACGTCAACCACGCTTGCTGTCGCCGGTGGAACTTCGGCGGCGAACGCGAAGGGATCGGCCTTCGCCGCACGGGAACCGTCACGGGCGGCGACTTCGAACTTATAGCGAGCACCCTTCGCAACACCAGGCAGAAAGATCTCCCAGATCCCGGAGGATCCGAGCATCCGCATGGGATGCACCCGACCGTCCCAACCGTTAAAATCGCCGACCACACGGACGGCCACCGCCGAGGGCGCCCACAGCGCGAACGAGGTGCCCCAGGTTCCCTGGTGGACCATCGGGTGCGCCCCCAACCGGTCCCAGAGCCGGTAATGAAGGCCCTCGCCGAACAGGTGGATGTCCACCTCGCCCACCGTGGGCCAGAAGCGATAGGGATCACCGTCGACGAAGGTTCCACCCTGTTGTTCGACTTCGAACTGGTAATCGACAGTGGCGGTGGGCGTGGCCACGACGTCGCAGATCACTTCGAACAGGCCATCGGGATGGACCGTGTGCATTGGTAAGCGCTGCCCACCGACGGAGAGCGCAACGGCGGTGGCCCCCGGACGCCAGGTCCGCACCACACCGTCGTGCGGGCCGAGAAGGCGGTGGGGGTCGCCGTGACGACCGGCCACCAGAGCCTCAATGTCGCGTTCCACCTGGCGCGCGCCCTTCTCGACCTTCTCGACGACACCAACATCCCTCGGGACCGTCAGCGGCTGAGCGCCGTCAGAATTCATCGCCGGGTGAGGCGACGTAGGGCCGCTCGAGGGATGGATTGCCAGTGGGGCCGATGGGCCCGCTCGTATGCCAATTCGTAAGCGGCTTTCTCCAACTCGAACGCAGCGATCAACGTGTCGACCGCGCCACGGTCGTCGGGGAGGAAACCTGCGTGGGCGGCAGTAGCCAAATAGCCCTCCAGGAACGCATCCCGGTTGCAGTTCTCCCAGGCATGGGCCACATCCTGGGCGGCCTGGTCGCGATCCGCGCTCGCCACCGCGGCCGCGTAATGGAAAGACCTGAGCATGCCGGCCACATCGCGCAAGGGCGAAGTGGGGCGGCGGCGCGCCTCGATGGGGCGCGCTGGCTCGCCTTCGAAGTCGAGCACGAACCAGCCGGAATCAGTGCGCATCACCTGACCCAGGTGGTAGTCGCCGTGAACCCGCAAGGCGAGGCCGGGGTCTACTTGGCGCATATCAGCCACGATTTGGCTCGCCCCAGCCGCTTCCACGTCCGCCGGATCCAAGGCGGCCACCTCGGTGGCAATGCCGTCCGCCCATTGATCGGCCTGGGCCGGGACCGAGCCGAAGGCGCGGGCTAATGCGGCGTGCATCTGCGCCGTTAGGCGGCCTAATCGAGCGGCTTCGGCCGAGAAGTCGGCCCCTGCGCCGGTCGGGTCGGGCGACATCGGCGGAGGGGAATTGAAATCGATAACGGGTACCTGCTGGGTGTCGTGCTGGGCCAACAGGTCCCGTAGAGAAGTGAGCGCCAAAGCCCAACCATCGACGCCTCCGGCCAGGAAAGGCTGGACGATGCCGAGATGACCCCCGGCCCCGGCAAGGCTGGCGATCGGAGCAGCGATCCACTCGAAGCCGCCGGCGGCCAGCGCTTCGGTCATCTCGACCTCGGGATTGTGGCCCTGCACGAGGCGGCGGAACACCTTTAACACCAGCTTGTCGTCAAATACTATTGACGTGTTGGATTGCTCGACACCCATAACCCTCGGCCGAAGGGCCTGGGTGCCGGGAGCGACCAGCTGCAACAAGGTCATGGCCAGCTCCGGATCAAACACAGCGTCGTAGACCACGAGGTGACGGCCGCCGGTATCGGACACTCCCAGACCTGGGGCCCAGTAGGAATCCAGCTCCCCCAGCACCGCGCCATCGTGGCCGTGCAGCCATTCCGGTCTCTGGTCGGCCAGACGGGTCCCGAGGATTACCTGGTAACGATCACCACCCACGTCGACCACGAGGCGGACCAGGCCGGGAAGGCCTTGGGCCAGGACTTCGACACCAAAGACTTCTGCACCTTCGGCGGATTGGGCGCCGAACCATCGCTGGCGAGTCAGATACCGTTCCAACATCTCCGGCGGCACCACGTTTTGGATGGGTTCCGGGTTCATGGGGATGTGTCACCTCCCGATGACAAGTTTTCTTCGGCCGATGACAAGTTTTCTTCGGCCGATGACAAGTTTTCTTCGGCCGATGACAAGTTCTTTTCGGCGTCGGCAAGCACCGACAGTGGGGCGTCGGAGCGTCGATACTCCGGGGGATTCGTGTCTTGTAGTTCGAACCAGTAAAAACCGTGGCCCGCCAAAGTGAGCAGGTAGGGCAACTCACCTATGCGGGGAAACGGCACCCGACCGAACAACTCGACCGGCACCAAACCGTCGAAGCGGCCGAGGTGGAGCTCGACCGGCTGGGCAAAGCGGCTGAGGTTGTTGACGCAAAGTACAACATGGCCGTCGTGCTCACGCAGGAAGGCCAGTACAGAGGGGTTCTCGGCCGAGAGGACCTCGAAGCGCCCACAGCCGAACAACTCCGAATGAGCCCGACGAACTCCGATAGTTCGCTGCAACCAGTGCAGAAACGACGAAGGATCCCGTAGCTGTGCCTCCACGTTCACGGCTGCGTAGCCGTAAACCGGATCCATCAGCGGCGGGAGATAGAGGCGGGCAAAGTCGGCCGAGGAGAATCCGGCATTACGGTCGGGGGTCCACTGCATAGGGGTCCGCACACCGTCGCGGTCGCCCAGATAGATGTTGTCGCCCATGCCGATCTCGTCGCCGTAATAGAGGACCGGGCTGCCGGGCAGGCTGAGCAGCAAACCATGAAGCAACTCGGCGACACGAACATTGTTGTCAACCAGGGGTGCCAATCTACGGCCAATACCGATGTTGCGCTTCATCCGGGGGTCTTTTGCGTACTCGGTGTACATGTAGTCGCGCTCTTCGTCGGTGACCATTTCCAGCGTTAGCTCGTCGTGGTTGCGTAGGAATATTCCCCACTGGCAGCCCTGGGGAATCTCCGGGGTCTTCGCCAGGATCTCGGTGATTGGATGGCGCTGCTCGCGACGCACGGCCATGAACATCCGCGGCATGAGTGGGAAGTGGAAACACATTTGGCACTCGTCGCCGTCCCCGAAGTAGTCCACTACGTCAGCCGGCCACTGGTTGGCCTCCGCCAACAGCACCGTATTCGGATGGCTGGCCTCCACCTCCCGGCGCACCCGCCGGAGATAGTCATGTGTGGGAGCCAGGTTTTCACCGTTGGTCCCGTCGCGCTCGAAAAGGTAGGGAACCGCATCGAGGCGGAACCCGTCGAGACCGACATCGAGCCAGAAGCGGACCACGTCGAGCATCGCCGTGCCGACGTCGGGATGATCGAAGTTCAAGTCCGGTTGGTGGTGGAAGAAGCGGTGCCAGTAGTACTGCTGACGTACAGGGTCCCACGACCAGTTGGAGCGTTCGGTGTCGACGAAAATGATTCGCGACTCGCTATAGCGCTGATCGTCATCACTCCATACGTACCAGTCGGCTCGGGGGTTGGTCCGGTCCTGGCGGGACTCCAAAAACCAAGGGTGCTGGTCGCTGGTGTGGTTCATGACCAGGTCGGCGATCACCCGAATCCCCCGCGAATGCGCCTGTTCCACCAGTTCGACGGCATCAGCCAAATCGCCGTAATCAGGCAGGATGGTGAAGAAGTCGCTGATGTCGTAGCCACCGTCGCGCAAGGGCGATTGGTAGAAGGGCAAAAGCCAAAGGCAGTCGACCCCCAGCCACTGGAGGTAGTCGAGCTTCGCGGTTATACCGGCCAGGTCCCCGGTTCCGTCGGCGTTGGCGTCGTAGAACCCCCGCACCAGCACCTCGTAGAACACCGACTTCTGAAACCAGCGGGCGCCGCCTGTCCCAGGCGAGGGATCAGGCATCGAAGCTGAAGATGTGAGCCGGCGACACCGCCGGGTCGAGACGGATGTAAGGAGTGGAGCCCTGCCAGGTAAAAGTGGATCCGGACAATTCGTCGATCGCTTGGAAGGGTCGATCCCAGGGCAAACCCAGCGCCGCGAGATCCAACGAGAGCAGGTCCGACTGGGCACTGAAGGGGTCCAGGTTCACCACCACCAGAACCGCATCGGAGCCGTCGAAGCTGCGCTTGGACCAGGCCAGTACCGCGTCGTTCCCGCAGTGGTGGAAGGTGACGTTGCTCAGCTCGGCGCAGGCCGGGTGAGCCCGGCGAATAGCGTTGAGCCGAGTAATCAGGCCGATGATCGAGGGGTAGTCCTCGGGAAAGTCTCGGTATAGGCTCCAGTCGCGGCGGCGGACGACGAACTTCTCCGAATCGAAGTACTCCTCGTTGGTCTCCGACTGGGGCTGGTTCTCGCCCAGTTCGTAGCCGCTGTAGATCCCGTAGGAAGCCACGAGCATCGCGGCGAGTACGACCCGCAGCGCAAAGGCCGACTGCGGCCCGTTGCGCAGGGGCTCGGCCAAAATGTCGGGCGTGTTGGGCCAAAAGTTCGGACGCATGAAGTCCGCTTTTTCGGTGCTGGTCACCTCCTCGACGTAGCTGCGAAGTCCCGCTGCCGATGTGCGCCAGGTGAAGTACGTGTAGCTCTGGCTGAACCCGACCTCGGCCAACTTGGCCATCACCTTGGGGCGGGTGAACGCTTCGGCCAGAAAGACCACCTCCGGGTTCTCTGCGTGGATGAGGGGAATCAGCCAGGCCCAGAACGCCATGGGCTTGGTGTGTGGATTGTCCACCCGGAAAATCTTGATTCCGTGTGCGATCCAGAAGCGCAGAATCTCGGCGCACGCCTCCCACAGCTGTTCGCGATCGGCTTGCGTGGCCGGCCAGAAATTGATGGGGAAGATGTCCTCGTACCGCTTGGGCGGATTCTCGGCGAAGCGGATCGAACCATCCGTCCGGCGATGAAACCACTCAGGGTGGTCGGCCACCCAGGGGTGGTCGGGCGAGCACTGCAAGGCATAGTCAAGGGCGATTTCCAGCCCCAGCGCCTCGGCCGCTGTCACCAGGGCATCGAAATCATCGATGGTTCCGAGGCTTGGCTCCACCGCCATGTGACCTCCGAAGGCATTGCCGATGGCCCAGGGACTGCCCGGATCGTCAGGTCCGGTACTCAGAGAGTTGTGGGGCCCTTTGCGGGCGGTGAGTCCGATGGGGTGGATAGGGGGCAGGTACACGACGTCGAAGCCCATGGCCGCCACAGCCTCCAGGCGGGACAGCGATCCCACCAGCCCGCCTTCGGAGCGGGGGAAGAACTCATACCAGGCACCGGCGAGCGCTCGCAGCCGATCCACCCACAGGGCCATGGTCGGCCCGGCGGTCACGTCGGCCGGCTGATCGCTCAGCGCCGCCAGTTCGGAGTACTCGACCGAAGCGTCCTGACCGGCGGTGACCAAGGCGTCGATGTCTCGACGCAGTGTGGCAGCGCGGTCCGTCCAGGCTTCCACTACGAAGTGATGGCTCCCGGCCTCAGCGGGCACGAAGGTCGCTTCCCATCGGTCGTTGCCCACCATCGCCATCGGCACCGTGCACCACTCACTGTCGGCGTCGAACCGCCACTTCACCTGGGCGGCCAACACGTCGTGACCATCGCGAAACACGTCGGCCGACACGTTCACCGACTGGCCCACCACCGCCTTGGCCGGGAAGCCGCCCGACGGCGTCCTCGGTCGGCAGCTCTCCACAACGATGCGTCCGAGCACCTGGGAAGGTCTACCACCGAGGCCGTTTGCCCACACCAACCCGGAAGGGTCGCCCAGGCAGGCTCCGCCTCGACGCCCCGCCTGGATTGTTTTTCGGCTCTTCTACGGCGTCAGGCGCAGCTTCACACCGGTTATCGAGTCCGCTCCCTCTGCATAGGAGATCTCCGGAAGCGACAACTCGATCGCAGTGGCCTCGGAGGCCAGGCGGGCCCGGGCACGGCCGTTGCGTGAGCAGTCGCCGGCGGCGTCTACCGGGTTCAGATACAGCGTGCGTTCCGTCGAGTCCCCTGGAGCCAGGGTTAGGGAGAGGTTGACCAGGCGGGAGAAGTTCAATGGCCTGAAGTTCGACGGCATGGAGGCGCCGGTCTCGGAGCAATCGCCGAAATTGCCTTCAGCCTGTGCCCAGTAGTCCTCCAGTTGGTTTGCGCCATCATCGACAGCGGTGATTTTTCGCTGATCAAGCGTCACGGTGGCCGGCGCCTCGGTGGCATTGGTGAAGGTCAACTTGTAGGCCACGGCCGCATCTTCGGGATCGTCGGGCGGACGGAACCCCACCGAGGTAACCGTTATGGAGATGGGGCCGTTGAAGGCAGTCGGGACGGGCCCGGGTTCTTCAGGGGGCCCTGCTCCGGAGCCGGTTGGGGGCGAGGCGCCAGGGCCGGTGACCTCGGGAACCAGAGATCCGACGCATGACGAAAACACCACCCCGATCGACAGGGCGAGGGCGAACCACTGCCCAGGGACACGGAATTGGCTATTCAAGGGCTCGCTCACGAATCTGCGAGACATCGTCGCCGATCTTGAAAAACGTGATGACCACCTCAAGCATGACGCGGCCGTAGATCACCACGAAGAAGAAGCCAACCGGGGCCGCAAGGATGGTCAGCAGGCCGAATACTCCGCCAACCCGAGAGGCGGCGATTCCGGACAGCAGCAAGCTCAGGGCGAAGAGGCCGGCGGCGGCGACCACCAACGCGTAGAGCACCTTGACGATCGTGGGCGTGATCATGGTCTTGAAGCTGAAATCGAACAGCGATGCGAAGAAGTTCGCCCGCACCGGCCTGTAGTTGGCCGGCGGAGCGGACCACCCCGGCGGGCCAGTGCCCGGACC
>Ga0187894_10004470_pt1 | contig 14985 bp, 16 predicted proteins | sample GBC1701081metaG_FD_136650 | JGI IMG/M metagenome (GOLD analysis project Ga0187894, IMG submission 136650) | White microbial mat communities from a lava cave in the Kipuka Kanohina Cave System on the Island of Hawaii, USA - GBC170108-1 metaG ...
TCAGAAGCTCCGGCTCCAGGAAGACGGAGAAAAGCGGCGTCCCATCAAGCTGAGATCGGACCTCCACCACGCGCCCCTGATCCAACGGCAACGTCACCGTCGTCGCGCCGACATAGGCTTCCGGTTGCGCATGGAGATAGACCGTCAAGGCCTCTTCGGTCAGTCGATAGTCGCCGGGAGACTGCACCGGCACATTCACTCGTCGATAGCCCAGCCGTTGTAGCCGCTCAGGAAGGCGGCTGTGCGCGAGCGAAAGATCCGGTTGCAGCAGGAAGGGTCCGCTGTACAGACGCAGCGGAGGATGCTCGTCGCTCTTGGGCAGAGCAAGGAATGTCGCCAAATAGGCGCCATACGCCGCAACGACGAGGCACAGCGAGGCGGCAAGGCCTGCCAGGCCCATGCTCGCATATGTCACCCATCGGGCAGGTCTATTCATCGTTCTAGCCCACATGATTCATGACGGTTCGTCGCGAAATCGCCAAGCCGCGTCGCGAGACAAGCGCGACGCGCAAGATAGAGAAGGTTCAGGGTTCGAAGTTTCAGAAAATACGGACCGCCGCGCTTGGAACTCTGAACCTTACGCCTTGGCTATGCACGATGCAATTCTCTCGCCCATCATGCGCTTCGCGCCTTATGCGTTCCGATCTTCTGAGGCAGAAGCGAACCGACAACCATCCCCGCTGCCGCCATGATAAACCCAGCCAGTTGCGGCGGCCAGATCGAATCGCTGGGACTGAAGATTTCCAGCGCCAGCCACGTCGTCAGTCCGGCCGCAATGGCGCAGAGGGCGCCCTGGGTGGTCGCGCGAGACCAATAGAGGCCGGCCGCAAGCGGGATAAAGGCCGCCACCAACGTGACTTTGTAGGTATTGACGAGCATCGAATAGATGCTGGCATCGGACACCAGCGCGATCGTCAAATCGACCGCGGCAAAGATGATCAAGACCAGGCGCATGATCCGCAAGAACTGTCGATCGGTGAGGTCCGGCCATACGCGCTTGATGACGTTTTCACTCAGGGTCACCGAGGGAGCGAGCAATGTCGCGCTCGAGCAGCTCATGACGGCCGAAAGCACCGCGCCAAAAAACAGAATCTGCGCGATGATCGGCGTATGTTGGAGGATGAGTGTCGGCAACACCAGTTGCGAATCTTCCACGAGCAGACGCCCGAACTTTTCCGGATCGATCATCGTGGCCGAATAGGTGAGGAACATCGGGACGAAACAGAAGAGAAAATATATCCCTCCGCCAAGAATTGAACCACGCACCGCCGTCCGCTCATCTTTCGCCGAGGTGATGCGCTGAAACACGTCTTGCTGGGGGATCGATCCCAGCATCATGGTGATACCTGCGCCAATGAAAGGGATCCATGCGTTGAAACTCGCCGGCGGAAAGAAATCCAACTTTCCCGCCTGCGCCGCATGATCCACCACCGCGCTGACCCCGCCCGTCAGCCCGCTCACGACCGAAGCAATATAAAGCAGCCCACCCATGATGACGCTGATTTGGACAAAATCGAGAATGGCCACGGAGAACATGCCGCCGAAGGTCGTATAGGTCAACACGATGATCGCACCGAGAACCATTCCGAGTGGCTGGCTCACCGCCCCGTTTGTCACGACGTTGAACACCAAACCCAACACTTTGAACTGAGCCGCGACCCATCCCAGATACGATGCCACGACACAGAGGGTGCAGAGTACTTCTACCGTTTGGTTGTACCGGAGCCGGTAATAGTCTCCGACGGTAAGAAGGTTCAGTCGATACAACCGTGGGGCAAAGAACAATCCGGCCAGGATCAAACACAAACTCGCGCCGAACGGATCCGCAACAACCCCACGCAAGCCATCCTTGACAAAGATCGCCGGCATCCCCACCACGGCCTCCGCGCCGAACCAGGTCGCGAAGACCGTCGCGATGACGATCGGCAGCGGCAAGCTCCGACCGGCCACCGCAAAATCCTTCGCGTTATGGACCCGCCTGGCGGCAGCCAGCCCAATCCCCACCGACACAAGTAAATAGAGAATGACGAATCCGAGAATCATGAAAAGAATTTAGGCATAGGTGTGGGCGGATTCTAGCGAGGCGGCGGTACGGGCGCAACGCGCAGAGCAAATCTGGTTCATCTGACTCAACCAAATACACGAGACACACCGAACAAACAAGACCAATCAACAGGGCCTCTGTTCCCTCGATCAATCACATGGTAGGCTAATAGCAGTTGTACGGGGAGGGAGGCCTATGAACAATTGCGCAATCCAAGGGATACGCTCCTCTCGGAAGACAACTCAGCTGTGGCCACAACTCTTCATCGGAGCGATCGGAATCGCGATGGTGTTGACCGGGCTACCGGCCTACGCGAGCGAATCGCAGACACTGTGGGAATGTTCGAATTATACCGGCGATGCCCACACCCGTTGTTTGGAAGCTTTCGCGCAAACGCAGCAGGACCAGATCGCCGAACTCCAAGGAAAGGTACAAGCTCAACAAGAAACGATCAATAGTCTGAAAGCTCAGGCCGACCGCCAGGCCTCCGCGAATACCGACCTGCAACGGCAATTGGCACGACCTCCCGCGGTTGTGCAAGCAGTTCCTCCTTTCTACACGTATCCTCCTGTAGGGCTAGGACTCAGCCTCAACTTCGGGAGTCCTGGGATTTATGGGTCTCCACTTTTTTACCGCCCATACGGTTTCGGCCCACACTACTATGGGCCAATCTGGGGCTACCGTTGGTAACGAACCTCCTCAATCTATTTTCTTGTGGTAAGCAGGATGCTCAAATAGACCGTCCAGCAAGGCCGCAGGCGAGTCGAAACCGGAGGCGTACCCTCTGGGGTACGTTGAGGATTTCGATGAGCCGAGAACAAAGCTGGCGGACTATTTCAGCATCCTGCTGAACACAATTGTCTTGATCCACACCGCAACATCGCATACCCTCGACAGATCTGGGCTTTACAGCAACAGCCCCGTTGCGGCCACACATAATAAAGAAAGGACAGCTCGTGCGCCTCATGGCCTCCTGTTTAGCGACCGTACTCTGTCTTGGAACCACTGTGGCATTCGCCGCAGCCCCGGAGCCGACAACCGACGACCAAAAAACTCTTTATGCGTTGGGATTGGCCATCAGCCAATCGCTCGGAACCTTCAATCTGAACGAGTCTGAACTCGACCTCGTGAAGTCCGGCATCTCAGACGGGGTCTTCAAAAAGACTCCCAAAGTAGACCTCCAGACATTCGGCCCGAAGATTTCACAACTGCAACAGGCCCGCGCCTCGGTTGTCGCAGAAGCGGAGAAAAAGGCGGGGGCTGTGTTCCTCACGAAAGCCGCCGCAGAATCAGGCGCCAAGAAAACTGAGTCCGGCGCGATCCTCACGACCATCAAGGAAGGAACAGGCCCAACCCCGAAAGTCACGGATACGGTGAAGGTGCACTATCACGGAACCCTGACCGATGGGACCGTGTTCGACAGTTCCGTCAAACGGGGCGAGCCGGCCACCTTCGGATTGAATCAAGTGATCAAGTGTTGGACGGAAGGGGTGCAACTGATGAAGGTCGGCAGTAAGAGCAAGTTGGTCTGCCCGTCCGCTATCGCCTATGGCGACAAAGGCGCGCCCCCCCAGATTAAGCCCGGCGCCACATTAGTGTTCGAGGTCGAGCTCCTCGAGATCGTCGCTGCTGCTAAGTAGGTCCTCCCTGTCGTTCTCATAAGGTCGAGCGGGACATTCTCCCGCTCGACCCCTCGGCGCTGATTCAGCACAGGCTTGCCGGCAAATTTGTCTTGATCCCCATCGCGACATCGCATAACGTACACCCCCGTCAGATCTTGCACTGCCGGATTCGCCACTGTTGCACATAAAGAAAGGGCAGCTCATGCGTTTCGTTGTCTCCTGTTTGGTGACCGTACTCAGCCTTGGAACCACTGCATCATTCGCAGCGACCCCAGAGCCCACGACCGACGAACAAAAAACCCTCTATGTCATGGGATTGGCCATCAGCCAATCGATCAGTAGCTTCTCCCTGAGCGAGTCTGAACTCGAACTCGTGAAGGCCGGCATCACCGACGGAGTCTTCAAACGGCCTCCTAAAGTAGACCTCCAGACGTTTGGCCCGAAGATTCAACAACTCCAACAAACCCGTGCCTCGGTCGTCGCAGAACCCGAGAAGAAAGCAGGCGCCACGTTCCTCGCGAAGATCGCGGCAGAACCCGGCGCCAAGAAAACCGAGTCCGGCGCGATCCTCGCGACCATCAAGGAAGGGAAAGGCGCGACCCCGAAAATCACGGATACGGTGAAGGTGAACTACGTCGGAGCTCTGATCGACGGAACCGTGTTCGATACTTCCACCAAACAGGGCGGACCTGCCACGATCAGAATGAATGAAATGAGTAAGTGTTGGGTGGAAGGGATGCGGCAGATAAAAGTCGGCGGCAAAAGCAAATTGGTTTGCCCGTCGAATCTCGCCTATCGAGACAAAGGCCTCCCGCCCCTTATCAAGCCAGGCGCGACGTTAGTGTTCGAGATCGAACTCCTCGAGATCGTCGCGGCCAAGTAGTTCCTCGCTGTCGTCTTCACAAGGTTGAGCGGAAGAGTGGCTCGCTCAACCTTGTGATCCCTCACGATAACAACAGGCAATTCCAGCTTGCCGATCCATCTTTCTCCATGGAATGTGGGCTTATCTTGTCTCCAACTGCCATTGAAGGGGCATATGCTGATTGTGCTGCCTCGGCGAGCAAAGTCCGTCCACTAATGCGATGACAGGCGCCGTTCCAGGGCTACTACAGCAATCGTGCATACGCAAAACATCGCTCCTGCATAGAAGGTGAATGACGCGCCGAATCGCTCCCAGAGCACTCCCGCGAGTACACTGGCAACCAGCAAAGCCAGCCCGCAGGCCAGATTGAAGAAGCCATACGCCGTACCTCGTAAATCGGAAGGTGAGGTGTTGGCCACCATGGTGGCCAACAAGCCTTGCGTCATCCCCAGATGCAGACCCCACAGCACGACACCCAATAGCACAGTACCCCAGTGGTCGCTCATGGCCAAGATCAGATCGGCTGCTATCAGGACAATCAGACCGAGGATGAGCAGCTTCTTATGGCTCATGGTATCGGAGAGCTTGCCGAACGGATACGCCGATGACGCGTACACTAGGTTCAAGGCAACCATGACCAGAGGAATAAGAGCGATGGATATTCCCCCTTGCTGAGCCCGGAGGATCAGAAAGGCCTCGCTGAATCGTGCCAGCGTGAATACCGACCCCATTCCTACAACCCACCAATAGGTGGATCCGAGTCGTCGGAGACTTTCCCGTCGAATCGGAATGATCCTCGTGCCGGGGTGATGATGCACCGGCTCTTGAACTCCGAAAGCCAAAAGTGCCACGGCCATCAACCCCGGAATGACCGCCACCCAGAAGACTGCCCGAAAGTCATTGGCCCAAAGGAGCATCAACCCAACTGCGACCAAGGGACCAAGGAACGCGCCCACAGTATCGAGCGCCTGCCGCAAGCCGAATGCTGCGCCTCGGAGATGCGGTGGTGCGATATCCGCCACCAGCGCATCGCGCGGTGCGCCACGCACACCTTTTCCAACCCGGTCCAGTAATCGTGCTGTTAATACCAAGCCCACCCCTGGGGCCAGTGCAAAGAGGGGCTTCGTGAGAGCGCCCAATGCGTACCCGAACAATGCCAGCCCCTTACGTTTTCCAAGGTAATCGCTCAACGTCCCCGAAAATACTTTGACAACCAGAGCAAGGGACTCGGCCAATCCCTCGACAAGGCCGACGGCAATTGTACTTGCTCCGAGGGTCGTGACCATGAACAACGGCAACAAGCTATGAATCATTTCGGATGAGATATCCATCAGCATGCTGACAAAGCCCAGCACCCAGACGCCAGACGGAATATGGCTTTGTGGACGCTTCATCTGTGACTGCATCAAAATCAAAAGCCCGGGGGGAGAGGTCGATTAATCAGCATGTCCAAAACAATCATCGGAGTCGGAAACACCTATCTAAATCCTACGCCTTTGGAACAAAGGAAATTTTAATCCTAAATCCCAATAAAGCAGACGATCCAGGGTTGCTGCAGCTCGTTTCGACTTCTAACCCTCATCGCTAAGGCCATTGATCCGTCTGATGGCTTTTTCCGCATGATCCGTTTTCGGCAACAGGTGGGTGGGAACAAAGAACAGGCCCGCGATGAGAGTGGGCACTACCGCACTCGCAATGACTGCCGCGACGAGATAAGAATATTGCTCCTGCGTCACCAACCCATGCGCCAGGCCGAAGAGAGAAGAAATAGTCCCAAACGTCAAGCCGGTGGACATCAGAAGCGTATAGTACCAGCGTTCATTGCGGTCATGACGGAACAGACTGATAAAGGGATAGAGACCAAAAATCTTTGACGCCACTTTGCCCATGAGCAACGCAAGAAACACTAACGGAGCCGCAAGCAGGGCTGGTAAAGACACGAGCGTTCCGGCTCTAAGAAAGTAAAAGGGTGTGAGAAATCCCACGGTCAGCGTTCGCAGCCGGCGAATCCAGTGCGCGTCTCTCGCGGCACTTCCGGCGAGCACCATGCCGGCGAGATACGCCGGCAACACCGCTTCGCTCCCCGACCACAGAGCCAGCGCGCCTAATCCAAAGAGCGTGAGCATGATCCATTTCGTTCTGATCGCCGCGGTACGATGGGCATAGTACCGCGTCAGCCATGCGGTGACGTATGGCAACGCCATCAGCGCCACAACACTGCCCACGACGAAGATAACCGTCTTATAGGTAAATGGCGCAAAGAGCAAACCGAGGGCGATCACCGTTCCCAGATCTGTGACAAAGCATGACGCGAGCATCCCTTTCCCAAACTCCGTTTTATTAAAGCCGGTTTCCAGCATGACCGCATAGACAACAGCCATGGACGTTGTCGAGAGGGCCACGCCACAGAGCCAACTGGCATTCGCGTCCCATCCTAATATGTAATATGCGAGGGCCGCACAGCCGAGAAACGGCGCCATGAATCCCACCAAGCCGACAACACTCACCTCCGTCAATTTCTTACGAACGATGTCGGGATCGAGTTCCGCCCCGGCCAGGAAGGTGAGGACCACGGCACCTGAGGCCGCGAGGAACCGCACCCACTCGGAGTCAGCGGCGAGGACATCGCCGAGGCCAAAGAAGCCGGTTACCGCCGCGGCGACAACGCCCACACAGATTTCGACGAGTGCGATCGAGAGGCGCAGATAAGACGCAATGAGGGCAGAGACAACAGCGAGAGCAAGCCACAGGGTGGCCGTGAGAAAGATTGATTCCATTGAGGAGTCCTCCGTTCCGGCCAAGGTGTCTGACTACTTTATGCCGGATGCCACCACGCTAGCGACAATCCTACGGCTACGGCAGTGGTAGCGTAGGAGTCATCAGCCTGGCCGAGGCGGTTGTACGGGGGACTCCATCCCCTGTGAACCATAAGTATACGCGAAATGGACATAGAGTGGTTCAGATTATTGAGAAACCTAAACCGTTACAGATTTACACCTGGCGATATGACGTTACCATTCTTAAAGTCCAAACAGTTCAATCCTTCCTACATTCTCGTTTCAACATTCAATATTTAGGGTCAAAACCACGCCCGAACACCCACCGCGAATCGAATCTGACTAGGGTCGCCTCCGTCTTGGCGCACAAGGGTTGCGGTTTCGCCGAAACTTTTGTCGAGAGAGATTCCGACATAGGGGGTCAGTTCTCGTCGGACGTCATAGCGTAGCCGAATCCCGAATTCCATGTTGTTAAGCCCGGAGCCGGTCGTGAATTCCTCGACTCGTTGGACGGCGGCGTTGGTCTCGAAGCGGGTCTGGAGGATCAATCGTTGCGTCAGCAACAGATCCTTCGTCAACGATAGCCGAGCGGACACCGCGCCGTTCTGATCGATAAACAGGGCCGACTCGAAGTCATAGTCGTAGGGCACGACCCCCTCAATCCCGATCACCCCTAACCCGCGGGTCACATTGCCCCCTCTGAAGGACTGTGCTTCGACACGACCGCCCACTTGCAGATCGTAATACTTCCGGATAAACCGGCCATACAGCAGTTGAAAGTCCACATCATAATCCGCCTTGAAGGCGCTCCCTTTCTGCCCTTCGCTTTTGAACCAGAGTCGGTTGTAGTCTCCGCCGTACCAGCCCTCGACATCCCACCGATAGCCATTGGATTGTCCAGCACCGGTTTTCGGGCGGTATTCCAGTACGTCGACTAGTGTATACAGGCGGTACTCCTGATCGTTGACGGGAGCAGGCCAGTCGCCTGGCGGGACAAACTTTGACGGCGTGTCTTTCGGCATGGAGGATGGACCTACGGGTACAGAGGGTTTGGAAGCGGTAGCGCCGAATGGGGTCTTTCCGTTTGGGGTGGCGTCGGTATCCGTTGATTTGACCGGAGCTATGGGAGACACGATCGAAGGCGGTGCAGCGATGACCGTTACGGCGATACCGTCGCCCAGCAGGATGACCGAAGCAGCTGCAAGCAGGCATCGGGGGAATTGTGCCAGATAGCTTGTTCCATTCATGATTCCGCCACCTCAACGATCCGAAACATCCCTGCCTCCATGTGGAGGAACAGGTGGCAATGAAATGCCCAGCGCCCGGGCGCATCAGCGCTGATGGCAACAGACAACCGCTCCGCTGGTTTGACGATGACCGTGTGCTTGCGCGGCAGATATTGGCCTGCTCCGTTTTCCAGATGCATCCACATGCCATGCAAATGGAGCGGATGTTCCATCATCGTGTCGTTCACGAAGGTCAAGCGCAACCGCTCGCCATACTGGAAGCGAATCGGCTCCCGAGCTTCAGAATATTTCTTGCCGTCGAACGACCACATGAACCGTTCCATGTGACCCGTGAGATGAATCTCAATCTCGCGCTCCGCCTTCCGTTGATCGTGGTAGGGCGCCAGACTTTTTAAATCGGTATACAGCAGGACCCGCCGTGTACTGTCTTCCAGTCCTCTCCCCGGTTCACCCAACCGGTTCTGCGAATACTCAGCCACCATTTGATTGCCCGTGCCATGGTCGTCTGGGCCATGCTTCACCGGCTCGGCGCCGGGAACCTCTGAGCGGTTGGGATTGCCCGCATGCATGCCCGGCATCTCACGCATCTCGTGCGTGGGCTGCGTGCCTGAGCCCTGTTGCATGTGTTCCATGTCCAGCTTGTTACCAGCCGGATTCATGTTCGGCGTCTTGGAAGACGGAGCCGGGCCAGGCATTGTCATGTCGTTGTCGTGACTGTGCCGCTTCATCTCCGGCTTGGTGTCAGTCTTGGCATGGCCATGCCCCTCCATACTCATGCCCATATCCGCCATCGTGCGGAGCGGTCGGGGTCGACGTACGGGAATCTCCGCGCTCATGCCCAGGCGTGGAGCGAGCGTGCCGCGTGCATAGCCGCTACGGTCTATCGTCTCGGCAAAGATGGTGTAGGCGTGGTCCTCGACGGCTTCGACGATCACGTCGTAGGTCTCCGCCACTCCAATGCGGAACTCCTCTACGACAACGGGCTGGATGTTCTGCCCGTCGGCCTGTACCACCGTCATCTTGAGGCCCGGAATACGCACGTCGAAGAAGGTCATGCTGGCCGCGTTGATGAAACGCAGACGCACGCGGTCGCCTGGACGAAACAGCCCAGTCCAGTTGCCGGTGGGAGAGAGGCCGTTCATGAGATAAGTCAAGGTGTAGGCAGTGACATCCGCGAAATCGGTCGGGTCCATTCGCATTTGGTCCCACATCAAGTAGTTCTGGACCGCCGGCCAGAAACCCATGCGTCGCACATCGGTGAAGAACTCGCCCGCTGCGCGCTTCTGGAAGTTGTAGTAGCCTGCTTGTTTTTTCAGATTGGAGAGCAGAGTTTCGGGTGATTCAAAACTCCAATCCGAGAGCATCACCACATAGTCACGCTCATAACCAAATGGCTCCGGTTCGATGGGGTCAATAATCATCGGCCCGTACATCCCCATGAGCTCTTGACCGCCCGAATGGCTATGAAACCAGTAGGTCCCGCTCTGTTTCACCGGAAAGCGATAGGTAAACGTGGCGCCCGGCTCGATCCCGGCAAAGCTCACCCCTGGCACGCCATCCGTTTCGGGCGGGAGGAGTATTCCATGCCAGTGAATCGACGAATGTTCTGCCAGCCGGTTCGTGACGCGCAGAGTCGCCTGTTGCCCTTCTCTCAGACGAATGATGGGCCCCGGGATCGTTCCATTGAACGTCATCGCCCTTCCAGCACTTCCGTCAAGATGAAACATTTGCTCGCTGATGGTCAGATCGATCACGTCTCCGCGTAGCGCCGTTTGGGTACCGGGATTGGCGATGGTGTGCGATACAACGGCACAGGCAGGGATAAGTCGTTCCATTGCTGCCAGCATGCTGAGCGTGATGACGCGCTTCAGGAGAACACGTCGAGAGAGAAGATCGCATCTCATGGTATGCCTCTTAGTCTTGGAGCATTCAACAGTCCCTTGTCTCTGTTCATCAGATCTTCGTCGTGTTGAAGCATACGAATCGACCGTTGAGGGACTACGCGAGATGTAGCCCGCTACACGGAAGGTTTCGTGCCCACTGCAATTCACGAAGATAATGAGAAATGGTCAGGAGCTGAGGCGCGGGGGATGAAATAGTGAACGAGAGGGTACCAATGGAGGTGACAGGAGGAGCATGAGCGTTGCCGAACCAAGAAAGGTCAAAAGAAAGATGACTAAGGGCAAGTCCATCGATCCCATGCAGGTGGCACAGGAGACAGACGCATCGTGATGGAGGTGGCCGCCACTGTGAGAGATGCTTCCCATAAGGGGAACCATGCACAACAACAGGACAGAGAGAAATCCTATGAGGAGCATCTTAAGCATGGGGTTAAATGATAGTTTCTGTTATCAAGACAAAGTCAATCCCAAATTTACAGCCGTTCCTGATATATGCCCTTCCGATACTCACGGCTAGGTAGCCTGGACGTGGTACTTGTTCACATCCGGCAAGAGTCCTCCCCCTCCGTATTGGACAGGGCAATGGCCCGCCAGACACGGATGATCTCCGGATTATGGGCCAACCATTCACGGCCGTCAATAACCACCCGTCATATCTCTATGAGCGCGGGCTATCGCATCGGCCTCATCAGCCGCCTTGGCATAGGTTTCCATAAGGGTTTGGCAGTGCTGGACTAACAGGATCTTGGCGGGGCCAGACCCAGGCCTACTCGGAAGCTTCCGATACTCCTCTGCCATCGCCATCATGTCTTTTGTGCGTTTTCTGAGATGGGCGGCCTCCTTCACATACCAGGTTTCCAGGCCTGCGTGGTCGTTCTTGGCAACAAGGTCTTGAGGCGGACTATGACTATCACTATCAGGGACCGTGCACGCGACGACTCCCACCATCATCAGAGCCGCGATAACGCCTTTCACCAGGTTTCCATTCTTCGTCATAGATTACCCTTCCCTAGTTCTGGCGCATTTAGCCAGGCGCCATTTGATGGCTACGGATCTATCTGATCACATTTCACCCGACGCTCCTCGAAGGGGGACTGCGCCTGACAGAATGGCTTCCCGCAGGTCGTGGGCTGTTGTCATGCGACCGTTGTGACGTCACGGCACCGTCATGAAAATTTTCGAGGTGCTGCCATCCGCGGTGATCTCATGGATCGCGACCGGTTGGGATCGTGGCCCCGGCATGCCGGGCAGGTTAGCCGGCATACCCGGAATGGAAATACCCACAATCTTCGGTCGCTCCGTCAGGAGCTTGCGGATCGCATCATTCGGTACGTGGCCGATCACGACATAGCCATCGATGAATGAGGTATGACAGCCTTCCAGAGCGTCGGGCACGCCGGCCTTTTGGTCGATCGAGTGCAGATCGGGTACCGGTTTGACCTCCACCTTGAAACCCTGCTCCTCAAGAAATTTCGCATAGTCCTCGCAGCAGGCGCATTGCAGATTCTTGTAGAGCGTGACCATCGTCTGCACGGCGAAAGCCTGTGTGGATAGGAGCGCCGTCAGGAGCGCTGCCACCAGCGCGGTGCTGCGTCGAAACTTGAGCATTGTGTTGCGCATGTCGAATCTCCTTATACGATGTGATCACTCGTCAACTGATACGGATCACGGCCATCATGCCGCTCTCCTGGTGATCGATCACATGAAAACGTAGCATCCCGTCGCTCGCATTGTCCGCGACAACAGTCTTGCGTATTCACTCGTCGAATCATGAGTCCAACCATAGTTCTTGTCCGACCTGTTCAAGTTCACTGTTGCCCATGCCAACTGAGTCGAGCAGATCGAGTCCGCTCGACTCACCTCTGCCTTGTTCAGCAACAGCGATACCGGAAAGACGGGGAGCGGAGTCGACGACGATGTCGACACGCACGTCCTTGTGCGTAGCAACCGACCCCCCCATCCATCCGGCTCTCACGTGCTTGCCGATTTGCACCAGCTAACCCAGACCTCTCGCTTCGCCTATTTCACCATGGCGCGATGCCCCTTGGCCAACTGGTCGGCTTGCTCAGCGCCCTTCGTATACATGGCGATAAGTGCTTCGCAGTGCTGAGCAACATCGACTTTCCCCCCCTCCGCTATCTGACCTTGGGCGTAGGCTGGATGTTTTCGATAGTATGCCTCCATCTCCGCATTGTCCTTCGCCTTTTGCCGAAGGTGGGCCGCTTCGCTCTCATACCAGGCGGCCAATGCAGCGTGATCAGTTGGGGAAATCTGACTCACAGGAGGACCCGAAACCATCGAGCACGCTACTACTCCCATCATCATGAAAGCCACAACAACGCCTTTCATCAGGTTGCCATTCTTTGTCATGGTTTTCTCCTTTCCTAGTGCTGGCGCATCGTCTCCGCGCGCCAGTTTAATGGTTACCTATCTGATCACCCTTCCACCCATCGCTTCATGAAGGTGGACGGCTTTCTCCGCGCAGTCTCCGCCGGTTTCGCCGAGCATTTCGTCACCTCCTTCCTCTGCATGATTTGCAGAATATGTACGAGTGGCCTCATCACGCCGACTGCTGATTCAACATGTCTGCTATCCTGCTCACCGCGCGTCATGTGTGTTGCCTCTCGGAAACGCTGATGCTTTCCTGCTCTGGCAGAGAACAGTCGGTATCGGCGAGTAAGGGAGGAACCCTGCTGGGCCCAGACCACCCACGCCAGAGGGCATAGAGCACGGGAATCACCAGAAGCGTGAGAATCGTCGAGCTGACCATGCCGCCGATCATCGGAGCAGCAATCCGTTTCATGACGTCGGCGCCTGTGCCGGTGGTCCACATGATCGGCAATAATCCCCCAATGATCGCCGCCACGGTCATCATCACGGGCCGCACTCGTTGGGCCGCACCTTCCAGAATGGCCTCGCGCAGGTCCTGACCGGTCGCCATCCGTCCCTCACGCGCGCGCCGCTCGTAGGCCTCATCGAGATAGACGAGCATGACGACGCCGATCTCGGCGGACACACCGACGAGTGCGATGATCCCCACCCAGACCGCCACGCTCAAGTTGAAGCCCAGATAGTGGAGATACCAGATGGCCCCGATCGCGGCGAAGGGAACGGACATCAGCACAATCAGCGATTTCGCCAGCGAACCGAAGTTGAGATAAAGCAGCAAGAGAATGATCCCAATGGTGACGGGGACGACCAGCTTTAATCGTTCTTCGGCCCGCACCAGATGCTCATATTGACCGGTCCAGATCAGCCGATACCCGGCAGGCAGAGTCACTCGTTCTCGCACCATGCGCTGGGCATCTTCGACGTAGCCTCGAAGATCGCGGCCGCTGACTGCGACAGAAACCAAACCGGCCAGCGCTCCCGCCTCATCCGCGATCGACGGCGGCCCCTGAGTGATGACCATCTCTGCGATTTGCCCGAGTGGAATCTGCGCCCCGCTCGGCGTGGGGATCAGCACCCTCTTGAGCCGGTCCGGGTCATCGCGCAGTTCGCGTTTGTAGCGGACATTGACTGGATACCGCTCCCGTCCTTCGACCGTGGTCGTCACGGTTTCTCCCCCGATCGCCGAGGTGATTACCTCTTGCACATCTCCCACCGTCAGGCCGTAGCGGGCCGCTTCACGCCGATTCACGTTGATGTCGAGGTAATACCCTTCGTTCAGTCGCTCCGCAAAGGCGCTTTTTGTGCCTGGCACGTTTGCCAAGACTTGCTCAATCTCCAAGCCGATTTTCTCAATGATCTTCAAATCCGCTCCCAGAACTTTGATGCCGACCGGGCTTCGGACACCGGTCGTAATCATTTCAGTACGGGTCTGGATCGGCATCCACCAGATATTCGGGAAGCCTGGGATGCGCAGCTGCGCATCCATCTCATCCAGCAAACGGTCCCAGGTCATGCCAGGACGCCATTGCGATTCCGGTTTGAGGGTGACCGTGATCTCGGCCATTCCGACAAAAGCCGGATCGGTGGCAGTCGGGGCCTTTCCCATCTTGCCGAACACCCGTTCCACTTCCGGGAAGGTCGTGAGCAACTGATCCTGGACCTGTAAGATCTTGGCCGATTCAGGAATCGAGAGACCGGGGACGGTGGTCGGCATGTAGAGGATCGTCCCCTCGTTCAGCGGCGGCATGAATTCTGCGCCGAGGCGGGAAAAGATCGGCGCCGTGAATCCCACCGCCACCACCACCAGCCCCAGCGTCAGCCACCGGACGCGCAGCGCGCCGGAAAGGATGGGCCGATACAGCGTGATCAGCAGCCAGTTCAACGGATTCTTCGCCTCCGCTCGGATGTGCCCTCGAATCAGGAGGACCATCAGTACAGGAGCCAAGGTCACCGAGAGCACGGTGGCAAAGAGCATGGCAAAGGTCTTGGTATAGGCCAGGGGCGTGAATAACCGCCCCTCCTGGGCTTCCAGCGCGAAGATCGGCAGGAATGATACGGCAATCACCAGCAGTGAGAAGAACAAGGGACGACCGACCTCTTTGGCCGACGCAATGATGGTTTCAATCCGGTCTGCATTCGGA
>Ga0187894_10004471_pt1 | contig 14982 bp, 15 predicted proteins | sample GBC1701081metaG_FD_136650 | JGI IMG/M metagenome (GOLD analysis project Ga0187894, IMG submission 136650) | White microbial mat communities from a lava cave in the Kipuka Kanohina Cave System on the Island of Hawaii, USA - GBC170108-1 metaG ...
CGAGCACTGGATCCTCACGAAGTCCGCCACGAGGAGGCGCTGCGTCTCGAGGACGAAGTTCGCCATCGGCTCGATCTCGTCGGGCTTGATCGTGATGTCCCCTTCGGGGTCGTCCTTGTTGACCCGGTCTTCGGTGGATTCGCAGGCAAGCGTCAGGCAGACGAGCAGCAGAGCAAGGCGTCGCATCGGCACCCCCTTCCCTCCAATCGGTCCCGCCCCCCGCGATCATGAGTCGCCGGGCCGGGGTACCCTCTCCCCCGGGCCCCCTCTCCCCCCACGCCTTGCGCCTCCTCACCGCCCTAGTCCTGGTCCTCGCGGCCTGCGCCACGCCCCGCTACGGGCCGGTGCTCGAGGACACGAGCGAGGGCGGCGCGAAGGTCACCCAGGTCAACCCGGTCTACTACAAGAAGGTCGACGCGCACGGCACGGCGGTGAACATCCTCGCCCCGTTCATCCGCTACCGGGAGGACGAGGTCTTCCGCCGGGTGCAGGTCTTCCCGTTGGTCTACTACACGGCGCGCCACACCCCCGAGGACGAGAAGTCGTGGTTCATGATCGTCTTCCCGATCGCGTGCTTCGGGACCGGTGACTTCCTGATCCTGCCGTTCGGCGGCTACTCGAACAGCCTCCTCGGCATCGACCACCTGCTCATCGTCACGCCGCTCTACATGCGCTCGCGATTCGTGCGGGGGCCGGCGGGGAATCCGGACGTGTACACGGTCCACCACATCCTCTGGCCGTTCATCAACTGGGGTTCCGACGGGGTTCCCGACGGCCGGAGCACGCTGCGGATCCTGCCCTTCTGGGGCAAGACGAGGGGGCGCGGGGGATTCGAGAAGGGGTTCGTGCTCTGGCCCTTCTACACGTGGCGCCGGAGCCCGCAGAGCCGCGCGTTCTTCATCTTCCCGTTCTACGGCCGCGACGTGGGCCCCGAGATCAGCCACACGACCGTGATGTTCCCGTTCTACATGCGCACGCGCGACAGCCGCACGGGGCTCGTGGACACGACGCTCTTCCCGTTCTACCGGCGCGCGACGGGAAGCGAGCGGACGGAGGTCCGGCGCTACTGGCCCTTCTATATGTACGCCCGTGACGGGAACCAGCTGACCACGCTCGCCGCGTGGCCGATCTGGCGGCGGCAGTACATCGACACCGAGCACGAGATCCGACGGTGGACCTGGGTCGCGCCCCCCTTCTACCGGAAGACGACGTCGTTCCGCCGCACCGACGGGGCGACGATGCGCAAGACGATCGTGTGGCCGATCGCCCGGTGGGAGCGCGGCTACGACGGCTACCGCGAGGTCGCCTTCCCGGTGCTCTGGCCCTACGACGGCCCCTCGCTCCGCGAGTACGGCGAGCCCTGGCGCAACTTCGTGAGCGTCTGGCGCCGGCGCACGTGGCCGAGCGGGAGCCGCGAGACCACGGCGCTCTTCGGCCTCTACATGGCGCGGCGCACGGCCGAAGCAAAGAAGGTGCGGTTCCTCTGGGGATTCACCGGCTGGGACAAGACCGCGGAGGGAACCCACCTCCGTCTCTTCTGGGCCTTACGCTTGAGGGTCTCTGGTCCTTCATGAAGGGATTCCTCGCGGTCTTCGACGGGGCGGGTTTCACGCTGGACATCCTGGTGCGGGCGTGCGGCTTCATCGTCCGGAAGCCGCGCCCGGCGATGTCGGCGCGGCTCGCGTACGAGTACGGGCTGAAGTCGTTCCCGGTCGTGTGCATCGTCGCCCTCTTCTCCGGCATGATCATCTGCCTCCAGACGGGGCTCGAGATCTCCCGGTACGGCGAGGAGGAGGTCCTCGGACTCGTCGTCGCGCAGTTCTTCGCGCGCGAGTTCGGCCCGTTCATGACCTGCATCATCCTCGTCGGCACCGTGGTCTCGGCCTACGCCGCGGAGATCGGGACGATGAAGGTCTCCGAGGAGACGGACGCGCTCGAGGTGATGTCGATCGACCCCGTCGGGTACCTCGCCGCCCCGCGCATCCTCGCGCTCGCGGTGATGACGTTCCTCCTCACGCTCTGCGCGGACCTGATCGGGATCGTCGGCGGCGCGCTCGTGGCGAACCAGCAGCTCGGGCTCCCGTTCCGGATCTTCTTCGACCGGGCGCTCGAGAGCCTCGAGGGGCGCGAGTGGGGCGGACTGCCGCGCGATCTCTACGCGGGTCTCGTCAAGGCGCTCCTGATCGGCTTCGTCATCGCCGGCGTCGGGTGCGCGCAGGGGCTCCGGGCCGTGGGCGGCGCGCTCGGCGTGGGCACCGCGGTGCGCCGCGCGGTCATCACGTCGATCGTCCTCATCCTCATCCTCTCCTACATCATCACCTGGCTCGTCTACCGGGCCTTCCCCTCCGATTGATTGTCATCGAGCATGTCTCCAAGTCGTTCGGGCAGCGCCAGGTCCTGCGCGATTGCTGCCTCGAGATCCGTCGCGGCGAGACGATGGTGATCATCGGCTCGTCGGGGACGGGGAAGTCCACGCTTCTCCGGACGATCATCGGCCTCACCGAGCCCGACTCCGGCCGGGTCCTCGTGGACGGGAAGGACGTGCAGGCGATCTCGCCGCGGCAGCTCTCGGACCTGCGGGCCCGCATGGGCTACCTCTTCCAGAGCGGCGCGCTGATCAACTGGCTGACGGTCGCCGAGAACCTCGCGCTGCCCCTCCTCGAGAAGACGCGCCTCTCCGCGGAGGAGATCGACCGCCGGATCGACCGGTCGCTCGACCTCGTGGACCTGCGCGGGACGCGCGACCTGAGGCCGGACCAGCTCTCCGGCGGCATGCGCAAGCGCGCGGGCCTCGCGCGCTGCCTCGTGACGAACCCGGAGATCCTGCTCTACGACGAGCCGACGACCGGCCTCGACCCCGTCACGGCCCACATCATCGACCAGGTCGTCGTGGACCTGCGGAACAAGCTCGGCGTGACGTCGGTCGTCGTCTCGCACGACATGGAAGGGGTCTACCGGATCGCCGACCGGGTGGCGATGCTCTACGATGGGCGGATCATCGCCACCGGGACGCCCCACGAGTTCAAGAACGCGGTGGATCCGATCGTTCGGCAGTTCGTGCACGGTGCGCTCGAGGGCCCGCTGGCGGACCGCCGGGAGGTGCGACGATGAGCAGGAGGCGAAGGAACTTTCAACGGAACGTGGCGCTCGGCGCCTTCGTCCTCGTCTGCCTCGGGCTTCTCACGGTCCTCACGCTTCGGCTGGCGGGCGGGTTCCAGCTCGTCGAGCAGAGCCGCTGGACCGCCTACTTCGGGCCCGACTCGTCGGTGCGGAAGGATGCCGAGATCTTCGTGGCCGGGACGAAGGTCGGCCGGGTCGAGCGGGTCCGTCTCGTCCGCGACGAGGAGATCGCCCCGGGCCGCTACGTCCAGGTGGACATGCTCATCCGCGCCGACCTCGCGATCTGGGAGGACGCGACGGTGAACATGCGTTCGCGCGGGATCCTCGGGCGCTCGATCCTCGAGCTCGACCGCGGGACGCCCGGGAAGCGGAGGCTCAGCTCCGACACGCCGCTCCAGGGGCGCATGGCGGGCGACGCCTTCGAGGCGCTCGACGCCCTCATCGAGGAGAACCGCGGCAACATCGAGCGCATCACGTCGGACCTCGCGGAGGTCACCGGGCGCCTGCGGAGGGGCGAGGGCAGCATGGGCCGGATCTTCGGCGACGACACGCTCTACCGGAAGCTCGAGAACGTCGCCGACGGTCTCGCCGATCTGGTCGACCGCGCGCGGTCGCCGGACAGCTCGATCGGCGCGCTGATCGAGGACCGCGCGCTCTACGACCGCGCGCTCTCCCTCGTGTCGAGGGCGGACGAGATCGCGACGCAGATCCGGTCCGGCAAGGGAGCGATCGGCCGGCTCACGTACGACGAGCAGGTCGGGAGCGACCTGAAGGATCTCGTCGCCAGCGTGCGGAACATCGCGCGCGCGATCGACGAGGGCGAGGGGACGATCGGCAAGCTCGTGCACGACGACGAGCTGCACGTCGCGGCCGCGGAGGCGATGGACGCCCTGCGGAACATCCTCGTGCGCATCGACACCGGGAAGAGCAGCGTCGCCCGCCTCCTCCGCGACGACGGCGAGATCTACCAGAACCTCCTCGTCGCGTCGGAGGACCTGCGCGTGCTGCTCGACGGCGTGCGCGCGGGCAAGGGGTCGCTCGGCCTGCTGCTCAAGGACGACAGCGCGTACCGCGAGCTCCAGCGCATGCTCGAGAGCTTCCGCGAGACGGGCGAAGTCGCCCGCGAGAACGCGCCTCTCGCGAGCCTCGTGTCCTTCACGTCGCTCTTCTTCAACGTGCTGAACTGAAGACCGGGGGCCACGGGGGCCACCGGTGCGGCACCGCTGCCGCACCCGGCCGCCCCAAGTCCTTGCGAGCCAACGACTTGGCATCCGGACCCGCCGTAAAGGTTACCGCCTCAGGCGGAGGGTGTAGCCGTGGACGGCGTGGCGGAGGGCGAGGAAGGGGCCTGTCTTGTCCTCGCCCCACTCGGCGTGGAAGCGCTCCGCGGGGGCGCGGTCCTCGACGCGGTTCGTCGAGATCGGGTGGAGCGTCAGCACGCCGGTCCCGCTCACCGACACGACGCCCTCGCGCCGGAGGATCTCGTAGCCGCTGCTCACCAGCACCGAGAAGACGTACGTCCCGTCCGCGCGGAAGTCGAAGAGGTGACCCTGGCCGGGCGGGAGCGGGTTGTCCATCGTGGTCTTGCCCGGCGGCGGCTCGAAGCCCGCGAACGTGTGGACCCCGACGAACCGCGCCGGGAGCGGCTCCAGCGTCGCGGTCTTCGGCGCGAACAGCGCCCACGCCCAGACGCCCGCCGCGGCCGCGAGAGAGAGGAGCAGCACGGCCCACCGCATGGCGCCGGAGCTCACCGCGTGCGGACCAGCGCGGCCACGTACTTCGCGAGCACGTCGCCTTCCAGGTTGACCGCGTCGCCCGGCCCGCGCCGGCCGAGCGTCGTCACCGCGAGCGTGTGCGGGATGAGCGCCACGGAGAACGTCCCGCCCTCGACCTTGGCGACGGTCAGGCTCACCCCGTCGACCGCGACGGAGCCCTTCTCGACGACGTGGCCCTGAAGCGCCGGGGGGAGCCGGAAGGTCATCACCACGTCGTCCCCCTGGGCCAGGCGCGCCACGACCTCCGAGACCGCGTCCACGTGCCCCTGCACAAAGTGGCCTCCGAGCCGGTCCACGGGCCGCACCGGAAGCTCGAGGTTCACCGGGTCCCCCGCGGCCCGGAGGCCCAGGGTCGTCCGGCGGAGCGTCTCGGGAACGGCATCGAACTCGAGCCGGGCCCCCGAGGCCCCCACCACGGTCAGGCAGCAGCCGTCCACGGCCACGGAATCGCCTTCCCTGACCTCAAGCGCCTTGGGGCCGGTATCCACCGACAGCCGGACCCCGCCCTCTCGGGGGGAGATCCGGGCGATGCGCCCGGTGGACTGCACGATCCCCGTGAACACGGCGAAGAGTATAAGCGGGCGCCGCGGCTTGACGACCGCCCTAAGCCCGGGTCCAATAAGGGGTTTCCGCTCCGGAGTCCCTCTTGAAGATCTCGATCCTGACCCTTTTCCCCGACGTCGTACGGACGTACCTCGGGGCGTCGATCCTCGGCCTCGCCGAGGAGAGGGGGGTCGTGCGCTTCGAGGTGCGGGACATCCGGGACCACGCGGAGGGGAAGCACCGGCAGGTGGACGACCGCCCGTTCGGCGGCGGACCCGGCATGGTCCTCATGCCCGGACCGGTCGTCCTCGCCGCGGAGGCGGCCCGCGCCGCGCACGAGGCGGGCGCCCCGGTGATCCTCCTGACGCCGCAGGGGGAGCGGTTCGACCAGAAGATCGCGGAGGAGCTCTCGCAGGGCCCTGGCCTCGTCCTCATCTGCGGCCGATATGAGGGATTCGACGAGCGCGTGCGCGAAGTGCTGCGCCCGAGGGAGATCTCCATCGGCGACTACGTCCTCTCCGGCGGGGAGATCCCCGCGTTGGCCGTGACCGAGGCCGTCGTCAGGCTCCTGCCGGGCGCCCTCGGCCATGCCGAGTCGGCCCGGGACGACTCGTTCACGAAGGGCCTCCTCGAGGGGCCGCAGTACACCCGCCCGCGCGAGTTCCGGGGCCACGCGGTCCCGGAGGTGCTCGTCTCGGGAGATCACGCCGCGATCGAGGCTTGGCGCGAGAAGGCTGCCGAGGAGCGGACCCGCGTCCGCCGGCAGGACCTTTGGCAGCGAAGGAACAACACCGCTTTCCAGGGGAAGGAGGAGCCGAGATGACGAGGATCCGCCTGATCGAGCAGGGCTTCGCCAAGAAGGAGCTCCCGGATTTCGGGGTCGGGGACACGGTGGACGTGCACGTCCTCATCAAGGAAGGCGACAAGGAGCGCGTGCAGGTCTACAGCGGCACCGTGATCCGCCGCCGTGGCGTGGGGATGAGCGCCACCTACACGGTCCGCCGGATCGTGCAGGGGCAGGGCGTGGAACGCACGTTCCCGCTCCACTCGCCCTTCGTGCAGAAGGTCGACGTGCGCCGCGTCGGCAAGAGCCGCAGGGCCCGCCTCTACTTCCTGCGCGACCGCACGGGCAAGGCCACGCGCCTCCGCGAGATCATGGGCGCGAGGGAAGCCGACGGGGGGGCCCCCGCGTCGGCCGCCCCGATCGAGGCCGAGGCGATGTCCGAGGCGGTCGAGACCCGCGAGCCCACGCCGGTCGCGGACGAGTGACCCGATGCATCCCGGCTCCTTCGCCACGGACCGCAGGGAGCACGGAAGGCGCGCGGAACGCGCGGCGGAGCGGATGCTCCGCAAGGCCGGCCTCGTCATCCTCGCGCGCAACTGGCACGCGGCGGGGGGCGAGCTCGACCTGGCGGCGCTGGAAGGAGAGACGCTGGTGTTCGTCGAGGTGAAGTCGCGCGCCGGGGAGTTCCCGGAGGACCGGCCGCTGGTCCGCGCGGGGCAGCGCCGCCGCACCGCGCGGGCGTCGCGCGCGTTCCGCGAGCGGTTCGGCGTCGCCCACCTGCCCTTCCGGTTCGATCTCGTGACCGTGAGCGGGGACCCGGCGCGACCGAGGAGCCTCGGCTGGGCGAAGAGCTACCGGGGGACGGATTGAGGGTCACGGCAGGAGCGCGGAACTCCCTGCGGTGGATCCATCGGGAGCCCGCATGACGATCAGCCTCGAAGCCATCATCCCCCCCGAGCGGGTGATCCTCCTCGACGCGACCACGAAGGAGGATGCGCTCCGCCGGCTCGCCGCGGTCGTGGCGACGTCGCCCGAGGTGACCGACGGCACGAAGCTCCTCGCCGCGCTCCACGAGCGCGAGAAGATCATGTCCACGGGGATCGGGCTCGGGATCGCCATCCCGCACGCCAAGATCCCGTCGGTCCGGGAGTTCGTCGTGGGCTTCGCCAAGGTCGACCAGGGGATCGACTTCAACTCGCTCGACGGCAAGCCCGTCCACTTCATCGTGATGATCGCGGGGCCGGACAACCAGCAGGAGCGCTACCTCCAGCTCCTCGCGCGCATCACGCTCAAGCTGAAGGACGCGGGCGTCCGCCGCCGTCTCACCGAGGCGCGCACCGTGGACGACATCCTCGCGGCGCTCCGGTAAGGGCCTTGGCCCCCGAAGCCCCCTCCCTTCGGGCCGCGCTGGCGTTCCTCCTCCTCCTCGTCGCCGCGGCCCATGCCGGCCCGTCCGTCCCCGAGGGCGCGATCACCGCGCGGGCCGCGCGGCGCGCCCGCCTGTCGGAGCGGCTCGGCACGGGGTACGCGCTCGTCCTCGGGCAGCCGCTCACGGACGTCCTCCAGCCGCCGCAGGAGGGGCACTTCCTCTACCTCTCGGGCGTGGACGACCCCGACGCGGCGCTTTTGCTCGCCGGGGCGGAGGCGAAGGAACTCGCGCTGCCGGGGCGGCGGGCGCGCGAGACGGTCTTCCTCCTCGAGGCGGGCGACGGGTTCGCCCGGTTCTACGGCCAGCGTTGGCGTCCCGGCGCCGAGGCGGAGCGCGCGCTCGGCGTCGAGGCGACCCGCCCGACACCGCGCGGGGGCGAGGCGCTCGGGAACGAGCTCGCGCGGCTGCTGCCGGAGGGGGCGCGGCTGCACGTCCCCGCGTATGCCGGGCGCGACACGGCCGCGATCCGCGAGTGGAAGGACGCCGCGTTCCGGGCGCTTCGCGCGGCGCGCCCCGACGTGACCTTCGAGGATCTCCACCCGGCGCTCCTCGTCATGCGCGCGACCAAGGAGCCGATCGAGGTCGAGGCGATGCGCCGCGCGGTCGCGGTGACCCTCGACGCGTTCCGGGAAGCGCTTCCGGAGATCCGGCCGGGGTCGACGGAGGCCGCGGTCGACGGCGCGCTTCTTCGCGGGGTCCGGCGCCGCGGGGCGCTTCCGGCCTACACGTTCGTCGTCGCGGGCGGCGCGAACAGCACCGTCCCCCACCACTTCCGCAACGACGGGGCGCTCGTGGACGGCGACCTGCTCGTGATCGACGCCGGCGGCTCGGTCGACCGCTACGCGACCGACATCACGCGCACCTTCCCGGTGAATGGCCGGTTCGCCCCGCGCCAGCGCGAGGTCTACGAGGCCGTGCTGCGCGCGCAGCTCGCCGGGATCGCGGCGGTGAAGCCGGGCGTCACGCTCCAGCAGGTGGACGCGGCCGCCCGCGGCGTCCTCAAGGAGGCGGGGCTCGACACGTTCTTCATCCACGCGACCTGCCACCACGTCGGCCTCGATGTGCACGACCCCGGGCCGCCGCTCCTCGCCGAGGGGATGACGATCACGGTGGAGCCGGGCGTCTACATCCCCGCGGAGCGCCTCGGCGTGCGCATCGAGGACGTCGTGCTCGTGACCGCGGACGGCGCGGAGGTCCTCTCCGAGGACTTCCCGAAGGACCCCGCCGCGATCGAGCGGCTCCTGGTGCGCTAGGCGGTCAGCCCTCGAGGCCCCACGCCTGCTGGATCCCGCGCGCCAGCGCACGGATCTGGGCGTCCGAGAGCCGGTGCAGCTGCTGGACGATCACGCGCGACGCGTCGATCTCCGGGTACCGCTCCGGCTGCGCCGCGATCTCCTCCACGAACGCCTCGACGATCGCCCCGTAGCCGACGCCGTGCGGGTCCCCGCGCGAGAGCGCCGCGCAGCACGTCGCGAGCGCCGCGCGCGGCGCCGGGCCCTCCGCGACCGCTGCGAGCTGCGCGTTGCGCTCGAGCAGCGCGAGGATCTCCGACGCGTCGAACCCGCCCTTGAGCGCGAGCTCGAAGTTGCGCAGGGGGTGGCTGAGCACGGGCAGGTGCCGGTCCGCGTCCACGAGGTGGGCCTCCTCGTGCTTCAGCACCTCGCCCCTGAGGTCGAGCGGCCCCTCGAGATAGAGGCGGTCCTCGACGCCGGCGGGATCGTCGATCGCCTTCGTCCACGGGTCGTCGAGCGCCGGCTCGGCGAGGATCTCCTCGCGCCGCGGCTCGAGCCGGGCGCGACGCCGCTCGATCTCGCCCTGCCACCGCGCGATCGCGCGGAGATCGACGAGCACCATCCCCTGGAGCGCGAGGCCGGCGAGGTCGCCGCCGCCCGCCCACTCCTGGTAGCCGGAAACGTGCCGCGTCCCGATCCACGCGACCTCGCGCTCGACCTCCGCGCCGCGCACGCGCGCGCGGCCCATGGGCTCGCGCCGCACGAGCTCCGCGAGCATCGCCTCGGGGGGCCCGCCCGACCGCTGCCCGAGGACGAGCAGGAGCCCGAACCCGGCGAGCTCGCGGACGAGCGGCTCGTCGCTCCGCTCCGTCGGGTCCAGGAGCGTCCCGACGAAGGCGTAGTCGATCGGGCGCCCGGGGGGCCCGAGTGCCTTGCCGGTCGTCTTCTCGTAGAGCCCTCGCGCCCACGCGTGGAACTCGCGGAAACTCTCCCGCTCGCCGGTCGCGGCGTAGTGGCGGTAGCGCGCGGTCGTCCCGCGGGCGAACGCGCGCACGAAGGGTTGCACAGGGGGGGGCGCGGGGGCCAAGGCGGCCGCCTCCTCCGCGGTAATCCCCGCCTCCCGCGCGCGGTCTACGAGCGACCGCGCCCGCGCCGCCTCGCCGTCCGCCGCCGCAGCGCGCGCCGCGCAGAGGAGCGCGGTCCCGTCCCCAGAGGCCCCCTCCGCCTCGAAGAGCCGGGACGCGTCGCGGACCGCGGACCGGCCCAACCGCTGCGCGAGGTCGTGGACCCGCTCGACGAGGGTCTCCTCCGACGGCGCGCGCCGGTAGGCCTCGGCCGCCTCGCGCAGCGCGGCCTCGATGTCGCCCCGCTGGTCCGCGACGAGCGAGAGGCCGAGCCGGGGCGCCGGGTGGTCGGGGTCGGTCCACAGGGCCGCCTCGAACTCCGCCTCCGCCTCGCCGATCCTTCCGCGCGCGAGCAGTCCGTTCCCGAGCGTGATCCGGGCCAACGCGAACCCCGGGTCGAGGACCGTCGCCCGCCGGCCGTGCGTCACGGGGTCCGCGCCCGCGCGGCTCGCGACGGTCGCGAGGCCGAGGCTCCGCCAAGGCTCCTCCGCGGCCCTGAAGTCGTCGATCTGGCGCTCCGGCGGCTCCAGCCGGCCCGCGAGGAACCGGTCCTCTCCGGCCCGGTACTCGCGGCGGAGGGGCAGCGCGAGGCCGCGCATGAGCCCGATCTCCTGGAGGCCCAGGTGCGCGCGCACGGACCGCGGATCGGCCTTGAGCGCTTCCCGGTACGCCGCCTCGGCCGCCACGTCCTCGCCTCGGCGCCGCAGGCGGTCGCCCCGCTGCACGGAGTCCGCAGCCGGCGCCGCGGCTGGGGTGATCGGCCGGGCTGGCGTCGCGGCGCACGCGGCAAGCAGGAGGAGCAGGACGCAGCGGGTCACGGCAGCGCAGTCTAGCGGGTTCTCCCCCGCGCGCGGAACCGGTCCTTTGGCCTAGGTCCGACGGATGACGCCGCGGACGACGCCGCGGATCTGGACCGCGTCCGCGGGGAAGACCATCGGGGCGAGGGCGGCGTTGCGCGGCTCGAGACGGATGCGGTCCCGGTCGCGCTGGAACCGCTTGAGCGTCACGTCCTCGCCGACGACCGCGACGACGGTCTCGCCGTCGCGGGCGGTCGTCCGGCTCTCGATGAGCACGAGGTCGCCGTCGCAGATGTGGTCCTCGATCATCGAGTCGCCGCGGACCCGGAGGAGGAACGAGCTGTTCTCGACGCCCAGGAACTGCTCGAGATCGACGTCCTCGCGCACGCTCGCCTCGAGGATCGGCGCGCCGGCCGCGATCGTCCCGACGAGCGGCACGCCGCGCGTCGGCACGTATTGCGGGTCGAGGATCTCGATCGCGCGGGCCTCGCGCTGGCGCCGCTTGATCGCGCCCTTGCGCTCGAGCGCACGCAGATGGTCGAGCACCGAGACCCGGCTGATCCCGCCGAGGTCGGTGGCGATCTCCTCGAGGGTCGGCGCGATGCCGCGCTCCTCGAGCGTGGCACGGACGAACTCGAGAACCTGCTGCTGTCGGACGGTGTAAGTCGGCATCAGAAAAGCACCGCTAGCGCGAAGAGGGTGAAGACGCTCAGCCACAGAGGTAGTTCGGCAAGGATGTCGGTCCTCCGCATGGTTCCTTCCTCCGGCCGGAGGAGAGCGGGGTCCCGGGGACGGCACTCATGGGTTGTGGGATGGACCCGGGAGGCCCCGCTGCTCCGGCACTAACTGACGTTAACCCTAACGTCGGACTAACCGGAGGATTTCAGTAGGGTTTGGACAGAAGCCCGCTCGGTTCCAAAGCCCAAGGATCCACCCAGATGCCACTTCGGGGGAAGGCCAGACGGGCGGTTGAAGAGGAGCCTCCTCGGTTCCAAAGGCCAAGGATCCACGCAGAGGCCGCTTCGGCACGAGCCCAGAGGCCCCGAACAAGGATCCAGCCAGACGCCGCTTCGGGGGAGGGCCAGACGGGCGGCTGAAAAGGGGCCTCCTCGGTCCAAAGGCCAAGGATGCACGCAGTGGCCGCTTCGGCACGAGCCCAGAGGCCACGGCCACGGGCGGCCCAGCCCAAGGATCCAGCCAGACGCCGCTTCGGGGGAGGCTAGGCGGGAGCCTCCTCGGTTCCAAAGCCCAAGGATCCACGCAGATGCCGCTTCGGCACCAGCCCAAAGGCCCCGGCCACGCGCGGCCCAGCCCAAGGATCCACGCAGAGGCCGCTTCGGCCCGAGCCCAGAGGCCCCGGCCGCGGGCGGCCCAGCCCAAGGATCCCACCCAGCGGCCGCTTCGGCGGGATCCCAGAGGCCCGGCTACGGCGGTTTTTGCCCATCGACCCACCCAGAGCCCCCCCTTATCGGAGGAGGGCCCGGACGGGCGCGGGCCGCCTCAGCCTCAGTCCCTCGCGCCGACCTGGATGGAGAGGGTGAGGGTCTCCCCCTCCCGCGCGAGCTCGGCCGAGACGCGGTCGCCGGCCTTGGCGGCTTCGAGGGCCTGCCGCAGGTCTTCGAGGCGGTCCAGCGGCCGGCCTTCGAGGCTCTTCAGGATGTCGCCGCCACGGACGCCCGCGGTCGCCGCGGGCCCCTCGGGCGTCACCTCGAGGATCTTCAGGCCCCTGCCCTTGACCGGGTCCTTGCGGACGCGGACGCCCAGCCACGCCTGGGGAGGCGCCTCGCCGCTGGTCAGCCGCTCGAGGGCCCGGCGAAGGTCGTGGGAGGGGACGGCGAGGCCCACGCCCTGATGCCCTCCGCTCCGGGTGATGATCGCGGTAATGAGCCCGATGACTTCCCCGCGGAGGTTCACGAGCGCGCCCCCGGACGAACCCGGGTTGATCGCCGCATCCGTCTGGAGGAGGGAGGCGCTCTGCCCCTCGACGACGTTCCTGCGGCCGGTCGCGGAGAGGATGCCCCGGGTGACGCTCGTGCCGAGGCCAAAGGGGTTCGACACGGCGACGACGGTCTCCCCCACCTCGATCGCATGGTCGGGGGCGAGCGGGGCGGGCGCGAACACGCGGTCCTTCGCGACGATCTCAAGGAGTGCGAGGTCGGTCGCGCGATCCCACGCGCGGACCCGGCCCGCGAACTCCTCGCCGCCGTCGTCCACGACCGCGATCGCCGTCGCGCCCTCCACGACGTGCAGGGCCGTGAGGACGAGCCCTTCGGAGGTGACGATGACGCCGGTGCCGTAGGCGTCGCGGCCGGTCCCGAGCGCACGCAGGGCGACCACGCTCTTCCGGACGGCCGACGCCGCGTTCGCGACCGCGTGCGACTCCGCGAGCGCGATCCTCAGGTATTCGGGCTCCTCCCCGGGCACGCCGACGCCGAGGATGCAGGCGAGCGTGGCGGCCACGCATGTCGAGAGGACACGTCGATGCCGCCGCACGGGGTAGCCCCAATCACCCCGCGTGCCATTCCGGTGCAGTCGCTCCTGCCGCCGCCGAACGTTCGGAAATCACTGCAGAGCCGCGGAAGGACGCCGGGCAGAGCCCTCGTCCGGCGCGATCCGCGGGATCCTACGCCTGGCCGTACTCCTCGAGCTTGCGATAGAGCGTGCGGACCCCGATCCCGAGCATCTTCGCGGCCTGGGTCTTGTTCCCGCCCGCCTTGCGGAGCGTCTCGAGGATCAGCTCCTTCTCCGCCTCCGCGAGCGTGTTGCCGACCGGGATGCGCAGCACGTCCTGGGGACCGCGGTCGCCGGTGATCTCCTCCGGCAGGTCGCCGACGTCGACGCGGTCCGCCCGGGCGAGGACGACCGCCTGCTCGACCACGTTCTCGAGCTCGCGCACGTTGCCCGGCCACGCGTAGCGCTGGAGCCTCTCGAGCGCCGCGGGCGTGAAGGCCGGGACCTTGCGCCGGTTGCGTTCGTTCGCGACCTCCCGGAAGTGGTCCAGGAGGGCCGGGATGTCCTCGGGCCGCTCGCGCAGCGCCGGGAGCCGGATCACGATGACCTTGATGCGGTAGTAGAGGTCCTCGCGGAACCTGCCCGCCTTGACGAGCGCGTCGAGGTCGCGGTGCGTCGCGCAGACGAGGCGCACGTCGATCGGGACCGTCTCCTCGCCGCCGACCGGCTCGACCTCCCGCTCCTGGAGGACGCGCAGGAGCTTCACCTGCACGTTGGGCGGGATCTCCCCGATCTCGTCGAGGAACAGCGTGCCCCCCTCGGCCAGCTCGAACTTCCCCTTCTTCGCCCGCACCGCGCCGGTGAAGGCGCCCTTCACGTGGCCGAAGAGCTCGCTCTCGATGATCGACTCGGTGAGACCCGCGCAGTTGACCGCGACGAACGGGCCTCGCATCCGCAGCGACTCCGTGTGGATCATGCGGGCGACCAGCTCCTTGCCGGTGCCGCTCTCGCCGGTGACGAGGACCGTCGCGTTCGTCTTCGCGACCCGGCTCGCCTGCTCGAGCGCACGCTGCAGGAGCGGGCTCGACCCGGGGAGCAGCGTACGCTGCGCGCTCCGGACCCGCGCCCGCGCCCCCCCCTCCGCCGCCTCCCCCTTTCGCCTCGCGATCGCGCCCTGCACGGCGACCCGGAGGGAGTTCAGGTCGAGGGGCTTCTCCAGGAAATCGTAGGCGCCGTCCTTCATGGCATGGACCGCGCGCTCCACCGAGCCGTAGGCCGTCATCACGATCACCGGGGGGGCGTCGGGGGCCGCCACGAACTCCCGGAGCAGCGTCAGCCCGTCCACGTCGGGCATCACGATGTCGGTCAGGACCGCGTCCCACGGCCCGTCGGCGAAGGCGGCGCGCGCCTCGGCACCCGTGGCCGCGAGCTTCACCTCGTAGCCCGCGTCGGCGAACGCGGAGCGAAGCGCCTCGCCCGCTCCGGGGTCGTCCTCGGCGACCAGAAGCCGGGTCGCGGTCATGCGGGGTTCCTGTCCGCCGGCGTCGTGGGCACGGCGGTCGGCCCCTGCTCCCGCTCGGGCGGGGGCCCCTCGTAGGGGAGGAAGAAGGCGAACGTGGCGCCCTGCCCCGGTGCGCTCGCGACCGCCATCCGGCCGCCGTGCTCCTCGACGATCCGGTTGGCGATCGGGAGACCGAGGCCGGTGCCGCCGGGCTTGGTCGTGTAGA
>Ga0187894_10004472_pt1 | contig 14981 bp, 15 predicted proteins | sample GBC1701081metaG_FD_136650 | JGI IMG/M metagenome (GOLD analysis project Ga0187894, IMG submission 136650) | White microbial mat communities from a lava cave in the Kipuka Kanohina Cave System on the Island of Hawaii, USA - GBC170108-1 metaG ...
ATCCGCCAGCGCGCGGGCGTTCTCCAATGTGCGCTTGGCGTAGAGCTTGAACTCAGGCTGCAGCGCCTCGCCGAAGCTGACCGCTTTTGCCGCGATCACGTGCATGAGCGGGCCGCCCTGAAGACCAGGGAACACAGCTGAGTTGATCTTTTTGCCGATCTCCTCGCTGTTCGAGAGGATCATGCCGCCGCGCGGGCCGCGCAGTGTTTTGTGTGTGGTCGTGGTGACGATGTGGGCGTGCGGCAGCGGCGAAGGATAGACGCCGCCAGCGATCAGACCCGCGTAATGCGCCATATCCACCATCAGGATCGCGCCGACTTCGTCGGCGATCTCGCGGAAGCGCTTGAAATCGATCTGGCGCGAATAGGCGCTGGCGCCTGCCAGGATGAGCTTCGGCCGTTCGCCCCGGGCGATCGCCGCGACCTGATCGTAGTCGATCAGGTGATCGTCTTCGCGCACGCCATAGGCCACCGGATTGAACCACTTGCCGGAAATGTTCACCGGCGAGCCGTGCGTGAGGTGGCCGCCGCAAGCGAGATCCATACCGAGGAATTTGTCGCCCGGCTGGAGAAGCGCGAAAAACACTGCCTGATTGGCGTTGGCGCCGGAGTGTGGCTGCACATTGACATAGCTGCAGTCGAACAGGCGCTTTGCACGATCGATGGCGATGCGCTCGACCTCGTCGACGAACTCGCAGCCGCCGTAATAGCGCCGCCCCGGATAGCCTTCGGCGTATTTGTTGGTCAGCACCGAGCCTTGGGCTTCGAGCACCGCGCGCGAGACGATGTTCTCCGACGCAATGAGTTCGATCTGGTGTTTTTGACGGCCCAATTCGGCTGTGATCGCATCGTGAATGTCCCGATCGGCGCGATCCAGCGGCGCCTCGAAAAAGCGATCCCGTTCGGCGGCGCGTCCTGCGGCTTCCGTCATTTGTTTTTAACCAGCCTTTTGCTCGAATCCGAGCCTGCAACATAAGGCTTGGAGCGCCATAAGCAAAGTTGCCGGCTTCACCTACGAAGCGAGCAGTATATCCTTTAGGGCAACTGTACTTTGATCTCACCTATACTTGCCAAATTGGGACTCGCGGGATTAAATCGCGGCGCGAGCGGGCTGTATTCAAAACAAAAAAGGCGTCGAGGATGCGCGACGACGAAGACCAGCGGGGCGCTGAAACCCTGCGAATGACGGCGGACATCGTCGCTTCATTCGTCACCAACAATAAAGTTACGCCCGAACAACTGACTGACTTGATCCGCTCCGTTCATCGCACGATGGATGCCCTCACCACCGGCCAAGACGAACGCTCGCCTGAGAAGCTTAAGCCGGCGGTGCCCATCAACAAGTCAATCAACAACGATTACATCGTCTGCTTGGAAGACGGAAAGAAGTTGAAGATGTTGAAGCGCTATTTGCGCTCAACCTATGAAATGTCGCCCGATGACTACCGGCGCAAATGGGGTTTGCCCGCCGACTACCCCATGGTGGCGCCCAATTACGCGGCGCGGCGCTCGGAATTCGCCAAGCGCATCGGCCTTGGTCGCGGCGTCAGGCGCAAAGAGTGATCACACTCGCCTGCGTTTAGGCGAGCACGCCCTTATCTGGCGAACGTGGTTTGCCGTTACCGTTCAACGCACGCTCCAGCTTGCGCAGCGCTAACGCACGCACGTCGGCGAGCGCGGCGTTCGCAGGCGCTTGCACAACGACTTCAACGCCGGTGGCGACATCGATAGCCGCGACGCGCTGGGCGTCCCCGATGCGGGTGATTTCAAAAATGACGTCGGTGGGCGCTTCGCCGCTCACGCGGTGACGTGCACCGGACAGCGCGCCCACACCGCCTTCAAGACGGCGACGAGGCTTTCCATCAGCGCGTCGTCGTGGAACGGGCTCGGCGTGATGCGCAGCCGTTCAGTGCCACGCGGCACAGTTGGGTAGTTGATCGGCTGCACGTAGATGCCGTGGTCGAACAGCAGAATGTCCGAGATCTTCTTGCAGCGCGCCGCGTCGCCCACCAGCACCGGCACGATGTGCGTGGTCGATTCAGACATCACCGGGATGCCGGCCTCTCTCAGCATCAATTTCAGCCGTTCCGAGCGCTCTTGCAGGCGATCCCGGAGGTGCGGGCATTCCTTGACGATCCGCACGCTTTCGAGTGCAGCAGCTGCGATCGAGGGCGCGAGCGAGGTGGTGAAGATGAAGCCGGCGGCCGTCGAGCGGATGGCGTCGATCGCCGCAGCCGGGCCGGTGACGTAGCCGCCCATCGTGCCGAAGGCTTTCGCCAGCGTGCCTTCGATGAAATCGACACGGTGCATCACGCCGTCGCGCTCGGCGACGCCGCCGCCAGTGGGGCCGTAGAGGCCGACGCCGTGGACTTCGTCGAGATAGGTCATCGCACCGTATTGTTGGGCGATGTCGCAGATGGCTTCGATCGGGGCGGTGTCGCCGTCCATCGAATAGACGCTCTCGAAGGCGATCAGCTTCGGCGCGTCCGCCGGCGCTTCGTTGATGAGTGCTTCGAGATGCTGAATGTCGTTGTGGCGGAAAACGCGCTTTTCGCACTTGGCGCGCTTGATGCCTTCGATCATCGAGGCGTGGTTTTGCGCGTCCGAGAAAATCCACAAATCAGGGAAGAGCTTCGCGAATGTGGAGAGCGTCGCGTCGTTCGACACGTAGCCTGAGGTGAACAGGAGCGCCGTTTCCTTGCCATGCAGCTCGGCGAGCTCGCGCTCAAGATCGACGTGATAGCTGGTGGTGCCGGAGATGTTGCGCGTGCCGCCGGCGCCCGCGCCAACCTTGTCGAGCGCGGCGTGAGCGGCGTCGAGCACTTCTGGCGACTGGCCTTGGCCGAGATAATCGTTCGAGCACCAGACGACGATGTCCTTGTAAGACCCATCCTCTTGGCGCAAGCGCGCGTGGGGAAAACGGCCGCGCTCGCGCATGATATCGGCGAACACACGATAGCGCCCCTCCTCGCGGATGGAGGCCAACGCGTCTTTGAAAACCTGTTCGTCTTCGGCTCGCATGTCGCTACTTAGCTCGTTTGTGAGGCTGGCTTATACAAGCATTCGTCCTCATTAAGAACTGGGGCGTGTGCGCACACGCTTGCTGCGAAAGGTTCGCAAGAAAGATGGAGTTTCCCGCGCGTTTTCCTGCTTCGCGCCCGCGCCGGTTGCGGCAAAGCGATTGGGTGCGCCGGCTCGTGCGCGAGACGGTGCTAACGCCGGACGATCTTATCTGGTCGATCGTGGTGCATGACGGCAAGGACGCGGAGATTCCCGTCGTCGCCATGCCTGGCGTTTCGCGCTTGTCGGTTGCCGCCGCGGCGGACGCTGCGCGCAAAGCCAAGGCGCTCGGCATTCCTGCGATCGCGGTGTTTCCGTACATCGACGCGTCAAAGAAGGACGCCGCCGGGCGCGAAGCGCTTAATCCGAACGGCCTGGTCTGCACCGCGGTGCGCGCGATGAAGGACGCGGCGCCCGAGGTGGGCGTCATGGTCGATGTGGCGCTCGATCCGTTCACGGACCACGGCCACGACGGATTGTTGGAAGACGGGCGCATCTTGAACGACGAGACCGTCGCCGTGCTCGTCGAGCAGGCGTTGATCCAGGTCAATGCCGGCGCCGACATCGTCGCGCCGTCCGACATGATGGACGGGCGCGTCGGCGCGATCCGCGCAGGCCTCGACAAAGCCGGCAAGCAAGACGCGCTCATCATGTCCTACGCCGCGAAGTACGCGTCCGCGTTCTATGGGCCGTACCGCGAAGCGATCGGCTCGGGGAAACTCGGCGCCGGTTCGATGAAGAACCCCGGCGACAAGCGCACCTATCAGATGGATCTCGGCAATAGCGACGAAGCGTTGCGCGAGGTCGCGCTCGACGTCGCTGAAGGCGCGGACATGCTGCTGGTGAAGCCCGGCATGCCCTATCTCGATATCGTGCGCCGCGTGAAGGACACGTTCGCCTTGCCGACGTTCGCGTTCCAGGTCTCAGGTGAATACGCGATGATCAAGGCCGCCGGCGCCAATGGCTGGCTCGACGAAGAGCGCGCGATGCTGGAATCGCTGAGCGCGTTCAAGCGCGCCGGCGCCGATGGGGTCGTCACGTATTTTGCGCCGAAAGCGGCGGCGCTTTTGGGCGCCTAGGCGGCGCGGAGCGAGGCGGCTTTCGCCACAGCCTGGCGGACGCTCTCGGCCATGGCGTCGCGGCGTGCAGTTTCTTCGACGGATGTGGCTGCGAGTTCGGTGACGCCGGCCATGCACGCCTCAAGCGCGGCCTTGGCTGCATCCGGGCGCAAGCCCTTTGCCGAGAGCTGCAGGCCGAACGCCGCGCAAGCGCGCATCAGCGGGCCGTCGCCAGCGTTCACGGCGTAGCCCTGAACCTTCTTGAGCGCGGCTTGGCAGGCTTCGACTTCCGCCGTGCCAGCGACGAAACTGTTGACGGCCTTCGACATCGCCGCGACCGCGCCGATCAGCGTGCTCGTCTCGGCTTCGGCCCGCGCGGAGTCGTCGACGCTGCGGCGCTTCTGCGTTGTGCCGGCGGTGACGATGCCAGCGCGTCGGCACGGGCCGACATAGCCGGCCGCATCGATGAACTCGCGCGGATTGGTCATGACCTTCGTCAGCGTCGCGATCAGAATCTTGCCGGACACCGGCTTGCCGATCAGCGCGTTAACGCCGGCGTGGCGGCACTCTTCGGCCATCGAACGCGAGAACGCGTGCGAGGTCAAAAAGATTGCCGCCTTGCGGTTCACAACCTTCGCGCTGCGGCGGAACGTCTTCGTCCAGCTGATGCCGTCGATGGGCTGGGACTCAACCGAAGTAATGATGATGTTTGCCGCCAGGATTTCGAGAGCGTCCAAAGCCGACGCGCTGTCGGTCACGACTTTCACCCGCTCGCAGCCCGCGTTGCGCAGCAGATCGACCATGATCTGCGCCTCGTACTTGTTGGTCTCGATGAGGCAGATATTCCAATCGCGAGGCTGCATAACGGCTCCACCGCGCACTCGGCGCTCCCGTCATGCCTACGACATTTGCCTTAAAATTCTTTTGATCATAAGGCGTAGCGTTAGTTACGTCGGGTCTCGAGCCGGGCGATCAGGCTCGACGTGTCCCAGCGTTTGCCGCCCATGTTCTGAATCTCAGCATAATAGCCATCGATCAGTTTGGTTAGTTCAAGCTTAGCGCCGTTGCGCTCGGCTTCGTCGAGCACCAGGCCCAAATCCTTGCGCATCCAATCGATGGCGAAGCCGAACTCGAACTTGCCTTCGACCATGGTTTTCCACCGGTTCTCCATCTGCCAGCTTTGGGCGGCGCCCTTCGAGATGGCGGCGATCACCTTTTCGACGTCGAGATCGGCGCGCTTGGCGAAGTGCAGCCCCTCGGCCAACCCCTGCACCACGCCCGCGATACAGATTTGGTTCACCATCTTCGCCAGTTGGCCCGAGCCGGCGGGGCCGATCAAAGTGGCGTTGGCGGCGTAGGCGCGCATCACCGGATCGACTTCCGCGAACACGCCCGGCTCGCCCCCCGCCATGACCGTGAGCCTGCCGGCTTCGGCGCCTGCTTGCCCGCCCGACACCGGCGCGTCGAGGAAGCCGATACCGCGCTCCTCAGCTTTCGCGGCAAGCTCGCGCGCAAGTTCGGCGGAAGCCGTGGTGTGATCGACGAAGATCGCGCCTGGCCGCATCGCTTCGGACGCGGCCTCGAACACCTCGCGCACGTCGCGATCGGCGCCGACGCAGGCAAACACGATGTCGCGTTCAGCAGCCGCGGCGGGAATGTTCGAATAAGTACGACCCTTGTGCCGCTCCACCCATGCGCGCGCTTTCTCTTCGCTGCGATTGTAGACGGCGACGTCGTGGCCTGCCTTAGCGAGGTGGCCGGCCATCGGCGCGCCCATCACGCCTAAGCCTATGAAAGCAACCTTCGCCATAATTACGTTTCCTCCGCTGCAGCGCGGCCGTAGCGGCCGCGGAAGAACGTGAGCGCATCGCCAGCCTTGACGCGAAACTCACGCACTTCGCCGATAATTATGAGATGGTCGCCCGCAATGCGTTTGTCATGGGTGACGCATGCAAGCTGCGCGACGCCGACGCCTTTGAGCACCGGCGCGCCATCGAGCATCTCGACTTCCGACAACGCCATGCTTTCAGAGGCCGAATTCGCAAAGCGGCGCGCGACCGCGCGGTCGTCGGCGCCGAGAATGGTCACGCCCCAGGCGCTCGCCTCGGCGAAATGGTCGTAGCGCTCTGACTGATCCCCAAGGCACCAGAGCACCAAGCGCGGGTTCAATGACACCGATGTGAACGAGTTGGCGGTGATCCCTGAGAATCCGCCGTTCGGGCGCGCGGTTGAGACTACCGTCACACCGGTCGCGAACGCGCTCATGGCGCGGCGAAACGCCTGATCCTGATCCAGCTCCACGTCGCTCACGTCCCCGTCCACTCAACCCGATCTTAACGCTGTTCGGCCAAGGTCGTCGCCTCCGAAAGCCAAGATATGGGCCACGCTGAAGCATGACCGGCGCCGCGAACACACGCCCGATCGTTATAAAAAAGATCAAGAAGGGCGGCGGCGGTGGGCACCATGGCGGCGCCTGGAAGGTCGCTTACGCCGACTTCGTGACCGCCATGATGGCGTTCTTCCTACTCATGTGGCTGATCAATACAACGAGCCCAGAGCAACGGCGCGGCATTGCCGAGTTCTTCGCCCCCGCCAGCGTCAGCCGCGTTTCCTCCGGTGCGGGCGGTCTGCTTGAAGGCACAAGCTTCGCGGAAGAAGGCGTTCGGCACGGGCATTCCGCGCCTGTCGCTGCGGCGTCCGACCCGCAATACACCTCCAACGCCCAAGCCGAGAACCAGGAGGCCGACGAGACCGCGCCGGGTCAGGCTACGCCATCCGAAGATTCCCTCTCGCGCGCCCGCACATTGCGTGAAAACGCCGAATTCAGCCGCGCAGAGATCGCCATTCGCCAAGCCATGGCGGACATGCCCGACATCGCCGAATTGTCGCGGCAGGTGATCGTCGAGCAAACGCCCGAGGGCCTGCGCATCCAGATCGTCGATCAAGAAGGCCGCTCGATGTTCTCACCGGGCGAGGCGCAACCGAACGAACGCACCCGCCGCCTGCTCACGACGATTTCCGGCGTGCTGGCGCAATTGCCGAACCGCGTCACGATCTCCGGCCACACCGACGCGTCGGCCTCCGGACGTTACGCCTCCAATTTTGAACTAAGCGCCGAACGCGCCAACGCGGCGCGCCGCATCCTTCAGTCCAATGGCCTGCCGGCGAACCGCATCTACCAGGTCGCTGGCCGCGCCGATTCCGAGCCGCTGTTTCCGGATGACCCAACCGTTCCGGGCAATCGTCGGATCACGATCACTTTGCTGCGCGAAGCGCCGCCCCTGCCCGCCAACCACGGCCTCTAGGGTCAAATTCCGCCCTTGCTGGAGTTGACAACCTTTTCAGGCCTATCTACCTTTCTATTACAAGGTAGCTTTATATGCCTCCACAGGACGAAAAATTTGGCGGGGTTCGGAAGGGCCTCCTGGAGTTCGCGCTGCTGACGATCATCTCGGTTGAGAAGGTCTATGTCGCCGACATCCTGGAGATGCTCGCCGAGACGCCGTTCACCACCCAGGAAGGGACGCTCTACCCCCTTCTCTCCAAGCTCCGTCGCGAGGAGCTGGTTGATTACGAGTGGGTGGAGAGCGGCGCGGGTCCGCCGCGCAAATATTACAGCCTGACCGACAAAGGCCGGGCCCACCTCGCCGATCTCTCCGCCTATTGGCGGCTTCTCAACACCACTCTCGACAGCTTGGGGCGCTGAACCATGGAACGCGTCGTTACGATCAATCTCAACGGCAACCCGTATCAGTTGGACGAAAGCGCTTATGACGCGCTGCGCGCCTATCTGGAGCGCGCCGAGTCCTCGCTCACCGAGAATCCGGACGGCGCCGAGATCCTGCGCGACCTCGAACAAGCGATCGCCGACAAGTGCGGCGCCTATCTCACGGCGCACAAGACGGTCGTCGCGCACGCCGAGATGACGCGCATCCTTGGCGAGATGGGCCCCGTGGGCGACGCAGAAGGTGAACAACCTCGCGCCGAACAAACGCGTTCCGGCGAACGCCCGACAAGGCGCCTCTACCGTATCGCCGAAGGCTCCAACATCGCCGGCGTCTGCACAGGGGTGGCGGCGTTCTTCGACCTCGACGTGAACATCATCCGCCTGCTCTTCATCATCGCCGCGATCTTCACGTCGGGCGCGTTTGTCTTTGTGTACGTGGCGATGATGTTCTTCATCCCGTCGGCGCAGACGAGTGAGCAATGGGCGGCCGCGCACGGTGCGCCGTTCAACGCGCAAGAGGTGATCGACCGCGCCAAGCGCGAGTACGGAAAATTCTCGAGCGAAGCCGCGCGCTCGTGGCGTACGGAGCAACGTGCGTGGCGGCGTTCGATGAAAGAACACGCGCGCGCGTGGCGCCATAGCTGGGGCGGGTTTGAGCCACCGCCTGCTGCGGCCGCACCGGCGCAGCCGGTTGGCTACGCCACACGCGTGTTCGCCGGCTTGCTGGCGTTCGTGCTCTCGATCGTCACGGCGGCGCTGCTGATCGCGTTCCTGATTGCGCTCTTCTCATTGTTGAGCACAGGCGCGGTGGTCGGCTGGATGCCGCCGCTCGACGTGCCGTTCTGGCTGGCGATCGTCGTGCTCTGTATCGCCTACGCGGCGATCTCGACGCCGCTCGGTTATTTGCGCCGCAGCTCCTACGCCGCCGCGAGCGGGCACCGCTATTACCAAGGCGGCGCCGATGGGTTCGTGACGTTCATCGCCGTGATCGCCGGCGGCGTGATCGCCTATCATTTGATCCCGGAGTTCCAGGACTGGTTCGACGGCCTGCGCGCGTCTTTCGGGATGCTCGCGCTCTATTTGGTGTGATGAGATAGGGCCGCGGGTAGAGCCCCAACTCCTACCCCCACGGTCCTTGCGGGCGCGGTCGGTGAGCCGCGCCCGCGTCCGTTTCCGGCTCAGGCAGTTGGGCGACGCGGCCACCACCGAACTTCGCCAAGGCTTCGATGCGCTTCTCGATCGGCGGATGCGTCGCGAAAATGCTGGCGAAATCGGAGTGCGGGTTCTCGATGAACATCTCGCGCACTTCGGAAGGGGCGTTGACGACGGCGTTGCCGGAAATCTTCTGCAGCGCCGAGATCATCGCGTCAGGGTTCTTCGTCAGCTCCACCGCGCCGGCGTCCGCGAGGTATTCACGCCGGCGCGAGAGCGAGAAGCGGATGACGATCGCCAGCGCATAAGCGATGGCAATGATCGCGAGGGCTGCGACAATGGCGATGATCGCGCCGCCGCCGGAACTGCGATCCGATGACGAGGAGCGGCGTGATGAACCGCCGCCAGAGAACGTCGCGTGCCGGAGACCCCGGAACGCCATCTCGCCAACGAACGAGAAGATGCCCACGAAGATCACGGCGATGATCAAGAGCCGCACGTCAGCATTGCGGATGTGCGTCAGCTCGTGCGCGAGCACGGCTTCCAGCTCTTCGTCGTTTAGCGTGTTCATCAGCCCGCGCGTCACCGTCACGGAATACTGGCCCTCGTGCAGGCCGGTCGCGAACGCGTTGAGCGCGTCGGTTTCCATGATCCTGAGCGCCGGGGTTTTCATGCCGCGGGAGATGCAGAGGTTTTCGAGAAGATTGTAGAGCTTGGGCTCCTCGATGCGCGTCACCGGCTTCGCGCCGGTCGCTGCATCGATGATGTTTTGATAGAACGCGTAAGCGATGCCGAACCAAAAGATCGCGCCGGCGAGCGCCCAGGGCCACGCTTCCGCCAGCGCCTTCGCCGCCCATACGAACGGCCCGACGTTCGGGTCGACGCCGGCCACGCTCAGGCCCGCGAAGCCTGCGTAGAGCAGGAACAGAGCGTAGGTCAGCAGAACGAGCAAAACGGGAAACCCGGCCAGAAGCAGCACGGATTTCCCGTTATTGTTCCAGATGTGCGTCTGCAGGCCGTAGGCGGCGGCCATGCGCGCGGCCTCCGCCTAGTTGAACTTCACTTGCGGGGGTGCGGCGTCCATCGAAGCACGGCTGTCTTCGCCGACGTCGAAGAACTCGCGCGGACCAAAGCCAAACGCGCCGGCGATCAGCACGGCCGGGAATTGTTCGCGGCCGGTGTTGTATTCGCCCACGGCGTTGTTGAAGAAGCGGCGCGCGGCGGCGAGCTTGTTCTCGATGTCCGCGAGCTCGGCCTGGAGCTGTTGGAAGTTCGTGTTGGCCTTGAGGTCCGGATAAGCCTCCGACAACGCGATCAAGCGCCCGAGCGCCGCGCCCAGCACGCCTTCGGCTTGTCCCATCGCCTTCGGATCGCCAGTGCGCTCAGCGCTGACAGCGGCGTTGCGCGCCTGGATCACCGCTTCAAGCGTGCCCTTCTCGTGGGCGGCGTAGCCTTTGACAGTCTCGACCAGGTTCGGGATCAGATCGTGCCGCTGCTTCAGCTGCACGTCGATGTCGGCGAATGCCTGATTGCAGTTCTGCCGAAGGGCGACGAGGCGATTGTAGATGCCGATCAGCAGCACCGCGATGACGACGGCGACAATCAGCAGAATAAGACCGAGGCTCATGAGCGCTCCCTCTTGGCAAGTAACTCACACGAGTCACGGCGTTACATATAGGAAATGCAGAGCCCGAGCACGCACCTTCTCGCGTGTGACCAAGGTCGCAGCGCGAAAGCGGGTTTTGTGCGCCGCGGCGCTTAGCCAATCACGTCGCTGAATCGCCCGGAACGCGAGAAGCCGCGCGGCGCTACGCGGCCAGCGCTGCCGCGCTTGCCCTTGTAGTCCTTCCACTCCGCCACTTGGCGGACACGCCCGGCGCTATCCTCCCAGGTCAGGCCCTCTTCCTTCGAGAACACCTTGGCGTCAGAGAGGCCTTTGTCGTGATAGCTCTGCAGCTTCACGCCCTTGCCGCGCGCCATCTCCGGCAACTCGGTGATTGCGAATATCAGCAGCTTGCGGTTCTGGCCGATCACCGCGACTTGCTCGCCATTGACCGGTGACGCCGCCATCGCGCGGCCCGTCAGGACCTGCTTGCCCGAGCGCTTCGACGCCAGCATCTCGCTCTCGGCGACAATGAAGCCGTAGCCCTCGTTCGAGGCGACGAAACGCTTGGCGCCTTCCTGATAGACGAACAGCGCCACCGCCTCGTCGATGTCGCCAAGTTCGATCTGCAGACGGATCGGCTCGCCGTGCCCGCGCCCGCCCGGCAGCTTGTGCGCATCGAGCGTGAACGCGCGGCCGTCGGAGGCGAACAGCAAGAGCTTGTCGGTCGTCTGGCACTGGACGATGTGCTGGGCGTGATCGCCCTCCTTGAACTTGAGTTCGGCGAGATCCTGGACGTGGCCCTTAAGCGCGCGAATCCAGCCTTTCTCGGAAAGCACCACCGTCACCGGCTCGCGCGTCACGAACGCTTCGAGGCTAATCTCGGTGTTCACCACTTCGGCCTTGCCAAGTTCGCTGCGGCGCTTGCCCCAAGTCGTGCCGGGGCCGAACAGCTTGCGCGTTTCCTTTAGTTCGCCGGCGATCTTGCGCCATTGCTTGTGCGTGTCTTCGAGCAGCGCTTCAAGGCCCGCCTTCTCTTCGCGCAAGGCTGCGTCCTCGCGGCGGATTTCCATCTCTTCCAGTTTGCGCAATTGCCGGAGGCGCGTGTTGAGGATGGCTTCGGCCTGCGTGTCGTTGAGCTTGAAGCGCTGGATCAGCTTCTCTTTCGGGTCATCCTCGTTGCGGATGATGCGGATCACCTCGTCGAGGTTGAGGAAGACGATCAGCAATCCCGCCAACACGTCCAAGCGCGCTTCGATCTTCTTCAGCCGATGCGCCGACCGACGTTGCAGCACATCGCGGCGGTGATCGAGGAACGCGCGCAGCACGTCCTTCAGGCTCATCACGCGCGGCGCGCCATCGGCGTCGAGCACGTTCATATTGAGCGAGACGCGATTCTCGAGCGCCGTGAGCTTGAACAAGCTCTCCATCAGCACGGCGGGCTCAACCGTGCGCGCTTTGGGTTCCAGAACCAAGCGAATGTCTTCAGCGCTTTCGTCGCGGACATCGCCGAGCAACGGCGCCTTCTTGTCCTCGATCATCGCCGCGAGCTGTTCGACGAGCTTCGACTTCTGCACCTGGTAGGGAATTTCGGTGACGATGATCCGCCACATGCCGCGGCCGAGATCCTCGGTGCGCCAGCGCGCCCGCAGGCGGAATCCGCCACGTCCCGCGTCGTAGGCTTCGCGGATGCTTTCCTTCGGCTCAACGACAATGCCGCCGGTCGGAAAGTCCGGGCCCGGCATCACGGCGAGCAGCTCGTCCGTCGTCGCCTTTGAATTTTCGACGAGCACAAGCGCCGCATCGATCAGCTCCGCGGCGTTGTGTGGCGGGATATTCGTCGCCATGCCGACGGCGATGCCGGCTGAACCGTTCGCAAGCAAATTCGGAAACGCCGCCGGCAGCACCACCGGCTCTTCGTTCGAACCGTCATAGCTCGGTCGAAAATCTACGGCGTCGTCTTCCAGACCGTCAAGCAGCGCTTCGGCCGCCACCGTGAGCTTGCTCTCGGTGTAGCGCATGGCGGCTGGGTTATCGCCGTCGATATTGCCGAAATTGCCTTGGCCTTCGACCAGCGGATAACGCGAGCTGAAATCCTGCGCGAGGCGCACGAGCGCGTCGTAGATCGACTGGTCGCCGTGCGGGTGGAAGTCACCCATGACGTCGCCGACGACCTTCGCGGATTTGCGCGGCATCGCATCAGGCGACAGACGCAGGCGACGCATCGCGTAAAGCACGCGGCGGTGCACCGGCTTCAGGCCGTCGCGGACGTCCGGCAGCGCGCGGCTGGTGATGGTCGAGAGCGCATAGGCGAGGTAGCGCTTGGCCAGCGCTTCGCCGATCGGCTCCTCAACAATGCGGCCGCCCTCCTCGGAAGGCGGAGTTTTGATGTCGTCAGCCATTCTAGCTTCCAGGTGTCCAGTTTTCAGGTGTCAGGTGTCAGATGGTTTCAGGTTCGAACTGACACCTGATGCCTGATCGCTGACACCTGATATTAGAGTCGGCCCGCGAATCCTAAACGCTCGATCAGCCGCCGGCGTGCGTCAGGCGCGCTTTCACCCTTCTGGTCGAACAAGCGCCGTTCCAGGAAATAGCCCGCCAACGCGAACGCGTCAGCGACATCGCCTTCCTTTAATTCCGCATCCGCATCAAGCAGGAAGGGCGGCAAACGCAGCAAAAGATCGGCATGCGGCGCACCGGCTTCATAAGTGGCGGCGCGGCCCGTGCGCGGGCTGACCCAGGCAAGGCCTTCGGTTTCGCCCGTTACTGCGCAGCGCGTGAGATCAAGCCCGTAGCCGAGCGCGGAGAGCAGCCCGAGTTCGAAACGCGTGTAGAGCGCCGGCCAAACTTCGTTCTCGGGCATCGCTTCTAGCAGCACGACAAGCGCATCATAAAGCTGGGGATAAGCCTGCCGCTCGGGCGCCGCGCCTCGGATCAAAGCAACCGCGGATGAAAGCCCGGCGAGCGCCGATGGATCGTCGAGCAGCTTGGTTGCGTAGGGTTCAACCAACTCGATCGGTTGGAAGAAGCCCAACTGATCCGCGAGCCGCGCCTTCCAGCCGGCGTGGACGATGTTGCCCGCTTGCGCGATCGGCAGCGCCTTGCGGCCCGCATGAACGACGCCGCCAAAGCGCCCGTGCTCACGCGAGAACACTTCGACCAGGAGCTTGCCCTCGCCGAAATGCTTCGCGCCCAGCACGATCGCCGAGTCCGTCCATTCCATCTAAGCTTCGTAGTCCAGCCCCAGACGCTGGTACAGCGCGCGCTCTTCGCTCCAGTTTTCGCGCACCTTCACGTGCAGGAAGAGGTGCACGCGGCGATCGAAGGCGGTTTCGAGTTCTTTGCGCGCTTGTTCGCCGATCACCTTGATCGTCGCGCCCTTGGCGCCGATGGCGATTTTGCGTTGGCCTTCGCGGGCGACGAAGATCGTCTGATCGATCTTCACTGAACCGTCCTTGCGCTCTTCCCAGGTTTCGGTTTCGACGATCAGGTCGTACGGGATTTCGTCATGGAGGCGCAGGAACGCCTTCTCGCGCGTGATTTCCGCGGCGAGCACGCGCGCGGGCGCGTCCATGATCTGGTCTTCGGGGAAGAGCCATGGGCCTTCCGGCGCACGCTCGGTCAGCGTGCGCATGAGATCCTTGACGCCGTCGTTCTTCAGCGCGGCGATCATGAATACGTCGGTATAGAGCCCCTGCTCAACGAGCTTGGTCGTCATCTCCAGCAGCGCCGGGCGCGGCACCACGTCGATCTTGTTGAGCGCCAGGATCGCCGGGCGATCCATCTGTTTCAGCTTCTCGGCGATACGATCGCTATCGCCTCGTGCGAGCATGTCCTTGCCGGCGTTCGCGCCCTCCAGAAACGATGTGGCGTCCACAACGTGCACAATCGCGTCCGCGCCTTCGAGCGCGCTCCAGGCGGCGGCGACCATGGCGCGATCTAAGCGGCGGCGCGGCGCGAACACGCCGGGCGTGTCGATTAGCACGATCTGCGTCTCATCGCGCATGGCGACGCCACGAACCGTCGTGCGTGTCGTCTGCACCTTGTTGGTGACGGCCGCGACCTTCGCGCCGACGAGCGCGTTCACCAACGTCGACTTGCCGGCGTTCGGCGCGCCGAGCACCGCGACCACAGCGCAGCGTTGCTCAGCCACCGCCATACTCCTTCATAAAAGCTGCAGCGGCTGCGCGCTGCGCGTCGCGCTTCGAACCACCCTCGCCACGCACGGGCGGAAAGCCCTGCACATGCGCCTCGACCACGAACACCGGCTCGTGCTCGGGTCCGGTGCGCTCAAGCGTATCGTATTGCAGCGTGCGCCGCTTCGCTGCGGCCCATTCCTGCAGCGACGTCTTGGCGTCGCGCGGCGCGCTGATAACCGCGTC
>Ga0187894_10004473_pt1 | contig 14979 bp, 16 predicted proteins | sample GBC1701081metaG_FD_136650 | JGI IMG/M metagenome (GOLD analysis project Ga0187894, IMG submission 136650) | White microbial mat communities from a lava cave in the Kipuka Kanohina Cave System on the Island of Hawaii, USA - GBC170108-1 metaG ...
CGGTCCGGGTCGGCCCCGTCGCCGGTGAGCATGGCGGTCAACGTGCGCTCGATCAGGCGCGACGGCGCCGCGCACACGCGGCCGGTCTGGGCCCGGGCGAGATGGCCCTCGTCACCGGCGAAGCCGAGGATGTCGGCCGCGGTGACTGCGGTCGCGGCGCCCTTTTTGTTCATCATGTCGACGGCTGCCGAGAACACGCCGCGGCTGGCCTTGAACATCGAGGCGACGAAGGTCGGGAGCTGACCGTGGGGCGGTACCGGGTCGAGGGCGCGGTGGAACACGACCAGCGGGAGGCTGAGGCCGAGGTAGCTGGTCTCGAACAGCGCCCGCACGGTTCCGGTGGCCCCTGGATTGCCGACCGCGTAGTTGCGGTGGAGCCACGCGAAGCCGTTGAGGATCTCGGCGGTGTCGTGGCGGAGCGCCTCGAAGGCCGAGAGGTTCATCATCCCGCCCAGGCGGGACGGGCTGTCCTCGTACGGGCAACGCACGCTCTTCATCCGTACACCCCGCCGCTGCGCCTCCTTGCGGCCGCGCTTGGGTGCCGAATCCTCCAGGAGCAGCCGGCCGTTCCGATCGGTGTGGTCACCGACGGTCAGCATCCGGCCCAGGGCGATACCGGGAGGTGGCGACGTGGCGACAGGCACTACGGGATGACGGAACTTCGCAGTTCGTCGACCTGGCGCAGCGCCTCGCTGACGGCGACGTCGACGGCGGCCGCCACCGGCGGCGACATCTCCGTACCGATGCCGTGAGCGTCCACCGGCTGGCACCCGATGATCAGGACGCGGTCGGGCAGCACGCCGAGCGCTCTCGCCATCATGAACACCCGCTGCGGATTGGCCAGGTGCATGTCGGCCAGGAGGTCGTAGCGCTCCCCCCACGACAGCGCATCCACATCGATGACATCCGGCTCGATGACCATGATTGTGCCGGGCTCGCGACCGAAGTCGACGGTGTCGAACACGATCAGGGCGTCGCAGCCGTCCTGGATCTCCTGCACGAGGGCGATGCCACCGATGCCGGTCTCCACGACCCGCACACCGGCGGGCAGCTCCAACGCCTCGAGGCGATGGGCCACCTTGACGCCGAACGCGTCGTCGGCCCGCAGCACGTTCCCGACGCCGGCCAGCAGGATCCGCATCGGGCCGCCAGGGTCAGTCACTCCAGCGCCCCGGTGGCCGCCTCGGCGACGCGCAGGGCGTAGCCCTTGACGACCCACCAGGCCAGGTACTCCTCGAACTCGGCCCACGCGTCGTCGTCCACGCCGTCGCGGACGTTGTCCTGACGACGGCTCACCTCGGACGTGATGATGCGGTCGAGCGCGGCCACGACCAGCTCCTCGTCGAGGAGGAAGACCTGCTCGTCCGATGCCGCCGTGCCCCGCAGGTCCAGGGCGACGCGCTGACTGTGGCGGTCCAGCTCGTCGAGGCCGGGGAGGTTCCCCTCGCTGAGGGTGAGGCCGGATTCGTTCTCCTCGACCCGGCGGAGGCAGTAGCCAGCGGTCAGCGCGGCCATTGCCCAGTCGGCGACGAGGGCCAGGGGCTGTGCCTTCTGCTCCTGCGCCGCAGCCCGGTCGGCGAACCGCTTGGCCACCGGGGTGAGCGGATGGGACTGGGCCAGTGCCCGGGCCTTGTGGGCCAGGACGTCGCCCTCGGTGGAGATGGCTACCGGCCCTCGTGGCCGCGGATTTGCAGGAGCGGGGCCTGCGGCTCAGGGATGGCCGGGGCCGCCGGTTCCGGCGCCGGGACGCAGGTGAGGTCGGAGGTTTCGGGGTTGACCTCGACCGAACCGTCGACCTCCTCCAGCCGGCGAAAGTTCGCCCACTTCTCCTTGAGCGCCGCCTCCAGCCCGAAGGTGAGCGTGGCGCTGGAGCTGGCGCAGCCGTTGCACGTCCCGCTCATCTTCACCTTCACCACGCCGTCTTCGACATCCACCACCTCGATGGACCCGCCGTGGGATTCGGCCAGCGGCAGGATCGTGTCGAGGGCGGCCTGGATGTCGGCGCGGTCGGAGTCGGCGAGCACGTCGGGCACCTCGCCCAGCCCGTAGGCGCCGAGCATGGTGCCGACGATCTCGTCCTCGGCCACCGACTTGAGGAAAACCTCCCCCCGCCACTGGCGCGTCATCTCGAGGAGGCGACCCAGGCCGTCGCGGTGGACGGCGTCGACCCAGTCGAGCAGTTCGGTCACCCGCTCGGCGACCACGGGGTCGGGATGGGCCACCAGCTCCTCGGCCAGCGCGCCGATGCGTTGCCAGGCGTCCAGGTACGACATGTCCTCGACGCGAAAGGTGTCGCTCATGACTTGTCCCTCATGTGATCGTGCCTACCTTCACTTCTTCTCGCACCATGGCCAGGACCTCGTCCACTGCCGCTTCCACTTCTTCGGAGAAGCCGAGGCCGAAGGATTTGTCGGCCGGCTCGACTTCGATCACCACGGTGTCCTCGGGGAAGCCCTTCCAGTAGCGGACGACGGCGAGGGTGTGCTCGAGATCGATGATACCGCCGGCTGCCTCGCCCAGCCGGTCGATGACCTCCTGGTCGTCGGGCGGCGTGAGGTCCAGGGCATAGCGCCGGATGGTGCCGGGCGGGTCGGTCTCGCGGGGCATGGCTCCCACCAGGACGACCTTGTCGGGACGCAGCGCCTGCAGGGTGTGGAGCACGCGGTGGGCGGCGTAGGACAGATCCTCGATCATGACGCCGTCGTCCCACTCCAGATCGACGACCCGCCGCACGAACTGGGTCCCGAAGTCGAGATCCCTGAGCCAGGGAAGACCGACGCCGCCCACGAGTACGCGGGCGGCGTCGGTAGTCCCAGCTGTGTCGCTGTCAGTCAAGCGTGCAGCCGCAGGAGTTGACCTCTCGGGTGATGACGCCCTTGCCGGTGTCCATGTGGGTGGTGCAGGGCATGCAGGGGTCGAAGCTGCGGATGGCCCGCAGGACGTCGATCCCCTTGACCTGCTCGTCCGGCACGGACTCCAGGATCGGCGTGTCGACGATGGCCTGCTCGTAGGGGCCCAGACCGCCGAAGGGGTCACGAGGCGAGGCGTTGAGGGTCGAGGGCGTGGTGATCTGGTAGTTGACGATGCGACCCTTGTCCATGTGCATCCAGTGGACGATCCAGCCGCGGCCGGCCTCCCAGAAGCCGACGCCCAGGCGCTCGTCCTGCGGCAGCTTGTAGGGGGTGTGGACCTTGGTCTCACCCCGACGCCAGTACTCCAGCGCCTGGAGCATGCAGTTCATGCCGATCGCCGCGGTGAACGCGGTGGCGTACGCCCGGGCCCGGTTGCGCTCGAGAGCGCACAGCGTCCGGGGCACCTTCCAGAACAGCTCCTCCTCGGGGAGACCGTGGCGCGGGATGACCATGCGGATGCCGTCGCCGGTGGCCTCGTAGAAGGGGTTCGGCCGGTGCAGCTGGGCCAGCGCCGTGGTCCACATGCGGCCGTACACACCGGTCTCGATGGTGCGGCGGTCCCAGCGGGGCGCGGTGTCCCAGGTGTACTTGCCCCGGAAGTCGGTGGCCGACGGCTTGGGGATGGTGATCTTGTTCCACGGGTGGTGGGGAGAGATCGGGTTGCCCAGCGGGTCGGTGCGGTAGCGGGGGCCACCGGACCGGGTCCAGTCCTCGTAGAACGAGTGCTCGATGAACTCCTCGAACCCGATGTTGATGTCGGTCAGCTTGGTGGTGACCAGCTTGCCGTCGACGATCATGCCCGGCGTCGACCAGCGCGCCTCGCCCCACCGGTTGCAGTTGGCGTAGGTCGAGTCCATGATCTCGGAGTTGTCCCAGATGCCGGTCTGCGCCAGCACGCACTCCCGGGCCCCGACCTGCTCGTAGTCCGGGTTGTGGTCGAGGAAGAAGTCCATGACGTCGTCCCAGATGCGGCACACGACCTTGGAGAAGTCGAAGATCTTGCCGAGCTGGGTGTAGTACTCGTTGAAGGTCGACGTCGAGATGGTGGTCGACATGCCGCCCGGGACGATGGTCGACGGGTGGGGGTACTTGCCGAACATCAGCATGGCCATGATGCGACCGACCCGGGTCCACTCGAGCGCCTCGAGGTAGATCTGGCCGGTCAGCGGGTTCATGGCGTCCATGATGTCCTTGATGGTGCGGTAGCCGTGGACATCGGCGTGGGGGGCCAGGGTGGTCTCGGCCTTGGTGACGATCTCGGGGTTGGTGACACCGACCAGCGAGGTCGAGTAGTCCGGGCCGGACAGCAGGCCGAGGTGCAGCGGGCTGTCGTAGAACATCTCGGCCACCGCCCCCAGGTTGCGGACCTCCAGGCCCAACGGCGGCGGGTTGATGCCGAACGCCATGTCGATGCACAGGGCCGACGTACAGGCGTGCACGGCGCCGCACACGCCGCAGGCCCGCGACGTGATGTCGATGGCGTCGCGGGGGTCACGGCCCTGCAGGATGACCTCGTACCCACGGAACAGCATGGCCCGGGCGTGAGCCTCGACCGCCTTGCGGTTCTCCAGGTCCAGCACGGTGTGCACGGCGAGGGCGCCGGCCACACGGGTCATCGGGTCGATGTTCCAGTCCCGCAGCCGCGGCGGGGCGGCCAGCTGGGCGCCCGGGCCCTCGTTGCGGCGGACATAGCCCTTGGGCTCGGCCACCGAGACGGCGTAGGGGTCAGCCACACCTTCTCGGAGAGTCGCCGTGCCACTGGCGTCGAACTCGATTGGCAAGTTCTTGAAGCACATGTTTGCTCTATCCCCCGTGGGTCTGGGTCGATTTGCTCGGTCTTGGCTGTGGTCGCTACGGGTAGCCGGACGGCTCTCCGGAACCGCTGGGGCGCCCGGATGGGCGACCCGGCGGGCCGGCGAGATCAGTTACCGCGGGTGTTCTTGCCTTCGTGGGTGTGCTGGTAGGCCGAGTAGAACTTGTGGAAGGTCTTCAGTGCGCCCTTGGGCGTGGTCTTCGACCGGGCCCAACCGCTGGACGTCTCCTTGTCCCACCGGGGGGTCTGGTTCTTGTCCACCCGCGTCATGTTGCGGGCCCGGCGGATGAAGCCCCCGGTGATCCGGCTGGTGGTGCTGGACAGCAACGAGCCCGGCGACGTCTCGGTGAAGGGGGCGAACTTGTCGGGGAAGCCGGGCATGGTGCAGCCGATGCAGATGCCACCGACCTGCATGCAGCCGCCGTGGCCGTCGACCATGCCCCGCTCGGCGATGTTGCACTGCACGACCGGGCCCCAGCAGCCCAGCTCGACCAGGCACTCCTTGTCGCCGTACTCCCGGGCGAACACGCCCTCCTCGTAGTAGCCGGCCCGCGGGCAGTGGCGGTGCACCGTCTCGCCGAACAGCCAGGCCGGGCGGCCCAGCTCGTCGAACTCGGGCAGGGGGGCCAGGCCGTTGAGGAACAGCAGCGTGGCCGCCGCCGTCTCGAGGTAGTTGTCGCCGACGGGCGAGCAGCCGGGGACGTTGACCACCGGCACGCCGAAGGAGGACCGGAAGTCCTTGCCCAGGTAGTCCATGACGCCCATTGAGTTGGTGACGTTGCCCTTGGCGGCGGGGATGCCGCCCCAGCTGGCGCAGGTGCCGATGGCGATGACCGCCGCCGACCCGGGAGCCAGGCGGTCGAGCCACTCCAGCGAGGTGATCTGGCGGCCGGTGGCGGGGTCCTCGCCGAGGCCCATCCAATAGCCGTCACCGGCGATGGACTCGTCCATGATCGAGCCCTCCCAGGTGATGACGTAGGGGGCGTCGAGCTCGCCGCGCTCGGCCATGAAGAGGTTGTGGGTCCACTCGGGCCCACATTCGGTGGAGACCACGGTGTGGACCAGCTCGACCCGGGGTAGCCCCGGCACGATGCCCGACAGGAGGTGCTCCACCCGGGGGTGGGTGCCGCCGGAGACGGCGACGGTGCACCCGTCGCACGAGCCGCCCACCATCCAGATGAGGTAGATCTTCTTGAGCGGGCCGATGGACAGGACGTCCGGCGGCTCCTCGTAGGCCCGGCTGCGGACGCCGATGGGCGCCATCGGGTCCAAGGGGTCGTACCCGTCGATGAGGCCGAGAGAGCGCTGCGGGACCTTCCAGCTCTCCATCTCCGACCCCGAGGGGAACGGACCGGCCTGGGTGCTCACCACCGAGTCGCCCCGAGGCGACGCCGGCTCGGGAACATCGGACCGGCGAGCCGGGCGGGTGGTGGAGCGCCTGCGTCCGTCAGTTGCCATGCCTCTGGAACCCCCTTGTCGGGACTTGGTAAGTGTCAACGTACACCTACATGTCGCTGCCGTCAGCGGCTGTGTACGGTATTTTTAGAGCAGGCACCGAGCGACAGTCGAGCCCGGAACCCCGAGATCCGACCGATTGGAGAGGCATGTCGACAGACGGAATGGTGCACCAGCCCCCCAAGTCGGAGTCGCTGCGGGAACTGTACTGGCGGAGCGAGATCCTCCAGGTGATGTACTGGCTCCGGGGCGAGGGCTTCGACGACCAGATGGATGCCCGGGGCCTGGAGCGGTTCCTCGGCGTCGACGCCGAGGTCGTCGAGTTGTACCTCGAGCGCCTCGTCGAGCAGGGCTACCTCGAGCGGGCCGGGGCGCGCTACGCCCTCTCGGAGGTCGGCGGCCAAGAGGGTGGCCTCGAGTTCGCCGCCTCCTTCGCCGACCTGAGCCGGCCGACCCACGGCGAGTGCAGTGCCGACTGCTGGTGCCACAACTCCCCCGACGAAGCCGCCGCCTGCCAGTCGGAACGGGCCACCGCCCACGCCGGCCACGACCACTAGCCGCACAGACCACCAGCCGCACAGACCACTCGCCGCACAGACCACTAGCCGCACAGAGGGACTGAGGACTCGACATGGCAGACCAGACCAAGCCGGCGACCGTACGCTCGGCGAGGCACAAGAATCTCGAGGAGCCCCAGGGCGGGCTGCCCCGCAACTACCTCCGGGCCAGCCTGCTGCTGCTGATCGGCGAGGCGCCCGCGCATGGCTACGACCTGCTGGACCAGATCGCCCAGCTCGGCCTGCGCAACGTCGACCCCGGCGGCCTGTACCGGACGCTGCGGGTGATGGAAGAGGACGGGCTGGTGTCGTCGTCGTGGGAGCACTCCTCGGCCGGTCCCGCCCGCCGCACCTACCGCCTCACCGCGGACGGGGTCGACTGGCTGCACGCCTGGGCCGGTGCCCTGCGCGAGAGCCACCGCTACCTTTCCGCCTACCTCACCCGCTACGACACCATCAGCGAGCCGGCCCCGATCGAGCCCACCGTCGACCTCCGGTCCAGCCCGCAGCCGGTACGGCCGGGCGTGGGGCAGGGGCCCCACGCTCAGGAGGAGGCCGGGGTCGGGGCCCCGGCCGGGGCGGCGCAGCCGCAGACAACACGGTGACGGCACTGCGGATCGCGCTCGCCGGCAAGGGCGGCGCCGGCAAGACCACCACGTCGGCCACCTTGTCCCGCCTCCTGGCTCGCCGGGGTGCGCAGGTGCTGGTCATCGACGGTGACAGCAACCCCAACGTCGGCGTCGCCCTCGGCCTCAGTCACGAGGCGGCCGCCGGGATCCAGCCGCTGCCGATGGGTCTGGTGTCCCGCCGCCTCGACGGCCCGGCGCTCAACACCAGCGTGGCCGACATCGTCGACAAGTTCGGCGCCCGGGCGCCCGACGGGGTGGCCGTACTGCACATGGCGATGCCGGCCCATGCCGACGAGGGATGCCTGTGTTCCTCGCACGCCACGGTCAGCGCGCTGCTGGCCGACGCCCCGGCCGAGCTCGACATCGTCACCGTCTTGGACCTGGAGGCGTCGCCGGAGCACTTCAGCCGCGGCACCACCCGCCACGTCGATGCGCTCCTCTTCGTGGTCGAGCCCTACTACCGCTCGATGGAGACGGCCCGGCGCATGGGCGAGCTGGCCGCCGAACTGCCCATCCCCCGCGTCGGCGTGGTGGCGAACAAGCTCCGCGCCCCCGGCGACGATGAGGCCCTCAGCGAGTTCTTCAGCAACCACAAGATGACCATCGAGGGTCGGGTCCCATGGAGCGACGCCGTGCTCGACGCGGACAAGGAGGGCACGCCGCTGCTGGACTTCGACCCCGACGGGCCGGTGGTCACCGCCGTCGCCGCCCTGGCCGACCGGCTCGTTCCCCTGAGCCGTTGAACGCCGCGCCATGAGTGCCTGGACGATCGGCCTCGTCGCCGGCGGCGTTGCGGTGGTGCTCGTCGCCGGCTTGTGCGCGTTCGTGTTGCGGGCGCTCCGCACCACCGCCGAGACCACCCAGGAGCTCGCCCGAGCGCTGGAGCAGGTTCAGGCCAACACCGCGGCCCTCACCCAGCTGGACGCGGCGACGACGAAGATCCAACGGGCGAGCCAGGGCCTGTCGCAGACGCTGCAGCACGGCCCCGAGCCGGCCGCCGGGCGCACGCGCCCCGCTCGCTGACCAACCGCCGTAAGTGTTCCGGACAGGTACCCTGGGACAGGAGGGGTACCGCGGAGACCGGGCCCCTCGAGGTGTGTGGTGATGTCCTGCCGGGCGCTCCAGGCCTCGGTCGTTGCGGTCACATCCGGCTCGAGCACCAGGAGGGTGCGATATGTGTCTCGGTATTCCTGGCCAGCTGGTGGAGGTCGTGAGCCTGGAGGAGCACAAGGCCATCGCCGAGGTCGACGGCGTGCGCCGTGAGGTCAACATCGGCCTCGTCCTGGGTGAGCCCGGTGGCATCCGCGTCGGCGACTGGGTCCTCATCCACGTCGGCTTCTGCATGAGCAAGATCGACGAGGAGGAGGCCGAGCGCACGCTCTCGTTCCTCAAGGACCTCGGCGACATCTACACCGACGAGCTCGACCAGTTCAAGGAAAGTACGCCCCTGTGAGTGAGGCGGCTGTCGCGCCGGTCGTCGACGAGATCGGTGGGCTGGCCAGCGACCTGGCGCGGGCGGCGCTGTCGCTGGCTCGGCGGTTCGCGTCGGGTGGCACGATGTGGTGCGCCTCGCCGCGCTGGTCGTTCCACGCCCACCACGTGGCGGTGGAGTTCGTCCATCCCGTGATCGTCGGCAAGCGGGCCCTGCCGGCCGTCGCCGTCCCGGCCGCCGACGAGCTGGTGGCCTCCTTGCGAGCCACGGTCCGCCCGGGCGACATCGTCGTCGCGGTGGCCGATGCCGGCGACGCGGCGGTGGCCGCCGCGATGCGACGAGGTGATGCCTGGGGCGTCGAGACCGTCTGGATCGGCGCCGGGCCCCGCCCGCCGGCCGGCGCGGCGCGCCACGTGCTGTGGCTCTCGACCGAGGATCCCTTGGAGGCCTCCGAGGAGTTCGTGCGGGTGTACCACCTGCTCTGGGAGCTGACCCACGTCTGCTTCGAGCACCCCGGCCTGCTGCGGCCCGAGGTGTGCACCGAGGAGGTGTGCATCACCTGCTCCGACGAGGGCCGCCCGGCCGAGGTGGTGACCGTCGAGGGGGACGAGGCAGTGGTGCGCACGGCCGAGGGACGCCAGCGCATCGACACCAGCTTCATCGACCCACCCCGGCCCGGTGACCTGCTGCTCGTCCACGCCGGCTCGGCCATCGGGCCGCTCGAGGACCTCTGATGCCGCCCGGGCCGGAGCCGACCGGTTTCCTGTACCCGTTCATCGAGCGGGAGGAGAGCGACCCGGTTCCGTTGCTGGCCGACCTGGCCAGATCGGCCGCCGCCAAGTGGGAGCAGAGCACGCAGCTCCGGTCGGCCACGCTCGCGGCGCTGGACGGCCAGCTCCGGGCGGCGGCCGCCGACATGGCCGAGCGGATCGCCGCGGGCGGCCAGATCTTCGCGTTCGGCAACGGTGGCAGCTCCACCGACGCCGACGCGTTCGCCCAGCTCTGCACCCGGCCCCCGTCGGGCGCTCCCGTGCCGGCGCGCTCCCTGGCGTGGGACCAGGCCGTGCTGACCGCACTGGCCAACGACATCGGCTTCGACGTCGTGTTCTCCCGGCAGCTCATCGCCTACGGCCGACCGGGCGATGTCGCCATCGGCTTCTCCACGAGCGGGAACTCCGACAACCTGCTCATGGCCTTCGAAGAGGCGATGCGCCGCCAGATGCTCACCGTCGGGCTGTCGGGGTACGACGGTGGCCGGATGGGTGCCTCCGACGCAGTCCGCCACTGCCTCGTGGTCCGGTCGGACAGCGTGCACCGGATCCAGGAATCGCAAGCTGCCGTGGCCCACGCGCTGTGGGCCCGGCTCCAGTCCGAGCTCCGAGGAAGGGATGCCGCATGAAGTTCGTCGACGAGTACCGCGACCCAGCCGCCGCCCGGGCCACGGTCACCCAGATCGAGGCGTTGGCCGGTGACCGCCACCTGAAGTTCATGGAGGTCTGCGGCGGCCACACCCACACGATCTACAAGCACGGCATCGAGACGCTGCTGCCGCCCAGCGTCGAGCTGATCCATGGCCCCGGCTGCCCGGTGTGCGTGATCCCGATGGGCCGGGTCGACGACGGCATCTCGCTGGCCGAGCAGCCCGGGGTGATCTTCACCTCCTTCGGCGACATGATGCGGGTGCCCGGCAGTGACCGGAACCTTCTCGACGCCAAGGCCAAGGGCGCCGACGTGCGGATGGTGTACTCGCCCCTCGACGCGCTCCGCATCGCCCGGGACAACCCCGACCGCCAGGTGGTGTTCTTCGCCATCGGCTTCGAGACCACGGCGCCGTCGACGGCCATCACACTGCTCAAGGCCCGGGCCGCCGGTATCACCAACTTCAGCGTGTTCTGCAACCACGTCACGATCGTCCCGCCGCTCAAGGCCATCCTCGACTCGCCCGACCTGCGTCTCGACGGCTTCCTCGGCCCAGGGCACGTGAGCACCGTCATCGGCAACCGCCCGTACCGGTTCGTGCCGGCCGAGTACGGCAAGCCGCTCGTGACGGCCGGCTTCGAGCCGCTGGACATACTGCAATCGATCGTCATGCTCCTGCGCCAGATCCGCGAGGGGCGCTGCGAGGTGGAGAACCAGTACACCCGGGCCGTCAAGGACGAGGGCAACCTGCGGGCCCTGGAGATCTTGAACGAGGTCTTCGAGATTCGCCCCCACTTCGAGTGGCGGGGCCTCGGCTTCATCTCCCAGAGCGCGCTCAAGCTCCGGGAGGAGTTCTCCGAGTGGGACGCCGAGCTGCGGTACTCAGTGCCCGGCGTGCGGGTGGCCGACCCCAAGGCGTGCCAGTGCGGCGAGGTGCTCAAGGGCGTCATCAAGCCCTGGGAGTGCAAGGTCTTCGGCACCGCGTGCACGCCCGAGACGCCGATCGGCACCTGCATGGTGTCGTCGGAGGGAGCCTGCGCGGCGTACTACAACTACGGCCGCTTCAACGCCAAGGCGGCCCGCATCCCCGTCGCGGCCGGATAGGGGCGGCCGGATGAAGGACGACGCCGGGGGGGGCGGCGGCGACGGCACCGGCGACGAGCCCACGCTGTCACGCGAGGAGGTCGTCCAGGACCGGATCGAGGCCTTCCGGCGGCGCAAGCCCCGCCTCCTCGACGACACCGTGAACCTGGCCCACGGGGCCGGCGGCAAGGCCTCGGCGGCGCTCGTCGAGAACGTCTTCCTGGAGGCGTTCCACAACGAGTCGCTCGACCCGCTGGGCGACGCCGCGGTGCTCCGGCTCGCTTCGGGGGAGCGGCTGGCGTTCAGCACCGACAGCTTCGTGGTGAAGCCGCGCCATTTTCCCGGCGGGTCCATCGGGCACCTGGCGGTGCACGGCACCGTCAACGACGTGGCGATGATGGGCGCCAGGCCGGCCTGGCTGACCGCGGCGTTCGTCATCGAGGAGGGCTTCAAGATCGCCGAGTTGCGCGAGATCGTCGCCGACATGGCCGACGCGGCGGCGGCGGCGGGGGTGACGATCGTGAGCGGCGACACCAAGGTGGTCGACACCGGGGCGGCCGACGGGCTGTACATCACCACCGCAGGCATCGGCGTGATCCCGGCCGGCGTCAACCTGGACGCCCGGTCGGTCCGGGCCGGGGACAAGGTGCTGGTTTCGGGGCGCTTGGGGGACCATGGCGTGGCCGTCATCCTGGCCCGGGGCGAGCTCGGCATCTCCGGCGACGTGCGCTCCGACACCGCCGCCCTCGGGGGGATGGTGGCCGACCTGTTGGCCGCGGCGCCGGCCACCCGGTGGTTGCGCGACCCCACCCGCGGCGGTGTCGCCACGGTGTGCAACGAGTTGGCCCGGGCCGCCGAGGTACACATCGTCCTGGACGAGGCGGCCCTGCCCGTGCAGCCGGCCGTCAACGGCGCCTGCGAGATCCTCGGCATCGATCCGCTGTACGTGGCCAACGAGGGCAAGCTGGTGGCCGTGGTTCCTCCCGAGGAGGTCGAGGCGGCGCTCGCCTCGCTGCGGGCCAACCCGCTCGGTGCTCACGCGGCGGTCATCGGCGAGGTCCAGGCCGAGCCGGCGGCCGTGGTGATCATCAGGACCGGGTTCGGCGGCACCCGGATCGTCGACATGCTCGTCGGCGACCCTCTCCCACGCATCTGTTGAGCCCGAAGCGCCGGCGGCTCCGGGTCACCGGGACCGTGCAGGGCGTGGGGTTCCGGCCCTTCGTCTACCGCACCGCCGTCGAGCTCGGGCTCACCGGTTTCGTGGGCAACGACGCCGAGGGCGTGGTCGTCGAAGCCGAGGGTGATCCGGCGCGACTCGACGAGCTGACCCGTCGCCTCGGGGCGTCGCCGCCGCCACTCGCCCGGGTGGAGTCGATCGAGTCGGTGGAGGTGGCGGCGATCGGGAGCGACGGCTTCCGCATCGTCGAGAGCCGGTCGGACGCCGCTCCGGCGGTGGCGGTCAGCGTGGACGTGGCGACCTGCGCCGACTGCGTGGCCGAGTTGCGCGACCCGTCCGACCGGCGCCACGGCTACCCCTTCATCAACTGCACGAACTGCGGACCGCGCTACACGATCATCCGCTCGATCCCCTACGACCGCCGGTCCACGACGATGGCTGGCTTCGCGATGTGTTCGTCCTGCGAGGCCGAGTACGGCGATCCCGCCGACCGCCGCTTCCACGCCGAGCCCAACGCCTGCCCGGTGTGCGGACCGCAGATCGCCTTCCGTACTCCCGCCGGGGACGTGCTGGCGACGGGGACCGATGCGCTGGGCGCCGCCGCCGACGCGCTGGCCCGGGGCCGGGTCCTGGCCGTCAAGGGACTGGGGGGCTACCACCTGGCGGTCGACGCCTCCGACGGGACAGCGGTGACCGAGCTCCGGCGCCGCAAGGTGCGGGATGACAAGCCCTTCGCGGTCATGGTCCCGGACCTGCTCAGTGCCCGGGCGCAGTGCGTGCTCTCCGCCTCGGCCGAACAGGCGTTGACGTCGCCCCGCCGGCCCATCGTGCTGGCACCCCGGCGCGCCGAAGCACTCGTGGCGCCCGACGTCGCACCCGGCCTGCCCGAGCTGGGGCTGATGCTGCCCTACACGCCGCTGCACGAGCTGCTGCTCGACCGGCTCCGGCGACCGCTGGTCATGACGAGCGGGAACCTCTCCGACGAGCCGATCGCCCACGACGACGCCGACGCGTTGGCCCGGCTCGGGCCGCTGGTCGACGGCATGCTCACCCACGACCGGCCGATCCACATCCGCTGCGACGACTCGGTGGTGCGGGCGCGCCCGGATGCACCCGTCCAGATGGCCCGCCGTTCGCGGGGCTACGCACCCGAGCCGCTGGCACTGCCGTTCACCGCTTCACGCCAGGTCCTGGCCGTGGGCGCCGAGCTGAAGAGCACCGTCGCCGTGGCCAAGGGGACCGCGGTGACGGCCAGCCACCACGTCGGTGATCTCGAGCACCTGCCGGCCTATCGCTCGTTTCTGCAGGCCGTCGAGCACCTGTGCCACCTGGCCGGTGTCGCCCCCGAGGTGGTCGCCCACGACCTGCATCCCGAGTACCTGTCGACGAAGTTCGCCATGGACCTGGACCTGCCCCTGCTGGGGGTGCAGCACCACCATGCCCACATCGCGTCGTGCCTGGTGGATCGCGGCCGCACCGGCCCGGTCCTCGGGGTCTCCTTCGACGGGCTCGGGCTCGGGTGCGACGGCCAGCTGTGGGGCGGCGAGTTCCTCCTGGCCGACCTCGTCACGTCCCGGCGCGTCGGCCACCTGAGGCCGGTGCCCCTTCCCGGCGGCGACCGGGCGGCGCGGGAGCCGTGGCGGATGGCCCTGGCCTGGACGGCGACCGCGCTCGGCCCGGAGGCGGCGGCCCGCTACGGTGCGACCGCCGACCCGCAGTGGGAGGCGGTGCTGGCCGTCGCCGCCAGCCCGGCAACGGCCACCACGACCAGTGCAGGCCGACTGTTCGACGCCGTGGCCGCGCTCCTGGGCATCCGCCCTCGGATCACCTACGAGGGCCAGGCCGCCATCGAGCTGGAGGCGGCGGCCACCGGCTGGGCCGTTGACCTGGCGGGCTACCCGGTCGAGGTGACGTCGACCGGCAGCGGGATGAGCGTGCTCGATCCCGCTCCCCTGCTCGCCGCGGTGGTCGCCGACCGTGACCGGGGCATCCCGATCGGCGAGATCTCGGCCCGCTTCCACGCCGGCTTGGGCCGGGGCGCCGCCGGCCTGGCCGCCGACCTCGCAGCGGCGCACGGCGTCGAGACCGTGGCCCTGTCCGGCGGGGTCTTCCAGAACGCCCGCCTGACGGCGGTCGTTGCCCTGGCGGCCCGGGCCGCCGGCCTCGAGGTCCTGGTCCACGAGCATGTCCCCCCCAACGACGGCGGCATCAGCATCGGCCAGGCCGCCGTCGCCGCCGCCACCCCCGCGGCGAACTTGGGGCCAAATCGCGCGCTATAGCGCCCGATCCGCGCACGGGTTCGACAGCCGGTTGGGCGCGGCGCGAACCGGTACGCGAAACGCACGTCCTGGCGCGCGCTTTGGCGCCAAGTTCGCACGGGGGCTACCGCTGCGGGGCGGCGACGGCCACGATGGGGGCGTTGAGGCGGTTGCCGCCGAGGCTGCCGGCGAACGGGGCGCCCTGGGCGTAGACCCCGCCGTCGGTCCCGGCCAGCCAGTAGCC
>Ga0187894_10004474_pt1 | contig 14971 bp, 9 predicted proteins | sample GBC1701081metaG_FD_136650 | JGI IMG/M metagenome (GOLD analysis project Ga0187894, IMG submission 136650) | White microbial mat communities from a lava cave in the Kipuka Kanohina Cave System on the Island of Hawaii, USA - GBC170108-1 metaG ...
ACTGGGAACGCAGGCATCCTTGCCTGCTAAAGCTTGCGAAAGCAAGCTCAAAAGTGTTGTTACTGGGAACGCAGGCATCCTTGCCTGCTAAAGCTTGCGAAAGCAAGCTCAAAAGTGTTGTTAAAATTCAACTAAATAAAACGAATCCTTTTTCTCGCGCCTCACGCTCGTTTGCCGCCGAGACGACGGCGTTCCCGGCGTTAGAAAATATTTACCGTTAACCCCGCGCTGATAATGTGCGTTTTCGTCAGGTTATTTACGTCGAAAACGAAATCACGCGAACGGGCAAACGTATCTGCATAACGAATAAAAGCCTGTGTTCCAAACTTACGGAACTTGCTCTTTTCTTTGTTGAAATTATAGGAAAACTGCATATCGAAATTTGCGTTGCGGTTGCGGTTTGTTTTTGCCTCATCTCCTGCGATTGTGTGTGAAAAGTTCGCCGCAAACTGTGCGCCTTTGAACATCTGCCAAGTCACGCCCGAAGTCAGCGCGGTTGTCCGGTTGATTTGTCCAGTCTCTTTGTTTAGCGCATTTTCAAAGTTCAAACCGACATTCAGACTCAAAATGCTTATAGGGTTTAATCCAACCGAAAAACTGTTTACAAAATTTCTTTGGTCTGCCGTTTCGCGTCCTGTTTGTTGGTTGTCCGTCAGCGAATGATTAAAGCGATAGCCAACAGTGAACTTCTTAAACTGCCAATCGGCAGAGAAAGATTGATTTGTTCCGAACTGGTCTGGAATTGTGCTTGGGTCAATTTCAAATCCTCCGTTTACAGGAATGCCCGCGCCGAATTGATGTGTGCGGTCAAAACTGTAAGAGAGACGTGGCAAGAAAGGCGAAGGCTTTGCAGGGTCGCCAAAAAAGGATGCGATAGGAACGCCAATCGCAAAGCGATTTGCCCGCGTCAATGATTTCAAAATCGAAGGAATGTCTCTCAGATTGTCATTAAATCGCGTATGCCCCGCTTGAATAGTTATCTCGCCAATACTCCCGTCAAACGCATATTCCTGTTGAGTTTTGTCTGCGGATGTTGACGCACCCAAAGAACGAAACAGCGGGTTAACGAGTTCGTGCCTGAAAGAAAAATTCAAATTAATCTTCTTTGTTTTTGTCAAAGAAACGTCTTTCAAAATTTGAAAACTTGTTTCCAGATAATGTGCCGACCGCGAAATCGGCGGAACGGGAACAGAGTTTCCATCGGGGTCTAGCAAAGTGTCTTGCGGATTTTGAAAACGACTGATGGTAAAGCCTGCTTCTAATTTGAAGCGTCCTGAACTGTCATTTGTAATGAAACGTGCACTCAGTCCTTTGCTACGTTCTGCATCGTTTACGCGCCCTTCGTTGAAACCGTTCAAAGGTTGTATGTAGCCATTCACTGCCGTAACTTCGAGCCGCATAGCACCGGGACGTTTCGGCATAAATTCAAAACCAAGAGTCGCGCCTTGTAGTTGATGGCGAAGTTTTCCCAAACCGAAAAAATTCGGAAAACCGACAACGCTCGTTCCGTTCAAAGCACCTGCAGAAAAATCCATCCACTTTGTTATTGGCACAGTCAGCGTCACACCTCGACTTGAAAAGCTGCTGATTAAATGACGACTGCCGCCAAACGAAGTATGCCCAATCTGCAAATTTGCTTTGCCGATTTTGATTTGCATTAAATAACTTGCAAGGTCAACGTGCGGGGCTTCTTTGCCCAATGTTCCAAACCGTAATGCTTCGCCTTGAACACTCGAACCTGCAAAATCAAATTGTGTCTGAACATTGAAAATGCCGCGCTGCATTTCGGTTCGCGTAGAACCTTGTATTGTGAAATCCGTAAATGTGGCGCGTTCCGTCGGGCGCGTGTCCACGGGGAAATTTGATTGAAAGGGTTGTGATTTAATTCCGAAAACTATTGACGGGCTGAAATCCATTTTGTCAAAACCAAGAATCTTTTCGGGAGCTTTTTGCGCTGTCGTTTCTGTTGATTCCGGTGTTGGCGATGCTGTTGCATCGGGTGTTGGTGTTGCTGTCGGTTGCGATTCGGGTTTGGTTTCCTCTTTCTTCTCTTCCTCTTTTTTCTCTTCTTCTTTAGGTCTTTCTTTGGCGACGTTCAGATTAAAACGTCCAAGCTCTTTCCACTCGCCGTTTGCCGAAACGTGATAGACGGTGACGTTTGATTGTCCCAGAGGCAGAGGGAAAAGTTTTGCGTCATAGCTCAAACGATTTTCGTTTGCTTTGAAAAACTCGGTCACATCCATTGCGCCAATCAACACGGCAACGCGCTCGTCTTTTGATAACTGTCTGCTTAAAACAATTTCGATTGTTTCATCCGGCAGGACTACTTTTGTTTCGGTAAAGCTTACTGTGGCTTTCAAATCCTGCGCCTGCACCGTTCGCAAAAAAACGAGCGGGGAGATAAGCGCAACAGCAATGAATAAAGAAAGCATTGCACGCCACTCTTTCAGCTTTAAGTTTTTCATTTCGCGTTTCATGGCTTTTTCCTCTAATTGGTTCGCTTAACACGCAATGTGACTTCCTTCTTTGCTGTAATAGTATTGCTTGTACCGTCTTTGATTTTTGGCGTAACCGTGACAACAAACTTGATACTTGCCGGGTCTCGCGGGCTGACTATTTGCTCTTCGTGATTGATGACAACTTTGGCGGAAGACGGCAAAACTTCATGCGAAACCGCAATAACATTTGTTCCTTTGTGCTCGACTCCTTTTGAATCAACAAAGACGGCGATGACCATGATTTCGCTTGGTCTGAGCAGATTGTCCTGCTCTACGTATTTCCAAGTGACTTCAAGAGTAGTGCTCTTGCTTTTAGCCTCTTTGACTGTAACGTCATTGATTTCAACGCGAAGTTTTCTTTGTGCATTTGCTTTTGTCTAGCCGGCTGAAAAAATCAAAACGGCAACGATTAAAAACATTAAGTGTCGCAACATTTAGGTTAATCCTCTCTTTGAATTGGTTAAACACACTTTGCCCTTCACGTTGTATGCCGATTGACCGACAGACAACGTGAAGAACAAGTTGTAATTGTTTTGCTGGTTTTAGAGTCTTAATTATTTACTAAAAAGGGTTTATGTTGTCGGTGCAGCACCGCCTGCACCGCCGCCGCAACCTCTGCTGTCAAAGATATTGTCAAGATTTTGGGCGGTCAGTTTCATTTTAAGCAATCTTGATTCGGCAAGTGCAATACCGATTCCGAGCAAAGCACACGTGCCTCTGCCGTTTTTGGCAAAAGCAAAAGAGGCATTGGAAAAAGATACATCGCCCGTTTGGTTTAATCCCTGAGCGTCATTTGCTTCTCTTACAGAAGCATCAATCTCTGCGTTAAAAGAATTAAATGCCGCATCAGCATCGCTTAAAGCTTTTCTTGCCCCGGCGCCTTGAATAAGACTTTTGATTCTCGGTGAAACAATCCCGCCCAGAAAATCTTTGTCAAAGTCATCGTTCCATCGGTTTCCGTTTTTGAGTTTGGAAATCAGGTTTTGAAGCAGACGACGAGCATTTCCCGAATTTCCTTTTACCTTGTTTCCTGCTTCTTGCAATTCTCTTCTGAGTCTTACTTTGTCAGGTAATGAAGTAGCTTTTTTGAGTTCCACATTCTTCAATACAAAAGTAACCAGGGCATCTGTGAACTGGTCAATTTCGACAGCTTCCGTCTCTACGTTAGCCGCCTTAAAATCAAATCTTCTCTGCGCGGAAGTATTTGAAACGCACAAAGCGATAACAAAAGCGGCACAGAACAATGCAATTAATAGCGAATTTGTTTTTTGGTTTCTCATGGCTTATCTCCTTAATAGTGTCAAATTTCTTTGAAACGTGAGCGCGGGTAATTAAAACCCGCACTCATTATTGTTTTTGTTTTTTACTGGCTTGCTTTCAGCGAGTATTTGAAGTTCTTCGCCACACCGCCAAAGCTTGCAATCTGAACACGAATGATTTTGCCTTGAATGCCTGTTGCAACTACGGACTTTGTTCCGTTTGCTTCATTCTCTTCAAACTTAATATTTGCGGCTGGTCTGGTGACATTGCCTTTGTCGTCAACCGCACAAACTTTGATAAGCGCGCCGTTTTTGCCGTCTGTTTTGGTTATCTCAATAGTCATAGTGTCTTTGGCTGACGGTGCGCCTGCCTGGAATGTACGATTTGCTCCTGCAATCAAGTTACCGACTTGTGTTTCGCCAGGGAACAGAATGCGTTCGCCAGGTCCGAAACGATTATCTTTAGCAAACACCTTCATAATCGGTAAAAGCTTGTTATAAGTATTTGAGATGAAGCACTTCTTTGGTTCTTCCTTGCCATCTGCAACAAGCTTGGCGCACTCTGCGGCAAAAGCGTTAAATGCTTTCTGAATATCGGGTAAATTTTCCGTATCGCAGTCGGCACAAGATGCTGTTTGTTCGGTCGCCGGAATAAATCCGAATCCGAGAATTACGGCTAAAGCCAAGCCGAAAATTGATGTCATAATTATTCTTTTCATTTTAGTTTCCACTCCTTATTTTTTAGCTGTCAGTTATTGGTTTTATTTCCGATTTACATCGGGAATTGTTTTGTTACGGTTTCGGTTTCAGAGGTCGAGATGCTTGTTTTGATTGCTTTAATCATAGCAGGCGGACGACCCGAAGAAGTATGAACCGTTGCGATTTCCGTTCTGCCGTTTCGTACTGTTCCGCCAACGGAAAACTGCTTTGTCACACTTTGTCTGTTTGCATAAATGACTTCGAGCTTTATGTTGAAAGATTTGATATTCGTATCCTGAAGCGGAGTCGTTTCCCAACGAACTTCGATAATTGATTTAGTTTCGTCCGTCGCTGAAACGCCCACGTTTTTGACTGTTTTAATTTCGATTCGTGTTTCTGTTTGGGCAAACACGATTTGCGCCGTGACCAAAAAGAATAAAACTAAAAAACTCAAAAAAGCTTTCGCGTGCTTCATATCAATCTTTCTCCTTTCATCTTGAAATCGGTTCGTGGTTTGAACGAGTGTCAAGTTACACACGATTTGAAAAGATTTGCGTGGCATTTTTTGAATTCCGAAAATTACACGCTGAATTTGGTAAGTAGAGGTAAGATGCGATTGGAGTTTTGTGATCAAGAGCTATGAACGAAGCCATAAGAACAGAAGAAAGGCTAAAACGCGCATACGAACTAGCCTACTTCATTCACAACAACAAAGAGATTGCCCGGCGGATTGCTATTGAAGCATTGAGCAAATTAGAAGTCGCCGCCAACGCGCAATACAAAAGGCTTTATTACACGCCGACGGGGCGAGCCGAATCGTCACGCGCTTCGCGCAGTAAAGTCTATTTGAATGACACGCAACTTCTTCAACGCCTTGTTTACGTCGAATCCGAACAATACGAAAAACGAAAAGAAGAGACGAAAACATTAAATGAAGATGATTTGCTTATTCATTTCATCAAGCATCTTGTTCGCATTACGCTCAAGAGAAATTCGTTTTATGTGACGCTGGGCTTGAGCCGGATACTTCATTCTTACAGAACAGGTGAAACGATGGAAATTTACAACACTGTAATTCAAGACCCCGAGCGCGTGCATGACGATTATTATTATCGTTCGCGCAAAGGTCAGTTGATGAAAGAATTAAAAACGCGCTTTGGCGACCTTCTCTCTATCGCACGCGGAGTAAGAGGCGAAGAGAGATTCAACGCCCGCGAAAGCGCGGAAGAAAAGTCTGTTGTTGTGAAATCTTCTCTGAATCGTTTTACGCCTTGGGCTACGCACTGCGTTGTGCCTGATGATTTCGACCCGCTGAGTGATTCAATAACTCATCTTTCGTTTGACGGACAAGACCCCGACGAAGAACAACGCATTGAGGTGAACCGCATACACTCGGCTCTTCATCCGAATTGTTACTGCAAAATTATTAAAGCATTGAGATTTGAGTCCCCGTATGACAGATTGGAGATTCCAAAATTTGCTATGAACGAATATGAAGACACAGAACCGCCAAATGACAGAACAAAACCGCCCGCTTTGGACGACAATGAAATTCAGGCGATTAAAGAACTGCTCGCGACCGCATCCGCGAATCGCCGCGGCGCGTCTTGCAGTCTTTTGCGTGTGTTGATTGACGGCGAAGAATATGCGCGACTCAACCCGAATGAGGCGGGCAAAGTTAATTTCGATTTGAATGAAGAAGCAGAAGTAATTGAAGTCCGCATTGTCGAAAAAGGCAGTGATGTTTTATTGGCTACGAATCTTTTGAGCTTTGATGATGCCGAACAAAAGGACGCGGAAATTGTTTTAGAGGGCGGGCAAAAAATCTCTTTCAACTTAACGCCGACAAAAGACGAATACGGCGAAATAACAGGAGCACGCTGCGGCATTGCTTACGAAGAAACAGGTTTTCTGAGACGTAAGGCTTTGGCTTGGCGACGTTTTATGTTTGCGGTTTCTTCTTCATCTGCAAATGTTTTTTGGAAACCCGCATTGGCGTTTGGTCTGTTGTTATTGATTTGCGCCCTCGGTTTCTATTTGTTCTTACGGACGGGAAAACAGGATGAGGTTGTCAAACACAAAGAGATTCCGACGCCTGCCCCGACTGTTGAAGTTATAACGCCGACGCCTGCGCCTTCGGTCGAACCTTCGCCTGCGAAACAAGAGAAAGAACCGCAGAAAAAAGAATCTAAACCGATTCAAAGAAAAGAACCCGCGCCACCCGTTTCGCAGAAAGAAGAAACGGCAAACAACAACCAGAAACAACCAAGTGTTTCACCAAACCAAGAGGCTCTGATTGTAAAACGCACGCCGATTTACAACAGGCAAAAACCGGAAAGGGACACACAAAACGATACAAGAAACGAAAACACAAACTTGGGCAACCTTAGTCTGAAAGATATTCAAAATCTCTATGTTGAAGTTGACGGTGATGAAACACTCGGCAAAGAGTTTCAGGAATTGTTCGGGCGGGATTTACAAAGGAACAACAGATTTGTCATCTCGCAAGACAGAGAACAAGCTGACGGTCGGTTAAAAATTTCCGTTAGAAGTAATTCCGATAACAACACCGTGACGGCAGTTGTGTTTTTGTCCAACGGCAGAGGATTTGTCGTGTGGCCCTCAAGGGCAAGAGTTGTTAGCTGGAAGTACGTCGGCAAAATGGAAAACATTTCTTTGAGAATCGTAAATGACCTTGTAAACGATGCGAACAAGGCGAAATAAAAATTAAAGGAGTGGTTAATGTAGAACAGACTGCCAGTCTGTTCCCACCTTGTTGCGGGAATAGACGCGGGCGTTGAAATCCGGTGGTTAATGTAGAACAGACTGCCAGTCTGTTCCCACCCTGAAACCAAGCGAAATAAGGCGAGACAACGGAAGCCAAGAGTTACTGCCTCCTGCTTCCTGCTTCCGCTTACTGTTTTTATAAGGAGTTGAGACCATGGCGAAAAATTACTGGGAAGTCAGACATATGAAACAACCCGACCAAACTGCGTGCTGGTCAACATCTATGGCTTGGTGGACGCAAGCCGTTTCAAAAGTACCGAATTTCAGAGAGATTGATATTTTGGGAATGTATCATCATCTGACTGGAAGCGATGGCGGGCTTAAATTCCCAACCGGTTTTAAGCAAATGCTACAAGATGCAACCTGGGGGATGACCGTTGAAGAGTACAGCGGAATGAAATCGAAAAAGGATTGGCAGAAAGCCTGTTCTAAAACTCCTATAATGTGTGGCTACTGGGACAGTAGCGTCGGCGGATACCACGCGGTTGCCTTACATAGTTACAACATTTACAGCGAGAAAGTCTTTGCAATGGACCCAAACGTAGGAACGCACATCAGACGCGACCTTTCCTATTATCTTTCAGGTGCAACTACAAAAGTTATCTTAGGGTACTTTGCCTGAATTTTCGTTACGGTTATCTGGGTTCACCTTGAATAACGAACGAAGCCCAGTAATAAGGCGAGTTCCACCGCTTATCTTTCATCATAGAAACCTGTGCTTGACGTAATGCTGCTGACGGACTCAATTTGTCTTTCAACATTCCGCGATAGAATATGGTCATCAGTTCTGAAGTAGCCTCATCATTTACATCCCAAAGACTGACAGCGACACGAGCCGCTCCCGCATACATGAATCCGCGAGTCAGACCTACAAGCCCTTCGCCGCGAATCTCTTTTCCAAGTCCCGTTCGACAACCGCTCAGGACAACCAACTCTGCCGGCAATTTCAAATTGTAAATGTCTCTAACAAACAAAAATCCGTCTCTGCGCTCGCCTTTTTGATTTACGAGTGAAAGGACTATGCCGCTGAGTTCGGGGTTTGTAGTGTTGAAAAAACCGTGCGTGGCGAAGTGTACAATTTTATATTTTGAAATTTCAGGACTGTTCAGAAATTCGCGGCCAGCCGCAAAATCCAGCGCAATTTTTCTTTCGGGCTGAGCCACTTGTGCCGAAATCGCCAGAGCCTCTTTTCTGGTAAAAGGCAGACGCGACAAGTTTATTTCTTTATCGCCTGACTCAATTGCCCGGATAGATCTGTTTAACTCAACGACAAAAGCAGGAGAAGGTTTGTACTGTGTTACGGCTTTTGATTTTTGGTCGCCGGAAATTTTCGAGAGGTATGGTTTCATTCGCTCGTCATCCGTTCCAAAAACAGGGTCAGCTATAATTGCTACGGCGTTTGGCGCGGGTTCTCTTCCATTCAACTGTTGGCGCAACACTGACAAAGCAGATGCGGATGGCAGATTCACAATCTCATATTTTGCTATTAAAGGTTCGTACTGTGTATTGGTCGAGAGCGCAGAAAAAGGAATGTATTGTAATGCTCCGTCGGCAACAACTAACAATCGCTTCTTGGTCAATTTGTCTGCGAAAGGCGCGAGAACGGCTTTGCTCAAAGACGAAATGGCATTGTAAAAATCTGCATCGGCTTTTTCGGTGCGCTTGCGTTGTTCTTCAGAGGTTTCAAACTTTATGCGCTTTGTTCGCACCGTCAGTAGTTCATAAACGCGCCGTGCAAGTGTTTCGATTTCTACACGTTTTGGCAGTTCGTAAGAATCAATCGAATTCTTTGTCACTACCCATACAAAACTTTTTTCTTTTCCGAGAGCGTATTCGATAAGAACAGAATCATTGTCTAAAACCTGTTGTTGAATTTCGGGCAAACTCAAAGAAGCGGGTTCAGTCAGTGCGGCGTATCGCGGACTCGTCGAACGTATTTGCGATTGAAGCTGTTGATAATCCACAAGTAAAGAATCAAATTCTTTTCTGGCAGTTTCTTCTTGTTCTTTTGACGGCTTTCGACTTGAAAATCTCATCAATGCGTCGGATTTGTTTTTAAGTTCGGTTTGTAGTTTACGTTCGCGTTCAAGAAGCGATGGCTCGATGCCTTCACGAATATCGGCTTTTGACTCAATTAACGAATCCATTATCGAACGTGCGATGTAACGCTCGTTGGTTTCAAAAGCAATCGTATTGTAGGAGGCTTGTGGTTGTTGTGCGTGCTGGTTCATCAACAAACCCGTGTGGAAATCATAAAACTCTTGTTTTGATTGTCTGAACAAAGCGCGTTGTTCTTGGCTCACGAATCCTGCGCGTTGCGACTCTACAATTTCAATTGCCGATTCGATTGCTTTACGGGCTTCAACCAAATTGCCGCGAGCGTTTTCAACTTTGGCGATATTCAGTAAAGCGTTGGATTCCTGATCGATGTTTGAAATATCGCGCCAAATCGTCTGAGCGTTTCTATAATTCTCTATCGCTTTTTGATAATCACCCACTTGCTTGTAGGCAGAGCCAATACTGCTCAATGTGGCTGCTTCGGTATCGCGCCGCGTTCCCAACAGGCGGACGGCTTTTAATACTTCTTCGTAGTAGGAAAGTGCGGTTTGAATGTCGCCGGTTTCCTGATAAAAACCACCTAGCTTTGACTTTGCACTAATAATTCCAATTGCAATTTTTGCCTCTTCATATAGTGCGAGCGATTCTTTGAAACATTCTAAAGCTTTTTGTTTATTACCAGTTTGAAGATGTGCCGTACCTAAATTGCCAATCATCGCCGCCTGACCGTTTTTGTCTCCGTGTTTTCGTTGTATGGCAACGCCTTCTTCCATCAACTCAACTACTTTCTGCGTGTTGCCCGACATACGATAAGCAACCGAAAGATTGGTTAATAGATTACTTACGCCATAAATGTCGTTTAGCTCTCGCCAAATAGCCAAGGATTGTTCTGCGTAAAGAAAATAACTTTGTTTGTCTCCTGTTTTTGAATAAAGATTAGCGAGCGTATTTAGAATCGAAGCTTGTCCTGAACGGTCATTTAGTTCTTTTACAAGTTCGAGAGCTGTCAGATAACTCTCAAAAGCTTTTTGATAATTGCCGTTTGTTTGTTGTATTCCTGCTATGCCTTGCAATGCTAAAGCTTGGTTAAGTTTGTCGTTTATGGCGAGCGAAAGGTCATAAGCTTTTTGATAGGAGTCAGAAGCTTTATCAATCTCATTGATTGCGCGATAGACCAAGCCGATCGCATAGAGCGTTTTCGCTTCACCCTTACGGTCGCCTGCCTCGCGCCACAAGGCAAGTGATTCTTCTAGTTTTACTATCGCCTGTTTTCTTCCTGTTTCACTGGTTCCGCCATAAAGCTTACTCGCTTCGCTGTATTTGGTTTTTGCCGCGTGAATAATTTTATCCTTTTGCGTAGCGGCACGCAGTTCCACAAACTTTATCTCATAACTTCCCGCCACAGGCTTTTTATCGAGAGCGCGGATTTCAAGTTTGAACTCTCCGGTTTCACTCGTAATGAATTCAATCTTTTCAATTCCTTTATTACCGTTTGGTCCGTCAATTTCCAAAATCTCTTTCCCGTTTGGAGAAATAACCTTGATAACCAAGTCAATGCCGCGCTGGTCAACTTCAACGACTACACACTGCTCTGATTGAAGCGAGAGTTGATAAAGATGTATCTGCGTTTCATTTGTCTGTTTTACGATTGCCTGTCCTTGCGAAAGAGGAACGGTCTGAGCGGTTTGCGCTTGAGATAACGAGACACAAAACACCAGAAAACAGAAGTAAAACGAATAACGAATTGGATTTTGTAAACTCATAACAATCACAAACCTCCATTGAAATCAGGTCTTTTTAATCGGCAATTATCTTGGTTCGCCTTGCAGGACAAATGAAGCCCAATAATAGGGAGATGTCCATCTTTTATCCTGCATCATCGAAATTTGTGCTTGTCGTAATGCTTCTGCCGGAGAAAGTTTTTCTTTGAGCATTGCTTTGTAGAATCTGGTCATCAATTCTGAAGTAGCTTCATCGTTAACATCCCAGAGACTGACAGCAACACGAGCGGCACCTGCGTACATAAAACCGCGAGTTAACCCAACAAGACCTTCACCTTTAATTTCTTTGCCAAGCCCTGTTTTGCACCCACTCAAGACAATCAAATCAGCGGGAAGTTTTAAGTTGTAGATGTCGCTTGTTCTAAGAAAACCGTCTTGTGCTTTTCCTTTTTCGTCGTACAACGACAAAACTATGCCGCTAAGTTCGGGGTGTGCGCTACTGACAAAACTGTGTGTTGCAAAGTGAACAATTCGGTATTGCGAAAGTTCAGAATTGAGAGCCTCCGAACGACTGGCAGAAAAGTCCATAGCGATTTTGTTTTGTGCCGCAGGAACAAGCGCAGTAATTGCGTTTGCTTCCTGCCGTGTGAAGGGAAGTCTGGACATGGTAAACCCGGAATCAGTTCCCCCCATTTCTCTGACGGTGCGCGACAAATCGCTAAAGTTATCTTCTTCTGTTGTGTTTGTTTCTATGCCGCGGGTTTTTGTAACTGTCGCAACCATCTCCGCCTTTTTATTGTTGTGATGTGATGCTTTTGCAATAGCCGTTTTGACACGCTCGTCTTCCGCGTTGAAAACCGGGTCGGCGAAGATGGCTATTGATTTAGGTGCGGGTTTTCTTCCTTGAATCTCTTTGCGTAAAACCGCAAGGGTCGAAGCAGATGGAAGATTTATGATGTCGTGTTCTGCAACCAACGGAAGCGATGATTCGGACTTTTGCAAAACGGCAAACGGGATATATTGCAAAGCACCGCTTGAAACAACAAGCAAACGCTTTTTCGTCAATGATTTTGCAACGGGCGCAAGAATCATCTGACTTAGTTCATTTGTCGCCGTTGTTAAATCTTCGTCTGCTTTCGTAATACGGGATTGTTTTTCTTCAACGGTTTCAAACTTGACCCGTTTATTGCGTACCGTCAAAAGTTTATAAATGCTTTGGGCTTTTGATTCGATTTCCTTACGGGCAGGGAGTTCAAAACTCTGCAAAGAATCTTTTGTGACAACCCAAGCGAAGCTGCGTTTTTCGCCAAGGGCGTATTCCAATAATGCCGTTTCCGAATCAAGAACCTGATTTTGAATCTCTTTGACTGAAAGCGGAACGGGTTGTGTAAGCGCGGCATAGCGCGGACTCGTCGAACGAATTTGCGCCAAGATTTGTTGATGCTCGCTTCTTAAATTTTCCAACTCTTTTGTAAGAGAGTTTTTTCGTTCATTCTCTTTTTTGCCGCTTGAAAGCAGTTGAACAAGCATTTTTGATTTTGCCGCGATGTCTTGATTTATTGTTTCTTCGCGTGCCAGCAATTTCGCATCTACGCCCTGTCTGATATTGGCATTGGCTTCGGTCAGCATTTCAAGCAATGAGCGTGCGCGTGAACTTTCAAATGTCTGTAATGCCTGTGCAGAATAATCAACACCGTCCGCATTGCCTTGTTTATAAAGTTGCATCAACAGGTCTATCTTAAATTCATAATGCTTTTGAATCGTGGAGGAATAAGAAGCGCGTAATTCCTGATTTGTAAACTCTTGTCTCTGCGCCTCAAGAAAGGCTAAGGTCTTATCCGTTCGCATTAGTGCCGCAGACAGATTACCCAAATCTCTTTCGATTACGGCGATGTTGATATTTGCTACTGACTCGTTGAATTTATCTTCGTATTCGATAAACGTAGCCAGGCATTCATTGTTTATATTTAGGGCTTGAATCAAATCGCCCTTTTTGTACAGTGCCAACGCAAGCCCTAGTTTGGCTGTGGCTTCTTTTCGCGGGTTGTTGATTTCGCTGTAAAGGTTTTTTGCTTCTTTTAATATCTCAATTGCACGGTCGGTTTCGCCCGTAAACAGATAGAAACTACCCATTCTGGTTTTGACGCCTGCCACTCCGTCTTTAAGCAAAGGATTACTCCAAATCGCCAGTTCCTGATTCAGATATTCAAAGGCTTTCTGATTTTCACCTTGTAATCTGGCAGTTGTTCCTAATCTTTCCAATGAGTGTGCTTCCAAAAATCTGTCCTTGACTTTGCGCGATAGGTTTAAGCCTTCTAAGAAATACTCTTTGGCTTTTTCATATTCTCCGTAATCTTGTAACAACTTGCCGATGCCCAAAAGACAAGTTGCTTCTATATCATCGAGTTTTGCTGTGCGGTTTAATTCCCGTACTTGTGCAAATGTTTCCAGGGCTTTGGCGTTTTCTCTTAATCCCTGATATGCCCCGGCTATGCTGACGAGGTTGTTCATCTCGCTTTTTGCAACGCCCAACTCGTGGGCGAGAACCGCAGACCGTGCAAAAAAATCTATAGCCTGACGCATTCTGTATTGGCTGAATCGCATCTGTCCCATCAGATTATAAGCAGATACCATCACGCCTTTATCACCCAATTCCTGCCAATAAGGTATTGAAGCACTCATATATTCAACTGCTTTATCACGTTCGGCGAGTATGTAGAAAAATCTTCCGGTGTGCAGATAAGAAATCGCAAGACCTTTTGTATCGTTGATTTGTTTGAAAATGTTCAGAGCCTCTTCGATTTTTGCCATGCCGTCTTTTCTGTTTTCAGCCGACCCTTGGTAGTAGAACAAGGTCTGGGCATCGCGAAGAAGTTTTTCAGCGTTGATGCGCGTCGGGTCGTCCGCATTTGCGTCACGAAGCTCGTCAACTTTTAATCTGTATTTTCCCGCTTTTGCATTTGCTTCGAGAGGAGTGATTTCAATTCGATACTCGCCAGCCGTTTCCATTATGGCGAAAAAGAACTCCGTGCCATCTTTTCCGTTCGGGGTATCAAGTTCGCGCAGTGTCGCTCCGTTCGGCGCGGTAATAATCAGCTTAACATCAATTCCTTTTTGTAGTGCTTCCAGATGAATGTACTGATTGGCTTTTACGCTGATTTTGTAAAGGTGAGATTGCCCGCCCGCAAGGTCGCGTTCGTAATCTTTGCCAACTTCGATTTGAACAGGCTCTGCTGTATTAGGCTGGGTTTGTGTTTTTGCCTTTGTTGTTCCGAACAATAGAACAAACGCGCAGAAGCAAAGATAAAACAAAACTTTTTGATTAAATACTGATGCTGTGATTCTATTTTGAAATGTTTTGGACATGAATCCCTCCGCTGTCTGGAAAGCCATTTAGGATGTCGAAGCGAAAGTTGTTCCGACATCTGCCAATTTAAGCGAAGGCTGTAAAGAAGTAATTAGGAAGTTCTGAGGTTTTTATGAAGAATTTTTGAAGAGTTATTCATGTACGACACGCCTGCAAGGGCTGTCGGGTGTTTTCATTGTTTCCGGATGTGTGACTTCTAAGGAGAAATTTACTTTTGAAATAAAAGGAACGCGGAAGGCTCGTCCGAATCAATGATTTCATTGATTGTCATTGAATCATTGATTATTGTTGATTACTCGCGCATTCTGTGCTCGTTTGCGGACGAGCCGTCCGCGTTTCTGATTTTCTTAGGAGAACTTTGTTTTAAGATAATTGATTAGGTCATCAATCAGCCGTTGAAAACGGCGTTCATATTTGTAGCCCACAATGCTAATTGTGCGACTGAGGATTCGCGGCATTGGAGTTATCGAAGATAACGACATACATTTTCAGTTTGATTTTTATGAATTTTCAGTTTGATTTTTATGTCGCCATTTTCAACGGCTCAAAATCTCTGTTTAATTTCCCCATAGCTGCACTATG
>Ga0187894_10004475_pt1 | contig 14968 bp, 18 predicted proteins | sample GBC1701081metaG_FD_136650 | JGI IMG/M metagenome (GOLD analysis project Ga0187894, IMG submission 136650) | White microbial mat communities from a lava cave in the Kipuka Kanohina Cave System on the Island of Hawaii, USA - GBC170108-1 metaG ...
GCGACGGCGTGCTCACTTTCGTCAACCGATTGTCCGATTTCTTCTTCGTGGCGAGCCGCTGGGTGAATGCGCAGGACGGCGGCGACGTGCTCTGGGTCAAGGGAGCTAACCGCTGATGTTCGTGCCGCTCCACGACAACACGCCCCTCCAGGTCATCCGCTTCCAATATGTGACGGGCGCGCTGATCGCCATCAATGTCGTGGTCTTCCTGATGACCGGCGCCTTCACCAGCGAGGAGGGCCTGTGGACCTATGCTTCGGGCTACGGCATCATTCCCGTCGAGCTCATCCACTTCGTCGATCCGCCCGACGCCTATCACCCGGTCCCCGAGCCTCTTACCCTCATCACCTATGAGTTCCTGCATGGCGGCTGGATGCATCTCATCTCCAACATGCTGTTCCTGTGGGTCTTTGCCGACAATGTCGAGGATGCCTTCGGTCACTTCGGCTTCCTGATCTTCTATCTGATCTGCGGCGCCGCCGCCGGCATGCTGCACACGCTGGTGCAGTCGCAATCGCCCGCCCCGCTCATCGGCGCCTCGGGTGCGGTGTCGGGCGTTCTCGCCTCCTATCTCCTGCTCTATCCCAAGGCGCGTGTCTGGATCCTGCTGTTCCTGCGCATTCCCTTGCCCCTCTCCGCCTTCTGGGTCTTGAGCGGCTGGTTCGTCCTGCAGATTGTCAGCGCTTTCATCGCCAATGAGGAGAATGCAGAGGTCGCCTGGTGGGCCCATATTGGCGGGTTCCTTGCCGGCCTCATCCTCACTTTCGTGCTGCGCTCGCGCCTCCTGGTCCGCGGCTCGCCGGCCCCGGCTCTCACCCCGCAGCGGGATAAGGAATAAGGAACACGCCGCAACGTCGCAGGCGGCATGGATTTGCCGCTATCGGCGTTGACTCACGCGGGTGTGATCTCTAGTTTTCCGCGCGATTTGTGCACCGCCGCATAGGCGGTAACCCCATGAGGAGTGCCCATGAAGGTTCTGGTCGCGGTCAAGCGCGTCGTCGATTACAACGTCAAGATCAGGGTGAAGGCCGACGGCTCGGGCGTCGAGCTCGCCAATGTGAAGATGTCGATGAACCCCTTCGACGAAATTGGCGTCGAGGAAGCGGTGCGGCTGAAGGAGGCCGGCAAGGCGACCGAGATCGTCGCCGTCTCGGTGGGGCCTACCCAGGCGCAGGAGACCATTCGCACCGCGCTTGCCATGGGCGCCGACCGCGGCATCCTGGTCAAGAGCGACGACTACGTCGAGCCGCTCGGCATCGCCAAGATCCTGAAAGGCGTGATCGAGGCGGAGAAGCCCGATCTCGTGATCCTCGGCAAGCAGGCGATCGATGATGATTGCAACCAGACCGGCCAGATGCTCTCGGCCCTCCTCGGCTGGGCGCAGGCGACCTTCGCCTCCAAGCTCGAGATCAATGGCGGCGAAGCGACGGTGACGCGCGAGATCGACGGCGGCCTCCAGACCATCAAGGTCAAGATGCCGCTGATCATGACCACCGATCTCCGCCTCAACCAGCCGCGTTATGCCTCGCTTCCCAACATCATGAAGGCGAAGAAGAAGCCGCTCGAAGAGAAGAGCCCGGCCGATTACGGCGCCGATGTCGCGCCGCGCCTCAAGGTCGTCAACACCGCCGAGCCGCCGAAGCGCCAGGCCGGCGTCAAGGTGAAGTCGGTGCCCGAACTCGTATCGAAGCTCAAGGAAGCGGGAGTGATCTGAGATGGCTGTTCTCCTCATTGCCGAGCATGACAATGCTCATCTCAAGGACGCGACCCACAAGGCGCTGAGCGCTGCCGCGAAGCTCGGCGGCGATGTCCATGTGCTCGTCGCCGGCAACAAGGCCGATGGTGCGGCAGCACACGCGGCGAAGCTCACGGGCGTCGCCAAGGTGCTGCATGTCGATGCGCCGCAATATGAGCGCCCGCTCGCCGAGCCGATGGCGGCGCTCATCGTGTCGCTTGCCGGGCCCTATGATCACATCGTTGCGCCCGCCACCACCAACGGCAAGAACTACACGCCGCGCGCCGCGGCCCTCCTCGATGTCATGCAGATCTCCGACATCTCGGAAGTGAAGTCGCCCGATACTTTCGTGCGCCTGATCTATGCCGGCAATGCCGTGCAGACGGTGCAGTCGGGCGACAAGAAGAAGCTCATCACGGTCAGGACCGCCGCCTTCCCGGCGACGGAAGAAGGTGGCTCAGCTCCGGTCGAGAAGACGGCGGCACCCGCCGATCCCGGCCTCTCCTCCTATCAAGGCGAGAACCTGTCGAAGACCGATCGTCCCGAGCTCACCTCGGCCAAGATCATCATCTCGGGCGGCCGCGGCATGCAGAATGGCGAAAACTTCCACATGCTCGATAAGGTCGCCGACAAGCTCGGCGCGGCCGTGGGTGCATCACGCGCGGCCGTCGATGCGGGCTTCGTGCCGAACGACTATCAGGTCGGCCAGACCGGCAAGGTCGTGGCCCCCGATCTCTATATCGCCGTCGGCATTTCGGGCGCCATCCAGCACCTGGCCGGCATGAAGGACTCGAAGGTGATCGTCGCCATCAACAAGGACGAGGAAGCGCCGATCTTCCAGGTCGCCGATTACGGCCTCGTCGCCGATCTCTTCCAGGCGGTGCCGGAGCTCGAAGCCGAGCTCGGGAAGTTGGGGAAGTAAAACTTTTCCTTCCCCCTTGCGGGGAAGGTGGCGAGCGTAGCGAGCCGGATGGGGGTCGGGTGCTCTCCCACGCCCCCCACCCCGGCCCTTCGGGCCGACCCTCCCCGCAAGGGGGAGGGATGATTATTTCCGCTTCGCTCTTTCCATCGCCTCGCTCGCGAGCGAGCGCTCGCCGATCTCCTGGGTCAGATTGAAGGTCATCTTGGTGACCTTCCACGCGTCATCGATCTTTTCGAGCTGCCAGTCATAGGTGCCGACCGGGCGCCACACTCTGTCGCCCAGATAATGCCTTCCATCGACGAAGGCTGAAGCCTTCGCCTTGTCGCCATCGATCTCGACCGTCACATCGGCGATCTCGTGGCGTGTCGCATCGAAACCCGGAACGATGCCGCGCCAGGCGGTCATCAATTCCTCGGGCGTCAACTGCTGCGGTTCACCACCCCACAGGCTCGTATAGTCGATGGTGATCTGCGGCGCGAAAGCCCGCATCGCGAGATCGTAATCGGCGAGATCGACGGCAAGCGGGATGGAGGAGACGAGCGAAATCACGCGCGCTTCCTCAGCACTGCCCAAAGGTCCGAGATCGCGCGTCAGATATTTCGCGAAATGCCTGACCGCCTCATCCGTCGAACGCTTCACCACATGAGGCTCGTCATAGAAAGCGAGATGACCTTCGCTTGACCATGCCAATTCCTTGGGAGCGCCGACGGCCTGATAGATCGCCCTCACATTGCCGGCGAGTGCCGCATTGTCGGAATGGACGAAGAGGCTCGGCACTTTGAGCGCCTTGGCGGCGGCGACGGAATCATAGGTCAGCCACTCGCTCCAGCCCATCACCGCGAAGCGATTGTCCCACTGCGGAATGCGGCCGCGATCGGCGCGGCCATAATAGTCGAAGGGCCCGACCATGGCGGCACTCTCATCCTCGTAGTCGAAGGCCTTCACGTAGCGCACCTCGCCCGAGCTTTCGAACGCCCGACGCGCGTCCTCGCCCGCTTTGAGGCGGCGCGCGACACCTGCATCGCCGCCATAGATCGATCCGACACTGGCCTTGTCATGGAACCAGCCGGCGACCGCGACATAGGCCCTGAGCGATGCCCCCTCATTGATCGCTTGCGCCGCATAGCCGGCCGAGGCGCAGACTGCGAGGACGCCGGTGCGCGCGGCATCGACTTCGGGCAGCGTCCGAAGGAAGGACGCCGCTGCCTTGAAGTCCGCGACCTTGCGGGCCGGGCTTTCGAGGCTGCGCGGCTCGCCACCCGACTCGCCGAAATTGCGGAAGTCGAAAGTGAGCGCCGCATAGCCGCGGCGCGCGAGCTCGCGCGCATAGTTCTGAGCCATCTGCTCCTTGACCGTGGTCCAGGAGCCGGTGACCAGGATGCCGGGCAGCTTCTTGCCCGCATGATCCGCGGGCAGATGCAGCACGCCCACCATCCTGTCGCCGCCGCTGGTGAAGGCGAGCTTGCGGGTCACGATGTCTTGCGCGCTTGCCGGCACTGCGATGATGAGTGCTGCAAGGATGCTGAGAAGGGTGATCTTCATCTAAACCTCCACTTGCCGCCATGCTGCACCGGACGGAAGCGGAGGAGAGGCGCCGTTCTTGCTCTGAACTAGGCCGATCTTGCTTTTCTGAGGGCGCCCGGCGCGGCGCCGATATGGCGCTTGAACAGGCGGGCGAAGCGCGAGGCATCGCCATAGCCCAGCGACCAGGCGATATCGGCAACCGGCCGCCTTGTCGTTTCGATCAGCAGCCGGGCGCGCTCCATGCGCTTCATCGTGACATAGGCATGAGGCGCGCGGCCGGTCTCGGCCTTGAACCGGCGCAGAAAATGATAGGGACTGAGCGCAGCGACCGAAGCAAGGCGGTCGAGCGACAGGTCGTCCGCCAGATGCGCCTCGATGAAGTCCATCGCGCGCAGGATGCGGCGGTCGGGCGCACTCGCACGTTTCTCGAAGAGGCGCGCTTCGGCCAGATGAGCGGCAAGCGCCAAAGTGAGGCTTTCGCGATAGAGCGCTGGGCTTGCCTCATCGGCGGCGTGCAGCGCGAAGATGAGCTCAGCCGTCAAGGGATCGAGGCGGCCCACGGTAAAATCCTTGATGTCGCTCATGCCGTCTTCGGCGAATAGGGTTTTGGGCAGGCTCACATTGATGATCGCTTGCGGCCCTTGCCAGCTGCAGGCGCCTTCGAGGCCGGCCGGGAAGATCCAGCCCGATCCCGGCATAAGCGGCAATTCGCGCTGGCGGTCGCTGCCATAGGCACCCCAATGGCCGGGCTGGCTCACCAGCACGAGACCGACCGTCAGCTCATCGAAGCAGAAGCGGCCTTCGCCGGCCTCGAAACGATGATGCGCGGAGGCCGCGTTCGACCAGCGCCGGATGCCGGGCGCGAGCTCAGTCCATCTCAGGGCGAAATTCATGAGCGGAAGTGTCTCACGCCTCTGCGTCAAGGCCACTTCACAAGCCCGCGATCATTGCCGCCGTTGCGTAAGCCTGCTCGCCAGCAGCGTGAGCCCGATCGCCGCCACGGCGAATAGCGCGCCGGCGGGCGTCAGCCATATGAGCGCCCGTTCGGCGACGATCTTGCCGCCGACGGCGGCGCCGATCGCCTGGCCGAGATAGATGGTCGAGGTGTTGAGCGCGACCGAGGCCGAAGCCAGCGCCGGCGCATGGGCGAAGAGCCGGCTCTGCTGCAGCGAGTTGGACGAGAAGGTGCCGAGGCCCCAGATGGCGATGCTCGCCACGGCGCCGATGAGGATGCCGGCCGTGACCGAGAACGCGATCATGCCGATGAGGATGGCGAGGAAGGCGAAAAGAATCAGGCGGTCGATCCCTAAGCGGGCGACGAAGCGCGCCGCAAGGGAATTGCCGATGACGCCCGAGAGGCCGAGGCCCGCGAGCAGCAGGGCGATGAGGCCGGGCGATGCGCCGAGCATCTCCTTGAAGAGAAGCGCCATATAGCTGAACACCGTGAATTGCCCGCAAGCGCTGGCGAGCGTCACCAGGAGGATGATCACCAGCACCGGATCGAAGAACACGTCGCGCCAGGCCTTGAGCGACAGTCTTCCGGTATGGAGACCCTTCGGCACCGTGCGCCAGACGAGAAAGGCCGCGATGAGCGCCAGGACCGCCATCAGCGCAAAGGCGAGACGCCAGCCGAGGAACGCGCCGATGAGGCTGCCCGTCGGCATGCCGAGGACCGAAGCGATCGACCAGCCGATGAAGATGAAGGCGATGGCACCCGCCCGCTTCTCGGGCGGGACGATGAGGCCGACGCTTGCCGCGGCCTGTGGCGTGAAGATGCCGGCCGAGATCACCATCAGCGCCCGGATGACGAGGAGGCTCCAGAATTCAGGCGCCAGCGCCGAAAGCGCGTGGCCCACGGCGTAATAGACGAGCGAGCCCGAGAGCAGCAGCCGGCGATCGAGGGTGCTGGTCAGCGTGGCGAAGATGGGCGCGCCGAAGCCGATGACGATGCCGCCCGCGACCATCAATAGGCCGGCCGTAGCGTGACTTACGCCCAGGCCCGCCGACAGGTCGTTCAGCATGCCGGCCGGCAGGAGGATGCCGGTGCCGATGATGAAATTGCCGGCAAAGAGGGCCCAGAGCGCCGCTTGCGGCGAGGGCGGTTGCGCGGCCTTGGTCGACGTGTGGTTGTCCTGGGTCATTCCTGACTATGGCGGATGGCGCTCCTCAATGCCTATCGCCCTGACGGTATGTCAGACCAGACGATTTCGCACATGCGAAATGCACTTGCCCCGAAAACAGGCCCGATATAGGCTCCCGCCCCTTACCAGATGGGTAGTAGACGGATATGCAGATTAAAAAAGTCGGCGTCATTGGCGCCGGTCAGATGGGCAACGGTATCGCCCATGTGTGTGCCCTTTCGGGCTTCGAGGTGCTTCTCAACGATGTGAGCAAGGAGCGGATGGAGGCGGGTCTCGCCACCATCAACGGCAACCTTTCCCGCCAGGTCAGATCCAGCAAGATCACCGAGGCCGAGCGCGACGAGGCGCTCAAGAACATTTCGCTCGCCCCTTCCTATGAGGATTTCGGCGCCTGCGATCTCGTCATCGAGAGCGCCGTCGAAGACGAGACGGTGAAGCGCAAGATCTTCACCGCGGTCTGTCCGCATCTCTCGGACTCAGCCCTCCTCGGCACCAACACCTCGTCGATCTCGATCACGAGGCTCGCCGCCTCGACCGACCGGCCGGAAAAATTCATGGGGATTCATTTCATGAATCCGGTGCCGTTGATGGAGCTGGTCGAGCTCATCCGCGGCATCGCCACCGACGAGCCGACCTTCCAGTCGGTGAAGGAATTTTCGGTCAAGCTCAAGAAGACGATCGCCGTCGCCGAGGATTTTCCGGCTTTCATCGTCAACCGCATCCTGATGCCGATGATCAACGAGGCGGTCTATACGCTCTATGAGGGCGTCGGCAATGTCGAGGCCATCGACCTGTCGATGAAGCTCGGCGCGCATCATCCGATGGGCCCGCTCGAGCTTGCCGACTTCATCGGCCTCGATACGTGTCTGTCGATCATGCAGGTACTCTATGAGGGTCTGGCCGATTCGAAATACCGTCCCTGTCCGCTCTTGGTGAAATATGTCGAGGCCGGCTGGCTCGGCCGCAAGACCAATCGCGGCTTCTACGACTATCGCGGCGAGAAGCCGGTGCCGACGCGGTGATAGACTTGCCCTCGCCCCGCGAAGCGGGGAGAGGGAGGGACCCATTGCGCAGCAATGGGAGGGTGAGGGGCATCCCTGTTACCTGTTCGATGACGTGAGAGCCGCGAGGATCGTGCTCAAAACGCCTTCCAACGCGTTGTAAACGTCATCGTTCTGAACGCGTATCACCGTGTATCCAACACGCTCGAGCTCGGCCGATCTAACGGTGTCGCGTTGTATCTCTTCTTCGGTTGAATGCGTCGCGCCATCGACTTCGATGATGAGCCGCGCTTCTCGGCAGGCAAAATCGGCAACATAGGAGGCTACTGGCTCCTGGCGGACGAATTTGAATCCGCCGAGTTGGCGATTACGCAATTCGGCCCAAAGCCTGGATTCCGCGCTCGTCGAGAGACGACGCAGCTTTCTTGCGACAGGGATACTCCCTCGATTGGGGCCGCGCATGCCGTCATCATAGCATGGCAACAGGCCCCTCACCCTCCCGGCGCTGCGCGCCGGGTCCCTCCCTCTCCCCGTTCCGTACAGTTTCACGGGGCGAGGGCAGGCTCCTCCACCGCGGCTTTGATCAGCGCCCTGGCGTCGTCCGAATTCCATTCGGCGGGGCCGAGCAGGCGGCCGATCTCGCGGCCCTGGCGGTCGATGAGGATCGAGGCGGGGAGTCCCACCGCCTGGAATTTGCTCAAGGCGTCGGTCGAGGGATCGGCATAGAGCTTGAGCGACGTTGCGCCCACCTCCTGCAGGAACTTTGCCGAGGCCTCGAGGCCCTTGCGGTCGACGCTGATGGCGACCACTTCGAAATCGGGCGAGCCCATGGCGCTCTGCAAGGCGGTGAGCGCCGGCATCTCCTCGCGGCAGGGCGCGCACCATGTCGCCCACAGATTGACCAGCACGACGCGGCCTTTCCATTGGCTAAGCGACTGCGCCGCGCCGTTTTCCGCCGTGAAGGCGATCTCAGGGACAGGCTTTCGCTCGCCTTTGACCACGAAGGCCGCGACCGCGCCCGTCGCCAGCGATCTGCTCACGGCGCCTTGCGGCGAGGGCGTCGTCGTCGCGAGCTTGCCATTGCCTTCTCCCTTCAAGTAAACCCCTAAACCTGCAGCGATCAGGGCGAGGGCGACGATCAGGATTGCGGGCTTGCGGTTGCGGGCTTTTTCACTCATTCGGCTTTACCAGTTGCGAGGCGGGCGATGACCAACAAGATGTGGGGTGGACGGTTCGGTAGCGGACCCGACGCCATCATGGAAGAGATCAATGCCTCGATCTCCTTCGACCAGAGGCTGTTCGCGCAGGATATCAAGGGATCGCTCGCCCATGCCAGGATGCTTGCCGAACAGGGCATCATCTCGAAGTCAGACGCGGCTGAAATAAGGCGGGGCCTCGAGAAGGTGCAAGCCGAAATCGAGGCCGGCACCTTCACTTTTTCGCGTTCGCTGGAAGACATCCATATGAATGTCGAAGGGCGGCTCAAGGACCTGATCGGCCCGGCGGCCGGCCGGCTCCACACCGCGCGCTCGCGCAACGATCAGGTGGCGACCGATTTCCGCCTCTATATCCGCGACGTATGCGACCATCTGGACAGCCAGCTGCAGGACTTGCAGCTCGCGCTGGCGACCAAGGCGGAGAAGCATGCAGCGACCATCATGCCGGGCTTCACCCATTTGCAAGTGGCCCAGCCCGTCACCTTCGGCCATCACCTCCTCGCTTATGTCGAGATGCTGGCGCGCGACAGGAGCCGGATATCGGATGCGCGGAAACGCATGAATGAATCACCGCTCGGCGCCGCAGCGCTCGCCGGTACCTCCTTCCCCATCGACCGCAACATGACGGCGAAGGAATTGGGCTTCGACCGGCCGATGCGCAACTCGCTCGATGCCGTGGGCGATCGCGATTTCGTGCTCGAGCTCCTGGCTGCCGCGTCCATCTCGGCGATGCATCTCTCGCGGCTCGCCGAAGAGATCGTCATCTGGTGCTCGGCGCAATTCCGCTTCGTGACGCTCTCCGACAAGTTCACCACCGGCTCTTCGATCATGCCGCAGAAGCGCAATCCCGATGCGGCCGAGCTCATCCGCGCCAAGCCGGGGCGGATCCTCGGCGCCTTCACGGCGCTGCTCGTGGTGATGAAGGGCCTGCCGCTCACCTATGCCAAGGACATGCAAGAGGACAAGGAGCCCGCTTTCGACGCGATCGACAATTTCTCGCTCGCCATCGCGGCGATGACCGGCATGGTCAAGGACCTCGAGCCCAATGCCAAGGCGATGCGGGCCGCCGCGGCGCAAGGCTTTGCCACCGCGACCGATCTTGCCGACTGGCTGGTGCGCACGCTGGGCCTCCCCTTCCGCGAGGCGCATCATGTGACCGGCGCGCTGGTGGCACTCGCCGAGAAGAAGAATTGCGATCTCGCAAGCTTGAGCCTCACCGACATGCACAGCGTCAACGACAAGATCACCACCGATGTCTACAAGCTGCTGTCGGTGGAAAATTCGGTCGCCTCGCGCTTGAGCCTCGGCGGCACGGCGCCCAAGAATGTGACCCGCGAAGCGGCGCGCTGGCTGAAGGTGCTGGGGAAACAGGCGTAGTCCAATGACGACAGGCAAGCGCATCACCCGTCTGACGCCGGCAGCCTGCGAAGAGATCCAGGCGCGCATGCTGGGAGCATGCCGGAAGATCGCTGCGGACTACGGCCTCGCGATCGACAGCGCCGGCTGGCGCGGTCTAGACCCCGGCTATGGGTTCGAGCCTGTGTTTCGCGTCAGCATTCCTGCTCCTGACGGCTCGGTCTTCAATCTCGAAAAGGACATGTTCGCTGCTCTGGCGCCGCGATACGGATTGGCGCCGTCGGACTTCGGGCGCGAATTCGACTCCGGCGGCGAAAGATTCCGGATCACCGGGATCGACCCAAACCGACCGAAATATCCCGTCTCCGTCGAGCGCATCCCCGATCGGCGAGGATTCAAATTCACGGCCGAGAACGTCGCCATGTTCTTGAAGGCCCGGCCCAGGCCATAAGGCTGCCGACGATCCTTGCCGTCCGTTGCCCCAAGCGGTTTCAGCGATTTGCAGGGAATATCAGCGAATTTTTGAGAAAAAAGCTGCCCTCAGCGATATCAACCGCTTAGCCGAAAGAGCAGGGAATTTTCCGGAATCGCTGTTCCTTGCTAAATTTCCTATGCCTCGCAGCTGAAGTCCTAGGTTTGGGCGTCGGGAGCGCAGAGTCCGACCCTGAGATTTTCCAATCTCATGATCTGGCCCGAGATTGCAAGGGCCTATTGACAGTATGCTGTCGTGATATATAATCGACAGCATGCTGTCATATTGAGATGATCTTATGAAGCCCATGAACCTCGCTCTCGCTGCCGCCCTGACCGTCGCAACCCCGCTCCAAGCTCAGGAGGTTTCCATGACCCCATCCTTCATCGACGCCCCGCAAGGCCGGCTCGCTTACTATGAACAGGGAAGGGGCGATGGGCTGCCCGTCCTCTTCCTTCATGCCGATTCAGGCATTGCCGGTCAGTGGGCCGAGGTCCTTCCCCTGATCGCCGCCGACCGGCGCGTGCTCGCGCTCGATTCGCGCGGCAGTGGTGCCAGCGCCAAGGCCACCGACGGCGATTATTCTTATGAAGGCCGCGCCCGGGACATCGAAGCGGTGGCCGAGGCGAAGCACCTCGCCCGCTTCGTGATCGTCGCCCATTCGGGCAGCGGTGCTGCGGCGCTCGCCCATGCCGCGCAGAATCCGGAGCGCGTCGCGGGCCTCTTCCTGCTCGATCCCGCCACCGATCCGCGCGCCATCCCGAAGGAGATCCGCGACGGCATCGTCGTGGGGCTCGAAGGCACGCAGAGCCTCGATTTCCAGAAGCAGTTCTACGCCACCATCGCGGGAAGCAACGAACGCGTCCGCGCGAACGTGCTCGCCGATTGCGCGAAGGTGGCACCGGAAGCGCGCCTCGGCTTCGGCAAGGCTTTCGCCCAGTGGAATCCTGAAATCCCGCTTGACGCGTGGAAAGGCCCGATCTTCATCCTCGCCGGCGAAGCCTCGGACACTGGGGCATCACTCTATCGCCTGCGCCCCCGGATCCCCTATGAGGTGGTGAAGGGCACGGGCCACTGGCTTCAGCTCGATGCGCCCGATATCGTGGCTGAGGCCATTCGCCGCTTCCTTGCCCGGATCGAACCCAAGTGAATGAACCTCAGAAGACCGAAGAAGCAAAGCTTCTGACCGAGATCGTGCTCCTGACCTTCAGGCTGGAAGGCGGCTTCCTCGCAGCCGCCGACAGGATCTCCGCGCCCGCCGGCCTCACCGCCGCGCGCTGGAAGGTGCTGGGCGCCGTTCTCTACGAGAAGAGGAGCGTCGCCGAGATCGGCCGGGTGATGGGCCTCAAGCGCCAGAGCGTGCAGCGTCTCGCCGACATTCTGGTCGCCGAGGGCATCGCCGCCTATGAGGACAATCCGGCGCACCGATCGGCGAAGCTGCTGGTGCTCACCGCCGAAGGCCGCGCCCGCATCGCAAAACTCTCGGGCCGGCAGACCAGCTGGGCCAATCGGGTGAGCGCCGGGCTCGACGCCAAATCCCTCACAGCGGCGCGCGATGTCCTGAAAGAGCTCATCGCCCGGGTCGAATCCTGCGAGGTGCCGGCGTGAAGGAAGCCGACATCGAACGCATCTCGGCTGCGATTATCCAGCGCGGTCTTGCCGGCCAGACGGAAGTGGCGCTGCTGCATGGCTTCTGCGCCGATTGCAACGAAGCCGGCCTCGATCTCGCCATCGGCACCGCCGTCATCGACACGCTGCATCCCATTCACGAGGGCCGCGCCTTCCACTGGCACGCCGATGGCTCGGCCGAGCGCGAGATGACCGAATATTCGTCCACCACCTATTCCGAGGAGAACTGGCGCAAGAGCGTCTTCTATCATCTCCTCTACAGAGGCGGCGATGAGTTGCGCCGCCGCATCGGCGCCGAGCCGCATGACTTCTCCAATTTCGACGCGCTCGCCGGGCAGGGCCAGACCGACTACATCGCCTTCCTGCATCGCTTCGACCGCGAGGCCGTCATCGGCGAGATGGACTGCATCTACACGCAATGGACGACCGCGAAAGCGGGCCGGTTCACCGACACCGAGATCGCCGCTTTGCGCCGGCTGGTGCCGCTTCTCGCTCTGGCGCTCAAGACCGCCTCGCTCGCCCGCGTCGCCGAGACCATTGCCGAAGTCTATCTCGGCCGCGATGCCGGCGAGCGCGTGCTTCAGGGCCGCATCGTGCGCGGCGTCGCCGACCGCATCAATGCGGTGCTGTGGTATTCCGACCTCAAGGACTTCACCACGCTGGCCGATGCTTCGGCCCCCGACGAGGTGATCCCGCTTCTCAATGACTACGCAGATGCGGTGATCTCGGCCATTCACGACAAGGGCGGCGATGTGCTGAAGCTGATCGGCGACGGTGTGCTGGCGATCTTCGGCGGCGCCGAGCCAAGCGAGACCTGCCGGCGCGCGCTCCTCGCCGAAGCCAAGATGAGGAAGCGCATCGCCGAGCTTTCCGCCGCGCGCAAGGCGGAAGGCCGCCCGGTGGCGGGGGTCAATCTCGGCCTTCATATCGGCGATGTGTTCTACGGCAATATCGGCTCAAAGACGCGGCTCGACTTCACCGTCATCGGCCCCACGGTGAACGAGGTGAGTCGCATCGTGGCTCTGTGCCGCTCGGTCGACCGCAGCATTCTCTTGTCGTCCGACTTCGTCGCCGCCACGCCCGAGCCCGAGCGCTCGCGTTTGGTCTCGGTCGGCCGCTTCGCGCTCCGCGGCGTCAGCCGGGCGCAGGATCTCTACACGATCGATCCGGAGCTGGTGCGGGAGTAAAACGTCTGTCGGCGCCATGAGCTGAACCGGACAATTGCGACGGACGGATCAGCGATTCCTTAATGGCCTTGTCCCTATATGGGCTTGGACAAGGAGGCGGCGGCAGCATGGGGCTTGTCGAGCCCGGAACCGGCCGGGCGCTCATCGAGCATGATGGTGTGGACCTGCGCATCACCATCCGGGCGAAGCGTCAGCTCCTCGGAACGGCCTTTCTCGGCCTGTGGATGATCGGCTGGGCCTTCGGTGAAATCAGCGTCGGCCATCAGCTCTTCTTCGGCATGCCTGAGAACCGCTTTCCGGCGCCTGCGTCGCTGGCCGTCGTCGCCTGGCTTGCCCTTTGGACTCTGGGCGGCGCCTGGTGTCTGGCGACGCTCTTGTGAATGTCTCCGGCAAGGAGATCATCGAGCTCAATGCGAGGACTCTGAAGCGCATCAAGCAGATCCGGATCTTGAGCCGCAGCAAGGAGTACAGAGTAGCGAGCATCGCCAATCTGAGGCTCACCTCGGTGATCCCGTCCTCCTGGAATGACGACAATGAGAGCCTCCCGTCCATGACATTCTCGGATGGCGCGATCTCCTTCGACTATGGCCGCAGCACCTGTCGTCTGGGCTCCGACCTCGACGAGGCCGACGCGAAATATGTGATCGGCGAGATGCGCAAGCGGGTGACGTCGCTATGCTTGAGCGGCAACTATGTTTGAGCGCGCTGGGCGGCCCATCATGGCCCTAGTCGTGCCCAACAAGGACCGAGTGACCGTCGGGGATTGCGCTGCCAATCTTCGCATCACCATGTATGTAGCGGCGCCGCCTGTTGTCCCGACGACGCTGGGTATTTCGCTTGTCTTTCTCCTTTTTGCGGAGATTTCCGGGCTCATCGCCCTATGGAATGGCGGGCTGCGCGAAGGCGAGCATTTCCAGCTGCCTTGGATGACCGAGGCGATATCAAGCGGACCGGATTTCACTTATCTCATGCTGTCCTGGCTCGCATTCGGAGCGGCAATGTCCGCTCTCTTGGCCAGCCTCTTCATGTGGACGTTTGCAGGCAAGGAAATCATCGAGCTGAATTCGAGAACATTGAAGCACATCCGAAAAATTCCCGTCTTCAGCCACAGCAGGGAATATTCGGTAGCGAATATCGCCCGCCTGCGGCTGGTGCCCTTTCCCTGGAACACAGCGCGAAAATTTTTGTTCTTTGGCCTCGGGGAAGAGGCTATCGCTTTCGACTATGGCCCCCGCATCCATCGGCTGGGCGTGAGCCTCGATGAGGCCAATGCCTACTATGTGCTCCAGAAAATGCGCGAGCGGGTGACCTCGCTGGGCAGATAACTTTTGGTCGCACCAACTCGCCCCCTTCCCCCTCCGCCCCGCTTGGTCTAATCCTCTCCTGTCATGACCACCCGCGCCCTTCTTGCCATATTGCTCATTTCCGGCCTGCTCGCCGCTTGTGGCGTGCGCGGCAAGCCCGAGGCGCCCGAGGGTGCCAAGTCCAACAAGGACGAGCCGGTCGTGCTGGACCCGCTGATCGAGTGATTGGGCGCGTGACGGCTTTGGACAGAAACAGCTCTTTCACCACGTTTATCCGGGGATACAAAGAGCCCTCACCCGCCCTTCGGGCACCCTCTCCCATTGCTTCGCAACGGGAGAGGGGGAAAATCGGGGACGGCTCTGCCGGCCCTCAGGGTGAGGGCGGCGGGGCGGCCTGACCATGCACCATTTCGCCTACAGAGACGGGCACCTCCATGCCGAGGAGGTGAGCCGGAGGGAGATCGCCGAAGAGGTGGGGAC